>Ga0172371_10001283_pt1 | contig 39749 bp, 28 predicted proteins | sample Lak12m_FD_114543 | JGI IMG/M metagenome (GOLD analysis project Ga0172371, IMG submission 114543) | Freshwater microbial communities from Kabuno Bay, South-Kivu, Congo - kab_022012_12m | ecosystem: Environmental > Aquatic > Freshwater > Lake | place: Democratic Republic of the Congo: South-Kivu... | reverse complement strand
GTTGCTCTCCAGCAGCGCCCTATCCTCCGCCCAGGCAATAATCAGTTTATCAAAATCTAAACGGCAAGGGGGGTCATTTTTGGGTTGTCGCGAGGGGTCATTTTTCGGTTGGCATTACCAAAGGGCAATCGAACCACAAACCAAGACCCATGCCCATAGCCAGACAGGTATTTGTGAGGATTGGTCAGGCCAGTCCCATGCAGTTTGGCCATGAGCAGGCGGGGGGAGAGAGGAAAAAAGGCGGTCTTTTTCAGGGAAGTGCGGTTGTTCTTTTACCATGAACAACCGCTTCAATGCCCGCCTGACAATCCCGGCTACCCATCATCCTCTCTTGCCATTCCTGACTTAAAGGTAAAAGCGGGCCGGAATATCAGACAATTGGGCATTTGGTGGGTATTAAGTAGGTATTCTAATTCTTATTCGAGAATAATCCAGTTGCAGCATTATTTTGGGGAGTCAGGCTAGTGCCAACAAAGGGCTCAATCGTCATCAATAGCCTTCTGAGCAATGTTTACGACACGAAGAAGAACACTCCTGATGATTCGTCTTCGAAGGGATGAATGTTCGATCCATTCAGCAAGAGGCGGAGAAACTTTATAGTAAAATGATACAAACATCCTTCCGGCTGCGTGTTGCCTCAATATTTTGTCACGGAATTGGTGCAAAACATATACTTCTTGAGAGAAGGGTGTAAACGCTGCAGTCGCAATGAAACATGATGATTTTTTCTTTGGTTCCTGAGAGGATTTAAGGCGATCCGCCAATTCCAATGCCTCGGGAGTTCCGCCCTGGATATAAACCTTTCCATCTCCCATGTTCACCTTCGAAAGTGCTACCGCTCCTGAACCAGGGAGAGCAAAGGTGCCACCGCTTTCGTACCAACGGATCGCGTACTGTCTGGCCTTACTTTTATCTACAGAGAAAATGCTAATGCAGTCATTACACACCATCCAGGGGGTGGTCTGTGATGCCATCCGACTTGCGAACTGCGCTTTAAAAGAATCGTCAGACATGCCAAACGCTGACATCATTGCACCCATAGGACCAGAAAATGCCTTTTGCCAATAGCTTGGGGTAGACACAACTTCTAGAGTTGTCAAGAGGTATCCTTCCTTCTCACCCAAACCTCTACTGCACACATCGCACGCGCCCATTTCATCATCCCCATTCATGCTGCCTAATGTGAAAATACTTTATGCCAGGAAAGATGGCGCTATTACTTTAAATTATCGAATTCGTCTTTAGAGATAAAACTTATGGAACTGCCTTTTTCCGAGAATACCACTTTCTGTAGTGTCAAACTGTATGAGGAGCCATCTTGCAAGTTATATAGATTACCCTTGGCGTATTTCTTCTCCCCATCTTTAGTTAACAAGCCATAGGCACGATATTCCCCACCTTTATTCAATTTAAACGTATGGGATTTTCCATTGGAAACGGGGGCCTGCCCGACTACTTTTTTCTTTTCACCCCACTCCTGCACAAATTTGAGCGGTTCCATATCGTACCCCGTCTGGTTCATCACTTTAACCGTGCAGCCTGCCTGGGCAGGGACAATATTAGAGAAAACTGTCACAAATAACAGTAGAGTAAAAGAAGCAGTTAGAAATATTGTAAACCTTATTAGTAGTTGCATGGTATTGTTCCTCCTTATTTACACATAATTGCGTAATAACTGGTGATACAGGGAGCGAATGGCAAGTAGCGATGGCGGCATAAAAACCAGGGCCTTCCAGGGCCAGCACCCAGGGAGGCCCTCATCTCACCGCCATCATTGAGACAGGGTGATGTAATTAGCATGGATATCGAACTCATCGAAAGGTTTGCCAGAGAATGCCCGGATGTCATCACCAAGGCTTGGTCATAGTTGCCTTGGACCCGAAAGATATTGTCCATGGCAAGATAGCACTTGCTAATGCAATTGGTCTCCCAGAGCTTCACTAATTTTCAGGCTCTGCTGATATAATGCTGATATAAGTACAAATTTTTAGCATACGATCCACTGCCTCAATTCTTCCCGGATGCCGAGCCACTGTATGGTCTCCCGAAACTCTTGGACCCTCAACTCGTGGACCTTCAAGCCAACCAGCTCATCTCCATCCTGTTCCTGCGTAAGCTTCTTAATCTCCACAGCAGCTTGGATTTTTTCCGTTATCTCCGACATATGGAAAGATTCAACTGTCTCCTGGGCTACAGCAGTCGCTATTTTTGCTAAATTACCCAGGCTCCGTTTATGCTTTGCCTCAGTTAACATAACTATCCCTCGCACCAGAGTCGCCAGATTGTCCATATTACCGTCAGAGAACGGAACATCCCGAACGTAATCGAACACTCTATTGCAGGCCGCATGTACCCCTTCAAGCGGGTTCCCAGGCGTCGCTAAGGACTCCATTACTTCCCCCATCCTGCAGAACCGATGTCCTCTCGGGTCCAGGTCCTTCAGAAGGTCTCGGAACTGGAGATCCCCGACAATCACCTGGTCAGCATAGGCCATCGCCAGTACGTGCAGCATCGCGATTGACCATCTGGGCACAGGACTCGGCGTCTCTTCTGGAGGGTACTTACCCCAGGGGGGGCCCCAATACAGCTTCATTACTGGCAGCGTAGCCGGAATCAGCAATGCATTCGTCACCGACCACTGTCTTAATTCTCGCCGGACAAGGGGCCGAGCCAGTATTCGCAACACACCCCACTTTGCATATCGGGATCGAATTTCAAGCAGTTCCTCAATAATCTCTTCGTCCCTCTTCCAGGCTCCATGGCCAAAATCAAGGCTCATACAATTTCCTCCTTGTCTTCCAGGAGATTTTGGGCCGGTAGATTTAAGTCCTTGCTGCCTGTTATTGACTCCGGTTGTCAGAAAAGAGCAGGAGTCGTTCATCTAAAGGCTCAAGGTAGGCCGTCCGGCGGTCAGGACTCTCCACCTTCGCCAGCCTACCTGCCTCGTCATAGCCATATTTTGCTACACACACAGGCTTTGCTCCCTGGGTCTTGTTCTCCCAATGGGCGCTGGCGATCAAGACATTACCTTTTTTCCCGAAGGTATAAGAAAAGGTGATCTTTTGATCTCCCAGTGAGATGGACTTGGCCAGAGGATGGTCGGGAAGGCTGGCTAACCCGGCAAACCTGCCCTTGCCGTCGAAGGGGATCTCAGTGCCGTCTTTTTTCAGGAGGCGGAAGGTGGCGTTGTTCATCAGGGCCAGGAGCCGATAGGGCCCGGTGTCACGGGGTGGAACATAGCCCACCCTATCCCCTTGAGAACTGAAGGTGAGAACCTCCTTCTCCCCGGCATTCAGATTCGCCACTTCCATGTGCTTCGGCGGGGTGAGGCTAAGGAAATGAACGCGCTCCTGGCCTACGGGCTTGAGCTGATAACCGGCGTAGTCGGCAAAATCCTTTGGATGGCGTACATATTCCAGGTGGATGCGGTGGTCTTTGGAAAAAATCATGTCGGTCAGAAAGCCGGCCTGGTCAAACCAGAATTCGTTCCCCAGCTTGTCCGCCAACCGGTAGGAGGCGTCCGTCAGCAGGAATAGCCCCACCACCTGGCTTTTTTCCAGCTTTTCCGGCACATAGCCAGCCACGGCATAGCGCTCGGTGGCGAAGGTGAGGACCTCTTCCTCCCCGGACATCAAGTTGACCAGGACCATCCGCTCAGGGAGAACGACATTCTTGAATTGCCTCGTGGTTGATCCAAAGGGCTTGATGCAGTAGGGAATAAGGAGGTGCCAGCCGTTGCCGAATTCCCCAGCGTCTTGCCGGTTGGGGTTGAAGTAGCGCACCAGCTCCAGTCCCGGCCCTTTTCCCTGGCGCAGGGCCAGGTCCGTCTGGTATCTCAGGCCCCGCCGGTCCCGGCCGCAGGTAAGGGAATGCTGGGGCACGGTGGTGTAGCTTTTCTCCCCCACCGCAAAGGACACCGGGGTAGCCGGAGGTTGTGGGGAGGTTTCCGGGACCACGGCGCCTCTGGTGGCGAGGGTTGTGTCCCCACCTCCGGTCCGAGATTTCGCCTCAGCCTGCCGGATGGCCTGGGCAGCCTGCTGATCCAGGACGTACCGTCCTTGGGACTTGAGGTCCACTCCCCCTTCGATATAGACTCCTTCAAAGTGGCGGGAGCCCTTGACCAGGGCGTCCACCGTGCCGGGGGAGTCTTCCACCATGACCAGGTCCTTATTGGCCAGGAGAAACCAGGACAGGGGCACGCCTTGTTCCTTCAGGTAGTTGGCCAGGCTCACCATCTTGGCGTATTCGAAGAGCTCCTGGTAAACCGCGTATCTGGCAGCAATTTCCTTGTAATGGGTAGTAAAGAACCTGGCGAAGGCCTCGTCTGCAGGTTCGGCCTTGACTCCTTTGTCCTGGAGGCGATATTCGGTCTTTAGGGTCATGCGGCCTTGGTCAAAGAGCAGGAGCCCCCCGCCTTCTTTAAAGCTGATGTCCTCGGGAACGAACCAGAAGCGGCGGCTGGCCCCCAGGAGGCGCAGGCCGTGCCGGGCGGTGAGGGCATCCACGTCTTTAAAGCCGGGGAGGTTGGGCTTCTCTGTGCCCACAGCCCACTTTTTCATGATGTAGTCGGCTTCCCGCATTACCCGGCCCAGGTCGTTGTTCACCACGTTGCCGATATAGCGTACCAAGTGCTTCTTGCCGCCCTGCTCGATAGGGTCAATGGACACCCCTGGGTCCTGGTCGGTGTAATAGACGGACCAGAGCGCGGTGATGAACTTGCGAAAGGCCTCGGGGCCAAGCCGGGCGTTTTCCCCATCAATCACCAAGGAGAAGTTTCCACGGGAAAGATCTATTTGGACGTCTCCTCCGACGGCCTTAGCTGCACCTTTGAGCATGACCCCACCCACCTTGGAGGAGAACCTCTGGGGGGTTAGGGTATTGCCCAGGTTCACTTCTGGCATGCTCCGGGTAGGGGGCGGCAGCGATGATTGCATAGGGAGGTCTTGGTAAGAGATGGGCTGGCCTACGGCTGAGAACGTGGAAGTAAAGCTGCAGCCGATTTTATTGTCTCCCTTTATGTTCGCTTCCTTTCCTTCCAAGAGCTTATCCTCGCCCCAGTTGGCACCCCCGGGGGCATGCCAGCCTTCCAGGGGCACACGCCATTTCCATGCCGCAGGTTGGGGACGAGACTTAATTATTACATCCCGGAGGGCTTCGATGACACCATCGTTGATATCATGCATGAGAGCCTTCAGTTCGATACCCCCGTCGATGGTCAAGTTTTTGGATGTGCCGCCACGATGCAGTTGTTCGGTTCGGGTTATCAGCGGATATTCGGTAGGCGTTTCGTAGGTGGGCACCTGATACTCTTTAAGCCAGAAATCCAAGGCCGAATTTAAGGCCTGGTCAGCCGTGGCTAATTTTTTTATCCCCGTCGCTACTCCCACCAGGTTAAAGAGGGGCCGTAACTGTTTCAGTTCCTTGTAATACTGCATGAGGTCTTCGAAATTGCTACTCATTGCCCCGGCGAATTGCTCTCCCATATCATCGCGATATCCGGAAGTTTCCTTCCCATCCGCCATGACATTAAGGATCTGGGTTTGAACATTGATGCGGAATCTTTCCAAGATAGCCACCCCGGAACGGGAGGCGATAAAGATATCGGCTGGTTTGAACCAAAAGCGACTTTGAATCCGGTGCTCTTTGCCGGTTTTTTGCCAGTTTCCGCCAATTAGATCGAAATAGGATTTTGACCCCCAGACTTCCGTTGGTAATTGTCCCAGACCCATTTTTTTAAGGATGACGTCCGCAGCCAGCAGGGCCTGACCAAAGCTAGTGGCGGCTATTCCTCCTTCGAAACGCACTGTCTGTTTCTTGGTGGTTCTGGTGTGTTCGGTTTTATCGATACTCACAAGCGGTGAGGCATCATGAATGAAGATGGCCTTGAGCGCCACGACCAGGTCATCCAGATTCAAAGCTGGCTCTCCCTCGAAGGCCTGACCAAAAATAATCACATCATGGCCTTGGTGAATATACACCGCGCCTAGCAAACGGGTGACGCCGCCCAGTTGCCGCAATTCCCCATCTTCGCTCCTTCTCTCTTTCAACTTGCCAGCTATGGCATTAAGGGAGACGGCATAATAGGGAGCGGCCGAGAGGGAGAGCGGATAGCAAAGAGCCGTCAGCACGGTCAAGGTAATAACCCACCGGCAGAAATTAGCTAATCTCATTGGACTATTCCTCCACCCCGGTAGAACTCGCGGCAAATGTGCTTGTGGGAGGCCAAGCATTTATTTATAAAGTAGACCGAAATGGGCCTTGAAAGGCCAATCCCCTTCATCCCAGGCCGCCTCTTTAAAGGAGATATCTACCCCACCGGCGCCTTTCGATGTCGGGGTCTTATCGAAGCCGGGAGATAAAGCGCCCAAAGGACCGCCGGGGTCGCCTGGGCCTTTCATCGTTGTCTTCATGTCTCTTGTCCAGGCTGAACCGCCGCCCACAGGAAGTGTGGAACGGCCGGGTGTACTTAAGACATCCGTGAAAATTTTATTGGACAAATCTAAATTGGCCTTAGTGGTATTATCAACGTGCTTACCGGCTACCTGGCCGATGCCAATTATGGTGGTTCCAGCTGCCATAGCCCCAACTCCAGGAGCAGCGCCGACACCAGTGGCAGTTGCCGCAGTCCCGCTGGTAGCAAGAGCGCCGCCGATTGCGATTGTGCCGCCTTTAATCATATCTCCCACCAGTTGGGTGACCGGGTGACTGTTATGAGATTGTACTTTGCTTTCGCAAATTTTCATTTGATTAGCCAAAGATGAGTCTTTGACCGCATCGTTTTTCATCATCTTGGTGATTTCATTTTGGAAGTTCGGCGGTAAGTAAGCGGATTTAGTGTGAAAATCATTATAGAGTTTTTGGTTGCCAGGATTTTGTTTCCAGGAATCATATGATTTTTTGGCATCTTCAAATCTTACATCAAATACAGTCCCGGCTTTTTTGCCCTGGCTCATGGCCAGCAAATCCGATTTGTTCATGCCGGTCATACGTTCGAAGATATCCAAGGCGGTGTCATCCACCAGGGGCTTGGCACACCCCGCCAGTGCTTGCGCTTTTTGGAGGTCCTTTTCGGCTTCAGACATCTGGTTCAGGACCAGTTCCACGCATCCCCGGCCCAGCAAAGCCAAACAGTATTCGGGAGAGATCTTTAGAGCCTGATCAAATGCCCGAACCGCACCTTTGGCGCCATCTTTCCGGTGAATAAACATTCCCCCCAAGTTGACATAGGCATCGGCCAGGGGCATCTTCGGGTTGCCGCCGGCTTTGGTAAGATCAGATTTTGCCTCCGTCCATTTTTTATTGAGGGCCAAGACTACCCCTCTGCCATTGAGAAGTAAGGGGTGATCTGGGTTGATTTGCAACCCCTGGGTAAACGAGGCTTGACCATCCAGTAAACGCCCCAGCCGCGCCCCGGCGTCCCCCCGGAAGTAGTGGGACACGGGGTTTGGGGGATGGTTTTGGGCAAAGGAATCTGACCACTGGTACCACTCCCGGCGCTCCCCGTCGGTGGCGATGCTGAGGAACAGGCACAGGGCCTCGTTGTTCCGGTTCAGGGCCAGGCAGGCGTGGCCCTTGAGGAGGCGGAGAACCGGGGAGGGGGTCTTGGGGGTGACGGCCTTTAGGAGGTCGGCCACCTGGCTCCAGTTCTCTACCAGCAGGGCCTTTTCCACCTCAGGGCTCACGGTTCCTTCCGGGGCCGCCCCGGCGAGACTCGGCGCCAAGAAAACCGCCAGCAGCATGACGGTGAGACAGACAAGCAGCACTTCCAACCATGGCCGCAACGTTCTCCTTGTTTTCATGGGAACTCCCTCCTTAAAAAACCTTGGTTCATGTTCGATAAGTCCTTTTTCCGGCTGCCCGGGCCTTTCCGGCAACAGCAGCCCATAGTCCCTTGAGCTATGAGTTATCACCTGTAGCCAGAAGCTTCCCTATTGTGGCGCCGCGGATGGCAGCCGCTCGTCCCGACTGACCGCCCCCAGAATAATCTCCTGCCGGTTGGTGAATACCCAGCCGCATTCAAATTTACGATGAAAGACCTGCTCCCTGGCCTTGCGAAAAATAGGAAACGAATCCTGATGCACCAAGAACATGATGCGCTTTTGACGGGAGTCCATGTCCTTGAGCACTTTTTCCAGCTTGCTGTCCGGCTTGCCTAAGTCCTCAAGCCGGTCCCCCGCTGCCCCGGCTTTTCTTTTTTTCACCGTAACGGCCACGATCTCCCCGCCTGCAATGGTGGCATGGGCGTCTCGATCGGAGAAATGCTGATTATCCAAGGGAAAGAGGCGGTTGCCCACCAACTGGATATAAAAATCCTGCTTAGAGGAGTCTCCCATGGCATAAAAACCCTCGGGGATGTGACCCGGGCGGGTATTAAGGCGGGCCAGGTCATTTTTTGTCTTTTCCACTTCCTGGCGCTTGGCGTGCAAATCATTTTTCAAGCGCTTGAGGGTATTAATTTGGTCCTGTTCTTTTTCCTTGGAGTCATGTTTTTTTTGTTCGAATCCCTTTAAATCTTGGGCCAGACCTTGGTATTCGCTATCTTTTTCCCCTTTTTCTTGCTCCAACAGCGCTTGTTGCCCTTTCAGGTCGTTGATGGTCCTTTCCAGGGCATTGATTTCCTCCATGAGGACCGGCACCTGGGGGTCGATTTTTTTTCCTTCCCCGGGAAAGATCATGGGAGTGGTGGCCAGGAGGATAAGAGCCAGAATGGTGAAGACAGGATCCTGGAACAGCTCCAGGAAGGAGAAGGAAGCGCGTCTCATGGCTGCTTCACCATTGAGAAGTCGAGTTGCCAGGAGGTATCCACCGGTTCGTAAGCGAGCTTCAGGCCGGTCTTTTTTGCCTGAAGAAAGGCGGTGTCAAAGGTTTTAAAGCCATCAGGCCGCACCAAGAGGACAATGCCATCGCACCCTTGGGCGTATCCCCGCAAGGAGTCCTTGCGGTTCAGGTCGGGCATATTCAGGACCTTTTTCCCGGGGTGCACCATGACAATCCGGGCCTGACATTCCAGGAACAGGGGATTCTTGAAGCGGATGGTGCCCCCTAATTCCTGCCAAACATTGACTTTGTTACTATCTCTCTTTTTAGCATTGAGATCGTTTAATAAGCCTTGTTTCTCTTTTTCAAGGGTTTCGATTTCCTGCCGGATCTGGTGAATTTCCTGGGTGTGGTCCATAGCCTGGGTTTTCTGGAAGGCCACAAGCTGTTTGGCGGCTTGGGCTATTTTCCCCTTAATGTAGTCTATGTCACTTTCCAGATTTTTCTGGGCTCCCTGGATACTCTGTCTTTGCCCGAGCAAGGTATCTCGCTGGGCAACCAAGGAGGGGGCGTCAGGCACGGGGATCTCAAGTTCCTCCCGGCTGGCCATAAGATTCAAGGTGGCCAGGGCGAAGCAGATAAACATGACCACTCCCACCAAACAGCCGAGGAGGAGGAGGCCGGCTAGGTTTTCCTCTTCAACCACCGGGTCTTTCTCCTTTCAGGGGCTGGACGCGGATTTCGTATTGTGGCGGATTCTGGATGCCGTCTCTCAGTTCTTCCAGCTTTTTCAGGAGCGCTTCCAGCGACTGTCCCAGGCGTTGCCCCACCTCCTTCACCGAGTTTTCCAGTTGCGAGGCCAGGTTGTCCACCAGCCTTTTCACCACACCATCCAGACTCCCCTCAGAGATGCCCCCGGCACCAACGTCTTCATGGGTCAATTTGGTAATCAGATGCCTGGCCTTATCGTCAACCTCCACCACAAACTGCTCTTCTTCCCGACGCAAAAAAGAAATGAGAAGCACGATAATGACCGTATAACCAAGAGCCAAGAGGGTGGTGTCAAAGGAAACGCTCAGGGAAGCCGCCAGATCTTTGAGGATGGTTCGTAGGCTTTCAAAATTGCCGGCGGTTTCGGACAGTTCCGGGAATTTGGCCATCCCCAGGGAAAGACCGACCACGGTCCCGAGAAAACCCAGCACTGGGATCAACTGCTTGAGCGCGTTTAAGACCAGGTACCCCCCCTCGATCTGTTCCACGTCACGGCGGGACAGCTCCTGATTCAGGCGCACCACCTCTTCGTCGCGGATGTAGGCCGAAAGGATCTCCCCCAGTCGTCGGAAGCTGATGGCATGCTTGTATTTGGGCGGCATGGCTTCTAAGAGTTCCTTGGCCAGAGGCGGTGTAATGTTTTCCTCAATATGATCAAGCGCAATCTTTTTGTTGAGTATCCGCCGCTCGGATCTCAAGAGGATAAACCGAAAAACTACAAACAACAGAGCGGCAAAGAAAAGCCAGGTGGTGAGCGCCTGGATGTACCAACAACGGTAAAAGAAACCCCGAATGTAGGAATCATAACTTAAAAAATAGAGCGGCAGGTAAAAAATGCAGGTCGAAATTATTCCCCCGAGGAAAATGACAAGTGACATCTCAATGGAATATTTATCGATGTCGATTTTCATAAAAGTCTCCTCAAATGGATGTAGCTTGGATCATTATTCAATTTGTCAAGATTTATCTTTGTTATAATTGACCACGACGACGGTGATGTTGTCGCGCCCGCCATTTTTATTAGCCATAGCCACCAGCTTATCTGCGCAATTTGCTAACTTCCGGGAATTTCTCCTGACGATTTTGTATATTTTCTTGTCATCCAGCATGTCAGTCAACCCATCGGAACAGAAGAGAAAGATGTCGCCGTTGGTCAGATCTATGGTCCTAATGTCAGGGCCCGTGTACTCGGAGCACCCCAGGCACTGCGTGATAATATTACGCAGGTGGTGTGTCTTGGCTTCCTCCGGGGTGATCATTCCAGACTGTACCATGGACGCAACCAAAGAATGGTCCTGGGTCAGAGAGGTAATGCGCCGAGATTCGATTAGGTAGGCACGACTGTCCCCCACGTGGGCTAGGTGAAGCTTGCCGCTTTGAAAGAGGCCTAATACCATGGTAGTGCCCATGCCAGCGAACTTGTCGTCACTGTCGGCCTGTCTGGTTATTTCCTGATGGGCCTCATGGAAGGCCTGCCGCAGCAATTCTGTAACTTCTTTCTCCTCCAGGCGTGTCAGTCTGTTGGCGAGGAAATCCTGAACGACTTTCACTCCCAGACGGCTCGCTACCTCACCGGCGTGGTGGCCTCCCACACCGTCGGCCACTATCACCAGGCTGAGGTGCGGGTCAACAAGCACAGAAAAAAAGTCTTCGTTATGGTTTGTTACCATCCCAGAGTGAGTGCGGAAGGCGATTCTCATAGGTCTTCATCCTTCAGACTCTTCATGAAAAAAACCAGTTTGGCGCTGCCGATACCCACCAGATCACCGCTCTTCAGGACGACGCCCCCTTCGCCAACCGGTGTCTCATTCACCGTCACCGCCCCCGGTGATAGGGAATGGATGGTGAAAAACCAGCGGCCTTCCTTTTCCTGGCAAACAACCCTGGCGTGTTCCGGTCTAACCGTTGCCTCATCATCCAGGTGGATTTGGGCTCTGGCATGGCGGCCAGCCAGGGTGCGCAGGCGTTGAATCTGAAAATATTGGGGAATCTGCCTGGCCTGCCGCATTTCCCCGCCAATATCGATGAGGATGAGATAGGCCAAAAGGTCTTTGGGCAACCGGTTACCACTGGGAATGACTGTTTTGGAAGAATCTTGGGGTTGGATATCCGGTCCGGGGGGTTGTGGTTCTGATCCGGTGTCCTGAGGATCAACTGGCTGCTTCTTCCCTCCCGCCGGAGGGGGAGGCCAAGTCGTCGAGGACTTCCTTTCCGCCGGCGGGGCGCTGACCGGTAGTGGCGGTGCCAAGCGGCCTGGTCCACTGGATGGCGTTTCGACCTGACTTGCCGCCGGGGTGGCGCTGATATGATCGATCTGTTCTTCCAGACTGGCCGCCTCCTGCGGCATCTCCGGGGTGGGTGGAACAGTCGGTTCGGCTTGAGCATCACTGCCTGCATCCTGGGGACGGTCTCCCTCCGCCGAAGGCTCTTCTTCCGTCGCCTGACCTTGCCGGCGTTCTACTACCTGCTTCCACCAATCAGAAGTGGTATCTTTTTTGGCCACGTCCTACCCCCTATATCCCGGTCTCGGTAAAGACGCGTTTATCATAGAAGTGCATGACTACGGCTCCCACCATGATAACGTCGCCATTTTTCAGGGGCACTTTGTCAGTGATTCCTACATCGTTCAGTTTGGTGCCGCTGAAGCTGTTCAGATCTTGGATTTTGTAACGCTGGGTGTCTTGGTCGAAAAAGATGACCGCATGGCCGGCACGACCCTCATCCGGTCGAGAAACGGTCTTATCCGAGAGCAACAGGTAGAGACGCTCTTCAGAGTAACGCTCCTTGAACTCCTCGTCATGCCGGGTGATAGTGATTTCCGGGTAATTGCGGTTATTTTTGTAGTCAATCAAGGCGAAAAAGAGGGGGAGGGGCGGCACGTCAATGCGCATTCCTACCTCCCCCGGAGCGGTCAAGGCCTGGGTATCTTTGCTTACCGGACCCGTCCCCCCCACCGGGTTCAAGGGGTGGGGTTTCCCTCGGATCATGAAGCTGACCGTGGAGGGTTTGACCTCATCCTTAGCAGGTGCCGGCCGGCGGCGGCGGAAAATTACCCAAACAAAAGCCACCACCAGGGTTAAGGTAACCAGGGCGATGATCACCCAAGTGAAGGGAATTTGTTCATACCACTTAAGGGGAGGAGGTGGAGGCGGCGGTGGCGGTGGCGGTGGCGGCTCGGGAACAGGGGGTTCGGCCCGCACGTGCAGAAATCTTCTCTTGGCGGATAAATCCTGTCCCCGGTAGTTGAGCTTTAGCATGCTGTGGTATGCGCCGGCTGGGCGATCTAAGGTAAAACGGAGGAGATATTGATTCTTCAGGTGATCCATCACCAGGTTATACAGGTTGGAGAGTTCTTCGGGTGTGGGGGTGAAATGGAAATAGCCACCACTGGCACCAGCGGCCCTTTTTAAATAGTCCACCTGGGCCTGGGCTCCAAAACCCAAAGTGTAGATTGGGACTTGGGTTCCCTTAATTCTCCCCAGCACATCTGCTTCCGTGCGGGGACTTCCTTCATCCTTGCCGTCGGTTAGGAGCACCACCACGGCCCGGGAAGTAGGGGCCTTGGTGGCTTGCTCCAAGGCTTCATACGTGGCCTGATAGAGCCAGGTCCACTTCTCGTCGGCGTTGAGTTGGTCAATTTGTTCCCGCACCTCGTGCTTTTTGGTGAAACTGGTCACGTTTCGCACACTGCTGCCAAAGGCCATCAGGGCGACAAAATCCTCTTTCTCCAGTTGGTCTAAAAAGACGCCTGCCGCTTTCTTGGCCTCCGCAATGGGGACCCCTTTCATGCTGCCGCTGACATCCATGGCCAAAACCACCGAAAGAGGACTTTTGCTGCTGGTGGCCTGCTCTACCGTGAAGTCCTTGATTTCCTGGCCTTCCACCGCCAGAGAGAAATTCGCCTGGCTCAACCCCTTGATGGGACTCCCCTCTTTGTCCAGGATGGAAACAATAATTTCAACTTTGTCCCCCGATTTGGAGACCATGTCAAGGAGATTGAGAGAGCCGGGTTCCTGGGCCCGGGCGATGCCGCTGAGACCCAATAGAATGAGGAATAAACTAAGGAACATTTTCCGCATGGATGGCCTTCCTCCTCAGGTTAGGCTTTTGCCAGTATCATGCCATGGTGAAGAGCGGTCTTACCCAAAAAAAACCATTAAATTTTTCAGCAAGTTATTCAATATCAAAGTCCCGCCCCTTTCTGAGAATCCTCCAAACTTTGGAGACCCGAGTCTAATTTTTTCACACATCTACAAACAGGTCGATACACACCATATCTAAACGCGTTCAGTCAAACGCCGGCGGCAGTGCCGACTGACCTGGCGGTGCTGCTCCCTCCTCCCCTCCTCCCGAAGGTCTTGAGGGTTTGATCTGTTTTTTTGAAGTCTTTTGGGCCTTTTCTTTAATGGTTAAATTGTTGGAGTTTATCTGCCCGGCATAACCTGCTCCATGGACAAGTTGGATGACTCTCTTCTTTTCTGCCTGGCTTTTGACCCATCCTGAGACGATGATCTGGTTTTGCGTGTTTAAGAAGATCTGGACATGGGAAAACCCGTTGGCCTTCAGTTTGTTTTTGATGGTTTGCAGCACAAGTGTATCTTGTGGTTTTTCGGAAGGCAGGATTTTATCGCTTTCTTTAGCGGTAACCACCGGGGTTGTTGGTGGTGGTGCACCAGGGGATTGACCGGCTGGCTCATTTTTCAGAGCCGGGGGCATTGAAGCCACCTGCTCGACCGGCCGTCCTGCAGCCGCCTGTCCCTTGGGGTCTGGAGCAGTGGCCGGCGTCAGTCCTGGCCCAACCAATTCCCCCGGCTTTCCCGCAGTAGCGACCGTGGACCCCTTGGAGGGCTTTCCCGCCCCCGGTTCTGTACTCTTGGGTGAGTCTGGGCCAGAAGTTCCTGTTCGTGGTGGTTGAGACACCTGTGAGGAGAAGGAGTTGGGTCGTAGCTCGGGGGAGCGGGCACCACCTTTGAAGGCCAGGTAGAGAAGGGGGACGATTACCACGATCACGAGAGCAATGGAGATCCAGGGTAGAATCGAGGCGGCGGTGAAACGCCAAGGCCGCGGGCTAACCTGGGAGGGGGGCGCCTCCGGCCATACCAGGGAAGCTGTGGTCATGGGCAGGGGGCGGGTGGCTTTGTCCATGGGGACGCTTAGTTGACAAGGAAAAGAGGTCCCCTCGTCAACCAATTCATCCAGGGCATTGCGAAACTCCTGGGCGCTTTGAAATCGGCCTTCCGGAGCTTTGGCCAGGGCTTTATGGATTACATGCTCCAAGGCCGGGGGAATATCCTTATAGCCCAGGGAGGGGAAAGAAGGCGGCGGTTCGTTGACTTGGGCCACCCTGATTTCATAGTCGCTTGGGCATTCGAAGGGTGGCCGGCCTGTGAGCATCTCAAAGAGAGTGATCCCCAAGGCGTAGATATCGGTGCGGTGGTCGGAGTGGCGTCCCAAAATCTGCTCCGGGGCCATGTAATGGGGAGAACCCATGATGTGACCGGTCTTCGTGAGACGGCAGCTCTCCTCAATATTCAGAGCAATGCCAAAGTCCATGACCTTGACGACGCCCTCTGCGGTCAGGCCGATATTGCTGGGCTTGATGTCGCGATGGACGATGCCCTTGCTGTGGGCGTATTCCATGGCACTCAGGACTTTTCCAAATATTTCAACAGACTCTCCAACGGACAGTCGCCCGAGACGCTTGAGACGGTTTTCCAGGGTTTCCCCATCCACATACTCCAACACCAGGAACGCCTGTTCCTCAGATTCTTGAAAGGCGTAAACCATAGTGATGTTGGGATGGGTCAAACGGGCCTGGCTGCGGGCCTCGGACCGGAACCGATTCATGATCTCCTGGTCTTGCACCAGAAGCGGGGGGAGAAATTTGATGGCCACCGGCCGGCTTAGGGCCAGATCTTCGGCGATATAAACCACCCCCATGCCCCCCCAACCTATCTTCTCGATGAGCCGGTAATTTTTCAGTTCCCCGATTTTCATAAGTCGCCGACTTTTCTCCTGGCTTCCCCAATCTGCTCATTCAGGTCAGGAGTAGCGTGGTTCAGAAAGTCCTGGTAGGCCTCCCTGGCTTCTCCCCGCTGGCCTGTTTTTTCAAGGGCTACAGCTCGGTGGTAGTTGGCGATGGCCAACTTCGGGTCGATCTCCAGGGCCATGGTAAAATCGGCCAGGGCCCGATCATAGCGTCTTTTCCCTTCATAGGATAGACCCCGGTTAAAGTAGACTCGCGCTACTCTCGGGTCAAGCTCCTGGGCCTTGTCCAGATCTGCGATGGCCTGGTCGTATTGTCCCGTGACTAGGTAAAGGGAACCCCGATTATAATATGCCTTGGCATAAGCCGGGTTGATTGCCAAAGCCCGGTTGTAGTCAGTAAGGGCCAGGTCGAGCTGCTTCATCTGACTGTAAACGCTGCCGCGATTATTGTAAGCCTCAGCATAGCTGGCATCTATTCCCAGAGCCATTCCGAAATCGGCAAGGGCTAATTGGTATTGTCGTTTCCGTGCCTGTACTACTCCCCGCTCGCCATATGCCCGGGAAAAGCGGGGATTGAGCTGTAAGGCCGAGGTGAAGTTTGATATGGCCTCTTCCATTTTGCCCTGTTTGCTTAGGATCAGGCCCCTCAAGAAATACGGAATTGCATTCTGAGGGTTGACGGCCACGGCTTGGTTGAATTCAGCGAGAGCCTGTTCATGCTGTCCCTTCTCCAGGTAGGCAAGTCCCCGATTTATTTGGGGAGAATCAGGACGCTGTATTCTTTTAAGGGTTTCGGCCACCTTCAGGAAGATGTCCACATCGCCTCCTTCCCGGCGAACCTGGAACGTCTTCACGGAAACTTCTTCGGCCATTTGAAAATCGGCTTTGGCCAAGTCGTTTTTTCCCATCTTTGAGTAGGCAATCCCACGCGAGCGATAAATTTCGGAGTTCCTTGGACTCATTTCCAAGGCTTTGTTGTAGTCGGTGATAGCCCGCTCGAATTGCTTCTGCCGGGCGTGGGCTATGCCCCGGTTGTAATAAGCCTCGGGCCGTTTCGGTTCTAGACGCAGGACCGAGTTAAAATCAGAGATGGCCAAATCTTCTTGGCCCTTGAGGGCATAAATCAATCCACGGTTGAAGTAGGCTTCAGTAAAATCTGGATTCGCAGCCAGGACCTTGTTGAATTCCGCAATAGCAAAGTCATGTTGGCCACTAAAAAAATATTCCACCCCCTGGTTGTATTGGGGCATGAGCTTCAGGTCTTGGGACGACTTGGGGGTAAAAGCCGGACTCTGTTCCCGGCTTACCTTAGGCTTTATTTCAATCTCCGGTTGTTTTTCCAAAGCCGGTTGAGGAGGAGATTCCTGGGGGAGATGCCCCTTGACCTCCTTAGCCCTTTGAGAGTCTGAATTGGCCAGATTAGTTTTCCCCATCCGGGCATAGGCTATACTTCTGGCGTGATAAATTTCGGGGCTGTTGGGAGAGATTTCCAGGGCTTTGTTGAATTCGGCAATGGCCCGATCAATCTGTCCCAGGCGCGTGAGGGCCTTGCCGCGATTGTAGTGGATGTCGGCCCGCCCTGGCTCCAGTTGCAGAGATCGGGTGAAGTCGGCCACTGCTGCAGCATCCTGGCCTTTCAGGGCGAAAACCAGACCCCGGTTGAAGTAGGCCTCGGCGAATTCCGGATCGATGGCCAGGACTTCATTGAACTTGGCGATGGCCTGATCATGCAGGCCGGCAAAGAAATTATCCACCGCCAGGTTGTAAAGATCCATTAATTCCTTCTCCTGTGGAGACCGTAGACGAGCTTTGGCCCTCCTTTTAGAGGTTTCTTCCCGGCGCGATATGGTGGAGAGGTCGGCCTGCGCCATGACAATGCTATCCGTTTGGCGGAGGCCCGCAATCGGCAGGGCGGACGCAAGGTGCCATGTCTCCGAGACATTCTGGTTCAGCGCCCCACGGAAAACTTCCCCAGGCGAACCGTGTTGAGACCATACCGGCTCTGGCAAAGCAGCTAACGTTCCACCAGAAGCAGCGGCTGCCGCCATGCTTATGATTATTGACCACAGAAAGGCCTTCCCCAGTATGCTTGTCATTTTCTTACTCCGGTTGGGCTTGAGTCTTCTGATCCCTTTCGAGTTCCGCCATGTCCATGCCTAAAGGCCTAGTATTGCTCACCCCGTGGTTTTTGCTTCCGGAACCGCCTTTTCTTCGGGCTTGCCCGGTTGTTCAGGGGTGGTTGGAGTTGCCGGGGGCGCAGCTTTTTTGGCCACCACGAACTCACAGACTTTTTGATCAGTGGCGTTGCCCGTCTTGACTTGCGTCATCAGTTTATATTTGCCGTTTGGAGCGTTTGCCGGGATTTGCATAGGAATGGCAATGGCATATGTGCCGCTGATCTTCTCGCCCTTATGGCAATAGGGTTGGCCGCAGACTTTATCCTGAACCATGACCACTTGGGATATCTCTACTGGCACCGGCTCACTGTTGCCGGTCAAGACGCTGAAGGTGGAATTCAAGTACACGCTGCCGCCTTGTTCAGCGTTCTCAGGCTTGACCTCCACGACTTCTACGAACACTTTCTCACCTTGTTCGGACTTATATTGATGAAAGGCCTCGGCGGTCTGGCGATCCCGATGCAGCTTCTCCTCATATTTGCCATAGGCAAAGCCCGCAATGGCACCAGAAATTACCCCCGTTGCGGCTCCTGCGATGGCTCCCCTGGCAACAGCGCCAGCGATGCCTCCCCCGAAAGGAATCAAGCCGCACAAAGCGCCGATGGCGCCTCCGAGGACCGCGCCGCCGACCGCGCCGGCAGCTGTTGAACCACCCGGAGATGGTGCGCCATCTGGATTGGTAGTGGCGCAGCCACTAAGTGAAACGCTGAAGACGATCAAACATAATACGGCAACAAGTTTGCGGGCCATTTTTTTCTCCTTTCCTAAAGGGTCTTTATTTACTGACCTCCCTGCTAACGAATCTTGGTCACCGTGGGAGTGCCAAATTTGAAGCGAATGTCTTCCGGCGGCGCCGGCGGGGGCTTGGGCGGCGCCACGACTCGCCGCGGTGCCACGACTCGCCGCGGCTCCACCGTCACTTCTTCGGGTGGTATCTCGGGCTTTGACGTCCTGGCCACCGCCCGCCGAATCTTCAAACCCTTGAATTCCAGCAACTCTGCCGGACAATGGACTTTAGCCAAATCCATCACCAAGCTTTTTTCCTTGGAAGACCGTACCTGCCCGGTGACGGCGATCTGCTCCCCTAAACTGGCTACCTTCAGATATCCGAAACCATGATCCCCCAAGGCGCGCTTCAGCGACTCGATCAAGTCGGTTTGAGACGGGACAGGAGCCGATCCCTCTCCTTTCGGGATGGAAAGCGCACGTAAGGGAGGAGGCGAAGGGGCTAGCGCCGTCACCGGGAGATCCTGCTTAGAGGAAGGGGCCACGGTCACCGGCGGGCTTACCTCTAAGGTCGGCCGATCCTCTTGAAAAAACATTGATTTGAAGAAAAACCCCCCTACGAGGAGGGCCAGTCCTAAAGTGATACTGATCAGGGTGGCCGAGGCGGGCGGCCAAGTGATTCCGTGTCCTTGCCAGGGGGAGGAAGGCAGGGCCTCATCCTCAGGGGAAGTTGGCGACTCGGAGGTGGCCTCCGATTCGACGCCCAGGGAGGCTTCCAGGGCCAGGAGAAAATCCCGGGCATTGGTAAAACGCGCCCTGGGGTCTTTCTCCAGAGCCATTAAAATCACACCTTCCAGCTCCGGGTTGATGTTTGGACAGCCGCTGGAACGGGGAGCGGGCGGTACCTTATTGACGTGAGCACTCCTGATGTCATGATCGGTTGGTCCATCAAAGGGGGGCCGACCGGTGACCATTTCAAACAAAGTGACTCCCAGAGCATAGATGTCGGTGCCTTGGCTCAGAGTTTCACCTTTAATCTGCTCTGGAGCCATGTAATAGGAGGTGCCGATGATATCGGCAGGGGTTGCCCCTCCGTCCCCCCTGATCTGAACCGCGATGCCGAAGTCCATGATTTTAACTTTGTTTTCGGGAGTGATAGCGATGTTGCCCGGTTTGAGGTCCCGATGGATGACCCCTTTGGCGTGAGCATACTCCACCGCCACCAGGACCTGGCGGAAAATATCCTGCATCTCGCGCCTGGACAGACGGCTGAGGCGAATAAGACGCTGTTCGAGAGTCTCTCCCTCGAGGTATTCCATGACCAAAAAGATCCGGCCATCGCTCTCTTCGAAAGAAAATAGGGTGGTGATATTGGGATGAGTCAGTTTAGCCTGATTGCGGGCCTCCACCATGAACCTTTCTCTGAAATCGGCGTCTTGGGTCAGATGAGGGTGCAGAATCTTTATCGCCACCAACCTGTGCAACACCGAGTCCTCGGCCAAATAGACTACACCCATACCTCCCCGCCCTAATTCCCGAATCACGCTGTAGTTTCCGAGGTTGAAAGGTTCCAAGGTTCCACACTCTTGAGGGAAGGGCATATTTATGTGAAGATCTCGCTTAAGTCGGTTTCATCCCGACGCTCTGTATGGCTTAGCCAGCTTCAGTCGATCCCCGTCTGCACTACTTCTGCTGCTGGTCTGGTCTCATTCTGCGCTCCGGCGGAAAACTCGATCTTTTTGCCCTGTCGTGAGGCGCGCAGGTTAATAGGTGTGACGTCCTGTTGCACAAGCCACCGGGAAAGTGGTTCAGCCAGCAGACGGTTCACCACGCGCTTGATTTCCCGGGCACCATAACGCTGAAAGTCCGCGTCCTCCAGCACCAGATCAAAGACATCCCCGTCGATCTCCAGATTGGTATTCATGCCGCTTAGGTGCTGGATGATCTGGCTCACCGCCCACTCTGCCAGTCGATGGCACACCTCTCGGGTCAAGGTGTGGAAAATAATAATTTTATCTAAGCGATTAAGGAATTCCGGTCGGAAGCGGTTCCGGAGAAGGGCCAGAATCTCTGAGTCTTCAGACTCCCCCTTTACATCCACGAAGCCGATGCGTGCCGCCTTTCGGGAAAAGGTGGCGTTAGCAGTAAAAATAATAAACGTTTCCCGGAAGTTCACCAATCGCCCCTTGGAGTCGGTCAACTGACCCGCATCCAGGACCTGCAGGAGCAGATTGAGGACTTCGGGGTGGGCCTTATCAAACTCGTCAAAAAGTACCACCGAACCAGGCTGGCGACGAACCGGTCCCGTTAGCTGGCCCTCCTCTCCGTACCCCACGTAGCCCGGGGGAGCCCCCACCAGTTTGGCCGCTGCGTGGGCTTCCATGAATTCCGACATATCCAGGCGGACTAGTGCAGGTTGGCTAGGGGTTAGAATCTCCGCCATTGCCTTGGCCATTTCCGTCTTGCCTACCCCTGTGGGGCCAACAAACAGAAGCACGGTCCGGGGACGATCCGGGGGCATCAGCCCGGCCTGGGCCAGACACAAGGACGACGACACTGCCTCGACGGCCTCATCCTGCCCCAGAATCCTGTCTTTCAGGAATTTCTCCAGGTGGATATAGGGATATTCCCCTTGCATGAGTAACCGTTCCACCGGTATGCCCACCCACCCTGACAAGGCCAGAGCCACATCCTCCCGGGTCACCTGGCTGAAACTATCTGAGACGGGATTTTCCAGGCGCTCCGCCATCAGCTGCATGCGGAAGTTGGCGCAGGCCTGGTCAATGAGATCTAAGGCCTTGTCCGGCAAGCGTCGGTTCGGGAGAAAGCGCACCGCCAAATCCACGGCGAACTTTAGGGTCTCAGGTGAGATGCACACCTGATGGTGCTCCTCGTATACCTCCTTGAGATGGTTCAAGAGCGTCAAGGTGTCCTCGGGGCTAATCTCCTTCACGTCAATGACTTGAAAACGCCGCTCGAAGGCGGGGTCAGGTTCGATGCGGGTCCGATATTCTTTCCAGGTGGTGGCCCCGATCATCCGCAGCCGACCGCTGGCCAGCGCTGGTTTGAGCATGTTAGCGATATCCAGTCCGCTCTCGGAGTCGGTGCGTCCTACAAGGGTGTGGAACTCATCGATAAAGAGAATGACTTCCTTGTCCTGAACCTCAAACAAAATCTTCTGGACCCGCTGTTCCAGATCGCCCCGGTATCGCGTTCCGGACAGGAGAGCGGCAGCGGATATTTCGATGATCCGTTTTCCTGACAAAGCCGGAGGCGCTTCCCTACTGACCACGAACTGGGCCAGGCCTTCCACCAGGCTCGTCTTTCCCACCCCGGCGTCACCCACCAGGATGAGGTTATTCTTTTTTTTCCGCAGCAGGCTTTGGGTCATGAGGGCGATCTCGGCATCTCGGCCGATCACCGGATCAAGCTTGCCCTGACTGGCCAAAAGGGTCAGATCCCTACCCATGATGTTCAGAAAAGGCGTATCATCCCTTAAGGTCTGGGACGGCGTTGCTGTCAACAACTCCTCCGTCGCTTGGGTTAGCCTCTCGGGGCTATGCTGCAGCTGGCGCAGCAGTCTGACGGCCAGACCGTCACCTGCCTTGAGCAGCCCCGCAAGAAGATGAATGGGGGCGACTTGCTCGGCACCATGGCTCTGGGCGCATTCTTGACTGAGCCTGAACAGGTGATGGACCCGGAGCGTGAAAGTGATCCTGACCCCTCGAGACGGTCTGGAGCCAGGAATGAGGACTTGGCGGATGACCCGGCGAATCGTCGGATCAATCTTATCCTGGGCTAAAGCCCGCACCACCAAGTCGTCCTGGCACTTGCAGAGGCCGATAAATAGGTGCTCAGTGCCGATAAAATGGTGCTGATAGTAAAGGGAATCCTGGAGGGCGAGCTCCAGCACCCGCTCTGCTCCCGGCGAAAAGTTATAAGCTTTTTCCATCCCTTTCCCTTCTTAGGCTATGGGTCAATACGTTATTCTCAAGTCCGTCATGCCAACGCGACAGATTTCCCCCGATTGCACCTTGGTCTTGGCCGCCAGACGAATTTCTCCTAAATAGGTGCCATTGAGGCTGTGGACGTCCTCCAGCCAAAGAACCTCACCCTCTTGGCTCAGGCATGCGTGGGATCGACTGACCAGAAGGTCTAAGGAAAGACACAAGTCATTGGTGTCTGCCCGGCCAATGGTCACCAAGGGCTTGTCAAAACGAAATTCCAATCCGTCCATAGGTCCGCTCAGCACTTCGATGAGCAAGTCCTTTGGCTGTGCTGAGGGGCTGTCACTTAAGGTTGTCTGGGTCTGGCGCCATTCCATCCGGAATCCTCGGCGGGCCTGGGATCAACAACTGCTCCCCTTGCTTGAGAAAGTCAGGGTTCTTTAAAACAGGGGCGTTAGCCTCCTGGATCAGGGTCCACTTGGCTCCTTGCCCATAAAATCTCCGGGCCAAAGAGGTCAGTGTGTCATGGGGCTGGACGCGGTAAGGAAAACTATGTTCATACTTCACCTTCATATCGTCCAGATTAAGCCGATGCACTTTGCTGGTCTGCTTGAGTATCTGAAGCAACTCCGGAAATGTCTTTACTTCCCCGCTCAACCGCACGCCCTCCTGATCCCGTTCTAGGCGAACCATGGGAAATTTCGGGTCAATGAATATGAGGGGCTTCTCAGAGAGATGGGGAGCATCGGCCGGTTGAGATTGACGCGACTGGTCAGTGGTAGATACGGGCTTGGAAGGAGGAGGCAGTGAAGTAAAAGGTTGCCAGATGAAGAGGGTCAGCAACACCAGGGTGGCGGTGCTAGCCGTAAGGGCGGAGAACTTCCACCGGGCCGTTCTCCAAGCCGCCTCCTGGACTATCCTTGCCTCTCCAGCCCGGCGTCGTTCTGACTCCAGGATGGTCCGTTCCAACTCCTGGGCCTCTGGATGTTTCGGATCCAGTTCCAGGATTTGCCGCACAGTCCTTTGCGCCTCTTCCAGGTTGCCCCCTTCAAGCAAGGCCCGAGCCAAAGCTAATCGGCTGCTCATAGAGGCGGGGTCAAGCACCGCGGCTGTCGATAGATAGGCGATGCTTCCGAGCCTGGTTCTCTGAGGACTCTGGGAGAAGGCCTCCTCTTCCAGCATTTGGGGCAGCCGCCGCAGCCGCCTAAGAGGCTCAAGGTCTGTGCCGCACTGGGGGCAAGGATTCCTTGTGGTCTCAGGGAAAGGACACACCGGGCACTTGATAGGAATTTCCCGGTCTGCAGTTGTTCGGTTCTCCTTCATACGATTCCTTAAAAGGAGCCGCTCTTGACTCGCTGGACGAGGCCATCGTCATGCCCCACTTGGGGGATGTCCAATTCTCCCAGCAGTTTGGCGCCCTCTTCTACCACCTTCGTGAAGGCGTCTACCTCGTCTCGACGGTAGGCATTCTCAGCCCGGTCAATTGCCCGCCGCAAGGCCTCGGCTTCGGAGAGCTTCCCAGCCTCATGGGCTCGGAAGGAGGCCACCATGAGCACCATGAGAAAATAGGCCGGCACTGTCTCGTCGATGCGCTTATTCAATTGCTCTACCTTGGGTTCGGCCTCTTCTTCCTTGCCGGTCTTCACGGCGGTCCGGACTTCCTCGATCATCTTATTCAAGGTATAGGTGTCCTCGGCCTTGATCATAAACCCGAAGCGCTCCATCATGATCTCGGCATACTTGCAAATATTCTCGGCGCGCCGCTTCCAGGCCTCCTTTTCATCGGCGAATTTGGCCAGGCCTTCTTCAAATTCCCCCATTTTTTTCCTGGCCTCGGGGAACTGCCCCTGGTTAACGTCTTCGATGGATTCATCATAGAGCCTTTCCAGTGTGGAAGCAGCCCCCAAATCGATTTTTTGGAGATTCTCCTGCCACTGGCGGGAAAGGTCATCCAAGCCCCGCTCCAACTGGACCCGCTCCCCTTCCCCCTGGTCCATGAAGGCCTCCAGGGACGAGCCCGAGCCATCCAGTACCCTGACCCTGATATGGTCGAGAATTTCATCTTCACTCAATCCCAGAGCCACCTCCACATTGGTCCCTTTGGGCAGACCTCTGGGTAGCGGCAGCCAGATGATACGCATGAGTTCATTTTCGGGGTGGCTGGCCACGTCGTGTTTGCCTCGGAAAATGGGAATCTTGATACGCCGTTGGTTGTCTCGCTTAGTTTCGTATACTTCCACATAAGGCTGCGCAGAAGGCAAAACTGAGGGAGCCCTGATGATGGGGTCGAATACGTCACCTGCTATTTGAATGCCGTAATCCAGAGCGGTGACGTTCCCCAACACCGGAAAGTAATAGCCGCACTGACAGCTGTCGGCTTCAGACGCATTGGGCTTGGAGCATTGGGGACACTCCTTGACCTCGCCCAACATCGCCGCCATAATGGCCGCCCCCTGGGCCACGCACTTCATAGGGTCCAGATTGCGCATCAACTTGTCCTTGCCGAAAATGTCCGCCAGCATGCGTTGCACCAGGGGGATGAAGGTGGAGCCGCCTACTATGAGGACGTGGTCAATTTGGGAGGCGGTGACTCCGGCCTTGTCCATGGCGGCCTGCACTTTCGCTATGCTCGCCCGGACCAGGGGTTCGATGAGGCGTTCAAATTCCGCCCGGGTGATCTCCACATCGATGTCCACCGGATTGCGCTGCGCATCTTCCAGCTTCCCAGTAACTATAATAGGGGCCTTGTTGGCGCTGGATAGCATGATCTTGGCCTCTTCCGCCTCCTGGCGCATGAAGATCCGGAATCGGTCTTTCTTCTCCGGCGAGATGGGGAGGGCATTTACATCTATGCCGTATTTCCGTTTCACTTTTTCCAAAGCGAAATCCACGATAAGCTCATCAAAATTGTCACCCCCCAACCACATGTCGCCATCTACAGCCAATTCCGCAAAAACGCTGCCCACCACTTGCATGATGGAGATGTCCAGGGTGCCCCCCCCCAAGTCGAAAACCAGAATGGTCTTGGCTTCCGTCGGGTCCAGATTGTTGACGCCGTAAGCGATGGCCGCTGCGGTGGGTTCGGTAAGCAAGCGTTGTACCTTCAGTCCGGCTCGATATCCGGCTTCTCGGGTGGCGTCTTTTTGCTTTTCCGAGAAATAAGCGGGCACTGTGATCACCGCGTATTCCACGGGTGCCCCCAGTTGTTCCTCTGCGTCTTTTTTAATTTTTTTCAAAATCATGGAGGAGATGTCCACTGGTGAGTAGGGCTTTCCTCCCATGATGACCCGTAGGCTGTCATGGGTGCCATCTTCCGGAGGCACGATGCGATAAAAAATGAAGTCTTTTTTCCCTATAGCCTCCTGCACTTTTTCATCACTATAAGCTCGGCCCATGAGACGTTTAATGGAGATGATGGTGTCCCGGGGGGCCTGTAACATGTGGCGCCTGGCAGGATACCCCACCAAAATGCCTTCGTATTCCGAAACTGCCGACCGGGTGACCTCTTCCCCTTCATGGTTCTTGATGATGCCTAAGCCTTTGGCCTGCAAGGCCATTACCGAGTTGGTGGTTCCTAGATCGATGCCGATGGCCTTAGCCATGTTCACCCTCCTGTGACTTTTTCGCGGTTACCACCAAAGGATGGCGTATGATCTCATCATTCCAAAAATAACCAGTTTGAATGACTTCAAGAATGGTACCGTCCTTAACTCCGGGGGCCGGTTTGGTTTCCGCCACCTCATGGAGAAACGGGCTGGCCAGGCTTCCCAGAGTCACCTCCATGGGCACCACGCCCGCCCGTTCCAAAGATAGGCTCAATTTCCGCCGGACTGTCCGAAAATTGCCGGCCAGCAGCTTGGTCTGAAGCTCCAGGTCAGTCTCTCGGGCTTTGAGGTTGTAAAATAGGGCGTCAAAACCGTCCAGCACCGGCAGCAGGCTCAACAACACCTTTTTCATCTGCTTATATGACTGCTCCCGTTCTTTTTCCAACTGGTCCGAGAGCTTAGCGTTGGCCTTCATGAGGTTGACCAGATCATCCTCAATGATCTGCAAAGGATTTCTGGCGGCAACTTTGGCCACTGAGGTTGAGGGCCCAGGTTCGGCTGCCGCTTGGTGAGGGGCATGTCTATCTTTGCCCTCTTTGCCCAGGTCGATGAAGTCTTTGGCGATGGTGGTCTTGTCACCCATGATCCCTACCGCAGGGGGCGCTTGCCCTCGTCCAGCAGTACATTACTATCGATCCATCTGCACATTTAACCGGTAACCCCTGGGGCCGCCGAAGGAAGGCTCCGGCTTCAAGGAGAAGTCATGAAAGACAATCTCCTCCATATCGCCTTCAAAATTTTCCAGACTCAGGTCGCAGTACAATTCTTCCAGGCTCAGATGGGGTACCCGGAGGAAGTCGTCCAGTACCAGGGGTGATGGCTCGGCCGCTTCGGCCACCCTGAGCCCATCCAGGTTGTAATACATCAGATCTGCAGCCATACGGGCCCGGACATCCTTGAGTTGTTGCACCGCCTGCATAGCCAGGGGCAACCTGGGAATGTTCTCTCGGCGACGCATAAAATTGGGCAGCGCCTGGTGCACCTCCTCTGGCCTGGCATTGGGATGCAAGCCCAGGAGATCGTAAGGCGTTTCTTGTTGATGCAGAGGATCTTTCAGCATGGCTTTACCATCGGATGTTTTTCAATACTTCCAAGAGCTTGTTGTGATTCTGGATAACAGACTCGTTGTTGGGGTCGTATTCATGCGCTTCTTTGAACAGCTGCAGAGCTTCCATCATAATGGCCAGCTTTTGCTCCCTGGTGTAGGCCCGATCCAGCTCTACGTCGATTTTCCTTACCCCCTTGGAATTGAGAGACCCAGCAATGTTCTCGCGGCAGGTATGGTTGTTAGGATCGTATTCCAAGGCCTTGCGCTGCATCCGGATGGCATCATCATGCCGTCCGGCGTCGTGGTGACTTACTCCTTCGTTATTGTAGGAAGTGCCCATGCCCTGCTTGGCCTTCAGGTAACCCGGTTTGACGGCTAGGGCTTTGTCGAATTCCTGGCGAGCAGACTGGTACTGTTTCTTATCCAGATAAGCCCTCCCTTTTTCGCAATATAAATCGGCCAACTGAGCCTTCAGGTCCTCGTTAGGTGCAATCTCCAGGCCCCGCTTCAGAAGATCGATGGCCTCGTCGGTTCGCCCCGCTTGGTGGCTGGCCCGGGCTTCCCGGATACACCCGTCCGCCACCCAGCCACCCAATTCCTCCTCGAGAAGTGTGAGACGCCGATTAATAATGGCAGAATTGACTCTTTTTAGTCCTTGCATGATATTGCTTGCCTTTTCCCAGGCCTCCAGAGCTTTGTCCAGTCCCTGATACTCCAGGCGGCGGCCCTGTTCAGCCCAGGCGGCGGCCTCCAACCACCTCGCCCGGGGAGAAGTACGCAGGTCGGACTCCAGGCTCGCCAGCTCCTGGAAAACCTGCTCCGACAACCGTTCTTCCAAGAGAACCACAGCAAGGCCCAGAGGGGACAGGTAATCCTCCATCCTTTCCACGTCTTCATCCAGGGTAGTCCCTGATGATTGGATCTCCACCACCTGCCGGACAAATTGGGTCAGCCCCAGGGTTTCAGCCATTAAGGGCCCCCCGAAAAATTCCAGACAGAGGACAGGTTCCGCCCCCAGATCCTGGCAGCGGCATAGGGCCTCCCAGGAACATTGGGGACAATGCTCCTGATGAGGGTCCCGGAAACAGGGGTCGTGGCCCTCGGATTGTTGCAAAGCGCGCACCGTGGGCTCCAGGGGCACCTTTTGGGTGAGTTCAAGTCCCCAGGTCTGCTTGGCCTTGGTAAGACGGGGAAGTAGTTTCTGCCAAGTAGAGGCCGCCTGTTTTTCCCGGCGTAATAGGCTCAGGTACCGGCGGTGACGGCCCGCTTGAGATTCGTGGCCCGAATTTATGTACATATCCAGAAAGTGACGAAACCTACCGGACAACAGATCCTCAAGTATGTGCCTCTGAAGCTCGGCTAACTCTTTGGCGTTAGGTTCGGCCCCGTAAAAACTCAAACGCCCCCGGCTCCACTCAGGCCAGAAGTTCTCTGAGCTCGCCAGGCCCACCCAGAAGGCAATGGCCTTTTTCCAAAGGTCATCCAATTCCTCGCGCGAACCCTCTCCCCTTTGGGCCATTTGCTCCTCGGCATGGTTAGCCCACTGGTAATAAAGGATGGCCATTTTGTGGATGGCAGGTCCCCACTGGCTCCACAAAGCTTGGTGCCACAGGTTCTCCGCCTCCTGCCGCTTCCCCGCCTTCAGATAACAGTAAGGCAAGATTTCTTGAAACCCTCTAAGCTCCTCTATAGCTGTCTCATGGTCCGGCATGATCCGCAGGGCCTCATCCAGCACCTGGGACAAGGCTTCGAAGTCCTGCTGGTGGAAATGGACTTTGGCTTGGTAAATAAGCAGCCGGAAGAATAGCAGTCGGGCCTCTGGATGCCCCTGTGACGATAGGGGGCGCAGGCCCTCCAATGCCCCCAGTAGATTACCCTCCAGGGCCAGGTGAAGAGCCTGGTAATAAGGATGATGAGCGTGTCCGCCTTCTGAACCCAATTCTCGGAGTGCCTCGCTCTGGCCGTTACTCAATAGGCACAGGGATAGCTGGTGGTAAGAGAGGTCTCGCCAAGCATGGGTGGCTCCTGGAGTCTTCACGGCCGACTCTCCCCTTCGTCAGATTGCTGTTTCCACACCGGCGCCAGCAAGTCGGCGGCGCTTTGGTAGTCACCCTGGCCGATGCATTCGTTAGCCAGGGCAAAAGTGGCGTAATCTTTGTAGCCATCCGTTCCGCCGGAGGCAGCTGCTGCTTTCCAGGCGGCGATGCTCAGCTCTCGCTCCCCAAGCAGCATCAGGACCAAACCCAGGTGGTATTGGATTCGCCGGTGGGAAGGGAATTTCTCCACCAGAAGCTCCAGGCCCAGTTTGGCGGCGGCAAGGTCACCCTCGGCCAAATCCATCAGGGCTCGAAAATAGGGATATTTCCAGTGGCCTTCGTCTAACCCTTTAGCTCGATGCAATAATTCCTTGGCCCTGTGGAAATCCGGTGCCCGGCCCTCAAGCCCTGCTAATGCCATCCGCCAACAAAGCTCGGCCAGCCCCTTTTTGGTTTCCTGGTCCTCGGGGAAGATCCGCGCATATTCGCTCCACATCTCCAACGCCTCGGAATAGCGTCCCTCCTGAACCATCTGGCGGCCCCACAGGTACTTACCGCGGGCCACCAGGCCGGCAAGACCCTGATCTTCGGGGTGGCGAGCCGCCAACCTGGACCACATCTTCACTGCTAGTGCGATATCCCCATCGTGGAGCAGGGTAAAGCCCAGATGGTACAGGGCCTCGTCCCGCTCCGTGGCCAGGTGCTCCAGGCGCAGAAAGTGATCCAGGCTGGGCCGATAATCGCCTCGCCGGCAGAAAATGACAGCCAGGCGCTCATGAGCTACGGGGTTGTCCCGGTCCAGATCGAGAACCCGTTCATAATAGGACACCGACCTCTCCAGGTCCCCCAGGGCTTCCCGCACCAATCCTGCCCCCAGAAGAGTTCCTTTATGATCGACGTTACCCTCCAGGCGCCGGATGAACAGGTCATTGGCCCGATCCAGGTCCCCAAGGTGAAAGGCAGCCACCCCCAAGGAATAGAGAGTTTCGGGGTTATCAGGCTGGATCGTGAGCGCCGTCTGATAGGAGTCCTGAGCCGCCGCATCCTGGCCCATCTTCAGCAATAAATGCCCTTGCTGCACATAAGCCGATACTCGGTGCTCGTTTTCTGACTCCAGCAAGGGTTTCAAGGCCTCCAGGGCCTCGTCATACCGCTCCAAATGGCCCAGGGCGCAGGCCAGGTAGTAATTGACTTCCAGTGTCGGCTCCAAAGCTTGGGCCAGCAGGTACCATTCCACCCCTTCGGCGAACTTGCCCTCAAGGGCATAAGACCGGGCGATAAGGTAAACGATGGGGCGGGCGTCCGCCTGGTGCGAGAAAGGCCGGAAAGCTTCCGCTTTTGCCGCCACATCCTCATATTTCCCCTGGTTATAGAGGGCTAAGATGAGCACCCCCAAAACCTCGTAATCCGGACCTACCAGCTCGAGCAAGCCGCTGGCCTGGGTCGCCGCCTCGGCCCAGCGCCGGTCCTCCATGTATAAATGCACCAGCACCCACCGGACTTCCCGCTCTTCAGGGGCAAGGTGTAGGATCTGGAGAAATTCCTTTTCCGCCTCGGGTCGGCGCTCGGAGGAGAGGTAGGTCATTCCCAGGGCGAACCGGTAGTCACGCTGGTCGGGCTGGGCCGCCATTGCGCCTTCCAGGGCCGTCGCCGCCTCCGACGTCTGCCCTCTGAGAAAATGCGCCTGGCCGAGGAGGAAGTAAATTTTGCCATTCGTCAGGCCTTCTGTCAAAGCTCGCTGGAGCCATTGGATGGCCTCGGCCATTTGTTCGTCTTGTTCGGGGGAGATCTCCGGGACGGTGCTCCAGTCCAGATCGAAAGCTTCCATTAGGCTGGAGCCCAGATAGAAGGCGGCTTCGGCCCGCTTGTTCCGCTCAGGTTCACCGTGGGACAAATGGAGGAATTTCCCGAAAGCGTTACGGACCCCTTTGGGGTAAGGGTCTTTCTTCAGGCGGCAAGCCTGCCCCAGCCAGTAGTAGCTGGCCGCCTGGTCGGGCAACAGTTGGCAGGCTTTCACAAAGTGGGGGAGCGCCTCATCAAAGTTGCGGGCGAGCATCGCCGCCAGGCCCAGGCTCAGGTGGGGCCAGGTCCTCTTTGGATCCCTTTCTGCAACCTTGCGGGCCACCCTGGTTACCCGGCTGATTTCCTCAGCCGTAACTTGGGGGTTCGCAAGGTCAAACTCGGGAAAGGTGCCCATAGACTTTAATAACCGATAGACCCCCTCGGCTTCCTGTATGTCCGGCGCTAAATCGAGGTAGGGCAAGTAAATTGCCAGGGCGGCTTCTCGGGTGTCCTCAGCCTGGGCCAGGACCGGGGCCAGGCGCTTGATCCCTAAATCCGGAAATTGCGGGGGCCTAAGCCCGGCTTCAAACGCAGCAACGAAATGCCGGATCGCCACTTCAGGCTGCCCGTCGCCCTCAAACAGGGAAGCCATTTCTATGTGGGCTTCCTGTAGCCAGCCCCTTTCCTCTTTTTCAAGTTCCGTCCTCTTTGCAAGGCGTTTGATGACCTTGCCCAACAGTTTCTGGGCCTTGGCAGCTTTTCCCTCTTCCAGGGCCTCCCGAGCCCGGGAGAGCCTGACAGACGGTTTCCGGTTTCTCAGCCAAAAAACGACGCCCAGACCCGCAGACGCGATCAAAACTACCAAAATGATGCTGAAAGCAATTACGGTAGAAGGCTCAGAGATGAACTCTGGGATAGATCCCGCGTAGGCCGGTGGCAGCCAATGGCCTCTAATGATTACCCAAGCCACTGTGATTGGAATGGTGAGTTTCTTTTTCATCAGCGTTCCCGTTGCTTTTCAGGAATTACTAAGACTTCACTTCCTGTTTCCATTTCTCTAACAGCGTCTTGGCCTTGCCTGCAAAGTCTCGGTCCGGAGCCAGTCTGACTGCTTCCTCCAATTCATTGAGCGTCTCCTGGCATGCCCCGAGGCGTTTGGACTTTGCCGACTGGTACAGGCAGATGGCCAACATCCGGTGGAGAGCGGCTGACTGGGGGAATTTTTTCACCCCGGCGCGCAAATACTCAGACGCTTTTTCGTGCTGCAGGCAACGGCAAAAGGAGTCACCTATCAGGAGGTAGGTTTTTTCCAGGTTAGAAAAATCCTTGAGCAGTTTGGTGGCTGCCTTGAGGGCCTTTTCTCCGGCCCCCGAACCCAGGGCTCCCCGAATGTCGAGAATACGCCGCTCCACCTCCTGAAGGGCCTCATCCGCTCCATTCCGGTAGTCCTCAATGGCTTGGCGAAAGTCCTTGGCCGATTGATATCGTTTTCCCAGGTCTCGGTCCATGGCCTTCAGCACAATCGCACTAACTTTTCCATCCACCTCTGGGTTGATTTCTGCCGGTGGAATCGATTCACCGGTGCAAATGTTGTCTATGATTTTCGAGAGATTCTCCCCTGTGAAAGGGACCCTCCCGGTGAGCATTTCGTACAGGGTCACCCCCAGAGAGTAAATGTCGGAGTAAAAGTCGCCACCCGGGCCACGCAGCAGTTCTTTCGGCATGTAGTAAATAGTGCCGGTGGTGGTGGAGGCTAGTTGTGATGGAAGCAGCATCCGGGCGATACCCAGGTCAGCGATCTTCACCACGCCATTTGGAGTGGAGAGTAGAATGTTTTCCGGTTTGATGTCCCGATGAAAGATGTTGAAGCGATGCATGGTGATCAACCCCTGACAGACTTGGGCTGCAATCTCCAGGGACTCAGCCACGGGCATTGGATGACCTTCACCGAGATCTCCGATGCGTTCCCGTAAACTCTGGCCCTCCACGTACTCCATCACCATGACATACTGGTTGTCATATTGTTCGAAGTCCAGGTAGCGGACGATGTGGGAGTCTTGGACCTGCTTGAGGTTGGCCTGAAGGACAGCGTTGAGGATGAGTTCGTTGATTAGAACTTTCTCTTTTTCACGACTCAAGGGAATCTTGATGGCCACAACCGGACCCCACCGGGCCTTCAGGACCGGGGCCAACACCTCAGCCTGCCAAGTCTGGGCGAATCCGCCTGGCCTACCGCCTAATAACTTCAGGAGCTTGAATTTTTCCTTTGCCATTTTTATCTTCTACTACTCGTGCATTTGCTGCTTATTAAAGGACCTACTCATGTTTAATTTAATTGGGATAGACATGTCAATTAACAAACCCCTTGAATATGACCTAACTTAGCTTGGTAAGTCCCCAGGACTTCCAGTAACTCTGTGGAGGTCTGGTACCGATGCCGCCAATCTGCCGCCATGCTCTTAAGTACGAGTTGGTTCAACCCGTTGTCAACCATAGGGTTGAGTTTCCCCGGTGGCGTAACGTTACCATCGAGAATCGCTGCCAGAACTTCTGTGAGGTGCTCACCCTGGAAAGGAATTGCTCCCGTCAACATTTCATATAAGATCACTCCCAGAGAATAGATGTCAGAATAAATCGATTTATTGTTATTCCTAAGTACTTCTGGAGACATATAATACATAGCGCTAACGCTAACTGAGCTATACTCAGGTTGGGATTTAAAAGCCAACATGATCGGCAATATGTCAATCTTTACCCGATTGTCCGGGTGGGTGATGATAATAATCCCCGGCTTAAGATCACCCATAATCAAACCATGGCGGTGAAGCTCTGACATCCCCTGGCAGGTTTGCTTAGCAATATTGATAGCTTCTGCCAATGCAAGGGGATGACCCTCACCGATATCTCCGATGCGCTCCCGTAAACTCTGACCTTCCACGCACTCCATTACCATGACATACCGGTTTTCATAGCGTTCGAAGTCCAGATAGCGGACGATATGCGAGTCTTGCACTTGCTTGAGGTGGGTCCGAAGGAAGGAGTTGAGGATGAGTCCGTTGATTAAAATCCGCTCTATTTCCCGGGTCAGGGGGATCTCGATAGCCACCACCCGACCCCACCGAGCCTTAAGAACCGGGTCCAACACCTCAGCCTGCCAGGTTTGGGCGAATCCGCCTGGCCTACCGCCCAACAACTTCAGGAGCTTGAATTTTTCTTTGGCCATATTTTTCTTCTACTTTTGCCCTACTGTCGTTTGAACAGCCTTATAATTGCTTTTTAACTAAGGTGGCAATATTATGCATAAATCATGGGTTACTATTTCCTTATTATGATATGGTTTGGTGACCCTTACAATTATTCTGGAAACTCCGGAAAGCTCTTGAGCTGATGGTCCCAATAGAAAGCTAAGCCCCAATATGAATTACTTGGACTTTCCCGTTGGTCTTTAAATTTTCAGCGAAGGCCATCGATTCATTTTTACCCGCATGGTTTTGGTGAATGAAGGGTCCAAGGCCTTGGCCTTGTTCGAGCATTCTCTCCCCTCCTGTTCTCTCCCATCGCGTAAGAGGATGCAAGCCTTTCCCATCAAGGCTTCTGCGTCATTAAGATTGATCTCGAGTGCCTTTCCAAAATGAAAAAGTGACTTTTCATAAATTTTTTTTCTCTCAAGTGCCTTACCCAAGCAATAATGGGCGTCTGCCAAACCCGGATCTGATTCCAGGGCTTTTTCCAAGCAGGAGATAGCTTCATCCAAGTTCCCTTCCCCTAAAGCAATCTCCCCTTTGGCGAACAACGCTGGCGCAAAAGTTGGATCAAGCTGGATTGCGGTGTTTAAATATTGGTTTATTTTTTTCTTAAATTTAATTCTTAAAGCTTCTGATTCTCCCCGCGATGGCATTCCCATACGCAATCGCTCGACATCTCGGTTATTGGCCTTTCTAAATGCTTGATGGCTCTTACGAACAGTATCCTGAGCAGCAAGAAACAATTTATCTGGCGACTTTGAAAAAAAGTTCAACAATCCCATGGACGTTTCCTCCATTTCAATGTCATGGACATCACTCTACATTATTAAAATATCAGAATGATCAGCCTTCAATGAATTAGATAGCCGTCTTTTGTTATAATCACGCTTAGTCCATATCGCACATTTGAGACAAACCCCGAGACAAACGGACAAAGATAGATGTTTTGAAATTCCTGAATTGGACCACTTAAAGGCTGAGGACTCGTACTATATAAAAAATAACCCAAAGGAAGACTTTCTTTTTTGTTTGACATAAATATATTATGGATTTTTTGCCAATAACCATACTTACCTAAACCATGTTCATCAATTATTTTACGCACACGAACATCGATCTGCTCGTAAGTGGAGTAATTTTCTCGATCTTTGAGAGCCTCTAATGCGGCGCACAAAGAGTCTATTACAATCTTATGTATCTTGTTAAATCTTGGATCTCCTACAATATATGATTCTGCTTGGTAACAAGTTAGTTCTTCGTTATTGTAAAAATTCTTCATAACATTTAATTTTTGGTAATCTACCTTATACGCCATAAGATCATCATCTGAGGATATTTTCTCCTTAAGCAAACCAAACTTACTAACATTTAGTAAATTGACCTTATCAATTTCCCATTTATCCTTTATTGTTTGCATTTGCTCTCCAAGATATGATAAAGGACTTATTATTTTTCTAAATGCAACTTCAATTAAAATAGAATCATGAGATGCTATGATCCTTCCTGCTCGGGTAGGTTGATAACTTAAGATCATAGTATTTCTACCTGCAGCAACACTAGTAAATCTTTGTATTACTGAACCCCCTTGACTGCTTAACAATTCGCAAACTATTCTTCTTAGTTCGGATTCCCCCGCCTTCCCTGGGACAATGGTTTGGACAATATTCCTAAACATAAATGTCATCCCAAGAGACTCGAGCTTTCTCTGCACGTCGATAATTAATTCTTCATTTGGTAATGTTTCAGCAGAGACTTTCTCTTTCGAATAATGGATTTTTTCTTGGTCGTTGGGTGTCCCAAAAATTTTTTCCCAAAAGCCCATGTCTTGTCTCAGTCTTGTCTCCTATGATGAATGTCTACTTCAGATTTCATTTCCTTTTGCCTTGGGTCCGAAGCAAAAACTGTGCCACGAGGTACTTGCACCTTAAGAAGGTCAACTCTTTAATTTTACGTGATAATTTTTTCAATTAGGGTGCCCGGGTCAAAAATCTTTTCAAAATTTTCCAAAAATTGGAAAGGAGATTACAGTCTAAACGTTATTTAAAGTATTATCTGGTAGTTAATCGGTATTTGACCATCCTCTAGTTTTTGGATACTGGTCTGGATTGAGGCCATATTCATGTAACTTGTTGTACAGGGTGGCCGGAGCAATCCCCAGGATCGCTGCAGCCTTGGACTTATTGCCCTGGCATTCCTCCAGGACCCGGAGGATGTGATATTTCATCGCCTCCTTGAGGGTCTTGCCCTCAGGGATGTCGGGTTCCTCCGGCTTGGACTGGAAGTTTTTCGGCTGCAGAATCCTTTCTTCACAGAGGATGAGGGCTCGCTGGATGTCGCTGCGCAACTCCCGCACGTTGCTCCCCGACCAGCGATTGTGTCTCAGCCACCGCATGGCCTCATAAGAAATCTCCTCCACCGTTTTGCCCAGCTTGCGGCGCTCCTCATCAAAGAGAAAGGTGGCTAACAGCGGTATATCCTCAAACCTCTCCCTCAGCGGCGGGAGATGGAGGGGGAAGACGTTCAACCGATGGTAGAGGTCCTTGCGGAAATGACCTTCCCGCACTTCGGCATCCAAATTCTTGTTGCTGGCGGCGATGATGCGGACGTTGACAGGAATGGCGGCATGGTTTGCACCGGGCGATTTATTCCGACAGGAACACCGGCTGGAGCCCCCGACCCGGGAAATTTTTTTCTCTTCCAAAACCCGCAGTAACTTGGCCTGTTGAGCTAACGGCATTTCCCCCACTTCGTCCAGGAAGAGGGTGCCACCCTGCGCCTGCTCAAACAGTCCAGACCTTTCCGAGACGCCGCTGGCTACGCCAAGACAGATACCGAAAAGTTCGCTTTCTGCCAGCGATTCGGGGATGGAGGCGCAGTTGACCGCCACAAATGGCCCGGCTGACTTGCCACTGTGGAAATGAACCTGCCGGGCCACAAGTTCTTTGCCGGTGCCGCTCTCACCCGTGATGAGCACCGGCACCTCGGTTGCTGCCCCCAAACGGAGATTCTTGATAATTTGGCGCATGGCCGGGCTACAGGCCAGGATTTGACTGCTACCACGTAGTTCCCTCTCCAGCCTCTCCCCCTTCTGTTTCACCTGCCCGAACATGTAGGCATTGTTGATGGCCAGTGCGGCCAACTGTCCCAAAGCCAGCAGAAATTCCAGATCATCCGGAGTGAAGGAGCCAGCCTTCGAGCGGTTATCGATATAAAGGATCCCCAAAATTTTATTACGGTATTGTAGGGGGGCGCAGGCCACGGATCGGATGAGATAGCGGACCACGCTTTTGCTGTCCCGGAACCGGGGGTCATCCAGCGCGTCATGAATCAGAATGGCCTTGCCTTCTCGGGTCACCGCATCGATTATTTTGCGGCTGATTGTGATAGGTTCATCCGCTTGCCCCGCCGGCGTGCGTACCGCCTCAAAATGAAGAGGCCCTCCGGATTCATCCTGGAGGGCCAGAAAGGCTCGCTCTACTTTCAGTATTTCACTAACTTTCTCTATGATTTGGTGAAAGACTACCTGGCTGTCGAGGGAGGAATTCACCGCCGTGGCCACTTCATATAATTGTAGCAGGCGTGACTTGTCTCGGCAGGGCCGTTCTTGCGAGGTGATAACGATAGGATGCTGCCCTGGAAAGGCTGCATCATCGAGAGGCACCAAAACCTGGGCGGAGGAGATTGACGTTTCCTGGACCTGCCCCGTTAGTTCAAAAATCAGGGTGGTGTTGCCCAGCTTGATGCTGTCCTCGTGCCCGAGAATCTGAAAGGTGACCAGGTCTCCATTTACGACAGTGCGATTTCTGCTGCTCAGATCCCGGATGAGGTAGGAGCCACGATCATCCAGAAAAATGGCGGCATGGTGGTTGGATACCTGGGGATCATCAAGCACCAAGTCGTTGCTCCCGTGGCGGCCAAGGGTGATAAGTTCGGCCGAGAAAGTCCTTGAAATGCTATTGTTTTTGCTCCTTAGGCGGAACATTCAATAATCCATGGAATTTAATTTTAAGAATTGTTATCTAATCATAATTCTTGGCAATTTTCAAGAGAATGTGAAGTATGCCTGCGAGATAGCTCGGTAGATGTTAAAAAAGGTCTCTTGAAAGAATATCCTTCTTGCCTTCTGGCTGTGGATTGTGACGGCGAATGTAAGCGGCCAAGGTTGGCCGGCCTGTTCCATCAAGCGGCGAAAGGCCTCGTTCTCGCCCTCCTGGACCCCTTGAAGGAGAACTTGAAGTCATCGTTGTATTCCCCAAACTACCATCATAAGGCGTTATTCCTAGTTTTTTGTACTCCTGAGACAATGGGTCCAAACAAGCATGCCCCGACTATGTGACCATGTGATTCTTGGTGATTTTGCTCTTTAATCAATAGCATAACCTTAAATTTTTTCCAGCATTTCCCAAGCTATACGGATTAGTATCGACATAGGTAGGCCCTCGCGGGCTTTCCCTGTCACACCACCGTGCGTACGGGTCCGTACCCGGCGGTTCGGTTGGTTGAGCTATCACACCGGAGCCAGAATATCGGCTCCAGAATGACGCCGGGCTTTCGTACACATGCGACGTTAATGATGCTTCAGTCCCTACACCGCCAACCCTCGGGGCTTCACCCCTACCTTTGGAAGTGAGGCGGGAACTCTCCCGATTTGCCGCTGCACTTCATCTTTAAGTCGCACGGCCTACTTGCCGCTCCATACCGTTCGGCCCTTCAGTGAAAATCCACCTACTATGGCCTCTGCTGACTCCTGCGTCGCGGTCAGAGAACCTCACAATCCCCTCAGTCCCGAATTCGAGACACGGCGCAGGCCTCCCGGGGTAAGCACAACCGCCTTCACCGCACACCTGCCGGATTTACAGCCCTGGCCCTTGATGGATATGGACTTCGGGATTAGCAGCCCCTCGTCCGGCCAGTCCTGCCTCATATCCGGTTTCTGTTCGTCAGGTCGCGGCTTTGCTCCACGCTTCCTTCAGACCCCGCCTCACGACGACGCCCTTGCGCTTCGCTAACCCTGCCCCTCCATCAGGTTGGGTAGAGGACTTTCACCTCCGAGCTGTTGTGCATGCCCGGCACACCAACAAAGGGGCATCTATTTGAGATGCCCCTTCTTCCTGGAGGCAGAACCTGGGATCAGGGGTTGACTTTTTGAACGGAAGTTCCACATTTTTTTGGGCCGTTCAATGATTAAGATATTGAAAAATCAACTTAAATTTGGATATGGTGGTCATTTACTGTACCCATGTAATTATAATAATTATCTTGACAATTGATGATTATTATGCTTTTTTATAACCCATGTATATCGATGTGGTCCCCAACCGTAACTCGCCTCCGGCCATCTTGCTGCGGGAAGCACGCCGCCAAGGGAAAAAAATTGTCAAGGTGACCCTGGCCAACCTCTCACATCTTTCTCCCCAGAGGATTGATGTCCTGCGCCGAGCCCTGAAGGGAGAACTGGACGGGTTGGCCTTCTGTCAGACTCCGGCCGCTTTTGAGCAAGGCCCGTCCTTCGGGGCCTTGTTTGTGGTTAAAACCTTGTGTGAGCGTCTCGGCATCACGGCTTCTTTAGGAAAAAATCGTTATACCCCTTTTGTCTTATTAATGATCGCCGCCAGGTTACTTGAACCAGGCTCTAAGTTAGCCGCCATGCGCTGGGCCAAGACTCAT
>Ga0172371_10001282_pt1 | contig 39763 bp, 35 predicted proteins | sample Lak12m_FD_114543 | JGI IMG/M metagenome (GOLD analysis project Ga0172371, IMG submission 114543) | Freshwater microbial communities from Kabuno Bay, South-Kivu, Congo - kab_022012_12m | ecosystem: Environmental > Aquatic > Freshwater > Lake | place: Democratic Republic of the Congo: South-Kivu... | reverse complement strand
GCGCCCTTGCCGGTGAGCATGATGTTCTTGATGCTGCCGACCACCGCCGAGCTCAGGACGTCCGTGCTCTTTTCCTTCTGGTTCAGCAACGCCTGGGAATCATTGCGCACGTCGAAGACGGCGAAGACGCCGAAGCCGGCAATCAGCACAGCCATCACCAGCACCAGGATCTTGGCTTCCAGGCTTTTTTTGATCAGGTTTATCAAAAGTTATCCAACGGCGGGCCTTCAGGCCTGGGCGCTGCCTCCGGAAGCCGGGGCATGACCGTCACCGGGTAGAGTGAAGATAAACCGGCTGCCCTGTCCGGGCGCGCTCTCGACCCAGATGTGGCCGCCGTGCAGTTCCACCAGTTTCTTCGTCAGCGCCAGCCCCAGACCCGTGCCCTCGTATTTGCGGGAGTAGGACCCTTCCACCTGCAGGAACTCGGAGAAGATCCTTTCCTGGTCGTCGATGCCAATGCCGATGCCGGTGTCAGTCACTGCGATCTCCACGCCGCCATTGTGGGGCCTCGCTTCGATCGAGACGCGGCCGCCAGCGGGAGTGAACTTGATGGCGTTGCTGAGCAGGTTGTACAGGATCTGCCTGAGGCGCGATGGGTCGGCCTCCACCGACTTGATCTGTTTGTCGAGGTCGATCTCTAACAAAATATCTTTTTTGGTGGCTAGCGGCTCGACCACGCTCTTGACGATGGCGATCGCTTCCGGCAGGAACATGGATTCGTAATGCAGCTCGATGGTGCCTGATTCCACCTTGGCCAGGTCGAGGATGTCGTTGATGAGCTGCAGGAGGTGTTTGCTGGATACGACGATGTTGCCCACATACTTTGTCTGCTTGTCGTTGAGTGTGCCGTAGGCTTTATCCTCCAGCAACTCCGAGAAGCCGATGATGGAGTTCAGCGGCGTGCGCAGTTCGTGGCTCATCGTGGCCAGGAACTGGGACTTGAGGCGGTTCGCAGTTTCCAGCTGCCGGTTGGTCAGCTGCAGCTCCTGCTCACGGGCCTGCAGGTTGCGGTTGACCCACTCCAGCTCGTCGACCTTGCCGCGGATCTCCTGGCTCTGGACCGCCAGAGACTCGATCATGCGGTCGACTGATTGGCCCAGCTCCCCTAGCTCATCCCGCGACTTGATGCCCGACTTTTTGCCCAGGTCGCCGCGGGCCACTGCCTGGGTGATGCGCGCCAGGCGTGAAACCGGTTTCACCATGTAGTAGTTGAGGCTCAGATACAGGAACACCATCAGGACGGTCATCCCCAGACCCCCGATGAGCAGGAACTTCACTTGCTGGGAACGGATGAGCGCGTCCCGGGAGTCCAGGTACATATATATGCCGATGGTGGCCTCCGGCCGGCCCTCGACATCCAATGGGGCGAGGGCTTCGATGACCTTGCGGTCGTTCTTGACACTCTCTGCGTGCGTAGCCGCGTTGGTTTCGAGCGGCGCCACATCCTCGGGATCCGCAACCTGGCCGATCTGGCTACGGTCGGTGGAAGCGATCCTGATGACCTGGTCCCCCTGGGGTGCGTAGACGGAGATCTTGTAGATATCCGCGTTCATCTCGTGCAGCTTGTCGATCTCCGGCTGGAAATGCTCGTAACTGATCTTGTCCCGCGAGTTGATGATATCAGCGCTGAAGAACTGGGCCACCAGGGTGGCGCGCTGCTCATAGTCTCTTACCACACTGTCGCTCAAAGTGGACATGGAGACATAAACGAGGCCGCCGATGATGGGGATGATCATGGCCGCCAGCAGCATCAGGGTTTTGGCCCGCAGGCCGATTTTTCTCCGGACGCTGATCGGTTCAGCGTCTGGCGCGCTGTTTAAAGGCTCTTGTTGGATGCTGGACATGAAAGAAATAAAGCTTTGCTGTTGGGGATATGGCAGGAAGGTCATCGGACAGCACGTCCGCTACCTTAATGTGAATTCACCCGGTCATCATGCTAAAATGGCCGTCTTGCATCAGGTACGGAAATTATAGCATTTAGCGGCTTTTTGCGGACCTGATCGCGCCCATGCAAAATCGTCTCCGAGCGTTGCCCATCTAAGGAGCCGGATATCTCGCGGGTATCGTCTATGAATCCGCCAGATCCGGGCTATGAGGGCGCGCCGACAGGGTTCGCCGGGAAACGGGCGGGCCTCCCGTGCTTGGAAAGGAGATGCTCAAAATGTCATTTTCCGTGGCCATCCTGGCCGGCGGGGAGAGCCGCCGCCTGGGGCGAAACAAGGCGCTGGAGCCTCTCGGGGGCATGAGCGTCGTCGCCCGCGTGGCGCAGGTGCTGCAGCCGCTGACCGCTGATCTGTTCATCGTCGGGGGCGCGCAGCGCGACTTTGCATCCCTCCAGCTGCCGCATGTTGCCGACCAGTTTCCGGATCAGGCCTCACTGGTGGGGCTGTTCAGCGCCCTGGCCGCCTGCCGTAACGATCTTTGCCTGGTGGCCGCAGCCGATCTGCCCTTTGCTTCAGCCGCGCTGGCCTCGCACATGGCCGGCCTGGCTGACGGCAGCGATGCCGTCGTACCGCACTCTGCCCAGGGGAACCAACCATTATTCGCCCTCTACCACAAACACTGCGCCGCACATTTCCGGGAACGCATCGCCGCGGGGAAAATGTCTATCCAGGATGCGCTGGCTGGCCTTGATGTCAGGTTTGTCGAACCGTCCGAGCTGGATGATCTCTGCGATCCGGAGGTGGCCTTCCTGAACCTGAACAGCGAGGCGGAGCTGGCGGTGGCTCGGGAGATCATCGCTGCTGACGGGGCTGCTGGTTGCACGGCTGGGTATGCGGCGGCCGCGCAGCGGCCGCCGCTTGTCTGCTTCGTGGGCAAGAAAGATTCGGGCAAGACAACCTTTCTGGAAAGCCTGGTGCCGGCGCTCCGTGCCCGGGGCTTGCGGGTCGCTTACATCAAACACGATGCCCATGGATTTTCCATGGACCGTGAAGGCACAGACACCTGGCGGCTGGCCCAGGCGGGCGCCGTGGAGATCGCAATCTCTTCGCCGGAGGCACTGGCCCTGCTCAGCCATCCGGCGGCCGAGCTCAGCCTGAATGAGATCCGCACACGGATAAGCGGCGCCGCAGACATCATCATCGCGGAGGGGTTCAAGAGCGCCGCGGTCGACCGCATCGAGATCTCGCGCCGCGCCCGGAGCAGCTCACTGGCCTGCCGTGAGTCGGACCTGGTGGCGGTCATCTCTGACCGGGAGGATGCAGCCACGGCCGCGCCGCTCTTCGCTCTGGAAGATTTCGAGGGCGTGGCCGATCTGATCATGGATAGGTATCTCGGACCCCCGGGAAAAGGGTCATAGATGGGCCGCTCCATCGACTACCTGCGCATCTCGGTCACTGACCGTTGCAACTTTCGGTGTATTTATTGCATGCCCTCAGAGGGTCTGCCATTTTCGGGAGAGGGGGATGTCCTCAGCTTCGAACAGATCCTTGATTTCACCCGGGCAGCGGCTGGCGTGGGAATCTCGCGGGTGCGCATCACCGGCGGGGAGCCGTTACTGCGGCCCCGGCTGCCCGAGTTGATCGCGGGGCTCGCGGCGATCCCGGGCATCAACGATCTGTCGCTCACGACCAACGGCTTTCTACTTGCCGGCTCGGCGGCGGAGCTGCGGGAAGCGGGACTGGGCCGTATCAACATCAGCATTGACAGCCTGGAACCGGACCGGTTCCGGCAGGTAACGCGCGGCGCCAGCCTGGAGCGGGTGCTCGCCGGGCTCGACGCGGCCCTGGCGGCCGGCTTTGAGCCGGTCAAGGTGAATGCGGTGCTGCTGGAAGGCATCGATGCCGAGCTGGAGCGCTTCGTCGCTCTGGCTGAAGAGCGGCCGGTGCATGTGCGGTTCATCGAGTTCATGCCCATCGGCCGGCGCCGCGGTGGCATCTGGAGGTTCATCCCCCGCGCCAGGATCCTGGGGCAACTGGCGGCGCTCCGTGATATAGAACCGGTCGATGCGCCGCCGGGCGGCGGCCCGGCCCGCTATTTCCAGCTCGCGGGCGCCGAGGGCACAATCGGGTTCATCAGTTCCATGAGCGATCATTTCTGCTCCCAGTGCAACCGGCTGCGTCTCACTGCTGACGGCAGGCTGCGCAACTGCCTGTTCTCGGATGATGAGGTGGATGTGCGGCCGCATCTGAGCAATGACGCGGAGCTTCAGCGCGTGATCCGGAGTTCCATGAACAGTAAGAAATTCGACCGGCGCGGCGCTGACCCGGGTGCACGAACTATGTCACAGATAGGGGGATAAGTAAATGAAGCCGGAACCGAAGTTTTCCCATCTCGATGAACAGGGCGGCGCCCGCATGGTCGACATCGGCGGCAAGCCGGTTACCGCCCGGTCAGCCCGCGCGACTGCCGGCGTGCACATGGATCCCGAGACCATCCGTCTGCTGAAAAGTCAGGAGTTGCCCAAAGGTGATGTGCTCTCAGTGGCCCGCGTAGCCGGCATCATGGCAGCCAAGGATACCCACCGGCTCATCCCCATGTGCCACCCTTTGAACATCGAGCACATCGAGATCGTGTTTGCGATCGACGAGCAGGCGCGCGCAGTCCGTGTCGAAGCTACGGTCAGCCTCACGGGCAAGACGGGCGTCGAGATGGAAGCGCTCACGGCCGCGTCGGTGGCGGCGCTGACGATCTATGACATGTGCAAGGCAGTTGATAAGGGAATGGCGATCGGTGAAATCATGGTGACGGAAAAGCGGGGAGGGAAATCGGATTGGCATCTGTAGTGTCGGTCAACATCTCCGCCGACAAGGGTGAACGGAAGCATCCGGTGCCCTCCGTGGAACTGAGGCCGGGCCATGGCATCGTGGGCGACGGCCATGCCGGCGACTGGCACCGGCAGGTGAGCCTGCTGGCGCTCGAGAGCATCGACAAGATGCGGGGGGCGGGCCTCGACGTGGGGCCGGGCGATTTCGCGGAGAACATCACTACCCAGGGTCTGGAACTGCCGGTCCTGCCGGTGGGTACGCGACTGCAAGTGGGTGGGGCGCTGGTAGAAGTCACGCAGATCGGCAAGCAGTGTCATAGCCGGTGCCATATCTTTGAGGCGGCTGGAGATTGTGTGATGCCCAAGGAAGGGATATTCGCCGTGGTGATCGATGGCGGCAGCATCACCGCTGGCGACCAGGTAGAGGTTATCCAGACAAATAGCGGGCAGGCCTAAAGATGGCGTTCACCGTGGCTATCGTCACCGTCAGCGACAAGGCCCACCGGGGCGAGCGCCAGGACAAGAGCGGCGATCTACTGGAGCAGGCACTCCTGGGAGCAGGCGCCGAATCCGTGAACCGGGTTCTGGTTCCCGATGAGCAGACCCTGATCGCCGATGCTTTGCGGCGGCTCTCACGCGAAGGGCGCGTGGACCTCATCGTTACTACCGGCGGCACCGGCATGTCGAGCCGCGATGTGACGCCTGAAGCGACGCTTGAGGTGATCGATCGCGAGGCGCCGGGATTCGTCGAAGCCATCCGGGCTGCGTCGATGCAGGTGACGCCGCGGGCGATGCTGTCGCGAGCTGTCAGCGGCATCGCCGGAACTACGCTGATCGTCAACTTCCCCGGCAGCCCCAAAGCCTGCGAGGAATCGTTTGCGGTGATTGGGCCGGTTCTCGGCCATGCGCTGGAGATTCTGGGAGGAGCCGGCGGCGAATGCGCCCGCCGATAAAATCATCAGCTCCGCTTTAAGGATAGCTATTCCCCGCAAATACTTGCATTTTGAAAAAATATTCTGATATTGTAGCGGCAGAGATGTGACTGGCGTTCAGTGGAGAACCACTCGGGAGCATCTCCGCTGGTTAACCAGCTAGTAGGCCGGACGCCTGGGCCCTCCGAACAGCTTGGATGGCTTGGGTGTTTTTTTATCCCCCGAAGCCTTTCACTCAGGTACCTTTTACCGAAGTCAGAAAGGGAAAAATGGCCGACCTTCCTCATCACGAGATAATCGCCGAAAGCGGCCCTCAGGTGCGGTTTTTCATCGACGGGCGCTATCTGCAGGTAAACCACCGCATGACCATCCTGGAAGCAGCGCAGGCGAACGGCATCGAGATTCCGACGCTCTGCAGCGATTTCCGTATTGCTCCTTCGGGGCGCTGCGGCCTGTGCCTGGTCGAGGTGGTCGGCGACGGCGTCGTCAATTCGTGCCAGACACCCGTGGCCGAAGGCATGGAGGTCATCAGCGAGACGCCGGAGATCGCCGCCGCCCGCCGCCAGAAACTTAACGAATACCTGGCGAGCCACAATGCTTATTGCGAGCCGCCCTGCCATAATGCGTGCCCGGCGCGTATCGATATTCCCGCCTATGTTGCGGCGATCGCCCGCGGTGATGACGCTGAGGCGATCAGAATTGTGAAACGCCGGTTGCCGTTGCCGCGGATCATCGGCCGCATCTGCCCTCGCCCCTGTGAAAGCGCCTGCCGACGCACGCAGGTCGATGAGGAGCCGGTGGCGATCTGCCAGCTCAAGCGCTTTGCCAGCGACAAGGCTACCGCTGAGGGCGCCAGCCTGAACGATGAGATGGCGCCGCCGAGCGGCAAGAAAGTAGCGGTTATCGGCGCCGGACCCTCGGGCCTTTCCGCCGCGTATTATTTATCTTTGAGCGGTCATCAGGTGACCGTATTCGAAGCTGGTGGCAAAGCGGGCGGCATGATGCTCACGGGCATCCCTCCCTTCCGTCTGCCCCGCAGCGTCATCCAGGAAGAGGTCGACGCCATCCTGGAGCTGGGAGTGCGGCTTGAACTCAGCAGCCGCCTGGGCCAGGATTTCACTCTGGAAAGTCTAAAGACGGATGGCTATGACGCGGTTTACCTGGCGATCGGCGCCCAGCGCGGCTCGACGGGCCGGATCGAAGGCGCTACCGGACAGGGCGTTGTTTCCGCGGTCGATTTCCTGGCCAGGAGCAATGCCGGCAAATGGGAAGCGCCTCTGGGACGGACGCTAGTCATTGGCGGTGGCTTTACCGCCATGGACGCCGCCCGCTCGGCTCTGCGGCTGGGCGCGGACGAAGTGACTGTCGTCTACCGCCGTTCCCGTGAGGAGATGCCGGCGACCCAGGCCGAAGTCGATGAGACCGAACTGGAAGGCGCGAAGCTGCAGCTGCTGACCGCGCCGCTGTCGATTGGCCGCGAAGGTGAGCGCCTCACTGGGGTCCTGTGCCAGGAGATGAAACTGGGCGAACCGGATGAGAGCGGCCGCCGCCGGCCGGAAGCCGTGGCTGGTTCAGAATTCAAGGTTGGCGCGGATACGGTCATCCTGGCCATCGGTCAGGAAGTCGATTCTTCCGGTATCGAAAACGCGCTCAGCCTCAGTGACTGGGGCACGATCGTCGCCGATCAGCGCACTCTGGCAACCAGTCAGGCAGGGATCTTCGCCGGTGGTGACTGCGAAACCGGCCCCGCTACGGTCGTCGAGGCGATCGGCGCCGGACGCCGCGCCGCAGTTGCCATCGATGCTTACGTGACCGGCCGTGATCCGGACGAAGCCTGCGCGGCGCCCGCGGCCAGTCTCAAGCGCCGCCAGCCGCGGATGTTTGAGATCGGCGCCAAACCCCTTTCCGATGACAAACGTTTTCATATGCCCGAACTCGAAGTCGCGGCCCGCCACAACTTTGATGAGATCGAACTCGGTTTTGAAGAGGACGCGGCCCGGGCCGAGGCGGCCCGCTGCATGCAGTGCGCCTGCCATGCAGTTGCCGATTGCGAGCTGAGGCGCCTGTCGATCCGTTACGGCGCCGGTACCACCGAATTCAAGGGGGAAGGTCAATTCCCGCTATTCGACGGCTCGCCCATCCTGCAACTTGACCGCAAGCGCTGCATCAAGTGCCACACCTGCGTGCGCCTCTGCGATGAGTTCGAGCAGAACCATGTTTATACAGTGGATGAGAATGAGTATCCGGCCCTGCGCGGCGCCACCTATCAGGAGTCGGGATGCGTCTCCTGCGGTTCGTGCATCGATGCCTGCCCGACCGGCGCTCTGGTCAACGCGCAACTGAAGCCCTACCGGGAATGGCAGATTACCCGGGTGAGGACCACCTGCCCGCTCTGCGGCACCGGCTGCAACTTCGACTTGAACGTGCATGACGGCCGGGTCGTGGGCGTCACCACGAATCCCGATTCGCCGGTCAACCAGAGGACGCTCTGCGTCAAGGGACGCTATCACTCGGATCTGGTCGGCAGCCCCGACCGCCTGAAGACGCCGCTGATCAAAAAGAACGGTGTTTTTGAGGAAGCCAGCTGGGACGAGGCGCTGGACCTGGTGGCTTCCCGGTTCAAGGAGATCAAGGAGCGGGATGGAGCCGACGCTCTAGCGGCGCTCAGTTCGGCGCGCTGCACCAATGAAGAAAACTGGCTGATGCAGAAATTCATGCGGGGGGTGATGGGCACCAACAACGTTGATCACTGTGCCCGTACCTGACACGCTCCCACGGTGGCCGGTCTGGCCATCTCCTTCGGAAGCGGCGCCATGACAAACTCCATCAGCGAGGTCGGGTTCTACGACGCGCTGTTCATCATCGGGTCGAATACCACCGAGGCCCATCCCATCATCGGCGGCAAGATGAAACGGGCCGCCCGCCGCGGCGCCCGGCTGATCGTGGCCGACCCGCGTCACATCGAACTGGTCGATTATGCCGAGCTGTGGCTCCGCCTGAAGCCCGGCACCGACGTCGCGTTGATCAACGGCCTGATCAACATCATCATCACGGAGGCCTGGGCGGACTGCGAATTCATCGCCGAGCGCTGTGAAGGCTATGAGAACATGTGGGCGACGGTCGCTCATTACACGCCCGAGAAGGTCAGCGAGATCACGGGCGTGCCGGTCGAGGACCTGTTTAAGGCGGCTGACATCTACGCCAACACCCGCCGGGCTGGCATCTTCTATACGCTTGGCATCACCGAACACACCACCGGCACCGCCAACGTCATGAACCTCGCCAACCTGGCCATGGTTACCGGCCATGTCGGCGTCGAGCATGCGGGCGTCAATCCGCTGCGCGGCCAGAATAATGTGCAGGGGGCCTGCGACATGGGCGCGCTGCCGAACCTGCTGCCCGGCTACAAGAGCGTGACCAACGAAGAGAATGTCGCCCACTTCGAGAAGGCCTGGGACCTCAAGCTCAGCGATCAGGCGGGTCTGCGCATCCCAGAGATGTTCGACGAGATCATGGACGGCAATCTCAAGGCCATGTACATCATGGGCGAGGATCCCGTCCTGACCGACCCCGATGCCAATCACGTCCGCAAGGCCATGGACAAACTCGAGTTCATGGTGGCCCAGGATATCTTCCTGACGGAAACGGCCAAATACGCGGATGTGGTCCTGCCCGCTGCCTGCTACGCGGAAAAGGACGGCACCTTCACCAACACCGAGCGCCGCGTGCAACGGGTGCGCAAGGCGGTGGCTCCGCCCGGACAGGCCCGCTCTGACTGGGAGATCATCGTCGACCTTTCCCGCCGCCTGGGTCACAAGATGAACTTTGCTTCCCCCGAGGAGATCTTCGAAGAGATCAGGACGCTGACGCCCGCCTACGCCGGCATGACCTATGAACGTCTGTCGATCGCCGGGCTCCAGTGGCCCTGCCCGGACATCGATCATCCTGGCACGCCTTATCTGCACGAGGGCGTCTTCCCCAGAGGGAAAGGCCTGCTGCAGGGGCTTAAATATGAGGAACCGGCGGAGCTGACCAACGAGGAATATCCGATCCTCCTGACCACCGGGCGCATGCTCTATCATTACAACGTGTCCACCCGGAACTCCGGAATTCTCGATTCGATGCGGCCGCACGAACTGGCGGAGATAAACCCGGAAGATGCCGCCGCCATCGGCGTCACCGCAGACGATGAGATCAGGGTCACATCGCGCCGCGGCTCGGTGGTCAGCCGCGTGACGCTCACCGATCGGGTGCCGCCGGGGATCCTGTTCATGACCTTCCATTACTGGGAGACCGCGGTCAACGAACTGACCAATTCGGCTTACGATCCGATCTCCAAGACGGCTGAGTACAAGGTCTGCGCCGTGAAGATCGAAAAAGCCTGAAACCAGGGCGCCATGTGTGAACCCGATCAAAAAACCGTCGCGGTAGAGCAGGCTGTCGGCCTGGTCCTGAGCCATGACATCACCGAGATAGACGCGGTTGCTCACACTAAAGGGAGCCGGTTCCGCCGCGGCCACGTGATCACTCAGGAAGATATCCCGACGCTTCTCGATCTGGGCAAGAAGCATATCTACGTCCTCGAGATCGGCGACCATCAGGTGCACGAAGACGATGCCGTGCTGATGCTGGCTGAGGCGCTCTCGGGAGCCAACACCAGCTACCTGCCGCAGCCGCGGGAAGGCCGCATCAACATCATCGCCGGCGCCAGCGGTCTGCTGAAAGTCGATGTAGAGGCGCTCGCCGCTTTCAACTCCGTCGGCGAGGTCATGTGCGCCACCCGCCACAGCAACAGCGTGGTCCGCGCGGGAGACATCATCGCCGGCACCCGTGCCATCCCGCTGGTCGCGGAAAAAGAATTGGTCGGCCAGGCCGTGGCGATCGCCGGCCGGGCCGGCGGGCTCGTCTCGGTACTACCGATGACCGCGGCTCGCGTAGCCATCATCATCACCGGCAGCGAGGTCTACACCGGGCGCATCGATGACGCCTTCGAACCCATCATCCGGGAAAAAGTGGAGGCGCTCGGCTCGGTAGTCGTCAACGTCACTAAATGCCCCGACAACATGGAAGCCATCCGGCAGGCAGTGATCGCGGCGCGCCGGCAGGCGGATCTAATCATCATGACCGGCGGCATGTCGGTCGACCCGGACGACCTCACCCCGCTGGCGGCGCGTGAGGCCGGGGCTGGCATCGCCGCTTACGGCTCCGCGGTCTTGCCCGGCGCCATGTTCATGGTCGGCTATTTCGAGGACGGCATCCCGGTGCTGGGCGTGCCCGCCTGCGGCATCCATCATCCGCGGACGATCCTCGACCTCATACTGCCCCGGGTGCTGGCGGGCGAAAAGATCACAGACGCCGACATCGCCCGGCTGGGCCACGGCGGCCTTTGCCTAGATTGCCCTGAATGCCGCTTCCCTGTTTGCCCGTTCGGCAAATCGGGGTAGATAACGTCTTGAGATGAAGTCTCTTGAGGAACATCTGACCGAAACGGCGATCTTCCACGGTGGCGACTGCCCCGGACAGACCCTGGGCGTACGCCTGGCGCGCGCCGGCCTGGAGCGCCTGGGAGTCGACGACCCGCACTCCGATGCGTGGCGCAAGCGCCTGATGGTCTTTGTGGAGATCGATCGCTGCGCTGCCGACGCGGTCATGATCGTCAGCGGCTGCCGGGTCGGCAAGCGGACGCTCAAGATCGTCGACAACGGCATCCTGGCCGCCACCTTCCTCGACCTGAGGACCGGCGAGGCCGTGCGCGTCGTCGCCCGTGAATCCGCTCGCGACCTGGCAGCCCGATACGCCCCCAACATCGCCGATAAATACGAGCAGCAGCGTCGCGCTTACAGCGTCATGCCCGATGATGAGCTGCTCGATTTCGAAGAGGTCCGGGTCGAGATGCCCGCCGAAGACATGCCCGGCAGCCCCATTTCGCGTGCGGTCTGCAGCCAGTGCGGCGACACAGTCGTAGACATGCGCGAGGTCCATCTGGCCGGTTCGGTCCTCTGCCGTTCCTGCGCCCGGGGCGGTTACTTCACCCGTCTGTAATTCCCGCAGCCAGGTATCCGGTCTTGAGGTAGAATAGCGGATGACCATGGCCGCGCCACCAGAAATCGCCAAGAAGGCCGCCGGACTGCGCCGGGAGATCGAACGGTACAACCATCTTTACTATGTCATGGATCAGCCCGAGATCAGCGACGCTGAGTTCGACGCGCTGTTCGCCGAGCTTCAGCGGCTGGAAGCTCAATACCCGGAACTGCTGACCCCAGATTCCCCTACCCAGCGGGTCGGCGCCGAGCCGTTGTCAGCGTTCACCCAGATCCGCCACCCTTTGCCGATGCTTTCGCTGGCAAACGCCCGCAACGGGCAGGAGCTGGAAGAATGGCACCGGCGCATCCTCAAGCTGCTGGCTGAGGCTGGTATCGATGCAGATTCCCTGGAATACGTCACCGAGCCCAAGATCGACGGACTCGCGATCTCGCTGATCTATGAGGACGGCAGGCTCACTCTCGGGGCCACCCGCGGTAACGGAGAGGTCGGGGAGGACGTCACGGCCAACCTGCGCACCATCGGCGCCATTCCCCTGGCCATGAGATTAAAACCAGGTGAGCAGCCGCCCGCGGTCGTCGAAGTGCGCGGTGAGGTCTACCTGCCGCTGAAGGCATTCGAGCGTTTCAACGAGGAGCGGGCCCGGGCGGGAGAGCCGACCTTCGCCAACCCGCGCAATGCCGCTGCCGGATCGGTGCGCCAACTGGATCCCCGCGTGGCGGCGAAACGCCCGTTGAGCATGTGGTGTTATCAGATCGGTTACAGCGAAGGTCTGAAACTGGATTCGCAATGGCAGGCGCTGGAATGGCTCAAGGAGCATGGCTTCAAGGTCAATCCCCTGGCGCAGAAGCACGAGAGTTTCGCGCAGGCGGCAGCAGCCTGCGCCGCCTGGGAAGAGCGCCGCGCAACGCTCGACTACGACATCGATGGCGCTGTGGTTAAAGTCGCCGCCTTTGCCATGCAAGAGCGGCTGGGTGTGGTCGGCCGCGCCCCCCGGTGGGCTGTCGCTTACAAGTTCGCACCCAGCACTGCCACCACCCGCCTGCTCAGGATCGGCATCAACGTCGGCCGCACCGGCGCTCTCAATCCCTACGCCGTCATGGAGCCGGTGGAAGTCGGCGGCGTCACGGTGAGCCAGGCCACCTTGCATAATGAGGAAGATATCAACCGCAAGGATATCCGTGAGGGTGACTGGGTGATCATACAGCGAGCCGGGGATGTCATTCCCCAGGTTGTCGGCCCAGTGATCCAGAAGCGCACCGGCCGGGAGAAACCTTTCCGGATGCCGAATAAATGCCCCTCATGCGGTTCGCATACCGTGAGGCCCGAGGATGAGGTCGTGGTCCGTTGCCCCAACCGGTCATGTCCATCACAGATAGTCGAGAGCATCAAACATTTCGTCAGCAAGGGGGCGATGGATATCGACGGCGTCGGCGAGCGCCTGGTGGAAGTGCTCTTTCACCCCCGGGGCCGTGAGCCGCTGATCACCAACATGGCGGATCTTTATTTCTTTAAAAAAGAGGATCTCGTGGGACTGGAAACATCCCGGTCAATCAACAGCAAGGGCAATACGGTGATTCACCGTCTGCAGGAAAAAAGCGTGAACAACATCCTGAAAGCCCTGGGAGCCTCGCAGGCGCGTCCGTTTCACCGCGTCCTGTTCGCCCTCGGCATCCGCCATGTCGGTTCCATCAATGCCCAGCTGCTGGCGGCGCATTTCCGGAGCATCGATGCCCTGATGAGCGCTTCCGAAGATGAGATCGGCCAGATCGAGGGCATCGGCCCGGTCATCGCCGCGGCGGTGCGCGAGTATTTTTCTGAGCCCCATAATCTGGAAACAGTCAAACGCCTGCGGGCAGCAGGCCTCCGGCTGGAAGTGCGGCCGGAGGAAGTCGTGGCCAGGCCGCTTTCGGGCAAATCGTTCGTCCTGACTGGTACGATGGCCTCACTCGGGCGAGCCGAAGCCAAAGAAAAGATCGAATCACTGGGCGGGAAGGTCTCCGGCTCGGTCGGCAAAGGCACCAATTACGTGGTCGTGGGCGAGAACCCCGGATCGAAGCTGAAAAAGGCCCAGCAGCTGGGAAAAACCATTCTCACGGAATCAGAATTCCTGGAACTCGTGGTGGCGGCGGGAAAATAAAAAACGGGGCGCAATGGTTGTGCACCCCGGCAGCTAAATCGAGGTTTCCCTCGCCCTAATCAGCATGCTTACATAGTATCGACTGAGGCTGCCCGGGGACTTAGATTATTGCACGGGGGGTGTCGGCGTACCCGGCCCGTACTTGGAGTACTTGTCTTCGATCCGGGTGCGGATCTCTTTGATCGGTATTCCGTCTTCATTCCACTGGAGCACGTCCAGTGCGATCTCCACTCATAAGTCTCAGTAGGAGGCGTGGTCATCGAAAGTAATCTCGTTTCCGTTTCGGGATCTGACGAAGCAGTCGAGGTTGCTGGTATGGCCGGCCTCTTGCCCGCAGCCGCAGTAACACGGTACCTGGGAGAGCAGGTCTGGACGGTCGAGGGCGAATTGATAGGCTTTTACTGCCCCCTTGGGGGCCGTAGAGGCATAAGCGAATTCGGGCGGCTTGAGTCCGCTGCTGCTGTCGCCGCCACGCCGGTTCACCATGACGCCGGCGACTACGCCGGCGGCGATGCCCACGGCCACGATGACGATCAGCGCAACGATGAAGCCTGGCGTCTGTTTGGATTTAGCGGCGCCTTTCCTGGCGTCAGATTTGTTCTGATTGTCTTTACTCACTGTTTTCTTTAGAGTCCATCATTTTCCATGCGGCTCAGTCAAATGATGGTTACTGATCTGGCAATAAGGCCCCTCGACTCCGCAGGACACGGTCTCGACCTCAATGGTGGAGTGGTCGATGCCGAAGTCGCGGTCGAGGGTTTCCTTGAGATCCCGAACGATACGGCTGCTCTCACTTACTTTAACATCTTCGACAAGCACATGGCAGCTCAGAGCATATATTCCTGATCCCAGTGTCCACACATGGATATCGTGGACATCCCGGACCCCGTCCTCCTCCTTCATCTCCGCCACCAGCCGCTCGACATCAACAGCTCGCGGTGACTGCTCGAGAAAGATCTCCAGGGTTTCGCGAATGATCTGCCAGGCTCCCCATAAGATGAGCAGCCCCAGCAACATGCTGACCAGCGCGTCAGCGGGATACCAGCCGGTCACCAGGATGATGCCGCCGGCGACGATGACCGCTGCGGAAGCAGCGGCATCTCCGAGCAGATGCAGAACCGCGCTGCGGATATTGATGTCGCTGTGAGCGCGGCTCCTTAAGGTAAAGACGATCGCCAGATTTGCGGCTAGCGCCAGTATAGCCGTAGCCATGACCGGCAGACCGCCCACTTCGTGCGGCTCCAGTAGCCGGTGATAACCTTCCCAGAAGATCCAGAGAGTCACGAGCACCATGGCCAGCGAATTGATCAAGGCGGTCAGGATGCCGGTGCGGTGATAACCGAAGGTGCTGGAGGCTGAGGGTGGCCGTTTAGCCTGCGCGATAGCGAACCAGGTGATGCCGAGCGCCGCCATGTCGGTGAAATTGTGCAGCGCGTCGCTCAGCAGGCTGAGGCTGCCGGCCATCAGGCCGACGACGACCTCGACGGCGACGATCAACAGGTTCAATCCGATGCCGGCGATGAGCCCCCGGATCGTCCCGCTATGGTCTAACGCCGGGATTCCGTGGCTGTGGCCCGCATGGGCCTCGTGGCTGTGGCTGGTGCTGCTCATCGGTTCACATGGTTCTCCTGAAGAAGTTATACCCGCATGATAGCCGGGTTTCACCAGCAGGGGAAGGAATGATGCCTGAATGATCTTACCGGAGCGGCGGCCGGCCTTAAGGGCGGAGGACCTTAGCGGTTACTGCGGAGCTTAATAGATCGTGACTTCGACGGTGCGGGTGCCCCAGGCGTAGGCGTCAGCGCAGGGGAGCCAGACATCGATGATGTTGCCGTTGATGGCGCCGCCGATATCCGCCGCGATCGCATCCCCGTATCCCGAGACATGCACACGGGTGCCGAGGGGGATCACGCTCGGGTCGACGGCGATCACGCCGCGGCCGACGGGCATGCCGGTTGCCGTGGTGCCGGTCAGGCAATAAGCAGTGGCGGTCATGGTCATGGAGGTGCCGCCCGCGGGGGGCGGTGAGTCGTCGCCACCCTCATCGGCGGAGTCCTGGATCTCATCCATGCGGTCTTCGATGGCGGAGGCCTCAGCCCGCAGCGCATCCAGCTGGCTCTGATTGTCTTGCATCTCGGCTTCGATGCCAGCCACAGTGCTTTGCTGCTCGGCTTGGGCATCCAGCAGGCTGGCCTGAGCGTCGCTGAGTTCGGTTATCAGGCCGTCCAGCTCACCCTGTTTCTGCGAGAGAGTTGACAGTTTATCTTCCTCAGTCTGGCGGGCGGCGTTGATGGCTTCGATCAGCTGCCGGTCGTCATCGGCGATCATGGTGACCATGTCGACGCGATTTAGGAATTCATTGAAATCGCCTGCGCCCAGGATGACGTCAAGGTAGCCGATGTCATCGCTCTTATATGTAGTGCAGAGGCGCTTTTCCAGCGCGGCGCGCTGGGTAGCGATCTGATCGTGCAGGTCGTTGAGGCGCTGCTGCTCGGATTCGATGTCGGATTGGACCTGGCCACGGCGTTCGGAGGCGCTGGCGATCTCGCTGCCGTAGCGATCGACTTCGCTGTCGACGGCTACCAGGTTGGCGAGCGCTTCGTTATAGCTGGCGTCCAGTTCAGAGGCCTGGGCTTCGAGACCACCGGAGGAGCCGTCACTTGCGGCGTCATCGGCAGGCGTCGCCCAAGCGGTGGAAATAAGAAGGAGCGAGAGGGGGATGATGGTTGCGCTTATCAGGATCTTTGGCAGCAAGGACGATCTATGGCTGCGGATCATTTTGAGTACCCCGGTAAAAATAACATCCTCCAGATAGAGCTTTACACCCACCCGCAAAACATATTTATGCAAAAAAAGGGAAAGGAGTCTCAGAAATTTGCGCTATTTCCGTAACTTCTCCCACCTGCCCGCATATGCATGGCTTTGGGGCCTGGCACACGAGTCGGAAATATAGCATTCGCCAGGGGGCTATGCAACCCTCTTAGTGCGGAATGTTGCAATCGCGAATGTCACTTTTTTTTCATTACCGGGAAACTCCGGTTTAAACAGGGGGATCGGCCCAGGTCGCACTATAAGAAAAAGGGTAACCTGGCCGCCGGTAGAACAATCTTTTTAATAGCACGGCGGGGGATTCACGAGAGTTTGTGGGCAAACTGGCCGTCAGCCCCCGCAGGGCGCGCATCGTACTATATAAGTCATGGACTGGAAACTCCTCATAACCACTTTCATCACCCTGGTCGTGATCGTCGATCCGGTCGGAAACGCGCCGGTTTACCTGGTTCTGACCGGTGATGCCGAACCCGCTGAGCGCCGCCGCTTTGCCAGCCAGGCAGTGCTGGCCGCCCTTGCTTTCATCTTCCTGTTCGCGTTTTTCGGCGACTATATATTGGCCTATCTGGGAATCAGCGTCGAAAGCCTGATGGTGGCCGGCGGGGTGTTGCTGGGTATCGTCGCTCTGGACATGATGAAGGGCAAGCTCAACTCCGACGGCTCGACGGCCAAAGGGGCTAATGTAGCCCTGGTGCCATTGGGAACACCGCTGCTGGCTGGCCCCGGCGCCATCGTGGCGGCCATGCTGCTGATGGGGCGCCAGGAAGAAGCGTCCGGGAAGGTGCTGGTGGCAGCCGGGATCCTGGCGGCGCTGATCGTGGTCTGGGTGGCGCTCCGGCTGGCCGCTCAGCTGGTGCGCCTGCTGCGCGACACCGGCGTCGATCTGCTGACCCGGGTGATGGGCATCCTGCTGGCGGCGATCGCCGTGGAATTCGTCCACCAGGCGGTAGCGGCCTGGTCCGGATGAACCGGTGCGACATCTGAAAGTTTGGATTCCTCCGCCCAGGTAAACAATCAGAGGAAGATCGCTCAAGGATTTTGCATCCCCGGCTAGAAAAGAGTTGCCCATGAACGGAACTGAGATCAAACCAGATATTTACTGGGTCGGCGTGATCGACTGGGCTATCCGTGACTTCCACGGGTATATCATCCCCGGCGGCACCACGTATAACAATTACCTGATCATGGACGAGGATGTGACCCTGGTCGATACGGTGAAGTATGACTTTGCGGAGGTATCGATCAAGACCGTGCGCGATCTGGTGGACATCAAGAAGATCAGGAACATCGTCATCAATCACGTCGAGAGCGATCACGTGAGTTCGCTGGGTACGTACATGAAGCTGGTCCCCGGGGCGAGCATTTACATCACGGAACGGGGCCGGCAGGTGATCGAGCGGATGTTCGACATCTCCTCCTGGGATATTCACGTGGTCACGACCGGTGACGAACTCAAGCTGGGCAAATACACGCTGCAATTCATCGAGACGCCGATGGTCCACTGGCCGGACTCGATGATGACTTACGTGCGGGAAGCCAATCTGCTGATCTCGCAGGACGGCTTCGGGCAGCACCTGGCCTCAGCCGCGCGCTTCGATGACGAATTCGCCGTCTGCGCCTCGCACGCCGATCTAGACCATGCCATCGTCGACTACTACGCCAACATCCTCATGCCCTTCGCCAAGGTCATCAAGGCCAAGATCAAGGCGATTGAGGACATGGGGATTCCCATCGACATGATCGCGCCGGACCACGGCATCATCTGGCGGCAGGATCCGGGCATGGTGATCCAGCGGTACAAGGATCTGATCGCCGGCAAGGCCGCACTCGGCGTCGCGATTATCTATGACTCCATGTGGCAGAGCACCGAGATCATGAGCCAGCCGATCATGCAGGGCATCCGGGATGAAGGCGTCGACTGCAAGGTGATCAAGCTGCGCGCTTCGGCGATGAGCGCCGCCGTCACCGATCTCGTCAAGATGAGGGGCTTCCTGGTTGGGTCGCCGACGCTTAATAACGGCGTCTTTCCCTCTGTGTCACAGTTCATGACATATCTCAAAGGTCTGCGGCCTGCCGACCGCATCACCGGCGCTTTCGGCAGCTACGGCTGGAGCGGCGGCGCCGTTAAGACGCTACACGAGCAACTCACGGAGATGAAGCTGGAAGTCGCCGAGGGCGGCCCGGAAGTCAAATACCGTCCGACGCCGGAAGAGATGGAGCAGTGCTATCAGTTCGGCCGGGACTTCGCTGTCCAGGTGCGCGAATTCCACCGGAAATATTAACCTGATTACTTGAGAGCGGCACACGTCGCCGGTAAAGGAGAATACAGATGCGATATCAATGCACAGTATGCGGTTATGTCTATGACGAGCAAAAGAAAGGCACGCCGTTCGCCGACCTGCCCGAGGAATGGTCGTGCCCGGCCTGCGGCGCCCCCAAGGATGCGTTCGAGCCGATGCGGGTCGCGTAGGAGGCCGGTTCTTGGCGGTGGAGATAAAAAAAATACCCGGAGGCCTGGAGGTTGACGGCCTCCAGCTCCTGCATGGCAAATGCGGATGCACATCACTTGCCCTGTGCTGTTACTCGTGGTCGAAAGTGAAACAGCGGGGAGACCAGGTTGTCATGGAAGCCCGGATGGCGGCTCCGGGAACGACTGACAACTTTGAATGGGGTTATGTGATCAGCAAGGATGGCATCACCGTGACCGTCTCAGTCGAGGACGCCCGTGACAAACAGATCTTCTCCGGCTACTTCCCGCCGGCCTTGGGGGAATGGGAACAACGGGGCTGGGAGGTCGTGGAAAAAACCGGAGAGCGTGAGGACGACGTCGTCTGGCGTTGTGCGATGTGCAAGTGGCTATTTCGGGAGAACCAGGAAGGAACGCCGTTCGCAGATTTGCCGGATGAGTGGCATTGTCCGGTCTGCGGCGCTGGAAAGTACGAGTTCGAGCAGGTAGGTTGAAGCAGGTTCTGAAGACGAATCCCGATTACCCGGGCGTCGCAAGAGGCAGCTTTGAAAAAGCACCTCTCAAGCTTTTCCATAACCGCCTCTCGGAATCTAATTTATCCGGTGTTATCTGATTCTAAACCTGTACCGCTGGGAACCGTTTCCCCGGCCACTCCCGGAGTTTCTACCGCCGAAAAAGTAAGACCGCCATCCTCCGCATCCACCTCAATGGTCTGCCCTTCCACGAACTCGCCCTGCAGCAGCTTCAGCGCCAGTACATCCTGGATCTCCTTCTGGATCAGCCGTTTAAGCGGCCGGGCGCCGTACGCCGGGTCATATCCCTCGCGGGCCAGATAATCCTTGGCGGCGGCGGTGAGCGTGATGCCGATGCCGCGGTCTTCCAGCAGGGCGGTCATGGCCCGGGCCTGGATGTCGACGATCTCGCGCAACTGTTCCTCGTTTAAGCGGTGGAAGATGATGATGTCGTCCACGCGGTTTAGAAATTCGGGCTTGAAATGCTCCTTCATCGCCTCGGTGACGCGTTCCCGCATGGCCGTCTCGCCGCCGGCTCCCAGCTCGGTGATGAACTGGCTGCCGATATTGGAGGTCATGATGATGACCGCGTTCTTGAAATCGACGGTGCGGCCGTGCCCGTCGGTCAGGCGGCCTTCATCCATGATCTGCAGGAGCACGTTGAAGACTTCCGGGTGCGCTTTCTCGATCTCGTCGAGCAGCAGCACCGTGTACGGCCGGCGCCGCACCGCTTCGGTGAGGAAGCCGCCCTCTTCGTAGCCGACATATCCCGGCGGCGCGCCGATCAGGCGCGACACCGTATGTTTTTCCTGGAACTCTGACATGTCGATGCGCACCATGGCGTGCTCGTCGTCGAACATGAAGGCGGCCAGCGCTTTGGCCAGCTCGGTCTTGCCGACGCCCGTGGGGCCCAGAAAGATAAAGGAACCATACGGGCGGTTGGGCAGGCTTAAACCCGCGCGCGCCCGGCGCATGGCGTTGGAGACAGCCGCGATGGCCTCGTCCTGGCCGATGACCCGGTCGTGCAGCCGCTCCTCCATGTGGATCAGCTTCTCGACCTCGCCCTCCATCAGCTTCGATACCGGGATGCCGGTCCACTTGCTCACGACTTCAGCGATGTCCTCTTCGTCCACTTCCTCCTTGAGCATCTTCAGATCTTTCTGAAGTTCCGCGAGGCGCTGGTTCTCTGCCTCGATGCTGGCGGTCAGCTCGACTGTCTTGCCATAACGCAACTCGGCTGCCTTGTCAAGATCGCCCTCACGCTCCGCGCGGTCGGCGTCAGCCTTCACCTGCTCGAGCTCCTCTTTCAGGGAACGGATCTTCTGGATCGATTCTTTCTCGTTGATCCAGTGAGCCTTCATGCCGGCTGATTCTTCCTTGAGGCCGGCCAGCTCTTCCTTGATCTTGTCCTGCCGCTCTTTCGAGGCCTTGTCTTTTTCCTTGGCGAGAGCGTGTTCCTCGATCTCCAGCTTCTTGATGCGGCGTTCGATGATGTCGATCTCGGTGGGCATGCTGTCGATCTCGATGCGCAGGCGCGAACCAGCCTCGTCGATGAGGTCGATGGCCTTGTCTGGCAGAAAACGGTCGGTGATGTAGCGGTCGGAAAGCACTCCCGCAGCGACCAGGGCGGCGTCCTGGATGCGCACCCCGTGGTGCACCTCGTAGCGCTCCTTGAGCCCGCGCAGGATCGCGATCGTGTCCTGCACACTGGGCTCGCCGACGAACACCGGCTGGAAGCGGCGCTCGAGCGCGGCGTCCTTCTCGACATATTTTCGGTACTCATCGAGGGTGGTGGCGCCGACTGCCCTGAGCTCGCCACGCGCCAGCATCGGCTTGAGCATGTTGGAAGCGTCCATGGAGCCCTCGGCGGCCCCAGCGCCAACAAGGGTATGCATCTCATCAATAAACAGGATGACCTGGCCTTCGGAATCCTGGATCTCCTTGAGCACGGCCTTGAGCCGGTCTTCGAATTCGCCGCGGTATTTGGCGCCCGCCACCAGTGCGCCCACATCCAGCGAGACCACCCGCTTGCCCTTGAGGCCTTCGGGAACGTCGCCGCTCTCGATGCGCTGGGCGAGCCCCTCGACGATGGCGGTCTTGCCGACGCCGGGGTCGCCGATCAGCACGGGGTTGTTCTTGGTGCGGCGGGAAAGGACCTGGATCACGCGGCGGATCTCATCGTCCCGGCCGATGACCGGATCAAGCTTGCCGCGGCGGGCCTGCTCCGTGAGGTCGCGGCCGTACTGCTCCAGGGGCTGGAACTTGGCTTCCGGGTTGGCGTCGGTGACCCGCTGGCTGCCCCTGACCTCAGCCAGAGCGGCGAGCAGGCGATCGCTGCTGGCGCCGGCGCCCTTGAGTGCGTTGCCAGCTGCGCCACTGTCGCCGGCAGCTGCCAGCAGCAGGTGCTCGGTGCTGATGTAATCATCCTTGAGCTGGTCCGCCAGCTTACCGGCGTGATCTAAAAGTTGTTTCAGGCGCGGGCTGATGTAGGCCTGCTGGCCGGGGGCGCCGCTGACGCGCGGCAACTTCCCGACAGCAGCCGTGAGTTCCGCCGAGATGGCATCGGGATCCGCGCCCAGCTTCTGCAGGATGGGCGTGACGATACCCTCGCCTTGACCGAGGAGCGCCAGCAAAAGGTGTTCGGGCTCGATCTGCTGCTGCCCGGCGGCTTCAGCCTGCTTCTGGGCGGCGGCGAGAGCTTCCTGTGCCTTGATTGTCAGTTTCTCCGGGTTCACGATAAAAAAATATAAAAAAAACCGAAGCCTCTCAACGGGTCACTCTTGATGAACACGATGTCCGGCATCCAGCTTTTTCGTCCCTTTGGACGAGCCACAACTCTTGACGGTTGTGATCTGATGCCCCGCGTTCTGTTAACCGTTGACAGACTCCGGTCTGAACGCTATTTCAACCACCTTGCACATTTACTCACCTTCCCGGTGGCAACTTCCCGGGACTCAGGAGTCCGGGTCTCACCTGCTCTACTTTCTCGCCTTTTCCCCTTATCCCCTTCTAAGCTTTAGACTTAGGGGAGCCTAAGAAGGATTCAGCCTTCAGTAGCGCAATCTGGCCGCGATCTTCCCCGCCTGAGCCATGGCTGGATGCCCGGAGGGCACCGTGATGATATTGGCATCCTGCCGTACGGCCAGCTCCTTGGCTTCCTCGACGACGTCGGCGATGCTTTCCGAGTCGTTATTGCAGGTCGGGCAGGTCTGTTCGCTGAAACCGAGAGTGTTGCATTCGGGGCACTTGCGGCCCGGTGCGGAGTAGCCGGCCTCCACGAGCAGCAGGTCGACACGGCGGTGATTGAGCATGGCCAGCACATCGTCGAGCCCGCCGACATAGGTGCGCCCGGAGTCGAGCTCGGGGCCCAGCGATTGCATCAGCGTATCCTCGTCGGCCTGGTTCCGGGCATGCTCAAAACCTTCCACACGCTTGAGGATCTCGTCACCGGGAATGTTGACATCGGCTGTGAAGCGTCCCAGCATCCTTTCCTTCAGGTAAGGGTGCAGCACCTTCTCCAGTTCGGGCCATAGCTCATCGGCGACGCCGACGGCGAGCCGGTCGAACCGCTGTTTCTGAAAAAAGTCGAAGGTAGCCTCGGAAGCTTTCTTCAGATGGTCGCGTACCTGCTTCTCGTGCCGCCGCTGCAGCTTATTCTGTTCCCAGCCGCCCTGGGCATGGTGCTTGAGCACGCTGTCGAGCACCTCCGTGCGCTCGCTGATCTCGCCGACGTAGACCTGAAAGATGCGGGCAGTCTCCTTGTTGGTGACCAGCACGCAGATCTGCTCAAAGCCGGAAAGGGTCTCCACGAGCGGAGCCACCTGTGGCTTCCAGTCAACGTCGAGCCGGCTGGCCACCGGCACCTGCAGGGTGTCTACCGTCCAAAGATTCTCCGGGCGGCAGGAAAAGATCACCAAGCCACGGGCGCCTTCGCGTTTGAACTCCAGGGCCAGGAACTCCCCGATGGCACTGATCTCGGCGTCCAGCCAAGTCTCCTGGTCCTTCGTGAAATGACGGGACTCCTGGACCTGCTTGCGGGTATTGGCCGCCAGGGCGCTGAACTCGGTCTCAAAATCAGCGCGCGTGGGATACCGGGCGCCATCGACATTCAGGTAGAGGCTGACCACGGGATGTTTGTCATGGCTCGAGAACTCCCTCAGGGAGGCAATTTCTGCAGTGGAGATCATGGACGCACCTCGCTTGGAAAATTGGCTTCACCGCCGGTCTGGGTTCTGGCGACCAGCGGTCCGTGATTATAAATACCCTGTTTTCAAAAAAAGGAATCAGCGGGAAGAAACCGTGCGGTTTATGGCCGGCGACGTGCTGGGCTGGGGGATACAGTTTACAGCAGCTCGGGCTCGAAGCCGCCCTGCCAGGCGCCCTCCAGCCGCAGCAGCTCGCGCAGCGCGCTTAAGCCTACATCCAGCTGCTCCCGGGTGGGTTCCGCGGTGGTGAGCAGGTGCTGCAGCTCCTCACCCGGCCCGGTGAGCGCTTTGGCCATGATGCTGCCGGGATGGCGGGCCGCCCACTGCACCAGTTCCACGGCGCCCGACATGCTCAACAGGCCGACGCCCAGGCGGGCGGCGTTGCTGCGGCGCTTCATGTAACGCCGGACGACGGTGTTGCCCACCGTCATCAGCACCATGGCAGGTCCGATGATGTTCGATCCGCAGCGGGGATGCTCCGCGCGCGCTTCGCGCGCGCGGACAACATCAGCAAAACCGGTGGCCTCGAAAGCGTTGATCGATTTATGTTCGGCGGCGTGGTACTGGATGGCGCGTGACTTGCGCAGCGCCATCAGCGTCGGCACCAGCGACAGCGCTGATACCGCGATCTCTTCCACGGCCGGTGAAAGCTTGCGGCGGGAGTTCCGGACGACCATCGTCCCCAGGACGCTGACGATCATCGTCGCCAGCAGCTGAGGTGAACGGGAAAAGGCGGCCAGCTGACCGCCGTGGGCGTGGGCCCTGGGCAGCACCGTGGCGGTCTCTGCCAGGCTCACCAGCCCCCGGAGCAGCGGCACCCGGCGCATCCGCCTGAGCGGCGCCGGCAGATGTTTGGTGCCCGATGAGACCTCGATGACGCCGTCCTCACCGCGCACCGCCATAGCCCAGTGCCTCTCGGTCTGGAACAGGACGCCGTTTTCCAGGGCCATGCCGCCGATCTTCAGGCCGGCTGCGGGTTCTGGCTGCTTGTCGTTGGTTGGCGTCATAAGAAACTGGTTACCCTTGCGCAGCATCTTATATCATCACCGGAGCGGAGGTAACTCGAAACCGAAAACTCGCAAGGGAATCGCATATATAATATGCACCGTGAACACGGAGGACAGAAATAACATCCAGGAAGAGGCGCTGCGGCTCCACGAGCAGTGGCGGGGCAAGCTCTCCATCGAGAGCAAGGTGCCCGTCTCCGATATTCACGCACTGTCCATCGCTTACACCCCCGGCGTCGCCGAACCCTGCCGCCGGATAGCGGAAGATCCGGGCCTGGTGGACATCTACACGGGCCGATGGAACACAGTCGCCGTGGTCAGTGACGGCTCCGCGGTACTCGGTCTCGGCAACATCGGCGCCCGGGCCGCCCTGCCTGTGATGGAGGGCAAGTCCGTTCTCTTCAAGGCCTTCGGCGCTGTTGATGCTTTTCCTATTTGTGTTGGAACTCAGGATGCCGGCGACATCGTGCGCACCGTGAAGCTGCTCGAACCCAGCTTCGGCGGCATCAATCTCGAAGACATCGCTGCCCCCCGCTGCTTCGAAGTCGAATCGCGGCTGATCGAAGAATGTGACATCCCGGTCTTTCATGACGACCAGCACGGGACCGCCGTGGTCGTGCTGGCCGCAGCCATCAATGCCTGCCGTCTGGCCGGCCGGCCGCTGGAAGATCTGGATATCGTCATCAACGGAGCCGGCGCCGCCGGCATCGCCATCGCGCGGATGTTCCATTCCATGGGTGTCCGGGAGATCGTGCTGTGTGACACCAAGGGCATCGTCGCCGCCGGGCGCAGCGACCTGACGCCGGTCAAGCAGGATCTGATCAGATGGACCAATCCCCGCGGCAAACAGGGAGATCTGGCCGCGGCCATGAAGGGAGCCAGCCTGTTCGTAGGCGTTTCCGTCAAGGACGCCGTCACGCGTGAGATGGTTGCTTCCATGGCCGAGGGCGCCGCTGTCTTTGCGATGGCAAACCCCGATCCCGAAATCCTGCCCGGCGACGCTCTGGCTGCCGGTGCCGCGGTTGTCGCTACCGGCCGCAGTGACTTTCCCAATCAGGTCAACAATGTGCTGGGCTTTCCCGGAATCTTCCGCGGCGCCCTGGACGTCCGGGCGCGGTTGATCAATCAGGAGATGAAAGTGGCCGCCGCCCGGGCGCTGGCCGACCTGGTTGGAGATCAGCTGAGCGACGCCTGTATCATTCCCCAGCCTTTCGACCTGCGGGTAGCTCCAGCGGTGGCTTCGGCTGTGGCAGCCGCCGCGGCAGCCACCGGGGTCGCCCGCGAAACCAAGACCCCCGCGGAGGTGGCAGCGCACACCCGCCAGATGTTAGGGATCCCGGAATGAGGGAGATCCCGGCAGCGGATATCTCCGCCCTGGTGTCGCGGTTGTATCAAGAGGCCAATTTCCACCTGCCCGGCGAGGTCGTCACGGCTCTGGAAGAAGCCCTGTTAAAAGAAGAATCCGAACAGGGCCGTGAAGTCCTGACCACCCTGTTGACCAACGCCGAGATCGCCGCGCGCCAGCGAGTGCCCCTTTGTCAGGACACCGGCCTGGCTGTGGTCTTTGCCGAAGTTGGGCAGGAAGTCACGATCAGCGGCGCCACTCTGCAGGAGGCTGTCGATGCGGGCGTGGCTCAGGCCCAGCGTGACGGCTATCTGCGGGCCTCAGTCGTACGCCACCCGCTCGGCGAACGCGAAAATACCGGGGACAACACACCGGCCATGCTGCATACGGAGCTGGTGGCGGGCGATGGCCTCAAAGTGACAGTCCTCCCCAAAGGCGCCGGCAGCGAGAACATGAGCCGGCTGGCGATGTTGAAACCTGCCGATGGAGTGGAGGGCCTGGTCGACTTCGTGGTGGAGACGGTGTCACGCGCTGGCGCCAGTCCCTGTCCACCGATATTTTTAGGCATCGGCGTCGGCGGCGCCATGGACACCGCAGCCCTGCTCGCCAAGAAAGCCTTGATCCGCGGCGCCAGCGTACCCAGCGCCGACCCCGATCTGGCGGCGCTCGAACTGCGCCTTCTGGAGCGAGTCAATTCACTGGGCATCGGGCCGGGCGGCTTCGGTGGCACCGTGACCTGCCTCGGAGTGGCCATCGAGGAGTACCCGTGTCATATCGCCTCGCTGCCGGTAGCGGTGAATATCCAGTGTAATTCCTATCGCCGCGCAGCCGGGAGAATATAGGTGAAGCGGCTCAGCGCACCACTAACCGAAAAGCAGGTGCGGGAATTGCGTGCCGGTGACAAGGTGCTCATCAGCGGTGTGATGTTCACTGCCCGCGACGCCGCCCACAAAAGGCTGGCCGCGCTGATCGCCCAAGGGGAGCCGCTGCCCGTGCAGCTGGAGGGCCAGATTATCTACTACGTCGGGCCCACACCGGCTCAGCCCGGTATGGCGGCCGGCTCGGCGGGTCCGACGACAGCTTCCCGCATGGATCCCTACACACCGGCGCTGCTGGCAGCCACCGGCGTCAAGGCGCTGATCGGCAAGGGCGAGCGTAACCCAGAGGTAGCTCAGGCGCTATCAGAGCAGGGAGCGGTTTATCTGGCTGCCGTTGGTGGAGCGGGCGCGGTGCTCGCCGAAAAGATCTTGAGCGCCAGCGTTGTTGCCTGGCCAGAGTTGGGAACCGAAGCGGTTTTCCGGCTGGAGGTCGAGGAATTTCCGGCTATCGTGGTAATGGATGCGAGCGGCGGCAATCTTTATGAATCCGGCCGGTCCCGCTTCCGTCGCCCCTGATTATCCACGGGCGCAAAAAAATTATTTGGAAAAAAACCACGGTCCCCCTTCCCAAACCGGTAATTCCGGAGTATATTTGTAAAGTACTTGGTTAGTAAATACCAGTATTGGTTAATTTAACTCAGCTATGCCGAATGAAACAGTACTCATCGTAGACGACGACCCGGATATCCTGCACCTGGTGAAGGAATCACTGGCGAAGGTAGGATATCGGGTGCTGACCGCTGTGGATGGATCCGCCGCCAGGCAGATCGCCCGCGACGAGCGGCCGGACGCCATCATCCTCGATGTGGAGATGCCGGTGATGGGCGGCCTCGATATCTGCCGCGCTCTGAAGAACGACAATAACCTCAGGAACATCCCGGTATTACTGATCCACGAGAAACCCAGCGTCGAGGAAACGGTCTCCGGTTTCGAAGCCGGTTGCCACGATTATCTGGCGAAGCCTTTCGAAAAGGACGAACTTGCTGCTCGCATCGGTGCGGCCATCCGCGCCAAGCAGACCCTCGATCGCCTGCGGAACAAGAATGCCAAACTCGAGGCGCTCGCCAAGCACGTGCGGGCGGCGGTGCAGCACTATGAGCAGCCCCGGCCGCTGGGAGCCCTGTCACTCACGGACGCTTTTGGTGAAGAAACCGCGGTGACGGACGGCAAGGCGATCGTCCGGCTCACCCGCCGGGAGCTGGAGATTCTGCAGTTGCTGGCGCGGGGATTGAACAACGAGGTGATCTCGCGGCAGCTGTATATCAGTCCGACGACGACCAGGAATCACATCCAGAATATCCTCGGAAAGCTGGGGGTCCACAGCAAGCTGGAGGCTGTGGCGTATGCGGTCAGAGCCGGCTATGTGGACTTCGTAGGGTGACGAAGTTGACAAAAAAGGCTATAAAAGGCCATTAACTAGGTCTTATTAATCATTTATTTAGTATGTATTGCCTATAGACTGCTATATTACTAGACGATATGATACTAACCAACATACTTTACTTAGTAGTTTGGGCTTAATCGCCCCCCTTGGAAGGCCCCGATCTCATCGGGGCTTTCTCCTTTTCCAGGACAAAAACACAAACAGCGCGGGGTAGGAACGCCGCGCTGTTTGTGCATGACCCCCGAAAAAAGGGGTTATGTCCTGAATCCGGCTAACATCAAGTAGGTGTGGATACCTGATGAGAATCGGGGGGCCGGAACAGGTAACTACTCGCAGACAATTTTAGTCGCACATATGCTATTTAGCGACGGGCAGAGGGGGCCTTTCGAAGGGGCAGGGAAGGTCGCGACGGATTATCGGGAAAACAGGCGCTCGCGAGTGGCCAGCGCAATCGCTTCGCCCCGGTTCCGGACGCCGAGCTTCTGGTAGATCAAGGTGTTGCAGCGCCGGACGACCCTGGCGCTGACGAAAATCTTTTGGGCGATCTCTTCGTTAGTGGCGCCGACGGTCATCAGCCGCAGGATCTGCCACTCCCGGTGAGATAGACCGTAGGGAATCTCTGCCGGCGGCACCTCACGCAGCTTCCACCACAGGGCTGCCTCCAGCTCGGGCTTCAAGGCAGGCCGGCCGCCGGTCATGACGATGCGCAGGGCGTGCGCGATGTCATCCAGGTCGAGATCCTTGACCAGGTAGGCATGGGCGCCGGCCTGGTTGGTCTCGAAGATATGCTCCGGCCGGTCGGAGTAGGTCAGGATGACGATTTTGCACTCAGGGCAGGCAGAGGCGGCAAAACGCAGCAGCTCCAGGCCGTCTTCGACGTCAGGTAGATTGAGGTCCATGACCAGCAGATCGAAGCCACCGGTCTCGATAGCCCGGCGGGCTTCGTGAGTGGAGAGCGCCGAACCCACGATATCGATGCCAGTGTATTCGCTGAGGCCGGAAGTCAGCCCTTCCAGGACGACCGGGTGGTCATCCACGAGGAAAACTCTGATGTCTTCTTCTTCATTGACTGACATTTGTTCCATCCATATTAAAAATATTTGTCAAACAAGTGATTGACATCCTATAACATCCCGCAGACGGAAAAAAATCGGCGGCTCACGCGGTTTCCATTACCGGCAGTTCTTGATCGGGTTCATCCAAAGACTTAAGCATTCTTCTTAAGCCCACTTTCAATCCCGCGGAGCTGGATTCGAGCCGGTTGATGGTGTTGATGTCGAACTCCCCGCCCGGGCCGCCATCCGCTGGTTGGAAACCGCGGATCTCCCTGCCGATGGTGTCCACCAATTGCTGTAGATGACGGTGGGTATCCGCGCTCAGCTGCTCCCGCTGCCTGGCCAGGGCTCCCCGGATAGCCCCCACCTGCAGGCCTTCCAGGCTCCTGACGAACTCACTGGCTACTCCCGCTGAAAAGGCAAGGATCATGTAGATGGTCATGTGCTGCAGCGGCTCCTCGAAGCGCAAGCCCCGGATCACGACCTCAGACCCGGCAGGGGCCATGGCGTAGGCGGCCAGGATCCCCAGATCGAGGTAGAAGGTCAGCGCCATGCTTTTCAGGGTGTCCAGGAACAGACCGTTCATCATCACCACTACGCCCAGATACAGAGGGAAGAAGAAGATATCGCCCGATTGCAGGAAGAGATAGATGAGACAGGCCAAGGCCACCTCCTCCGTGAGCAGCAGCCAGGGACGCGCGCTTAGCAGGGTGAACATCCGGGAGGGAAAAAGCACATACTTGAAGGCGTCAGCCCCCAGGATGACCGCGGCAGCTATCAGCGGCAGACCGACATCGATGCCATCCGTGAGTAAAAATAAACGGACGATGGTCCAGACGTACATGAAGGCCCGCAACCGGACGAGCATCAGATAGAGCCCTCCTCCGGTGCGTTTCGGGTCGTAGTCGAGCATTTGGCCCATGACACCTGCCCGTTGGGCGTCCAGCTCCAGGGAGACGGAGGTTCCGCGCCCGCTGTCCGATCCAATGTAGAGCTGTCCGCGGAGGAGCTGGGCGCGCTCGTTCATTCCCCGGATACCGAGGCAGCCCGCTGCCTGCCGCTCCGCGAGCGCCTCCGGGCTAAAGCCGCGGCCGTCATCACGTACGGACAGCAAAAACCGGTCGCCCTGAATTTCCGCGGCAATCTTTACCGCACCTCCCCCTGAATGTTTGATGGCATTCGTGGCTGCCTCGCGGGCGATGGCGACAGCCTCCCTTTGCACGCCGGGGCTCAAGGCCAGATTATGCACTTGCGGTTCAATCCGGACCGTGACCTGAAAAGCGGTTGACTCTTCGAGTTCTGATGCCAGCGTTCTCAAGGAACAGGCAAAATCATCGTGCTCCGGAGCGTCGATTCCGGTGACGAGACGCTTAAGCACTCTCGCTGCGCGCTCATATCCGCTGGTCAAAAACGCCAAAGCCGGCCGGATGTCACCCCCCACGCGAGCCCGTTTCAGGCTCTGGATCTTGAAATGTAGGCCGCAGAGGGTATTTCCTAGATCGTCATGCAGCCGGCGGCGGTAATCCTGGCGCTGCTCTTCGAGAATGCTCTCGAGTTCCAGGGCGGACACTCTGCTCAGGACACCCGAAAAACCCATGAAACCCAGGCCAAAGAAAAAATAAAGCGCGAGATTGTCGACCTCCCGGGGCAGATGAAAAATCTGCGTGGGGGAAAGGCCCAGGGTGGCGTCTGCGGCCACGAAGGCTGCGCTGAGCGCGATCATGGCGGGCCCGATAATCCGCAACCTGGTCGTGGGCCGTGCCAGCAGACTCGAGTAGGAATAGAAAGACATGATGAAGAGTAGCTTGGGTTCCCGGGCCAGCAGCATCAGCGCGGCGCAGGCGGCGATGTCGATCGCCTGCAGCCTCAGAGTGCCGGCCGCACGGGTCCTGGTCGCGAGATGATGATGGATGACCGCATAGATCAGCGCCACCGCGCCAAGGGTAAAAGCGTAAGGCAGCGGACCCAGCAGGTCCGGGCGGACCAGGGCCACTTCCGGTATCTGCAAAAGGATCAACAGCCGCCAGATCAGCACCCACCACTGGACCCTCGAGTAGCGCTTCTGATAACCGTCACTGCCGACCAGCTGCGGGTTCTCCAACGATTCCCGGATGCGCCGCAGCACGCGAAAACCGCCGCCGCGCGCCGAAGCAGATGTGTCTTCCATTATTTCCGGCAACTCCCAACCCTTCCCCGTGCATCTGCCCCGAGGCCCCTGACAGGTGTCTCAAATCAGGACAGATAATTAATAACTATAAGCGGGATGTGGATGATGTCAACACCACAAATAATCATTCGCATGACTTTTTTAGGGATCAGGAGTAAAATTACCTAACTTTTCACCCGGTGAGCGGCTCGCAGGTTACGCTCCGGCGGTGATAACCGTAACCCCCAGGTGCGGCACATATGAGCGTAAGACAAGCAGGGGCATTCCTATTTCTGGCCATGGCGGCCATGCTGGGCTTCATCATCTTGAGCCTCGCAGGCGGCGCGGTTGCCGGTGCCGTGGAACTCCCTCCCATGCCTGCGGACTGTGCCAACGGTGGCATCGAGAGCGCCAACACCGATGTTGCCGGGGCGCCCAGGGAAGCGTTCTTCCAAATTTCAGGCCAGGCGCGGAGCGCCAACTCCGGCGGCGTGCTGGTCAAGTTCAATGGCGAGCCGATCGGGCTGTTGCCGCGCGACGCCAACGGCGGTTTTAGTGGCAGCGCCATGGTTCCGGAATATTCCTCTCTGGGGGAAGGCGATCTTGATCTATCGGTCGAATCCTGTTCGGATTCGCAGACGATGCTGGTCGTCGGCGACAGCATCGCCGAAGGGGCATTCGCCAGTTCCCGCGAAACGACGTTCCCCAGTCTGGTCCTTAATGAGCTTTCGCGTCGCTACGGCGAGGGATCCTGGCTGCCCGAAGTCTTTGGTGTTCCCGGATATGGTTCGCTGCTGCTGGATGATGCCCTCAATAGCGGCTTGTACCACTTGAATGAACCGTTATTCTGGGCGCGGCGCTGGTGGAAAGAGGCCGATCCGGACATGGTGATTATCGTGGTCGGCGTCAACAATTTCGCAGCGGGACCGGGTTCGGGGCATGACCTGAGCACCCGGTACGACGGTACCTGGCGCGGTTACCTCACTGACGAGGAAGCGATGGCGTGGTGGAAGATCGATGTCACCGGCGCTGTCGATTATCTGATCTCGCAGAAGGGGGTGTCCCCGGGCCACATCATGATCATGGGACAGTGGCCGTACGGTTCGTCGAATCCTTACGGGCGCGGTGAGCGGTATGTAGGCGGCAGCCACGAAGCGCTCTGGAATCTTTGGAATGCGGAGATACAGAGTTATGCTCAGCAGTTAGGATGCGTATTTGTGCCGATGGCGGACGTGTTCGGACCGGGATACAATCCCGACGGCACCAAGCCGGAGGGTGATCCTGATAATTATCTGGATCACGCGCATGACGATCAGAGCATTCATCCCAACGACAGGGGGTTCGCCGCCTTTGCCGCCCGGATCAACAGCTACCTGCCACCGGATCTCGAAGACCGCCGTTATCACCTGCCGTTCACCGTCCAGGACGACATGGCGATCTCCCTGGGATTCAACGATTCTACCTGGGCCAGCTACGAGGATTACACCGCGGGGGTTCTGACCGTCAGCATGTCACTTACGAATGCGGGCACGGGGAACGCTCATGATTCCCGGATCACTGAAGCATTTGCCACCAACGGGGTCATCCCGGTCTCGGAGATACCATATAGCGTCGGCGATCTCAACGTGGGAGAGTCAACAAACTTCGACCTAAGGTTCCTGGTGCCCCCGGGGATCATGTTCTTCCGCACCAGCCTGCACGCGGCAGCCAGCAGCGATGATGGAGGAGTGTTCGAGTGGCCGCGGCAAGACTGACGGCTGCAGCCGGAAGACTATTTGCCGAGCAGTGAAACGACGCTCACGTGGCTCTTGTCAACCAGGAATCCCTGAGGATTTTTCTAAACGGCGGCGGAAAGATCTTTTTCCTCAATCGATCTGATGATCTGCCGGAGTCTTACCGTTAAATCGCGCGATCTGCTCTCGAGAATCGCGATGCTCTCACTAAAGTCGTGCCCGTGCCTTGATTGTGCCCGGATTCCTTCTATTTCCTTGCCCAGCTCCAGGATTTTCGTATGCAGCTCCTCGTAAGTGCGGGAAGTAAGCTGCTCTTGCTGACGGGCAACCGCTTGGGCCACAGCGCCACGTTTCAGTTTTTCCAAGCTGGCCAGAAATTCTACACCCAGGCTGGCAACCACTGCGAGCAAAAGGTTCGAAATGACCTCCACAACCAGTTCCTCGACGCGACCGTCATGCATGGCGGGTGTCGGTGGAGCAAGTTGATTGGCGGCAATCATTCCCACACCCAGGAAAGACGCCAGCCGGAGGTTGGGAGCGATTCCCAGGAAGCAGGCACTGAGGGCTAAATTGGCGCTGGGAGCGGCGTCGAGAAAATACGGCAATCCGGAACGCCAGGCAGATAAAAGTAAAAACAGGAATAAAGCCTGTTGGGCATAGAACAGCCAGGGCAATTCATTTAGAAACAGGTACAGCCGGGCGGAAAAAAGAAGAAAAATTGCGCCCTCCAGAAAAACCGCCGCCCCGATCACCCAGACCATCGTTTCACTTCGCATTTCCGGCGCCATCAAAGCTACCTGTATCAAAATCATGAGCGCGATCAGAAACTTAAGAAAGATAATCACCCGGTACATGGTGTGACCGGACAGGGTGAACAAGCCGGCCAGTCTTTGCGGAAGTCCGACGTAACCAGCCTCCCTAAAACTAAGAGTAACCCTGGTGCCGGAGCCTATCTGGCTGGCCACATCCAGCCGCCCGCCGAGTATTTTCGCTCGTTCATGCATCCCTTTGATGCCAGTGCTGCCCGATTTCTGGTATAGAGCGAACTGTTCGGGATCGAAGCCGGACCCGTTATCTGAAATGGACACTCGCAGGGTTCTCCACCGCCGGGTGATTTCGACACGCACCTCGTTAACCCGCGCATGTTGAGCCGCATTGGTAATCGCGCCTTTGATGACATATACAACTTCCTGAAGGGCGGCGGGGCTCAACCTGGACTCCATGAAAGGCTGGGAAATGATCACATGCATGCCAAAATCTTTTTTAGCGTGCATCGCGATTGCGGTCAGAGACCGGGTGAGGTCAGCTTCGCTATCTATGTCGATGCCGGCCAGGAGGTGGCTGAGCGACTCATTGGCATGTTTGTACCCATGGTCGAGGAATCCGACTGCGTTCCTGATATCGTTTACTCCTTTCTGTTTCAGGCTTTGAATTCTGAAATGCAGGCCGCAAAGCGTATTGCCCAGGTCGTCGTGGAGACGCCGGCGGTAACTTTGACGATGCTCCTCAAGGCGGGCTTCCAGCTCCAGGTCAGCGGTCCGGCTGAGGACCTTCGAAAATCCGTAAGCAGCGAATCCCACGAGATAAAAAATTACGACTTCGCCGGCAGTCAAAGAGGTTGAATAGAAAGGGTCCGGCGTTAAATTGACGGCTACCAGCAGCGCCAGGCTCAGGCCGGCCATGGAGGGAAATGCTTCCCGCAGGCGCTCAGTTGGGCGGGAACCCAGGCTGGCATAGGCATAAAAAGACATCATATAAAGTAACGCTGCCTCGCGTGACAAAAGCATCAGCGCCGCGCACACGGCCTGATCGGCATAATGGAAATAGAGATTGCCGCCCAGCTTCGTGTACATAGCCAGACACCAGTAAATGGCGGCGGTGGTCAACGCCAAAAAAAATATAAACCAGGCGTGACTCGGGGAAGAAAAATCCTCCGGGCAGACCGCGATCAGAATTGGAATCTGCACGAGGGCCAGCAGCCGCCAGAGCATCATGCAGTACTGGATTCGTTCGTATCTGAGGCGAACCCCGTCCCGCCCGATCATCGAAGGATCACCGAGCGCATCTCTGATGCGCCGCAATGTCAGCACTTGCTTTAGAGCCGGCCGGTTCACAATGTATGTCGGTGAAAATATCGCAATGAACACGCCTGGTAATAGAGCTTATCCGAACTTCTATATTCTAAGTCAGCTTGAAATATCTGTGAATATAGCGACACGCAATTCACATCTGTCGTTCATTGACAGATGCCGATTATAAGATTAGATTGTATATGACACTAAGTAATACTGGGTAGGATAATAATATAGGAGGTGATTATGTTGGGAAGAACCACTGAAACAATGACTATCTCCATGCCGCCGGAGGCAATGAGAGAGATTGAGAAGATGACCAGAATCGAGAGGAAAAGCAAGAGCCAGCTGGTCAGGGACGCTCTCGCCCTTTATGAAGAGGTGCAGCGGGAAAGTCGCTGGCAGAACGCCAGGCGCGCCGGTAAACGGGCGTTTAAGCGCCTCAATATCACATCAGAAGAAGAACTAGACCGAATCTTGCACGAGGTAAGGGGTGAATAAGGTTGTCTTCGATACCAATGTCTATGTCTCGGCACTTGGTTTCGGGGGCACTCCCGATCAGCTCTTAGAGATGGCCACCGGCCCCGGCAGGCAATTTATACTCTACGCCTCGACAGATATCCTTAAAGAAATAATGAAGGTTCTGGGCTCCGAGAAGTTCCAGTTTTCCGTGGAAGTAATCGCCGATGCCATCTCTGTTATCGATGATGCCGCAGACATCATAAACCCGGGAATCAGGCTGAAGGTATTCAAACATGGGCCTGATAATCGCATCCTGGAATGTGCCGTCAAAGCTAAGGCCGATTACATTGTCTCCGGCGATAAACATCTCCGCGCTCTCAAAGAATACAAAGGTATCCGCTCCATTACCCCAGCTAAATTTTTAAAACTTCTAGAGAAATGATGTGGGCAAGATAAACAAGGAATCAGCTGGAGAAGTTCACCCGGGAACTTGCCGTATAAGCGGGAAAACCGATCGCATTCTGTCACGAAGGGCCGCCTCTCGATGATTTCTCAGCAGGACAACATTCGTCTTCGGGTTTGTCGTTAATTAACTGGGAGCCCGCCAGCAGCCCGGCTTTTACGATCAGCTCTGCTGGTATCGCTTCATAAGTCTCGTTTTCGACCGTCACTGTTCTGCATTGCGATTCTCCACATGTTGAACAACACTGACTCTGGCCGCTTGAGGCAGATAGCCATTCCTCGATTGGTTTTCCGGAAATCCAGATACGATTCGACTGGAGTGGATCCCTTGAAAAAGTTGACGGATCGAGGGCCCGTTTATCCAGAGTAACGTCGATGCCTAACTCCTTCAAAGCTCGTTTTAATGTTTGCGCAGCATTTTCAACCGCTGTCTCGGTAGTACCGCAGCGGTCGCACGTTCTGCCACTCGCGTCAACAAGCCGTTGCCACTCTATTTGGAGTACTGCCATCGATCCACCTCCATGATTTCCTGTGAGCATGGTTCCCCTATTCAAAATGCCGTAAACGGTCGCAGGCTGGAGAACTCACTCGACCCAAGTTCATGCTATTGTTGTATTTATCCGGATTAACGGATATATTGCCGATGTGAAGAATGCTGTTCAAATCTTCAAGGCATTGTCTGACGAAACCCGCTTGCGGATTCTGGGGTTATTGCTCGGCGGAGAGCTCTGTGTCTGCGACCTGGTTGCGGTCCTGGAACTGCCGCAGTCCACCGTTTCGCGCCATCTTTCCACCCTGCGTAATTCCGGCCTGGTCACCGATCGCCGCCAGGGTGTGTGGATGCACTACAGTCTTGCGGCGGGAGAGGACTTGTTTCACAGCGAGCTCGTCGAGTTCCTGCGGCGCGACATTGCCGGACTTCCCCAGGTCGAGCGCGATCAGCAAGCTCTGCAAGGATATATGGCTGGGAGAGCCAGGGCCTGCAAATGAAGAGGAAAGTCCTTTTCCTGTGCACGGGCAATTCAGCCCATAGGCATCGACATCAGCGAGGCTACTTCAAAATCAGTTGGCAATTTCGAAGGCCAGTCTTTTGATAACGTCATCACTCTATGTGATGACGCCAACGAGAGTTGTCCCGTCTTTTTCGGCGGTGTGAAGAGGCTTCATATGGGATTTGCAGATCCAGCGAAGGCAAGCGGGGCCAAGGATGAGAAACTGGCGGCGTTTCGGCATGTCCGCGATGAAATTCGCCGCCAGATGGACGCCTTTTTCAGGGATGAATGGAATGCGTATACCGAAGGAGACAGCGCATGAATTCGGGGATAAGCAAGAAACTATCCTTCCTCGATACTTATCTGACGCTCTGGATCTTCGCAGCAATGGCGGCAGGCGTCGCCATTGGATACTTGGTCCCCGGAGTCGAGGACTTCATCAACTCCTTCACGGTCGGCACCACGAACATCCCCATCGCCATCGGCCTGATTTTGATGATGTATCCGCCTTTTGCCAAAGTCAGGTATGAGGAGATGGGTGAAGTTTTCAGAAACAAGAAAGTCCTGGGTCTCTCTCTGCTTCAGAATTGGGTTGTTGGCCCGATTCTCATGTCCGGGCTCGCGATTGTTTTTCTCCACGATTACCCGGACTACATGGCGGGCGTTATCCTTATCGGCCTGGCGCGATGCATCGCCATGGTGATCGTCTGGAACGAGCTGGCCAGGGGAGATACGGAATACGCCGCCGGGCTCGTGGCTTTGAACAGTGTTTTCCAGGTGCTTTTTTACAGCGTCTACGCCTGGATTTTCATTACGGTTCTGCCGCCGCTCTTCGGCCTTCAGGGTTCCGTCGTTGATGTGGGCATCGGGCAGATCGCAAAAAGTGTCTTCATCTACCTGGGCATTCCCTTTGTTTCAGGAGCGGTCACCCGTCTGGTTGGTGTGAGATTGATGGGCAAGGAACGCTATCACAGGGTAGTGGTTCCCAAAATCAGCCCGATTACGCTGGTTGCCTTGCTGTTTACCATCGTCGTGATGTTCAGCCTTAAAGGTAATCTCATCGTCCAGATCCCGCTGGATGTTCTACGTATAGCCGTGCCCCTGGGCATCTACTTCGTGGTGATGTTCACAGTTTCTTTCTTCATGGGAAAGAAAGTGGGCGCAGATTACAGCAAGTCGACGGCGCTCGCCTTCACAGCGGCCAGCAACAACTTCGAATTGGCGATCGCGGTATCTGTCGCTGTTTTTGGACTCAGTTCCGGGGAAGCTTTTGCTGGTGTCGTCGGACCTCTGGTGGAGGTGCCCGTCATGATCGGACTCGTTAACGTGGCTTTCTGGTTTCAGCGGCGTTATTTTCGTGATATGGATGCGGGAACGGCCATCAGCAGATAAGGTCCGAGTTTGGTGGACGCCATCTCCAGTGTCCGAACATCTATATTCTAAAGCAGCCTTGGGGATCGGCAAAGAAGATTTCTGCTTGAGAACCCAAGACCTAAAGACGCCCTTCCCATCGATTGAGAACCGACATCCCTTACCTATAATATGGGCTGAAACATGTTTTATATTATAGGCTGGCTATATTATGGAATCGATTTTTCGTTATAATGATTCCGACAAATAACATGGAGCTGAAAGGGTCACCGTGGTTTCAGCAGGGCATAACATCGAAGCTGGTTCTTTGTCTCACAGAGGCGGCAGATACGTTCGGCAGCCGGCCGGGTATAGCGCATTCATACCCGAGCCGTTGCCGCCGAAACCTCCCATTCGTCTGGAGGACGAGCTGCAGGCGCTGCTGTCGAAGGCGGATCGGGCTCTGGGCCGCCTGGACGGGTCCATCGCCACACTCCCGAACCCCGACCTTTTCGTAATGATGTACGTGAGGAAAGAGGCGGTACTATCGAGTCAGATAGAAGGCACGCAGAGTTCGCTTCAGGACCTCCTGGCCGCCGAGGCTAAAGTGTTTACCGATCAGACGCCACGCGACGTAGACGAGGTGATCAATTACGTCCAGGCGATGAACCAGGGACTGACTCGTCTTACCGAACTGCCAGTCTCAAGCCGTCTCATCAAGGAAATACATGCAACATTGCTCAAGAACGTCCGCGGAAGCCACGCAACGCCGGGAGAAGTAAGACGCAGCCAGAACTGGATTGGGCCAGCTGGCAGCACTTTAGCTAAAGCTACTTTTGTCCCACCACCACCGAATGCTTTGCCGGAACTTCTGGGCCAATGGGAGCTGTTCCTCCACTGCGCCGACAAGCTGCCATTTCTCATTAAGGTTGGTCTAGCGCACGCTCAGTTCGAGACAATTCATCCATTTCTTGATGGGAACGGCCGCCTGGGACGACTGCTGATCACGTTCCTGTTGACCGAGCAGGGCATCCTCCAACAG
>Ga0172371_10001281_pt1 | contig 39773 bp, 39 predicted proteins | sample Lak12m_FD_114543 | JGI IMG/M metagenome (GOLD analysis project Ga0172371, IMG submission 114543) | Freshwater microbial communities from Kabuno Bay, South-Kivu, Congo - kab_022012_12m | ecosystem: Environmental > Aquatic > Freshwater > Lake | place: Democratic Republic of the Congo: South-Kivu... | reverse complement strand
GAGCATCTGCCGCGTCTCAGACGGCAGCCACCAGCAAGTCGCGGTTCCTTCCAGCAAGCGCGAGCCGCAGGATAGGACAGCGATGCGATCAGCCGAACCGATTACCAAGACAGGCTCCTAGGGGGCGAGATGGTGTGACAGGGAGCAGAAGGCACGCAGGTTCCGGCCGTAACCGGTGCCCTCCCGTCCTTGGTTAGCGGATACGAACGGCCAGTGCACATCGCAGCTCTCCCGCAGGTGCCGACAAGCACATGTCGGCAGGCCCGTGACACCGCCAGGGTGTCTCGCGTGGGCCTTGCCACTCGGATGCATATCGAGCAGCGCACAGCGCGTGCGCGTGGGCAAACCGTTCGGGAGAACCGCGAACATCATGTGATGGGTCGTGGCGACACACGTGAGGCGTAACCCAATACAGCCCCGTTGGGCCAAATGATGGCGAACGAGGCTCCGGCCCACGACACGGAATCGAGTGTACCACTGCCCGCCGTATATGCCGCCGTTCAGCCAGTTGTGCTTCGCAGCTCCTTGGCCTGACTAAGGGCCCAACGTTGCGCACAAGCAAGCTCACGAGGAGGAGCGATGCGGCGGCGCGACCAATACTGTGCCCATGAAAGCCGCGCAGAACGGTGCGAGCATCCGCTTGATGCATCGTGCGATCGTCTCCGACGTACTCGGGCCCCGCCTAAGGGGGGTTCTCTGGGTGCAGGGATGCCCGCACGGCTGTCCGGGATGTATCGCGCCTGAGTCATGGCCAAACCGCGGGGGGCGAGTTGTCTCGGTTGCGGTACTGGCTGAATGGCTCTTGGCGCAGGTTGGGATCGAAGGTATCACGATCTCGGGTGGCGAACCGATGCAGCAGGCAGTTGCCCTGCAGCAGTTCGTCGCGCGGGTCCGGGGCCGTGCAGACCTCGGCGTGATCTGTTATACAGGGTACGTTCTGCCGATGCGCCACGCCGGCCTTCCTGGGCACGTGCTGCCGATGACAGTAGCGCAGCGCGCCTTCATTGAGGAGGTGGACCTGCTCATTGACGGACCGTACATCCTGGAGCGCCACGCCGACCTCCTCTGGCGCGGATCAGATAACCAGCGATTGCTCCCGCTGAGCCCCCGCTATGCCGACCTGATCGCGTCGGCCTCGTCTGAACGTGACCGCTCTGCGGGGTTGCTGTGTACACTGGATGAGTGCGGGAGGCCCCAGGTGATCGGTGTGCCTCCCCGGCCAGGGTTCCGGGGAGAACTGGAGCAGCGGATGCGTGAACAAGGGGTTCGGCTTCAAGTGGAGCAGTGAGGAGCGGAGCCGATGCTCGCCGCAAAGGTACTCGCCTCTCAGGCGGCAGTCCTGCTCGTGATCGCCTATGCGTTCATGCTCATGGTGCTCGGGCCGCGCAGGGCGCCGAGGGTCGCCGCGGGCGCGGCTCGTGCAGTAGGCGGCACCTCCGCACGTGTGTTGTGGTACTTGCTCCGGCTCTTGCTGCGCACGGCAGTCAACACAACGGCCCTTCTGCTTAGGATTGCTGCACACCCAACGCACCAAGGCGTGACTGACGCGTGGGCTGCATACTTGGAGCGCATGGCCGACGCCTTGTTGGGGTGATCTGCGCACGGCCTGATATGCTGAGGGAGTGAGGATGAGTGGCTCAGTGGTCAGCCTTGACACGCTGGTTGGCATCACCATCGACGGCCGATACCGCCTCGCGTCTCCAGTGGGGGCCGGTACATACGGTTGCGTGTTCGCCGCCGATGAGATCGCGTTCGGCGAGGTCATCGGACAGGTGGCCGTGAAGCTACTACGGCCACCTGACGATGAGGCCGGGGCCGCGATCGTTCGCGAAGTGCAGGCGATGCGACAGCTAACGCACCCGAACCTGCTCACCTGCTACGCGGCCGGTGTGGCTTCTGATGGCATTGCTTCTGGTTGCCTCTTCATTGCCTCGGAGCTGGCGTCGCACACGTTGGCGGGCCGCCTGCGCCTACCAGATCGCATGCCGCTGGACGAGGTCCTTGAACTGGCCGAGCACATTGCTTCGGCGCTCGGCTATCTCGCCGATCGCGGAGCAGTGCATCGCGATGTGAAGCCGGCGAACATCCTCCGCATACGTGACACTTGGAAGCTCGGAGACTTCGGGCTGATGCGCGGCTTCGCCGGCAGCGCTGTACAGGCGTCGGGCTGCAAGGGCACAGTGCTCTATATGTCACCGGAGGCGATGAGCGGTGAGACGGGTCCGTTCGTCGACGTGTGGGCGCTTGGTGTGGTGCTTCAGGAGTGCCTCACCGGGGGCCATCCCTACACCGGCGGGAGCGATGCGGAGGTGATCGCCGCAGCGCTAACGACGGAGCCATACGTCGCTCCGGATCTGCCGGCGCCTCTCGACACGGTCGTACAGGGATGTCTTGCGAAGGAGCGCAGTAGGCGGTGGACGGCGCGTGCTGTGGTTGCGCAGCTTGGCGGCAGCGGCGCGTCAGACCACTGGGACGTGGGCAAGTCGCTGTATGCACAGGGGCAGTACCCTGAGGCCGAGGAGGCGTTCCGGAGTGCAGTCATATTGGATGGGGCGGTCGCGAGGTATCACCGCGACCTCGGGCGCGTCCTGCTGAGGCAGAGGAAATTCGCCGAGGCCGAGGCCGAGTTTCGGACGGCCGTTAGGTTGGACGGTACCGTAGCGAAGTACCACGACGATCTGGGCCGCGCATTGCTTGTGCAGCACAAGTACGCCGCCGCGCAGGTCGCGTTCGCGGAGGCCATCGAGTTGCACGGTACCGCGGCACTATACCACGCCCACCTTGGCGACGCGCTGATCCGACAAGAGGACTACGGAGCCGCTGGGTTGGCGTACAAGAGCGCCATCGGGTTGGACGACTCGGTGGCCCGGTACCACGAGGGTCTCGGACTTGTGCTGTTGCGCCTTGGAATGAACGCTGATGCCGAAGGGGCGTACCGAGCCGCAATCCGGTTGGGCGGGACCATGGCGAGGTGTCATGGCGGTCTGGCTGAGACGCTTCTGGCGCAGCGCAAATACGGTGAGGCCGAGGCGGCGGCGCGAACGGCCGTCCACCTAGACGAGGACGAAGCCGGGTACCACTTCCTCCTCGGCGATGCGCTGGCGGAGCAGGGGCTCGCCGCCGAGGGCGAGTCGGCGTATCGCAGGGCCATCGAGTTGGACGGCACAGTCGCTGACTACTATGACCACCTTGGCTACCTGATGGCGCGGCAAGGCCGGAACGATGACGCGCTGGAGGCATTCCGGAGATCGCGCGAACTTCATGAGACTGCTGACGGATAGCACAGTTCCCAACGCTCGTGACGGCTTTTCAATGGCGATCGTGCTGCCGCACACATGTGGTGACGCCGGTCTGACGACCGAGCTACGAGCCCGGTGCTGTTCCGTGTGTGACACGACGCGATGCTAGGGCTAGCGGGCGAAGCGCGCTAGGAGCAAACTGCGGCGACCACATTCGCCGGAGGTGACACAGACTACGGTGCCGAGAGCCCTGGGAGACACAAGAAGTCTGGCCAACGCGCCAGCGCCTGTCCAAGTGTCCAGCCTCGGGCGAAAGCGGACTCGAGCGGAGCCGCGGACGATGGCCCGGCTGCGCTTGACAGCGAGGTGCGATCGCGATGCTGGATCCCGCCATCCTGGTTGGAGAGATGGTCGACGGTCGGTATCGGCTTGCCTCCGTAGCCGGAACCGGCTCGTACGGTACGGTCTACGCCGCCGATGAGATCGCGTTCGGCGAGGTCATCGGCCAGGTGGCCCTGAAGCTGCTACGGCCACCGGACGACGCAACGCGGGACGCCATCGTTCACGAGGTGAAAGCCCTCGCGCAGCTTACCCATGCGAACCTCCTGGCATTCCGCAGTGCCGGGGTGGTGTCGGACGGTCTGGCGTCCGGGTGTATCTACATCGCGACGGAGTTGGCCGAGCACTCCCTGGAGGACGGCCTGAAGCAGCCCCAGCGAATGAACGAAGATGAGGTGATGGCTGTTGGTCGGCACCTTGCTTCGGCTCTTGTCTACCTGGCACGCAGTGGTGCGGTGCACCGAGACGTGAAGCCCGCCAACATCCTGCGCGTTGGCGACTTGTGGAAGCTCGCCGACTTCGGTCTCACCCGAGGCTTTGCGGGCAGCCGGATGCAGGCATCGGGACGGAAGGGCACCGTGCTGTACATGTCGCCGGAGGCGATGCAGGGCGAGACCGGTCCGTTCGTCGATGTGTGGGCGCTGGGCGTGGTGCTTCAGGAGTGCCTGACAGGCAGGCTCCCCTACAGCGGCGGGAGCGACGCGGAGTTGATAGCTGCGGCGCTGACGAGAGAGCCGGCGATCGACCTCAACCTGCCCGAGCCTGTTGCGACCATCGTGCGAGGATGTCTGACGAAGGAGCGCCATAGACGGTGGACCGCTGAGCGGGTGCTCGAAGCGCTCGTGCCGCGTACGGTTGGGGCGTCACTGCATGCCAACTCCGGGGTGCCGACACCAGTGTCGCCAGCCACGCCGACCGTGGTTCGGCCTGTCGTCGTACAGCCCGCTGTGGCGATTGGCCCGGCGCCACCGGCGCCCCCCCTGCCCGCTCCGCCGGCACCACGGCAGCCAGACAGCCTAGCACCCGGTGCCCGTGCGCGACCGGCGGTGCCTGAGCGGACGGCGGCGCCAATGCCTGCGAGTAATGCGGGAGCCAGAGCAGGAGCGATCGGAGCCCTCTGCCGTTGGCTGTACGGGGGCCTGCCGCGTTCCACGGACACTGGGCCGCGGCGCATCTCTGCTTTCGGGCGGGAGATGCCAGCGGCCCTCGACACCGCTCTTGCGCTGGGCGGCGTCGTCTGCGGTGCCGGGGCAATAGCATCGATCGTCCTGGGGCTACACCGCGCCATCGGCGCCATGCTGGTAGGTGGCGCATGGCTGTCGGCGTACGTACTAGTCCTGGACGTGTGGGACATGCCGCCGCACCAGATTCCAGCCCTCCGCCGCCTGCGGGCGGCGCTGGTTTCGGTTCTAGGCGCGATCTTGGGCATCGTCGCGGCGCTGATGGGTACCGGGTTGCTCCGCACGTGATCCACCATGAGAGAGCACGGGTTCTCGATGATCGTGGTTGAGCGACCGATGGCGTACTTCACCATAGGACCAGGAGCTCTCCGTAGTCGGCTAGATCTGGACGTCACTGTCCCCGGAGGATGACCGTGAGTGGCACACCCAAGTACTCGTCGACGGATCTGCGGCGGCGGGAGCAGGAGAAGCTGGCCGCCGAGCGTCAGCGTCAGGCCGAGGCAGAGGCGCGTCAGCGCCGCGAGGCTGAGGAGCGCGAGCGCGCGCGCCGGCTCGAGCTTACGCGAGCTGAAGTGCGCCGAAAGGCCGAGGAGGCCGAGCGCACCCTGGCTCGCACGCGGAGCGACCTTCCGCAGAACGAGGCGGCGCGCCTGGCAGAGCAACTCCGGCGCCTGCAAGCCGTTCTAGAAAGCGGTCACACCGAATCGGCGGTGCGTGACGTTGAATGCTCGCTGCTGGCTCTCACCAATGCAGCCGAGCGGCAAGCCGCCGCGGAGGCCGCCCGCCGCGCGGAGCTTCTGCGCCGGCGGGCCAAGGCGGAGGCAGCCGAGGCGGAGATCGCTGCGCTCGTCGAGGGGCTCCGGGCCGACCCCGTCGTGCAGCGCTGGCAGTACCACCGGATGGTCGAGTTGGACGCCAAGCTCAGGGAGGCGCACGCGGCAGTCCGCGCTGGGCAGTACGAGACTCCGGCGATCGCGCTCGCGGCGGCCACGCAGCGCGCCGATGACATTGTGGCCCGCGCCAACGAGGCACAGCTTCGGGCTGAGAAGCGCGACTACATCGCGAGGAGCATCCGATGCGCGCTCGAACAGATGGGCTACGTCGTCTCGCAGGCTGAGGCCGTGGACCCCGGGCATCCGGCAACGGCGCTCGAATTCCGCGCAGCGGATGCGGCAGGGCGCGCGATTGGCGTGGAGGTGCCCGTTGACGGCCCGGCCTACTACACAGTCGATGGCTTCCCTCATACGGCGGCGCCACTCGCTGAAGGTGGCTCAGCCCCAGCATGCGACCAGGCTGAAGCGGTGCTGAACCAGATGCGCGAGTGCCTGGCGGCGGACTACGGGGTCGATGCCGGTGAGATCCTATGGGACGGCAAGGCTGACCCCGATCGCCGGCTGAAGAGGGCGGATGAACTGCCATCCAGTGGCGAGGCGCGACGGTCCGGGCGATAGGAGGCAACGATGAGCGGACTGACATCGCGGTGGATTCAGGAGTTTGAGCGTCAGATTCTCCGGCGCAAGCACGTGGTGCTGTACGGCGATGTCTACGATCAGTTCCTTTGGCGGGGCGCATACCAAACCGCGCACGAGTTCCTCCAGGGCTGCCTCGTCAACTATGGCTTCGAGATCATCGTGCACTACGACCCAGTGGATGGGTTCGACTACGGCCGCCTCACGCGTAGCCCTGTGTCGATCGACGGCGGCGAGCCCCTACCGGAAGACGCACGCCGTCGCTTCGACGAGATCGTTCGCCGCGGTGTGTCGGCCCGCTACCCTGAGCAATTGGGGCAAGACAGCATCGCGCAGCGTCCGTCGCCAGTTGTAGCGCCTCCAGCGGACCCCAGCGTGCCCCCGCCCCGGCGTGCCCCGGAACCGCACCGACAAGGCGCGGGCCCGGCACGCGCGCAACCGGACGACGCATTCGCGCGCCTGCGGATAGCTCTTTCGCAGGATGCCTCCGCCACGGCCGCCGTCGTCGATCTCGGTGACATGCTCACGACTGACCCAAGTCGCTACCCGGCCGACGAACGCCAGGCACTGATGCTCCTGCACAAGTGCACGCTCGAGGCGGCCGTCGTCACATCCGGACCGTGCCGCGGGTACCGGAACACTCTGGTGATCGTTGCCGCCGACCTCAAGCGCGTGCCTGAGTGGCTCTACAGGGAGAATCCCTACGTCGCCATCGTCCAGGCGGCGCGCCCCAACAAGGAGGAGCGCCGCGTATTCGCATTGACGTACCTCCGCCCAGTGCCCGGGCAACCGCACAGCGGCTTCTATGGGGGCGAATCCGTATCCGACGCTGCGCCAGATGGACAGGCGGTGTCCGAACTCCAGCAAGCTGCCGATGAGTTTGCTGATCTCACCGATGGCCTGCACGCAATAGACCTCAACAGCCTGCGCCACACATCATGGCAGCACCAGATACCGGTCGGACTGAAGCGGATGCATCGATTGGTGGACTTCTTCAAGTTCGGCCTGCGCGACGACCCATGGCAGCAACTCAGCCGGGACAAGGTCGCCTCGGCTGAACAGGCTCTATCGCGCCGCGTCATAGGACAGCCTCGCGCCGTCGCCGCCGTAACGAGCATGCTAACGAGCGCACGCGTCGGACTAAGCATGGTAGGGCCAACGTCAGGCGGCCGGCCTAAGGGCGTCTTCTTCTTTGTTGGTCCGACCGGGGTCGGCAAAACTGAACTCGCTAAGGCAGTGACCGAGCTGGTATTCGGCGATGAGCGTGCCTTTGCCCGGTTCGATATGTCGGAATACAAGGAGGAGCATGCTGCTGAGAAGCTGGCCGGCGCGCCCCCCGGATTCGTGGGTTACGAGGAAGGAGGCCAGCTCACCGATAGGGTGATGGAGCGGCCCCACAGCATTCTGCTCTTCGACGAGATCGAGAAGGCACATCCAAAGGTACTGGACAAGTTCCTACAGATCCTCGAGGACGGTCGGCTGACGGACGGTAGGGGCCAGACTGCCTACTTCCACCAGACAGCGATCATCTTCACGAGCAACATCGGGGCGTCGGACCTCACGGACCCACAGACTGGCGCGGTTATCCGGCCCGGCATAATGCGGGTGGTTCAGGAGCGCGGGGCGTCCAGTCTGACGTACGAAGAGGTCCGCCGACATTTCCTAGGCGAAGTGCAGTGGTACTTTACTGGCCGCATCGGCAGGGCGGAGTTGCTGAACCGCTTCGGAGACAACATCGTCGCCTTCGACCTTCTGCGCCCCGAGTACATTGATGGGATAGCCTGCAAGTTCCTGGGATTGCTTGCGAGCTCCGCACAGGACAGATACCGGTGTACGCTGGAGTTCGACGACTCTGTCGTCAGCGCTGTAACGAGGAGGATGGCCGAGGACGACAACCTGCTGTTCGGTGGGAGGCGGATCAAGTCCTTGCTGGAGACCCTTCTGGAGAGACCGCTCAACCGGTACCTGTTCCAGAGCTTCGAGGACATGAACCGGGTGGCTGGCCGCACGTTGCGGGTTGGCATCGAGCCCGCCGGTGATCTGGAGGTGACCCTTGCTTGATCTACAACTCGCCTGGGACCGGCCGGCTCGGGCCGGCAGCAGTGAAAGCCGCCACATGTTGCGGATACGCATCACGCCACAAGCATGCGTGACCGCCGGGCTCCCGCTCCGCATGGCGATCGCGCTCGACGTGAGCGGCTCCATGCACGGCGTGAAACTCCAACACGCAAAGACCGCCTGCCAGGCCGTCGCCGGTCTACTGCGACCAGTCGATAGGCTCTGGCTGTCAGGGTTCTCGACAGCGGTGACAGAGATACTCCACAGCGAGCAAGGCGGTCGGAGGGCTTGCGAGAAGGCCCGAGACGGGATCGCATCTCTGCAGGCTTCGGGCATCACGCGGACCGACCTGGCACTCCAGTGGATCCGCGACGCGCTAAAGCCCGAGCCCGGCGTGTCGCGCGCCGGCATCCTGATCACAGACGGCAAGGCGACCGACCTCCATGGCACGCCGATGACGGACGTGCAGCCGCTCGTAGCGCAGGCTGCCGGCCTCGGAGGGAGCGGCATCACCCTCTACGCGGTGGGCATGGGCGACGCCGCACACTTCCACACGCCCTTTCTGACCGATCTCGCAGACAGGGGCCGTGGTGAGTTCATGTACGCGCGTGACCCGGCGCAACTGGAATCCAAGATGCGAGAAAGGCTGGCGTCGGCGCAGGCTTTCGTGGTGGACCAAGCAGTCGTCGTTGTCAAGCCCCAGCGCCCGGGTGTGACCGTGGGCCCAGCGTGCCGGTTCCGACCTTCGTTCGCGCCACTGGAAGCGATAGGCGGCACCGACGTTACCAGCTATGCCGTAGGCGCCTTGACAGCCAATCAGCCCACCGACGTGCTGATGCACGTGCGAGCCCATGCGCTGCCGTTCGGGGAGCGTCTGGGGACCTACGCGGTGGCTGAAGTGGCTGTGCAGGGCGGCGGCTCGACTTCGAAGGCCATGGCCTCCTTGGAATGGACGAACTCGCTCGTGTCGGCGCAGACGCTGAACCAGGAGGTAGATCGGGACCGCCTGATGTGGGACGTCAATCTCTACGCGGACGCTCTCCAGCGCACGGATGACCAGAACAGGACCGGCGAGCTTCTTAAGCAGATCGCCGATACCGCCAATGCGGCCGGTAGGCAAGACGTGGCAAACAGAGCGACAACGGACCTCGACGAGCTAGTGAGGAAGGGCGTGCACTTGCCCGATCGGAAGACCACGCTGCTGGAGGATGCTCGCAAGACGTCAGGCGCGGCATAACCGCGTTCAGCGGCGACGTCATCCCTGGCGTGTGGGAGCGCGGGGGGCCTATCAGCAGTCCGGCAGCTCCGGCGATCGGTGCGTTGCGTGACGGCTCATGGCTCATCGGTGAGGCAGGCATCCCCCGGGCTGCATATCGCGTTCGGAATGAACCGGGGCACAGCGATGTCTACGACGGCCTTCGCGGTGCGTCGCCAGCGGCACACATGTCGGACCCCTGATGCGTCTACACTGACAGTGCCGAGCGACGGAAGAGGGAGGGCAGCGAGAGATGACCGGCTTTGGAAGTGACCTCATACCCGGCCTGCCGTCGGAGGGCTCGCCAGCCTCGGCTCCGCATTGCGGGGCGGTCGTACTGCGCGTGCTCAACGGTCCCCAGCGCGGCCGCGAGTACCGCGTCGACGGGCTGCAGGCCCTGCTTGGCCGCAGCGACCCTCCCGACTTCGTAGCCGACATCGACCTCACCGCGTGTGAGGTGCATCCGACACCGGTGATATCGAGGCGGCATGCCGAGATTCGCATTGTTGCGGATCGGCTTCAGCTCGTGGCTCTCCAGGATCGAAATGGCACCTTTCTGAACGGCGAGCGGATCGTCCATGGCGAGCCCGGCAAGCCATCGCTTCCCGTTGAGCTCCATTCCGGCGACAAGGTCACTGTCGCAGACCTGGAACTGGAGGTTATCTGCAATGCCTCGCAGACAGGCTAGACCATCCGTCCTCGCGGCTGCATGGGCCACCGACCCGGGCCTGATCCGGGAACACAACGAGGACCTCGGCTGCATCATGCGCCTCAAGCATCCGGATGCGGTTGTGGCCGCCGTCCTTGACGGCATGGGGGGTCACGGCGGCGGCGATGTGGCCGCGCGTGTAGGCGCGCGGGCGCTCAGGTCGCAATGGAGGAAGGCACTGCCGGAGGATCGCCGTGACCAATACGAGTGGATGTTGGAGGGAATCTACGCTGCCGACGAGGCGATACGTCGGGCGGGCTCGCGAGCGCTCGGGCTCGGCGCGATGGGAGCCACGTTGGCAGTGGTGCTTGCGACTCCCGAGCAGTGCCTGGTGCTGCACGCCGGTGACTGCCGTGTATACCACTTTGTGGGCGGGCAGCAGGAGTTCGTAACAGCCGATCACTCTATCGTACGGGTTCTGCTGGACACTGGACAGATCACCGAGGAGCAGGTCGCCACACATCCCATGCGGTCGACGGTCACATCCTGCCTGGGCGGGGGCACTCAGGCGCGGCTCTCGGTCGATCCGAAGTGGGAAGATGGCGGGGGAGCGGCATTTCGAGCACTTACGCCGGGCGACACGATACTGATCTGCAGTGACGGCCTATGGAGCGAAGTCTCGTCCGCAGAGCTAGCCGAGCTATTGCTGCACTCCAGCGGGAGGCCGAGACGTTTGGTGCACGAGTGCATTGCTGCCGCGCTCCGCGTGGGCGCGCGCGACAACGTAACCGTTGCGGCAATCTGCGTCCAGTCACAGGCGGCGGCCCGGAGCGATCGCTGCCTCTCCTGCCCGCCGCTGCAACGTTGAGCAACGCCAGAGTCAGGGCATCGGTGCCCACATCCGTGGTCGGGATAGGGATGTTCGCTGCAGACACTGTGTGCAAATGGGTAGCGTCGCACGGCCACTGATGAGCCGCTAGTCAGGGGCGGCGTTGTAGCCTCGCCGCGCGCCGCGAGCATCGCTCGGCGGCTGCGGAATAGGCCTGCCGAGTTCGACGCTCTGACCGCCTCTCTCCAGAGCCGCGATCACGTGCAAGGAATGGGGGCCAAACACCGATACCTGTACACAGTATTGGCGCATCCGCACCCTAAGGTGCGTCCGCCGTGTCCGGGTATCCTCCCGTCGGGAGTTCGGAGAGGGACGCCGATACCACACCGATGCCCTCGGTGGGATTGGCGCGTTTCCCACGCCAGTGCGGAATCGGGTCGGTTGCCGTGAGAGTGGCATTTGCGGGACTGTCGAACGGACTTTGCCTCCTGCCACTTGTCGGCTCAACTCGGAGGTCGCCGCGCCACGCCGGGCCTTTCGTCCCAAGGCCGGGTCCGCACGACCAGGACAGGATCATATGCAGGTCAGACGTGACGACCTAAAGGAACAGCGGCAGGCTGAGATCCTCCGCGTGATCGCGGAGTTGAAGCGACGGGGAACTCCACTTGCGCACAGGATGGCGCGCGCCGCAGAGGAGCAGTTGTCAGCCGCTCCCTATGAAGCTCAACAAGAGGCAATTGGGAACGCGGACGGTTAGACGATGACGGTGAGGGGCCGCGTGTTCTATAGAACCGAGGCTCTCATGTACAACCTGGTGATGCAGGCGAAGCTCGTCTCGCTCATCGGTCAGCCCAACGCTGGGTTGGGAACCAGCTCTAAGCTAGCCGACATCAGGCCGATACGTCTCGCGAGCGAGCGGCAACGACAAACTAAGGTCGTGCAGTAGATAGGCTCAACCATCTTCCTCGGGGGCCACATGTCGCGGAGGTCGTCACGGTGACGACGTTCTGGTTCAGCACCGTCGCCGCCAAGATCGTGACGAACGCGACCGACGTGACCTTTGCCATGGTCGACACGATCGTCAGCATGACCGTGTTCGTGCTGCCCTTGATGTTCTAGCTCTTCGACAGCGTCGCCTTGGCGGCGCCACTGCCGATGGACTCGACGTTTGCGCGCGTCTCCCGTGCCTCCTCACAAGGCCAACGGAAGGCGGGCCGCGCGCCCCGCAACGTATGGCTAGGGCAATGGGCCGAGTTACAGCGATCGCGAGGCAACGGCGCCAAGGTGGTCTACCAGTGGTCGCGTGCTGGGACGCACGACAACTCCAGCGTCTTGCCGCGCTGGGGTCAGGCTCCGAGGCAACTGGCCGATCTCATCTGCCCTAGGGATCGCGGTCCGATCGGGAGGACGTTGGTGCCTGCCGGCCGCTGCGACGCCGGCCGGCAGGCTGTGGCTTGTGTGGTGTCTCGCTGCCCTCCTTTCGCGGTAGGAATAGATCGATGCGGCACTGGTACACGGCCGCGAGCCTCCGCGCCAGCCAGTAGGGCGCACCGTGGCCTTCGACCTGCCGGAGGTAGGCCTCGCAGACGTGGGCCTGTGCGGCGGCCGTCGCGAGCGTCAGCCCGGCGCGATGTCGCGCCTGAGCAGGACCAGTCGGAGCGGCATAGCGGCGCGACTGACAGGTGACGGTCTGTGCCGCCGTCGGCGGGGTCCGGACGACGTCAGGCGCCATCGCGGCCCTCCGCGGTATGTTGCGGGGCCGCCAGTTGTCTGGCGCTCATGATCAGCTCCGTCGGCACGAGCGGCAGGAGCGCCGTGTCGCCGGCGCGCCTCCACGCGGCCGCGTCCAGGTGGCACCCACTCAGCAGGCCCGAGTCCGTGATCCAGAATCGTCGGGCAAGGGCCGGCTCAGCGGCCTTGACGACGAACGCCGCCAACTCATCGCGGCGACGGGCCGTGGGCGTCACGACGATGACCCTGGCGTTCGCGTAGCCTGTGACAGCCCTCAACTGGTTGCCGGCAAACAGGCTCGCGTAGGCCTTGACCTTCTCCATCCACCTCTGGGTGCCGCGCTCCGACGCGCGGTCCGCCTCCACGAGGCCGACCAGCGCGTGCCCATCGGCGTCTCCGAGCTCCAGGACGAACCAGGCATCGGGGCGGACGACGAGTGCCGATCTGGCGCTTGGCAGGCGGATGTGGGCATCCTGGCCATCGCGCCACCGTGTGACGCGGCTGCTACCCGCCTCGCGGGCCGAAGCCGTGAGCCACACCCGAACGTCAAGGGTCGCCAGGGCGTGAGCGAGGAACATCGTGTTCCGCGGACCATAGTCCGGCGCCACCCTCGCCTGGTCCATGAGTCCAGCGTCCATCAACACCTTGCTGCCTTCTCGCGTCACGCGGAAGATGCCGGGCGCGGACCCGCCGAGGAGAGTGTGGTCATTCGGAGCCCCAGGCGGCGCCAAAGCGGCGCGGTGGACTGCCACGACATCAAGAAGGCCGGCATCAAAGAGGACACGCATGTGGCGGCGGGCGCAGTTCGGTGACACGTCGGCAAGCCGCGCAAGCTGCCAGAGCGTGAGGAGGCCGCAGTCGGCGACGGTCCTCAGCATGTTCAGCCGGGCGGGCGTGACGCTGATCATCGCCTGCTCGGGCCGCCGGACGTATCGGGAACGCCGCGCAGTGCCATCAGGCGAGGCTGCCATCTGAGGCATCCTCCCAACCGAGACTCGTCCGGCCCACGAGCCGGTCGATCTCGCCCTGGCGCCACTGGACGATGTCATCGATGGCATCCGGAGACTGGCCGTTGGCGCCGGTGCTCGCCAGCACGTATCGCTCTGCCTTGCTCACCCCCGAGGGAAGCGGCACGTCCTTGACACGCGTGATCCGGGCCGCGCCGCCTGCGACTCGGACGACGGCGTGCTGAACCGGAAGATCCTGCAGGACGCGCATCCAGCCACCGGCTACGTCGGATGCGCTGACGCGCTCGGTTCCTGAGACACGAAACCGTGGGAATCGTACGATGAGCTCGAGGGGCGACGGCCCCTCGACCCTGACCGCGTCCGAGGGTAGGCCCGCCGTGTACCGGCCGATCTCGACCGGAACGTCTCTGTCGGCGGCCCGGACGTACAGTCGGTGGGGCGCGCTCGTCGCGGCGAGCTCGCGAAGCGCCCGCACGCCATCGCTGTACAGCCTGCCGCCGGCAAGGAGACGCGACCAGCCATCGGGACAGAGCCGCATCGGCCTTCCGCGGTCGTCCAGTACACGATGGCGCATCTCTTGGATCTCGGCGCCATCTGCCCGGCTCCTGCGATCCGAGGACACCGTGAGCCGTGCGAGCCGGTGCTGAACGCCGGCCGCCAGCGATCCCGCGACATGGTGAGCATCCACTTGCCCAAGTCTGAAGAAGGACTGGAACGCTGCGTTCGCGAGCAGCGCCGACCGCAAATCGTCGGATATGCCGGCAAGGTGCTGACATGCCACCAGGAGGCGGAGGTTCTGCGACCGCGCGACGGTGACGATGTCGACGAGAGCGGCCCCGGCGAATCGCTCGACGGTGGCGAGCTCGTCCACGGCGAGGCAAACCGGGACCGGCCCAGGCGCCCGCAGCGCTGTCCGGAAGAGCATGTTCGTGAGCAGCCCGCCGAGGAGGCGCGCACCCTCATCGCCGAGCGTAGTCGGGTCCAGGTGGACGAGCACGACGTGCTGCCGCTGCCAGAGAGCGGCCAGGTTCAAGCTGTTGTGTCGTGCACAGAGCATAGGGAAGAGGAACGACGACCGCACCAGCTCGCGCACCTTGTTCGTGATAGGTGCCACGGCCTGGACGCGCTCGGAGCGGGACCACGCCCCGAACTCGTCGGCGAAGTACGCGACGGCTTCGCGATAGGCCTGGCGCTCAACCGGCGATGCCGGGAGCGCGAGCAGTGCCGTCCTGTAGTCGTCACGTGTTAGAAAGCGTGTGAGCTCGAACAACGACAGCCCGTGCGAGGAGATGATGAGCAGGGCATTCGTCAGGGCGTCCGCCATGCGGGGCCCCCAGGATGTTGTGCTCCTCGCCAGGATGCCGACGAAGTCAGCCGTTGCCTGTGTGATCGGGAGACCTGCGGCAAACGGGTTCCACCCGGGGCATCCGCGCGAGAGCCGTGGGGACATGATCGTCGTCTTCTCTGGCGCGAAGCCCATATCGTTCAGATGGCCGATCAGGTGCGCGATCGTCTCCCACTTCGGGTCGAGCACGATGGCGGAGACGCCCTGCCGCAACTGCTCGCGCACCAGCAGCTCCATCAGCCGCGACTTGCCGCTGCCCGTGGCGCCCACGACGAACGCGTGCCGGGCCAAAGTTGCCGCGTCGACCGCGACGACGCTCTGCTGGCGACCGTCCGCCGTCGGAGAGATGCCGTGGTTCCGAGCAAGGGCCGCTCGGAACCACGGCCTGGTGATGTGGGGTAACAGGACAGGATCCTGACAAACGACCTTCGGCCCCAACTGTGCCGCGGTCTCGTCAGCTACCGTGCCGATGGCGATGCAGTCCTCGTTCATCGGCCCGCCCCGTATGCATGTCTATGTCGAACGAGCGGCAAGCGCGAGTGAGACAGGGAACATGCATAGTCACAAGCCGGCATGAGGCGATTCGGCAGGTTCCCACGCTCGGGTACCGCACTGAGGACCGCGCTGCCGGCTCGACGGGTCATTCGACCCCTCACTCGACGCCCCGGCGGTCTCTGTTGACCATGCGCCGGAGTTCATCTGCGCGGGAAGCCACTTCGTCGGCCGTGAACGCCGGGAGCCGGCGGCGGAGTTCCCTCCGCCACGCGGCCCAGCCGTCTTCCGCTTCGCGTCCCGACAGCTTCGCGAACCTGACAACTGCCCGCAGGGCCAGGGTCTCGATCTGCCGGTCGGTGATATCGACCTCGAAGGGCTCCGTGTTGGCTGAGGGCCGGTCCAACTGGCCCGTGTCCTCGTCGTCCACAGCCGCCGGCAACAGCCGCACAGGCGGCTCGGGTGCCGGCCGCACCGCCGGAGGAAGAGTGCCAGCGAAGCGGTGGCGCCGTAGAAGCTCACGTTCAAGAAGAAGGCGTTCACGTTCGGCTTCATCGCCGAGAACTTCACGAAGAACGCCACGATCTACACCACGGAGACGACGTTGGGCTTGAAGTTCAGCTTCGGCCTCTTCGACCCGTGTCGCCTCGGCGGCCAGTTGCTCGCGCGCGGCAAGGACTTCGCGCAGAACGCCCGCCCGGCTGTGCATCAGGCGTCGTTCGCTCTCGTCCAGACGGAGCTGCGCCGCAGTGCGCTTCTCCGCCAGCCACGCGTCCATCTTGATGCAGACCAACCCGAGGATCCCCTCGGGGCGGACATTGCCACCTCGAGGGGACCGCCGGACTGGAAGGTCGCGGTTCTGCTCGGACATGCCTATACCGCGTCCGTGGGGCGAGTAGCCGAGAGCGATGCAAGCACCAGCTCAACCGCTAGCGGAGCGTCAAGGTCGATCGCTGTGACACACGCCTGAAGGCACACTCGATCGATGTCCGCAGGTGTCATGCCATCGAGTCGCTGCACGACGTCGTCGATGGCGGCGTCCGCCTCATCGGGCAGCCACCGGCGCACGAGTATCCTGCGTGCCTCTGCGTCCGGCCTCGGGAACTCGAACGCGAACGCGCGACGCATGATCGCGGGGTCCACGGCCGCGCGTACGTTGGTAGTCATGATCACGGCAAGGCGTCTACGTCCGGCGATCTCGTCGAGGATCTGTATGAGTGTCCCGGTACCGACCTGCTCTTCGTGATGACTTTGTTCGGTCGTACGTTTCATGCACAACGTGTCGGCCTCGTCGAGAAGCAGGACCCGGACTGCTTCGTCCGGCAGCTGGTCCAGCGCCCTGAAGGCCGAGCGCAATCGATTGCTGAACTCGCCAACCATGCCGGTCCCCCGGACCTCTGTGTGAAGCCAAGCAACATAGCCCGAGACTCCGGCTTGGCGCGCATACTCGTCGGCGACCGCACTGGCGAGGACCGATTTCCCCACACCGGGGTCACCGATGAAGAGGAGGAGTGCGTGCCGGCCGGCAAGGTGATTGCAGAGCGCGCGACGGACCCCGGCACTATGGCGTTGCGCCCAGACCTCCGCTCGGCTGTCCCACAGGCACTCGAAGGTCCTCACAACGCGGGTCCGAATGTCGTCAAGGCCAACGAGCATCTGGCCTTGCTTGAGGGTGCTGTCGTCTGGGAGGGCGAGGACCGGCAGCACAACGCCGCCGGCCTCGATCTTGGTGATGGGCTTGGTGGTGGCCCCCTCGGTGAACTTCACCAGGATGGGGCCGCAAGGCCCGTGGCCGTTGCCATTGCTGGTTCGCCTTGCGGTCACGGTGCAGAACGGAGTGTCCAGAGTATGCTGAACCTGACCCGGGTCGCGGCGCACCAACTCCTCAATGCTCCGCTGGAGCGCGTCCGCGACGGAGAACCTCATGGCCGTCACGTTGAGGTGCTTCGGCTCCAGGGAGGCTTCCCATACCACAGGAGATTGGCCGGCCGAAGTGCGTTGCATGGTCAACTCCTGCGGCCTGTACCGGGCAGGTCCAGCAACTCGTCGAGGGCGGCGATGTCGACGCCTTCGCCCGCGTCGCCTCCTCCCCGCGACGGTTGGTCAGGCACTGGCGGGACCTCGCGGCGACGTTCGCCGCCACCGTCGCCTCCCTCAGGTCCAGCCGGTTTGACCGCGAGCGAGATGACGACGTCGGCGCTATCCTCCGCAGCGGTGACTGCGGTTCCCACGGCGATCGCCAAGTCGAGGGCGTCACCGACGGGCGTGAGGCCCTCCGTCTCGATAGCGGCCTGGATGCGAGCGCACAGCCAGTCGGACTGCTCTCGGAGCCGCGGCGCCTCGCCGGCTTTGACCTCTCCGGCCGAAGCGATTCGTACGTCAGGAACGGGCAGGCGCTTGATCTCCTGCCCGGACGATGTCTTCAGGGCCAATGTAACCGCACCCATCGTGTTAGCGTCCTTTCTTGTAGCTGGACAGCCCCTTCAAGTCCATGGGCTTGTCGAAGTCGGGATTGGAGAGGAGCCGGCGATGGAGACCGAACCCGCCTGAGCCGAAGGCCCCATACGTCTGGTGGGTGCCCTTCGGCCGGTTCAGCGGGGCCGCATCGGTCCAGTTCCTTCGGCGGAACCACTCTGTGACTTGCTCGCGGTTCGCCTGTCGGTTCGGCGTTACGACCAGTCGAATGTGTGCGCCCTCCGGAACATATCCAAGCGGAGGGCTGTCAGCCGCCGGCCCCCAGGTCTCCACCGGTTCGGCGGCGATGTCGAAGCTGTACTCACGCACAAGAGTGCCTGAGTGGTAGATTTGCAAGTGAAATCCTTCGATTATCTCGTACATCACGAAGAGGCCGAGGTCTTCGCTTGCCGCGTCTTCGTCGAAATCCTTGCTCGCATGCTTTGCCGCTTTGCAGACGGCCTTGATCGTCGTAACCGCCCAGCCGAGCACTTTCCTGACGTCCCCACCGGTGACGGTGATGGTGTTGGTGCCCGTTCGTGTTCCACTCATTCGCTTCTCCTGTTGATGGGATCGACCGTCTCAACGGCGCTGGCCAACGGCAGGTCGCCAAGCGCGATCGTGTTGCCGCAGGCCGTTCACCCAAACTGCCCTCCCTTCGGTGGGTGGAATCACCGCGGTCGGCGGTGTATCTAGAGCTTAGGCGGGGCAGGCGTTACGAGGAAAGCGTTTCACGCGCAACGGCGCTACACTCGACAGCAGACTCCGTTACAGAGTCAAGGCAAAGGAGAGTGCGCATGGTGGCCGAACGTGAGCCAGGCCTGACCGTACGCATGTTCGGGCCGGCGCGAGCGTGGATCGGGGAGCAGGAGATCACGGCGTCGGTGGGGCGTCAAGGGCTGCTGCTGTTGGCGTGCCTCGTTCTGCAGAAGGGTGCCAGCATCACTAGGGAGAAGGTGTGGGCTCGGCTCTGGGAGGACGATCTGCAGCATCCTACGGCGGTTCTGCGCAGCCGCCTTCGTACTGCACTGTCACGTCTACGGTCCGCGCTTGGGGACCAAGGGTGCCACCTAGTCACGTTCGCGCACGGCGACCTGGCGTTCCGTGCCGCCGATGTGCACGCCGACGTTCTGGCGTTCGATGAGGCATCGGAGTCAGCGGAGGACTTGGCCAGCCTCGACAGGTGCGTTCAGCTCTACGCCGGGCACATGCTCGTCGGCTACGAAGCAAAGTGGGTCGTCGAAGAGAGGAAGACAAGGAGGGAACGCTACCGGCATGCGCTGCGCACGTTAGCCAACCACGCGTGGTTCGAGAAGGACCTCGCCGCCGCACAGCGCTACGTCGAGGTTCTGAGTGATGATGATCCGCTGGGGGACGAACCTTGGCGGGCGAGCCTGAGGGTGCTTGCTGCGCAGGGCCGCCTGCAGGACGCGATCGATGGTTTCGCCCGCATGACACGGGTCCTGGCAGAGCACGGTCGGCGCGTCGCACCGGCGGCGACGGAGTTCTACACGTTGATCGTCAGCGGCGCGCCTGACAGCGCCATCGTTAGCGGAGCAGCCCCCTCAGAGCCCCTGTTCCGGCCAGCGCGCGCTGCTTCTCCGAGACCATTGCAGTCCACCGAGGGAGCCGTCGAGCTACCGGGAGAAGCGCCTAAGACCGCAGCTCCGTTCCGAGTCCCGATGCCGCGGACCGGCTTGGTTGGTCGTTCAGTCGAGATATCCGAAGCGACCGATGTGCTCGCTGGGCACAGGCTGTTGACGCTTGTCGGCGGGCCAGGGATCGGCAAGACGCGCGTCGCCATCGGTGTGGCTTCCGCCGTCCGCAGGCAGTTCCCAGGCGGAGTCTGGTTCGTCGACGCCCGCCATGCGGCGGTCGGGGAGGCGCTCCTCGGCGCTCTGGCCGTCGCGCTCGGCGCCGCTGACCGAGCAAGTGCACGGCTCAGCGATTCGATCCGCCGGTGCCTCGCCGACGAGCGATCCCTCATCGTTCTGGACGGCTGCGAGGGGTTCTCTGGCGAGTGCGGGGAGCTGGTTCAGGAACTGGGAGACATATGCCCGGGCCTTAGCGTCCTGGCCACTAGCCAACGGCCGCTCGGGCTCCCGTCTGAGCGGGTGAAGCACATCGGTCCGCTCAGCGCCCCAGCACCTGAGGCGATGGAAGCCAGCCGCCGCGAACTCGTGAGCGTTGTCCTCGACCACGACGGCCCCAAGTTGATGGTGCAGAGGATGGCCGATCAAGGTGAGCCGACGCCACAGCGGGCGACTGCGCTTAGGGCGATCTTGGCAATAGCCCACCGGCTCGGCGGGGTGCCGGCGTACTTGGAGTGGGTTGCGGGTTACTGCCGCGGGCTGTCGCCTGAGCACGTTGCGGATCACCTCGACAACGTAGTCGCGGCGCTTCTGGCAGAGCCGACGAGCCAAGCTCGTGCTCTGCTCGACCGCAGCTTCGGGTACCTGTCCGACGTCGAGCGCTCCACGATGCTGCGTCTCAGCATGTTCGAGGGGAGCTTCGATGTGCAGGCCTGCCCGGCCAGCTGCGTCGAGGCCGATCAACCGACCGAGGGTGATGTAGTGCCCGCCCACACGGACCTGAGGGTCCTGGCATCGCTGGTGGACCGATCGTTGGTTCAGCGGGTCTCTGACGATTCGATGCCGGACCGTTACCGACTACATGACCTAGTCAGGCAATACTGCCGGGCGATCGTGCGTCAGTCGGGTCAGTGGGAATACCTCCGCCGATCACACCGTGGCTGGGTCGTGGACCGCGCGACAGCCTACGAGCCGGGGCTGCTAGGGCCGGACGCGGCGAGCGTCTTGCAGCAGATCGACGCCGAGTACAGCGACATCATGACCGTGTTCGATGAGGCCGCCCTAGATGGGGCCGCCCCGGACCAAGCAGTGCGCGTCGCGGCATCACTCCGCAGGTACTGGATGGTACGAGACATGCCACGCGAGGGACTTAAGCGCGTCGACCAGGCGCTGGCGATGGGCGAAGGGGAGCCCGTCGCCAAAGCCCGGGCGTTGCACGCTCGCGGTTGGTTAGCGTGGCAGTGCGACCTCTATACCGAAGCCCGCGTTAGCTTCCTAGAGAGCCTCCAGATCGCGCGCTCTGGACGGCACACGCACGACGTGATCGCCGCCCTTGTTGGCCTTGGCTGGGCCTGGCTTGGGCCCGGCGCCTACCAGTCAGCCGGGCGGTGCCTGAAAGCAGCTAGGCGCCTATCCGAGCGCACGTCCGATACTCACATGTGGTGTCGGGCATCGATCGGCGTAGCGTGCATGCATATCGGGCAAGGACAGGCGTCAGATGCTCTTAGGTTGCTTGCCGAGGCCCTTGGCGAGGCGAGACGGCTAGGGTACCGCGACATGCAGGCCGGCGCACTACAGAACATGTCGGTCGTCGCGAAGAGCGTTGGTCGTGCATCGGATGCTCTGGCATGGGGCCTGGAGGCGCTCGAGCTGTGCCGCTTGCTCGGAGATCGCCGCGGCGAGTGCGGGACGCTGGTGAACGTCGGCTTGGCGGCGCATCTCGCACATGATCTCAACGGCGCTCGCGGCTACTTCGATCAGGCACTGGTGATCCAGCGCCGCGTGGCAGACGTCCACACCATTGCGCTGATTAGGCTGAGCATCGCAATGGTGGAGTTGGAGGAGGGCCGGTTCGCTGAGGCACGCGCTCACATGGCCGAGGCTCTTCCGACCCTGAGCGGAGTTGGCAACCCCTTTGAGGTCCTGCCGGCGCTTGAGGCGTTCGCCGATGTGGAAGCGCGGATGGGCTTCGCACAGCGATCGATCACGCTCTTCGAAGCTGCGAGCACCTTGCGCGGCACCGAGTACGTGCTGTCCGACGAAGAGCGCAAGGAGAACGATGAGCTCATCGCGCTGGCCAGGGAGCACCTGGATACAGCCTCATATGAGCGCGCGTGTGCCGAAGGACGAACCATGTCGTACACGCAGGCCGTTGCCTTTGCGCTCCGGCCGCAAGATGCCTAGGCTCACGCGGTACCCCGCATGTTCTGGTGTGCACACGCCCGTCGCCGCGGGTACCGGAGCGATCTACGGTGCTCGTCGCCCAGCCTCAGCCCATGCAGCATCCACCAAGCCTGCTCCCGGCGGCCACCTCGCGCCACGATGACGAGCAACGGGTGCCGCGCGAACTCGCACGACACCCGTGGTTGGTGCACCGGCCCCCAAGTAGCCTGCGCCAGACTCGTCCCTCGCGCGGAAGTTGTCCGATGCGCGGCCTCAGCGTGCGATGGTTGTTGGCGTGTTAGCCGCGCCCGCCACGGTGACCGTCGCCGTGGCGGTCACGCCCGGGTGCACGACACTCTCAGCGACGAGATGATAGACGCCGGGTCTATCGCCGGCGGTGTAGACGCCGTCGTTGGTAATGCGTCCGCCGATGCCGTCCTCCTCCACTGACCAGTGTGCTTCGGTGCTGGTCGTGGGTACCGGCTCGTTGGTGGTGAAGGACGCGTCGAACGACACCTGTTCGCCTGGCGCGACCGAGACGGCCTCCGGGTGTATGCTGGTGACCACAAGGACGATGCGGCGGGCCACGGCGCCGGAATTGCCGCCGCCACCGCAGCCCAGGCTCTGGGCGATCAAGGCCGCGAGCATGGCCGCCGCACACAGCCGCGACCATCGGGTCTTCGTAGCGTTCATGTTGCTGATCATCTCCTTCCCAAGGTGGTTGGTGGTTGTCGCTACCCCGCGCGGCATCACCGCATCGGCAATGCAGACGCGCAGGAGCGACATGTAAAAGGGCGGAGGGGTTGCCTCCGCCCTGGTTAGGCGTCGGGTACGGCCTCGAGCCGTTCCCGGAGTCGGCGCAGCACCTCCTGGGCGCCGCGCTTGTAGAGTGTGACAGCGATCAGGGCGCCGTCTGCGTCGTATGCGGCCCAGCTCCTGCCGCCCTTCCAGGGAACGATGCTCCATGGTTCGGGCTGCCGCACGGGCAGATCGCGCTGTCGCCTGGATACCTCGTGGCCGGTGGCGCTGGTTGTTCTCCTGATCTATCCCTCCTGGTCGAGCCGCTGGAACTGCACGCGGCGGTAGATGCTGTTGTTGTTGCGACGCCGGGCCTCTTCGGCGTAGATCCGCGTCAGCACCTGGCTGGGGAGCATTCCGTCCGCCAGCAGGCCGTTGGCGAACCTGTTGAAGTTCAGGCTGCCCGTCTGCGACAACGTGTGAGCGAAGATCAGGCCGCTCTCCATGTCCTGGAAGGCAATCCACCATCTGGGGAAGCAGTGGGCGTCCCGGTCCTCGCACGTCTCGCAGACGCGTCCGGCGCGACCGGTGTCCGCCATCGTGCGGTTGGCCGAAGAGCAGAAGACGTTCCCGTCCTCGTCCTTCATGACCCGCACGACGCGGCTTTCGATGATGGTCCCCACGAACTCGTCGTGCTCAGCGTTCAGGTTGCGGCAGAGGAACTTGCCCCGCTGGGCGTCAAACGACACCCAGTTCCGCATCAGGCCGAACTCCTGGATCCCGTCCAGTTGGTCCGGTGGCAGCACCGGCATGTTCGCGGGCAGGCCGGGGACGACCGGCGGCACCGGCGCTACGATCACGGCGCCGTCTTGTCTGGCACTCATCAGGCGTGTCTCCTTGGTGGTGATCAGCCGACGCGAGCCAGTTGCGACTTCTCGCGGTCGGTGCGCTGCATCTCCAGCAGCAGTTGGCCGGCCTCTGACCGGGTCAGGTGGTCCAGGGACCGCTTAGCGAATCGATCCTGGAGCAACTCTGTGATGGCGGTGTCGCCCATCTGGGCGCGCCGCGCGAGAAGGTAGATCGCCCGCTGCTGGGCAGCCGACGCCGGCTCGGAGCCGCCGCCATCATGGCGCGTTCCGTTGGAGCCATTCGAACCGTTGCCGCTTCCGTTCCCGTTCGTGTCGGTGGTGTTCAGGGCAGTCGGGTCTGCGGCGTCCTGGCCTGGCACAAGCCCGAAGGGGTTGTCCCCGAGATCCTCAGGGGTCGATGCTCCACTCTGGCCGTTGGCGCCGTTGCGGCGCGTGCGACCTGTAGAGCGATTGCTGGGGGTGGGACCGGGCTCCTCAGGCGTTGTAGGATCGGTCGGGTCGGGGGCGGGCGAGGCTTGCGGTGCGCTGGGCGGAGGCGATGCAGCGCCCTCCTCGGTCGTCTTCTGCTCGGCCCGGATCTCGCGGATCCGGCGCCAGACGGCCGTGTGGGCCTGCTCGACCTCGGCTGCCTTGTCGGTGACGAAGGCCAGGATGTCGGTCTCGTGACGTTCGAGTTCGTACGTCACGCTGACGCTCACCTCCTGGCTCTGATAGTCGACGCTGACCTTGTTGCTGGTTCCGATGCTGAGACTGGTGGCGACAGCCACGCAGGTCCTCCTTTCTGTCAGGCGGCCACACTCGCCAATGGCGATGGGCGGCACATGAGGATCGACTCGAGTGCGGCGTCCAGTTGACAGTCCGCCCGAAGTCCGAGTGGGATGGTGCGCCGGAGTGCATCCGCCTTCTCGGCGGCGCACAACTCGCGGTAGTCGCAGAGGCGGCAGTGCCAGCTCGGCGTGGGACCGAACAGACCCGCCGTCACCGCTTGCGAAACGTGGGGGAACACCGACCCGAGCAGGTACCGGAAGCTCGCGTCCGTGCGGCGGGTGGCGATGGCCTCCGTTCCTCTGAGGTGGTAGTGGACCAGGCGCTCCACCGGACGGTGGAAGGCCCTGGTTACAGCGTAGGCGTAGATCGTCAGTTGCAGGTCGGTGTTCAGCTCGCGCGTGGTCGGCCGTTTCTGGCTGGTCTTCAACTCGTATATCACGAGTCCTTGGTCGCCTTCGTCGATGCGATCTACAACGCCGGATAGCACGTGGTCTCGCCACGGCAGCTCGAAGCGATGCTCAAGCGCGATCGTCGGCGGGCTTTTCGGATGGGCGTCGGCATAGCCGCGCAGAATCCGCTCCCCCAGGGCGGTATAGGCGTCCTGGGTCGCCCGGCCGTCTTTGAACAGCGGGCGCTCCCGCCGAAGGGCTTCGGCCCACAGGCGGCGGAAGGCTTCGATGCCGGCCTCTGCGTCCATGGCCGTGCCTGTGCTCAGGCACAGCCGGTGGCCTTCGTGGATGGCCGCGTGCACGATGCTGCCGAAAACGAGCGGACCCGTCGGCACCGCCGGCACCCGGTCCACATATGCGTACCGGTACCGTCGCGGGCATGTCAGGTAGGCCTTGATGCCCGTCGCGCTCAGCCTCATGGCGGGTAGACCCGCAGCCACCAGCGGCAAGCCGTGGAGCTTGTGGAACGCGGTTGCCGCGGTGGGTCTCGTCGTTTCATCGGTCTGGTCCTCCCGTTCTGGTTGTAAAGGAGCTCTTCGGCCGCCCGGATGCCCGTTGCACCCGAGCGACGCCCTTCCCCCCGACGGTAGCCCTGCGCCGTCTCGACGGCAAGGCGGGTTGCGCGGACGCAACCGAAGGCCGGTGTCCAGGCAAAGCAAACGCCCGCACGGTGGTCCATGCGGGCGGGTGGTGGCGCCTTGCGGCGACGTTGATGAGTGGGTGCCGGCAGGGGCTCAGTGGTGCTGGGTCACCCGGCCGTCTTCGATGACGATAGCTCCGGCGTAGCACCACTGGCTGGTGTTCTGGCCATGCCAGTTGTAGTCGGGAGCGCTCTTGCGCGACATGTCGGACACGTGGAACTCGGCGATCCACTGGGCGCCGGCCTGGCGCCACGGGTACATGGCGACCAGGGGCTCGACGCAGGATGGGCTCAAGGCGAACGTCAGCAGCATCTTGAGCTCGAACTGGTAGGCCGCGTCCAGCGCGGCAGCGACCTCGCGAGTCTGCAGTTCCTCAGGCAGGGCGCTGTACAGGTCGGTGCATAGCGGTGCGGAGATGGCGATCGACTTGATGACCGGGGGCATGATGGGCTCCTTCTCAATGAGCTATCCGCTTGGAGGTCGGACCTGCCGGCGAGTGCGCGCGGCTAGGCTGCAGCCACGAGCTCGCGGACCTCGCCGCGCGTGAGCGACAGCATGCGGCCACCGATGGCTTCCAGTTCGGTGGCCCTGTCGTAGCTCTTCACGTTGCGTGCGGTGGCCGTGACGGCGTTCGTTAGGCCCCACAGAGTCAGGTCCGCACCCTCGATGAGGTTGCGGAGCAGGTCCTCCTTTTCGTGCGTTCCGAGCGCGAATTTCCGTGCGGCGAGATCGACGGTCCGCTCGACGCTGCCCTCAAGCCGCACCTGCGTGGTCTCCTGCATCTGCCCAACGAGGGCGCGGAAGCGCTCCTCGTCGAGGGCGTCCGCGACGTGATCGCGGATCTTGAGGAGGCGGGCTCGAGCGTCTGCGGCACGGGTGTCGCTCTGGTAGACGAGCCCATCATCGTCGGCCTCCAGCGCCTTGCCGAGGTGTCGTTGACGGACGGCCTCCTCGCGAATCCACAGATTGGTGCACATGAGCTTGAACACGACCTGCTGGACGCTCAGGGAGCCGAGACCGGTCTCAGAGTTGGTGATGATGAACCCGGCCTGGACCACCTGCGGCTCGCGTAGGTAGCCATGGCCCGGCAGCACGTTGTCGGGTTGGACGGTCGCTTCGAGCCGCGGGCTGACGACCTTCAGGTAGAGCTTGCGATCGGTCACTTCGGCGGACACGACGTTGTCGGGACCCAGGCCGGCTTCCGTGATGACCTTGGCGGCCATGCGGAAGACGTCCCAGTTGTCCAGGTCGACGGAGAAGCTGTCGGACAGGAAGGCCCGGGCGCGTCCGTCGAGTGTTCGGACCAGCCGGACGTCCTCGCCCTTGCTCTCCATAATGCGGTTGGCCACGACATCGAAGAGCGGGGTGTCGTCGGGCTCGCGGTCATCGCCGGCAGCTCCGCCCACGGGAACGCGCAGATCCGCTGTGGCGCCGCGAAGGCGATCATAGAAGCCTTTGGGGATCCCCAGGTACTCGGCCATCTGGCCGTGGGCGATGTCGTTGATCTCGAACTGCTCCCCGATGGCGCCGTTGAGCACCAAATCGCTGTGGCCGTTCGTGGTGATGTGAAGGGAATGCGCGGGCGCTAGAAAGTCCCGCTTGGCGTTGGCCTGACGGTGCAGCTCAGCCGTGAGGTCGGCGAGGGATCTGCCCTGTGGCATGCTCTGTCTCCTCTCGTGATGTGAAGGTGCTGTCGTGGGGCGGCGCCGGTCGCTTGGGCTGCGACCAGCGGCTCCACGCCGCTTGCAGGGCTCACGGTAGAAGAGTTGGCACACATCGGCAAGGCGCGTTGCGCCGGCGCAACGGGCCGTACACGGCTCTTCCCAGTCGCGGGAGCAGCATCTGCGGCCGGCAGTAGCGGGGTGATATACCCGTGCGGGGGAGGCCTGGTTCGAGGCGTTCGAGGCAGTGGGCAGCAGCCGGTGGTGGGCGATGTTGTGTGCGGCGGCGCGGCGTCCCGCCGCAGCGATCAAGTGGCCCGATGCGCTGGCCGCCGGCTGCGCTTACCAGCCTGTCGGCTTGGTGAACGGTCCCCGGCTGTCCGCCAGCGTATCGGCGAGTAGAGAGGCGGAGAGGTGAGACGGCCGCAACTCGCGGAACAACGTGGCGACGGCCCGAAGTTGGCTGCTGGGGCGCTTCCGGTGTGGGGTGTAGACGATCACAACCTTGCCGATCTCGGACTTCACGATGCGGATCGCCTCGCAGAGATCCGAGTCATTGGAGACCACAAGAGCAGCGTCGAACCGACCGAGGTGGGCGTCATGCACCAGGTGCGTGGCGAGGTTGACGTCCGTGCCCTTCTCCTCGGACCGGTAGATGTCGACCATCGTCGGATGGGTGCCGACTACGCTTACGCCAGCACGTGCCAACGCAGCCATATGATCGATCGAGGCCGCCTCGGGCGCTTGTGTGCGCTTTGTCAGGAAGCGCCCTTCGATGATGTCCACGCATCCGAGTGTGCGTAGCGCGCGCCAGTATGTCCGTTGCCGGACGGGCTGATCGGGGTCGTTGACGCGGGCATCAACCTGAGCGGTGAAGTACTTCACGCGCTCCACATCGTCGTTGGGAACGAGTGACCTGGAGAGCTTTAGCAGGTCCAGCCATTTGCAGCCGGCGGGCTTGGCGGCGCCGTTGTACAGGTTGAAGCCGTCAACGTACGACCAGACCTTCACGACGAGCTCCATAACAGCGGAGGCCGCCCGAAGGCGGCCTCGCAGCCCATGCAGTTGCGTGGGCGGGGTATGCGTCCATTATACGCGGTTGCTGCCAGAAACGCAAGAGCCGAATCTCGGGCGGCTGGCCGCACCGGCGGGGCCGCTATCCGCTGCGCGTGTCGGCGGCGTGAAGCGGTTCCGGCATCGCGAAGTCGGGCTCGACCTCGTTGCCCCACGCCTGCCAGTTCGGTACCTTTTCGCGAGCGAACAGCTCTGCTCGGGGCAGGTCGCCGCACAGAGCGACGATGCGATCGCGGACCTCGTCTGGCTTCCTGGAGTGCTCCCGCCGCGCCGCCACAACCAGGTTGGGAACGCCACGCCCTGCGCGCCGAGGGCCGCCGCGTGTCGCAAGGAGGCACAGCTCAGGGTTGCTCCTTGTCCAGTATCCCATCCCGAAGTGGAAGCCGACACCGCTCCGGTTGAGCTTGGCCCACGTGAAGGCGCAGGTCTTGTACGTGAAGCCCCAGGACTGGATCACTTCGAACGCGTCGCGGAGCATCGGGTAGGTCGCCCAAAGGAAGAGAGCACAATTGGACGCACACAGCGACGCTACCGGCAGGGCGCAGATTTCGGATGTCTCCATGCAAGCGTAGGGCGGGGTACGCCCTTCGCCCGTCGCCCCGGCGATCCGGGACTTCGGCAAGCCCCGTGTTCGGAAGCGCCACGGAGGGTCTGCATACACTATATTGAAGGGGGTGGGTGTGCTCATGGAGTGTCGTTGGAACGGGTTCCGGCGCGCCGTCCATAGCTCAACGGCGCTCCGAAGCCCATCATGACCACCGTAGCGATAGCTCACCGCCGACATCAAGGTCAGTTGCGCAGACGACACGGCGGTGACGGAGTCGTGTCCGGAGATGAGACGCCGACTGAGTGGCTTGTTCGGCCTGCGGCGGCTAGGCAGCCGCGGCGTGTGGGTCGGAAGGCGCGGGCGACGAGCGTATGGTGAGGCGCGGGGCACCCGCCATCAGGAGCCCCCACACGAGGACCAGGGGTTCTGTCATCATCCCTTCGGGCCAGCCAGAAGGGATGTTTGGGTCCGAAGAGCCTGGTTTCGTGCTCCCAGAGCCCGGATTCCGGGGTTCTGTCGGCCCGTCTTTCGAGCGTGCGGAACTCCGTCGGTACAGCGGCACTAGGATGGGGTTGAGCTCCAGCTCGAGAGCACCATCGCGCAGTTTGTACGTGACCCCGAGGTTCCGGGCGATCTCGCGTCGCCTGGTGGCGTCGCCATGGCCGAACTCGTACGGCGCCGTCGTGACGAAGTGCGCGACCTCAAGCGCCCCCTGCCGGGCGTGCTCGAGCCTGCCTTCTGCTCCGGCGGTCGCTTCCTTGAGTTTGTTGATCTCCCCCTGCAGCTCCCGCTTCTCGCGGAGGAAGTCGTCATCGCCGATCAGCTCGCCGACGGCGAGCTTGATCAGCTTGCTCATGCGCCGCTGGGCGTCCTCGATGGCGCGGTTCTGCTGCTCGTATTCGGCGTGCTCCTTTGCGCTCTCGTCGGCATACGCCTTCTGGACAACGGCGACGGCTTCGTCACAGAAGTCCGGGTCTATGGCGACCGACCTGAGATACGTGTCGATCTGCTCGGCGATGGCCTCCTCGCGTATGGCCCGGGCGCCGCAGAGCCTGCTGCCGGCGCAACGATAGTAGACGTAGTTGCCACGTCTCCATCGGCCACGCTTGAGCTCAGCGGTCACTTGTCTCCCACACTCGGCGCACCGGATGAGACCCGAGAAGGCGAACTCGTACGACTTCGGGCGTGTGTTCCCGTTCCGGCCAAGGATGTGCTTGACGGCCTCAAACTCCTGCCAGGTCACCATCGCCGGGTGCGTGCCTCTGCACAACTCGCCCTTGTAGTAGAAGTGGCCCGTGTAGAAGGCGCTGTGGAGTAGGCGGTGCAGACTGGACACCCTGATGCGCTTGCCACCGATCTTGTGCGACCGACGCGTGCGATAGCCCCACTCATCGTTCATCACCGCTGCGAGCCGTTGCACGGAGTACCCGCCCGTGAGCATCATGTCCCAGGCGCGGCGTACCAGATCGAACCGCTCCGGGTCGGCCTCAATGGAGTGGTCGAGTGGGTTGTTGATGTAGCCCTCCGGCGCCCGACCGGGGTAGACGCCCTTGAGCACCTTCGATCCCATGCCGCGCTTGACGTGCTGAGACAGGTCCAAGCTGTACTGAGTCGACATCGCGGTCTGCAGCACGAATGGGAGGATGTTGTCGCCGGTCCTGAAGACTTCCCCGTACGTCCGGATCTCCCGTATCTCTCCCTTGGTGAGCCTGTGCTGCAGGATCGCGCCCTCGACCATGTTCCGGGCCAGGCGGTTCACGTGGTAGCACAGGATCGCGTTCACTTCGCCCTTCTCGATGCGCTTGAGGAGATCACCGAAGACAGGCCGCTGATCGGGTTCCTTTGCGGACCGTTGTTCGGTGAGGGTCACAGGCACATCCAGTCCATCACGCCGAGCGATGTCGGTCATGATGCGGACCTGGTCGTCAATCGACTGCTGCTGTCGGCCCTCGTCTTCCTGGCTCTTGCGAGCGTAAAGGGCGTATTGGTTCATATTTGGTCAGGTAGATTAGCCGGGCAAGCTGGCTCAGGGCCTCGTGGGCCTGCCCTAAGGTCAAGTCTACAGAAAACCTGGACATATACAAGTCCCTGAACCGCGCCACCGCCTGCTCGTCGGGGACGGGCAATACCACGTCTGCTCCTTTCGTTGGCCGGCCAGCGGGGGGAGGGTCCGCCGCCGGCCGTGCATCCACCATCCCGCTTCCGTCGCTCTTCTGCAACTGGCGTTGCGTGCAAGCAACTCCATTTGCAGGGGCGTGACGCCCCAAGGCAACCTGGAGGGGAGACATATGAACGGAGCACAACAGCCAGATGACCGACGATCACAAGGTCCACAACCGAATCGACGACGTGCTGTCGCACGTGCCGCGCTACGCCTTCAAAGGCAGATCGCGGCTGGCGACCGATGCCGGCGTCTCCAAGAGCGCTGTCACGCGGCTCCTCAACGGGCAGTCGGTGCCCTCCGTGATCGTGGTGTTCCGCCTGGCGAAGGCCCTGGAGCGCCGCATGAGCACTTCGCTCGACCCGCGTGAGATCGTGTCGCTCGACGGCGACTACCCCACCCCATCCACCTGCAAGCTCATGGGGTGCCGCGGCTGTCTGCCGTGCGACGCGTATGACGAAGACAACAACCTTAAGCCCGAGTACACCGGCGTCAGGCCAGGACAGTGGTCGGTGCATAAAAAGCACGAAGAGCGCGGGTTGGCGAAGGAGGCGGCGTGACACATGCCGACCTTCCATGCCCTCGATACGAAGCCCCTGGCCAGCCGACTGCCGACGGCCATGGCGCTGATGCGATAGAGGACGCGCTGCATGCCCGCCTGATGGCCCTCAGCTTCCACGCCTTCCTTGGGTACGTGCGTTGCGCCCTCATCGCTATGGGCTACTCGGACGTCCGCCTCATGAGCCGAACCGCGTGGCATCAGAGGACTGCTCACGGAGGATGGGACATCGTCGCATCCGCTAGGACAGGCGTGACGCATTCCCGCGTCATCGTGCAGGCGAAGCAGTATGCCCGGCCGGTATCGCGCAGGTTCGTAGACGAGCTGCGCGGCGCCGCTCTCCGCACCGGAGCGGACCATGCTCTGATTGTAACCACCGGGCTGTTCTCGCGTACCGCTGAACGAGTACTCGAAGCGGATCTCGGTCACGGCCTACTGCCTGTGGCTTACCTCGATGGGATCGGCCTAGTCCGCAAGTCCATCGCTTACGGCGTGGGCGCCCTCAAAGCGCCGGACGGCTCTTGGTCGCTCGACGAGGCGTTCTTTGCCTGCCTTGTGGAGTGCTACCCCGGCTTGCCCCGTGGGGGACGCGCCCTCCCAGCTCGCCGGCCACGGGTTCGCCGCCTTGTTGGCGGCGAGCACATCATCTTCCGCATCGCCTTCCGCGCATGGACACTTACACTGACAAGATCGGTCGGCTTGCGTCGGGAGGACGAATGACATGGCGTACACACGTTCTGGCAGGCGTAGGGTCGCTGTGGGCCATACAGGCCGTGCCCATGCCGCCACCACAGACCCCGTTCGGCGTGCTCGCGGTGGTCGCTGCCCTCGGGGCGCTGCTGCCGGACCTCGACGCTCGCGGCGGCAAACTCCAGAGCCTCTCCATCGCAGGCGTCCGGCCCCTGGCCCCCATTTCGGCGGCTGCGCACGCGGTGCTCGGCCACCGCGGCATGATGCACTCCGTGACCGCGCTCCTCATTCTCGGCCTGCTGGTCACTCCCACGAGCATCTGGATCGGCTTCGGTCCGATGGCCGCACTCATGCTGGGCTACGCCAGTCACCTGCTCGCAGACGCCGGCACGCCGAGCGGCGTGCCGTTCTTCTACCCGGACCTACGCCGATGGCACGTTCTGCCGCGGAGGCTGCGGATCACGACGGGCTCCGTCGCCGAGCAAGCTCTCTTCCCGTTCCTGCTGGCGGCCGTCGGCTCTCTGTTGCTTGGCGCCGTTCGCTGCCTCGTCAACGCAGGACCGTGGTCATGAGTGTTCATGCTCTCCTCACATCCCATCTCCCCGTATGGGGAGGTCGCCATGCATGACTGTGACGCCCCGCGCAGCGCCGTGATCGGCGAGGCGCCGGCAATGCGCCCCACCAGGCCGCAAGAGGTCGTGCCCACGACGCAAGCGGACACCGGCCGGCACGCCACCGGCGTCACCGATACCTTGATGCTGCTGTGGCACTTCGCCCAAGTGCTGCATCATGCGCTTGCCGACATTCCGTGGGCGGCCTTCACCGCAGCCGAACGCCGCCGCGTCCTGGCCACCATCCGTACCATGGTCTGCGACCTTCATCGCGCGAGCGACTCCGGTGCCAAGCGCCCGTTTGAGCCATCTTCGACGCCCCCAAACGACAAAAGCCGCCCCACATGACGGTGGCGGCCTTCATCGACCATCTGCGCCGTTGGCAGGCGGCATTCCGCCTCCTTGCCGAGCGACCAATGTGTCCATCCAGCATACACGGTCCCTGAGCGAACCCACGACCCCGGTTGCCGCCGGAGAAAGGAGCAACGTGATAGACAACACCGACGACCATCCACACAGGCCCCGAGCCTGCTGGCGGCCGTTCGCTGTCGCGCACATCGACGAAGCGTTCGGTGCGGTGCCGGGGTGTGCAGGTCCGGCCGTAGCTGCAGTGACCCGCGGTCTGCGTACCTCCGGCCTGCTCGCCGCTCTCCCATCGCCCGAGCTCCGCACCCTCATGCTCATGCTCACCTACATGACCGCTGGGGGCCACTGCGTACCGACGCTGGGCCAACTCGCCCGCGGCATGCAGGCGTCAGAGACAAAGGCGCGGACTCGACTGCAGCGTCTCGCACGGTTCCACTGGGAAGGCCAACCGCTTGTCCGGGAGATACCGAGGACCGGCGGCGTGTATGTCTACACGATCTCTCACAACGTCCTGTCGACACCGATCGAATCGGCAACGACTCCGCACGACACAGTGGCCGACTACGATCCGCAGCCTGACAACGATGTTCGGCTGGTAGCCTCCGGTCCAGTGGTACCGGCAACAGCCGGCGAGAAGCACCGCCTGACAGTCGGTGACTGCGTGCTGGCTCTATCGAGGGCGCGCTATGCCAGGCCCAGAGCCGAAGTGGAACGCCAACTCGCCACCGAGATGGGATGGAACTACCCGTTCCGGTCCCGTCGCGAGCAGATGGACGAGGCCCGGGCTCAAGCCAACGCCGCCACTGATGCGTCCGCCGACGCGGGAGAGCAACCGACCAACGCCGCGCTGGAGCGGCGCGCCCGGCTTACTGCCCTGGGAGTACCCGGCCGGAAGGCCGATGAGCTGCTCGCTGCCTACAGCGCCGAGAAGGTGGATCGGCAGCTCGAATGGCTCCCTCTCCGCCAGGCCAAGAACCCGGCACGCCTCATCGTCGCGGCGATTGAGAACGACTACCGTGCGCCATCTGTTGCACGAACTCGGGCCACTGCCGTACTCGGCCGAGCGACACCAGTTGCCTCCACGGAACGGGAGGCTAGGGATGCCTGAGAACGATCCGCTGCTCCCCTACACGGCGTTCCCCAACGCCCTGATAGACGACATCATGCCGCTGCTGCGCGACACGCAGTGGCGAGTCCTGTGCGTGGTGGTCAGGCAGACGATAGGGTGGCGATCCCCGGATGGCCGAGGGCGGAAGTCCCGCGACTGGCTCACGCAGAGCCAACTCAAACGGCGCACTGGCCGTGCCAGCGAGGCCCTCAGCAGGGCCGTCGATGGCCTGGTCCGGCGTGGGCTGATAGAGGTCGTGGACGAACAGGGCAGCGGACTCACGACCGCCGCCGAACGCCGCCGGTGCCGAGGCCGGCTGTACTACCGCCTGGGTGCAGCGCTCGACGCTCAGCCCACGAGTAATCCACAGCGTTATCCACAGGGCGGACCCCGGTCTGTTGATAACCGGCGCGCGGTTGGTCCTCCCATGCGTGGCGGCTGTTCGGAAACCGAACACCGCAATCCGAAGACGACTGAAAGACACTACTACTACAAGTGCAATGAAGTAGACAAGGCGGATCCCGGTGGACCGTCCCACCGGCCAGCGGGTCCATCGCTGCGGCGGGACGGGTGGTTCAGGGCGGGCGACGTGCTGTCGCCGGTGCGGGCCGAGACGCGCGCTCCGGAGCAGTAGCGCCTGGGTCTCGAACAGAACGATGGCCTATGGACCGATGTGGCCCGTCCGAAGGACGCAGCGAGCATCGGCTGGTGGCGACCGACGCGCACCCATTCAGGCCGGTACACCCACACCGACGGAACTGAGGTCCCGGCCGCGGCGGCAACGCACAGGTCGCGGAACGGCGGCACCTGGCAGAAGCCTGGTCACTCAGTCGTTCCGGTCGGCCGAAACGCCAAGTGGCGTTCGACCTCAACATCGAGATATTCCTCTGTCGCCTCGGCAGCGCATGAACCTGGATAGTGACGCTCTGTGATCTCGCGGGCAAGGGGCAGGAACTGCCTCAGCACTGCGCGGTACCCGTTGAGCGAACGCTCCTCCCAGCGAGCCATCACGGCGTTGGGGTAATGCTCCTCGGACCGCTTCGCGTGGCGAGCGCGCAGCCACTCGACGACGACCTCAAGCAGTACTAGCCCGATGGCTGCGCATCCGGCGAGGATGAGCAGCGGCCAGAGGCCCGCATGTGACCACTGGTCCTTGAGCAACTGCACGATCGGCGCGCCGAGGCCGATGCCAGCTAACGCCCCGATGGCCTTGCCCCAAAGGCCGTCGCGGCTCAGTGGGGAGTACGCTTCAAGCTGATCTGCGCGCCTGAGTGCCCGTTCCTTGTCTGCCTTGATGGAATCCCAGTTGGTCTGGAACACGTCGCGAACAAACGAGAAGCCACGGATGGCTGCCGCTACGGCGCACAGCATCTCGTCGAAGTACCGCATGGCGACTGGGTCGCCCTGGTACCTCGTTGGCAGCTCTGTGAAGTAGCGCTGGACGAGCATCTGCCCGAACTGCTGATGACCGGGGTTCCCTGATCTGTGCGCCTGACAGCCGACCACGAGATCGAGCCACTGTCCAGGCGATACCGGGGGCGTCTTTGGGCTGTCGTTGCTCATCGATCCTCCTCTATCGCCCCGCCCTCGAGGTGGAGGCACACCGGTGCTGCGTTGTCGGACTGGGAGCACAACATCCAGCACGCCTCGTCGTGGCCGCCCACGATGAGCATAATGCCGGGCAGGGATCCGAGGCGCGTTCTCTCGGCTAGCCACGTGCCGGCCAGCAGGTCGTCGCGGCTTGGGGCACACGCAGCAGTGTCCGGATGCGAATGCCACTCGCCGATATAGGCCAGGTTCTGGAGCGTGCCCTCGCGCACCTGATCGTACCGCGTCTCCAGGCCCGCGCAGCCTCTGATATAGTGCGTCGGCTGGCGCTCGCTGTCGGGCGGCGCGGCCATCTGGTGGGCTACATACAGGGTATGCCGTTGCACGTCAACGTGAGCCAGCAACACCCCGCCAGTCTCACTGGGAAGCTGCTGCTCGCGCTGCCGGTGTAGTTCCGCAAGCAACGCGGCGTCGCACCAGACGCGCCAGCCTCCCAGCGTGCCCACACTGACCGGATCCGCCAACGGAATGTCCACCTGCACCACACTCATTGACTCATCGCTTGTGCGGAGGACAACCGCCATCGGGCTGCCGGAGTCCAGCCAGCATCTGAGAAGACGGACCGCTTGTGCCGCGTGCATACCCATTAGGTGTTGTGGCACACGACTGGTGACGCTGCGGCAGCTTCCGATCGACTTACCGCCGGCTAAGTGCCCCCGCAGCCGTGCGTCATCAGCGACAGCGCGATAGTATTGCGCCTCGATGAGGTCGAGACGGACCGTGCGCTGCGCGTTTTCCCCAAGGAACACCAGGTCATGGCCCGATGGGCTGACGAAGATCGAGCACCGTTGGGCTGAGCCAGGCATGTCAACTCCCAGGTGCCGACCTACAGCGGTGCTGGCGGACATGTCTACGATCGCGGACACGGCGCTCACGGAGTCTAGCACCGCACCGCCCTCGTCGCCCAGGTCCAGGACGTCAGCCACTGTAGCAGAAACCGTCGGCGCGCCGAATAGACGATTGGCCTCGGTCGCGACTGCAATGGCCTTGGCCCGCCCCAGCCACTCGCCGGTGACCGCATGGCGCACCAAGTTGTGTGGCAGGAGCAGGTCGTGGTCAATGACGTGCCAGCGAGCCAAGCCGCCGCGGGCTGCCTGCATCACCACCTGTGAGCCGAGCGCGCCGGCGCCGATCGCCATCAGACTCGAGTTGTTCGGCTCGTTCCCACTGTACTGCGCCGCGCGATCGGGTCCGAGTAGGAGATGAGTGGACATGAAGCTGACAGGAACACCGCCGCCGCGGCGTGACGCATCGCCGATGCCGCCCAGACCGATCGCCTTGGCGAGACCTGTCAACCCGGTACGGGGGCCGGCGGGACTGGTGCAGAGGAATGCAACCAACTGTGGCTCAGGGTCGGCTCCGCTGGCTCGTACCCGACGCATCAACAGCAGGAGTACGACGAACTCCTTGCTCCCCAGCTCACCACGCTGTTCCAGCGGCAGGAGCCTGGTCTGCAGGGCGGCTACAGCATCGATGCCCAGTGGTTCGAGCCAGGCGGCCAGCTCCGCGAGGTCGTCTGGGTGCGTGTGGATGATGCAGTGCTCATGGGGCCTAGACACCAACGGGACTACGACGGCGGTCGCCGCCGCCGGCAGACCGGGCATCTCTTCACGATGCTCGATCCATGCGAAGTTCGCGCCATCGCCGACGACCCGCAGCCGAATGTCACCGGCACCAGACGCCACGCGGTCCAGTAGCTCGGGCGCGACCATCAGGTGCCACGGCCGAGCGATGAATGCGGGCTCCAACGGCTGGTCGGCACGGTGCAGCGAGCCAGACGCGGTGTCCTGAAGCCAGGTCTGGATGCGGAACAGGAGCTCGTTGGCCGTCAGCCGCAGTCTCACGTCCGGCCACGGCTCCGCAAAGAGGCACAGGCTCACGGCCTCGCTTGCGGGCACGAGGTTGATGTGCAGCACACACTCTCGCGGGAAGTCAACACGTAGCGCCCGTACATCCGGGCTCCGCCGGTCATCTGCGCCAAAATGAACGGCCAGGCGCTCGCGACGTTGGAGGGCAACGGCCGGATGCTGCGGCACTGTCGCCTGCACGTCCACAACGACGACCTCGGTCCTGCAAGTGGCCCGTCGACACTCCTGCAGCGTGACGAACGAACTTGCCCCGTCCTGAACGTACTGCGCGAACTCGCGAGCCCGTGGCACCATCAGGCGCTCAGTCTGGACAACGTCGCCGTCGATGGGCCAGAAGGGTGGTTCCATCGCCTTAGCCGACCCTCGGAGCGACGGCACCTACGGCACCACCTCCCGCGCTGACCACAGGCGCGCGTTGCACGGCGGCACCGCAGTCGGTGATCGTGATCACGAGAGGCCCTGGGCTGGATTTCGAGGGGTGTTCCATGGTGACCACGAACTCACCGCCGCCGACGGCTGCCGCGACGGCCCGGTAATGCGAGGCGGCCTGCCGGTGCGGAGGCTGCTCCGTGTCGATCGTCGGGATCACGCAACTGCTCGATACCAGGATGGCACCCGCGCCGCCCTGCTTGTGGATCCAGCGCACCCCTTCGCTGGGAGTTGTCTGCTTGACCCCCTTGTCGGGTCCAATCCCGGTGTAGCTGCAGTGATGCGGGATGTCGAGGATGTCCCACTGGAGGCGCTTCTCGTTTTGGTGGTACGTGGTCATTCGAACAATGTCGTCTAACTCAGCGTGGGTAACATCCGCGGTGATCAGGAACAGCGTCTGCCGGCTGCCCACCGTGAACGTCGCCTGCATGACGATGGCGTCCTTGTTGCGTTCGAGTACGGTGCCGTCCTCCGTACGAGATGCGAACGGCGAGTGCACGAAGAACTCGAGGCCATCGGCGTCGGTGGTGAAACCCGGCACGGTTCGACCGGCATCGATCACGAGGCCCAGTCGCTTCAGCTCGGCGAGATCCAGGGATTCCTTCCTGCACCAGTCTGCAAGGGTGTCGGGGGCCGAGAAGACACGGACATGCTCCTTGCGCTTTAGCCGATAGCGTGCTTCAGCGCGGATCAGTTCGGCGTCGTTCTCCAGGCCGCTCTCAACAACCGCCGCCGCCGGAACCCAGAGCTCGCGCATCTCAACCCGGTCAGCTCCCTGACGGTTGGCGTACCGTTCGAACGAGAAGAACTCGCCAGCGCCGCGCACATGGTCGTCATCGAGGTGCGTGAACATGACGACATCGTAATGGCTCCGCAACCGCGACCTCAAGTCGGCACGCAGGATGGCGGGCAGATCGCACCTCAGGTCGTATCGGTTGTCCGGGTCGCGCATGTTGGCGTAGTCGACCAGCACCTGGCGCCCGTTCGCCAGGTCGATGCGGAACGTCTCCGCATTTGGGGGGCGGGCTCCTTCCTTACACAGCGGGTAGAACGTCACTTTGGCACTCATAGATGATCTCCTCGTTACTGGAGTAGACGGCGTCGGCTGCCGTCACTCCGACCCTCGCCCTGCCGTGTTGCGCTGTTGACAATGGGGTGGTGCCCACTGGAAGAGGAAATGTGACGGCCCCGGCCGAAGTTCGCAACGAAAGTCGCCCGGCCTGACCGTCACAAATAACCACTCTAAGGGCACAGTGTAGCTGTGGCGCCTGGACCGAGATCGTACATGGCGGGTTCACCCAAGTCAGATGATCCGTTCGCATCGCTCGTGAACCGTCTGCGGCTCAACGAGCCGTGCAACGATGAGCTCTACCGCCTTACCCAGATCGTCACTGGGTACATCCGGCATCGTCACCGATGCTTCTATGCCGATGCTGACGATATCGCCTCAGATGTGATCGTAGCGGCGTACAAGGGTCTGGATCGGTACAAGGGCCAGGTACCGTTCCTCAATTGGGTCAGGGGCATCACGGACAATGTGGTGCGGCGACGGTGGGAACGGACGAAGGATAAGCCCAAGTCGGCCTCTTGGGAGGAGCTGGGGGAGCAGCACGGGGAAGGCCCGCCCGACGACCCACTCCTAG
>Ga0172371_10001278_pt1 | contig 39781 bp, 35 predicted proteins | sample Lak12m_FD_114543 | JGI IMG/M metagenome (GOLD analysis project Ga0172371, IMG submission 114543) | Freshwater microbial communities from Kabuno Bay, South-Kivu, Congo - kab_022012_12m | ecosystem: Environmental > Aquatic > Freshwater > Lake | place: Democratic Republic of the Congo: South-Kivu... | reverse complement strand
TTCCACTCAAGAGAAGACCTCCTGTGCCTGCGGCACCCGGACGTATAACGTCCGGGCCACCCCGTTACGCGTTGGCTCCGGATCGTGCCACGATTTTGCGTGCAAACTGAATTCTGAGACAGTCTCCTCGGGTCTGCCCCCACTCAAAATGGCATCAACTTCCCCGCGAATTTCAAGGCGCGTCACTACAGCTATTCACTCACGCTCCTTCACTTCTTTTCCCCGCTCAGTTCCTCTTCGAGCTTCCGCAGCTTTTCCTTCACCACGAGGCTGTCGGGATTCAGCACCAGGGATCTGCGGTAAGCTTCGGCTGCCTCCGATTTCCGGTCTTTCAAGAGGAGCAAGTCTCCCAGGTGCTCGCAGATGATCCAGTCCGATTTCACCTTTTGGGACGCTCGTTCCAGGTATTCGAGCGCCTGGTCGATGTTCCCCTTCTTCCGAACGATCCAGCCGAGGGAGTCGAGGATGTACCCGTCGTCCGGCTTGAGCTCCAGGGCCTTGCGGACCAGTCTTTCGGCACGATCGAGATCGCCGCCGGAAAGAGCCACGGTGTACCCCACAAAGTTCAGGGCGCTTGCGTCATCGGGGTTGGTTACGAGGATCTTTTCCATCTCTTCCAATCCAGCGCTCCGGCGGCCGCTCTTCTCGAGTATGTTGCCGAGAGCATACCGGATCTTTGGGTTCTTTGGCTCGATGTCGAGGGCCTTCCGGTAGGTCTTCAGCGCTTCGTCGTACCGGTTCAATTCCTCGAGGATCGATGCCCTGATATTGAGCCCATCGACGTCCCTCGTGTCCGGTTCGATCGCCTCGTCGATGAATTTAAGGGCCTTTCCGAAGTCTTTCTTCTTCAAAGACATGAGCCCAAGCATGATCCTCGAATTGACGAAGGTCGGTTGCCCCTTGCGAATCTGGATGAATTCCTTTTCGGCTTCGTCAAGTTTTCCCTGCTCTCTCAGCACCCTGCCCAATTGAAATCTGACCTGGTCCCAGCCGGGCTTTGTCTCCAAAATCTTGTCGAGGATTTCCTTAGCCTTGTCGAACTGCTTCTGTTCCGCCAGAATCACGGCCATTCGTATTTGAATGCCAAGGTTCGACGGGGCCAGCTTGGAGAGCTCTCCAAACACCTTGTATGCTTCGGTGTATTTCTTCTGCGCGGCTAGCGCCTGCCCCAGGCTGAGCCTGGCGTTGATATTGTACGGATCGCTCTTTATCGCCTTCCTGAACTGCTCTTCCGCCTGGAAATACTTCTTCTGGAGCGCGTAGATCCCGCCGAGCTCAACGTAGACCTGAACCGCCGTGTCCCCGCGGCGTTCGAGCAACTTCTCGAAAATCTCAGCGGCCTTGTCGTATTTCTTGTCCTCGACGTACACCTTTCCGAGGTAGAAATATGATTCTTTCTCGTCGGGAAACTGCTCGACCATCTTCAGGAAGGTCTTCTCCGCATCGGCCCATAGGTTCATGGTTGCCTGAAGTGAACCGAGCATCACGTAGAGATTTCTGTCTTCCGGCCTGAAGGCCAGGGCTCTGCTGAAAACGTCGATCGCCTTGTCGCGGTCACCGGTGACCCCGTAGATTTTGCCCAAGAGGGTGTACGCCTCCGGGTAGGTCGGGTCGAAGATTGTGGCGGTGCGTGCGATCAGAAGGGCTTCGGCGATCTTGCGGTTCTGGGCGAGAATGGACCCGACACGGGTGTTGAGGTACGCTGATGTCGGATCCAGGGAGAGCGCCTTCTTGAAATATGTGAGAACAGCCTCGGCGTCCCCCTGCTCTTCCGCCTGCTCCGCGAGGAGGAAGAAGAGTCCGGGGTCGTTATCCATATCGGGCAGCTCAATTGACTGGGCTTCCGGCCTCTCGACCTTCGATTTCGCGGCCATCGCGGGGGAAAGCATCACACCCAGCGCAATCAAGAACGCTATCACCATTGTCATGAATCGGAATAGACTTTTCATTGCAACCCCATGACCGCCGGGCGGCCACGACAAGGGATGAAAATGCTAGCTTGGAACCCACGCTCGGGTTGGCAGGCGCCAAGCGGCGGCCGACAGAAGCCGCCAATATAGTGAAAGTTTTCGGAAAGGGGGCCCGGGGGGAGGACCTTCTTTCTAAAAAGGTCTCCCCTCGCACTCGCCTTTTCATGAGGATGCCCCTACGCACTTGCGAAGCGGAGCCTCTTGATGATTTCTTCGTACGGAGGATTTCCGAAGACCGCTGTTCCCGCCACAAAAACGTCCGCGCCTGCCCGAGCCAGGTCAGGGGCCGTCTTGATGCTCACTCCTCCGTCGACCTCGATGATGATGTCCCGGCCGATCCTGTCAAGGAGTTTGCGCAGCGCCATAACCTTCTTGAGCATGCTCGGAATGAACGATTGGCCCCCAAAGCCCGGATTAACCGTCATGATCATGATCACGTCGACTTCCGGGAGGACATACTCCACGGCTTCCAAACCCGTGGACGGATTGAGCGCAACCCCTGCCTTCATTCCCAATTCCCTGATTCTGCTCAGGGTCCGATGGAGGTGGTGGGTGGCTTCCGGGTGAACTGTGAGAATATCGGCTCCCGCGGAGTGGAAATTCTCCAGGAACGCGTCAGGATCGGAGATCATGAGATGGACGTCCAACGGGATCTGGGCCACCTTTTTCGCTGCTGAGACGATCAGGGGCCCGACTGTGATGTTGGGCACGAAATGGCCGTCCATGACGTCGATATGCACCCAGTCCGCGCCGGCTTCCTGGACGGCGCAAATTTCCTCTCCCAGCCGCGTGAAATCGGCCGAGAGGATCGAAGGAGAAATCAGTACAGGCTTCTTCGTTTCCATAGTGTGTGCTCGTTCTATCTCCGGTACCGCGGTCGCGGCCCCGATGAGTTACAGCTCGACCCCTTCCACCCGGTGGCCGCACTTGGGGCAAAGGCCCTGCTCGACGGCATTTCGCTTTATGGTGTACCCCACCCGGTCGATGAGGAGCTCCGAACAGTCCGGACAGAAGGTCTTTTCGCCGAGGTCCCCAGGAACGTTGCCGGTATAGACGTAGGAGAGTCCTTCGTCAATGCCGATCTGCCGGACTTTCCGGAGCGCTGCCACATCGGTGGGGGGCAGGTCCTGTGTTTTGTACTGCGGATAGAAGCGACTCACGTGCCACGGCGTATCCCTGCCGAGCTCGGTCCGGATGAAACGAGCCAGTTCCCTGATTTCCTCGGGGTCGTCGTTCAACGTGGGGATGAGCAGCGTAGTCACTTCCACCCAGATCCCCAGCTTCTTCATGTAGGGAAGGGTGTCCAGCACTCCGTCGCGGCGTGCCTTACAGTAGTGGGTATAGAACCGGTCGTTGAATGCCTTCAGGTCGACGTTGGCCGCGTCGATGAGGCCTTTGGAATCGTCCAGCATGTCCCTGCTCATATACCCGTTGGTGACGAAGACGTTCAACAGCCCATGTTTCTTGGCTTCCACCATGGTGTCGCGGGCCAACTCGTAATAGATGGTCGGTTCCGTATACGTGTACGAAATGCTCCGACATTGGTATTTCACGGCCATGGCCGCGATCCGGCCGGGAGGGATGTCTTCCCCCTCGATAATCCCCCGGTCGTGGGGCATCTGGGAGATGGAATAGTTCTGGCAAAAGGAACAGCGGAAATTGCACCCCGGCGTTGCAATGGAAAGCGACGTGGTTCCGGGCGCAAAGTGGAAGAGCGGCTTTTTCTCTATGGGATCGATATTGGTGGAGATCACCTTGTCGTACACGAGAGTGTACAGGGTTCCCCCTTGATTCACTCGTACGCCGCAGAGGCCGGTCTTACTCTCGTCAATGAGGCAGCCGTGGCGACACAGGCGGCATTTGACCTTTCCCGATTCCCGTTTGTCGTACAGCACGGCCTCTTTCATGGCGTCCGCTCCTCGAGGCTTTGGGCCAGTCGCCCGCTCAAATCATCGAAACTGCCGTTGGACATGACCAGGACCAGATCTCCCCGATGGAGCCTGTCGCTGAGAAATCGCAGCACCGCGTCCGTGTCAGTGAACGCGTGGGCATCCTTGCCCATGGATCTCAGCTCGCGTGCTAAACGCTCCGAGCTGAATCGCTCCCCTTCGGGAATGGCTTCCACATTTCTCGGTTCCCGCAACACGATTTCATCCGCGGCCGCGAAGGACTCCACGTAGGCTTCCTGGAAAACAGCCCTCCGGCTCGTGTTGGTGCGAGGCTCGAAGACGGCCACGAGCCGCCGATGGGGAAAGCGGGATTGCACCGCCGCGCACGTTTCCTTCACGGCCGTGGGGTGATGGGCGAAATCGTCGATCACCACGATGCCGCCATACTCTCCAAGAATCTCCTGCCGGCGTCGTACGCCACGAAAGGAGCGGAGGGCATCCACAGCCCCTTGGGGTTCCACGCCCACGGCCTCCGTAGCCGCGACGGCAGCCATGGCATTGAGGAGGTTGTGCACTCCCATGACCGGCAGGGTTCCCGAGGCCACCTCGACACGATCTTTGAAGAGACGCATCCGAATGCCCTCGGGCGTGTGCTCTATTCCCGCGGCCGACCACTGCCGCGCCGCATCGAGACCGTAGGTCTGCACGGTTGTGGCGAGGCCCGTCACGGCAGCGAGGACCTGCGAATCGTCCCCGTAGGCGACGAGGCGACCTTCCGCGGGTACCATCCGTGCCAATGCCCTGAATTGATCCCGAATCGCAGCCAGCGAATCGTAGATGTCCGCATGATCGAACTCGCAGGATGTCACGACTGCCACATGCGGATGATAGTGGAGGAATTTTGGGCCCTTATCAAAGTAGGCCGTGTCGTATTCGTCCCCTTCGATGACAAAGACCTCGCCTCCGCCCAGACGGTGATTGGTCCCGAAATTGTTCGAAAGCCCTCCGATCATGAAGCCCGGATCAAGCTCCTCCCGGAAGAGAATCCAGGCGATCATGGAACTGACCGTCGTCTTTCCGTGGGTGCCCGCTACCACGATGCGGGTCTTCTGGCCGGCAAAGTAACGGAGGAGCGCCTCGGGCATCGACAAAAACGGGATACCGGATCTCTCGAGGGCCATGGCCTCGGGATTGCTCCGTCGGATCACGTTTCCCACGACCACCAGATCGGGACGGGTGCTGAGGTTCGAAGCCCGGTAACCTTCCATGACCTCGATGCCCAGCTCCCGAAGGTAGTCGCTCACGGGCGGATAAACACCATTGTCAGATCCGCTGACCACGAGTCCCCGCCGATGGAACATGCCGGCCAAGGCGCTCATGCCGGCTCCACCGATACCGATGAGGTGAACGTGGCGGGGGAGGGTGGGAAGTGAGAGATCCTTCCGGCTTTCGCTCATGGCTGTCTTCGTCATGGATAGGAGCTAACATCCCCCCGTTCTGATGTCAAGGCGCAGGGAAAGACCGCAAGCCGCCACTATCGAAATCGTCGGAACGTCAGGAGGAGGATTCACCGCAGCGGCGCAGAGACCCCAGTGATTGGAAGCGAAGACCTGTCCGGAATTATCCGCAGATTTCGTAGATGGCCGCAGATTAGTTTTCGTAGGATGGGGTGGACGAAGTGAACCCCATCGATAGCCGTCTTGGCGCAACCGACACCGATGGAGGCTACTCTCGACAGATGGGGCTCGATGACTCACCCCATCCTACACGAGCTCGCAGATCGTTTCGGAATTACCTTTACAACGGTCCACGGCGACACGATGCTGTAGGGGCGACCGGCGGTCGCCCGATTCAGCCCTGCCGGATCAAGCAGAATGACAGGGAATTCGGCATCATGCCAATGCGCTTTCAAACAAGCAACAAGAGAACGGCCGGCAAGGACCCCGGATCGGAGTCCGGGGCAGGCTCTGGCCGCCACCAATACACGGTAGCGGCGGGCCTCTGTGCCCGCCTATTTCACTCCTTTGACCGCGCATTGGCATCACACGTTCTTTGGGACTTGCGTGAAAACGCAAAGGTCTTTGCGAACCGCATCAATGTCGAGGAAATCCGACCGATGGGGTTCACTTCGTTCACCGGCATCCTACGCGCTGTCTCAGAATTGTGGGGAACGCCATTTGGTTTGTAGGGGCGCTTCGAGAAGCGCCCTGATCTCGGGCGGTTCACGAACCGCCCCTACGATCGGCGTACATCGGCGTCATCTGCGGATCATCTTGGTCTTTCGCTCTCTCACGCTCCTGCGCCACAGAGGATATCCATGCAATTGAGGGCGCTCAGGTTGAAGACGAGCGTCTTTCCAGCCTTGATCGCCTCATACCACCCCGCGAGGCCCGCGGGAATGTCGGGCCGGGACGTGAAGGGAAGAACGCAATCCGTGCACAGATCCATAGAATTCATGTAATCGAGGTTGAAGACGAGCATCTTCCCGGCCTGGATGTTCTCGTAGAAATTATCGAGCCCGGTCAGCCCGGTTGGCGGCAAGCCCGGCCCCTCACCCAAGCCCGGCAGGCCGATAGCCCCCAGCCCCGCGGCCGTTGCAGGGCCGGCCACCCCGGCGGCGGCGAGCACCCCATGCTCGGTGATGAAGAAAACCGCAAAAGGTTCCGACGCTGGCAGGGTCTCGATCAAAGGCAAGTAGGCGCCGACCACGGACGGCTCGGTGAGGAAGAAGAAGAAAAGGCCCGAGCCATCCCAGGCGTACGTGCCCGGCAAACCTCCGTCGGTGGGTGCGCCGCCGTCGACCGGATCGAGCCAGATGAACCTCTCGATTGCATGGCCAACCGGCAGGATCGCTCCGCTTCTCCAGGCCACGAGCGTGTCGAAGCCCGGGCCGCCCCAAAAGGTGTTGGGGCCCGCGGTGCGCGCCTTCATCTCGAAAAGGTCGTCGCCGGGCCCACCGCTGAGGGTATTGCCGCTCGCCGTATCCATCACTCTGAAGGAGTCTGCGCCCGCGCCCCCGTTCAGGGTATTCCCCGTCGCGGTCCCCTCGAGCGTAAACACGCTGGCGCCCGTTCCGGCATTGACGGTATTGTTGTTTCCTGAGACGGTGAAGGAGTCGCCGTCAGGTCCGCCGGTTATGGTATAGCTTGAGCCCGTCACCATGAAGGTGTTCTTGCCCGGCCCGCCGTTCACGATGCAGCCCGTGCCGTCGAGAAAGAAGGTGTCCTTGCCGCCCGTGCCGCCCGTCATGAAGTAATCGTCACCGAAGATGTAAGAGACCGTGCCGCTGTTCGTGATCGTATCTGCGCCGCCCGTCGCTCCGCCCGTCATGGAGTAAGCGTCACCGTAGATCCTGAGGGTGACCGTTCCGCTGTTCGTGATCGTGTCTGCGCCGCCCGTGCCGGCCGTCATGGAGTAGGCGTCACCGTAGATAGAGTCAGTGACCGTGCCGTTGTTCGTGATTGTGTCGTTGCCGGCGAGACCTGCGACATCGTACACGGTTGCGTTCAACGCGACGGTGATGGTATCGCCCCCGGCCGTGCCGTACGCGTGCACCCGGTCGAAATTCGTCCAGGACACCGTGTTCCCGCCGGGCCCCTGGCCGATTGACGCGGAACCTGCCGCAGCGGCGCCGTTCACCCTGTAGTCCGTGAGATACAGGTACAGATGGTCCGTATCGCCCGCGTCCGCACTCGCGATTACGGCGTAATTGTTCAGGATCGCATACAGGTTCACCGTATCGGACCCCGTGCCCGCGTCTATGCTCATCGTCACCGTGCCGTAGTTCGTGATCGTGTCTGCGCCGCCAGTCGAGCTCGTCATGAGTTGTGCGTCACCGTAGATGTAAGAAACCGAGCCGCTGTTCGTGATCGTATCCGCGCCGCCGGCGCCGCCCGTCATGGAGTAGGCGTCACCGTAGATATTCGACGTGACCGTGCCGGTGGCCGCGATCTCAATGGTGTCGATGCCGCCCGTCGCTCCGCCCGCGATGGAGGCAGCGTCACCGAAGATGAAACCAGAGACCCTGCCGCTGTTCGTGATCGTATCCGCGCCGCCGGCGCCGCCCGTCATGGAGTAGGCGTCACCGTAGATATTCGACGTGACCGTGCCGCTGTTCGTGATCTCAATGGTGTCGATGCCGCCGGTCGAGCCGCCCGTCATGGAGAAGGCGTCACCGTAGATGGCATAGACCGTGCCGCTGTTCGTGATCGTGTCTGCGCCGCCCGTCTCTCCGCCCGTCATGGCGTAGGCGTCACCGTAGATGGAGTCAGTGACCGTGCCGGTGTTCGTGATCTCAATGGTGTCGATGCCGCCGGTCGAGCCCGTCATGGAGAAGGCGTCACCGTAGATGGCATAGACCGTGCCGCTGTTCGTGATTATGTCGCCGCCGTCGCCGCCGTAAACGAGGTACACCGTCGAATTGGCAGAGATCGTGATGGTGTCGTTTCCGGCGCCGCCGTCCACACGGATCTGCGCGGCCGCGATCGTCTGGTTCTCCAAGGTGATCGTGTCGCTTCCGGATGAGCCGACAATGTACGTGTTGACGGTCACCGCGGTCGAAAGGGTGAAAGTCTCACCGAGGGTGAGATCGTACAGGTCCACGTAAAATACGCCGTCAACCGTCGTGTTCCAGTTGGGCGTGTACATAGCCATGACCAGGTCGGCATTCCCTACCCGGGAAGGATCGATCAGGTACCCCGGATCGTTGGCGCCGACCTTCACTTCCAGGTCCCAGTCCGCGCCTGCGATTGTGCCCGTGTTGTCGTTGCTCGCTCGAACCGTAGCGCCGGTAAGATCAGCGATGGAGGAAACGAGCGCGGCTCCTGCGTCATCGGACGCGATGCGACAGCCGTACAGGTCGATGGTTGCGGCCTGGCTCAGCAACCCGCCGAGGGCTTGCCACGGCGCCGGGTCATTCCGGACGTCGTCCGCGGTGAGCTTGAGCGCGTTGTCCAACGACAGGAAGCCGGAGCTCGCGTGGGAAAGGATCGCCAAATGGTCGATCTTGTGGCCCCCCGCGGAATTCACCACCTCCGCGAGGAGCGCGTCGATCTTGGCCAGGTCGGTCGTCTTCGCGTCGTAGACGATCACCTGCGCGTTGTCCGTGACCGCAGCGGAGAGCGTGGCCGTGTCGCTCAGCGAGGAAGATATGAGCGCCACGTTGAGGTCCGCGCCTGTCTTCGCGGTGTCGGGCGAGGCCGCGTTGGAGACTGCTTCCACATCCGAAGCCACGTTGGTGATGAGCACCTGGCTCAGGTCCTGGTTGTAGATCTGCCCCAGCGGGTCGTTGTGATCCGCGGACGCGGCCGCCTGAGCCGCTGCCTGGGTGGGCGCGGCCGCAGCTTCCGCGGCTGCTGCGGGAGTGGCCGCAGCGGCCTGTTCTGACCCATGCGCGGTCTGGTTATTCTGCTCGGGGTTGTCGTCAGTGCCGCGGGAACTGCCGCGTCCAGGACGATCCGATCCTCGAGCTGTTCGAGGATGAGTCGGTGGGAATAGACCGGAATCTTGCGTCTAAACCAGCCCCCCATGGCGAGCTCCTTATTGCGCGTGCGCGCTTCGGCAAACCGTCTCAGAATTCGTCGAAGGGCCAACGTCGTGCTACGATTGGAGTTGGTTCCCATTTCCTCCCCCTCACCCCGACCCTCTCCCGGGGGGAGAGGGAGGCAGTTTCAATGCCTCTGCAATTCCCTCTCCCTTCGGGAGAGGGACACAGGGAGAGGGTGATCGTGCCACGATTCGTGCTCACGAATGATTCTTGAGACAGTCTCCCGGTTTCGGTCCCCCCGGCGCCGGACCTATCGGGATAAAACCGCTCGCTCCCCAACGGACGGCAATGCAAGCACACTATGTGCGGAACGAATTACAGAACAATCTACCACTGTGGGGGAGTCAAAATGTTCGCCTCACAGATGTAGTTTCGGGCACTTGTACGAGGTTGTCAAGCAAAAGAAGGACGTCGAATCCGGGAAATGCCTTGGAATTGCAAATTGTTGGCTTGGTAGGCCTTGCTCAAGTACGTTGACGTACTTGACAACGCGGTCGTTGGCTTTCCGGTAGGGGCCGGCGTCCCGAAATTGTCTCAAAAGTCGTGTGCGCAAAGAAATCGTGGCACGATATCCCTTTTCCCGGCAATGAATTACCGGGCTATTATCCAACGTCCCTTCGGGACTTCAGCTTCCCTGAGCCTCAAAGGGGCTACAGATAGTAGCCCGGCACTTTGGTGCCGGGGTTCCGAATCGCGCAACGAATTTCGGAGCTCCCCCGGAAGGCCAATGGCCGTGTTGTTGGTGGGACCGGCCTCCGTGCCGGTCATTGTGTAGGCGGGCGGGGGTAAACGGGCGCAGCAAGCGGCGCCCCTACATGGCATGCTCCCCGGTCGATTCATCCCGCGGCTCATCGAGCCAGAGATTCGCCAGATCTATCTCGATCTCTTGGAAAGGCTCGGCGCTGACCTTCTCATCGTCCGCGTACAGACCACGAACCGACCAGTTTCCCGATTCGAGCTTGAAGACTTCGAGAGTTCGAAGGACAGGGTCAATGAGCCAGGCATACGGCACTTCGTACTGCGAATAGACGCGCATTTTCTTGACCCGGTCGTTCCGTGCCGTTGAAGGGGAGAGTATCTCACAGACCCAGTCAGGGGGAACGGTGAATCGATGCTCGTCCGGCATGGGGGAAAGCCTCCCTCGTTTCCAGCCTGCGAGATCCGGGACGATCACATTCATTCCGAAATGAATCTCCGGCTCATCATAGATGAGCCACCCGCCCGGCCCGCCGCGGCCGAATCGAAAGGGCGGCACCAGCTCTCCTCCCAGCGAGGAGGCAACGTCAATATGCCTCCAGGCCGGTCGCGGGGTGACAATGAGCTCGCCGTCGATTATCTCGCCGGTCATGTTCTCAGGGATCCTGTAGAGGTCGTCGTACGTCGCCTGTTTCTTTGCCGGCGCTGCCATTTTGGCCCCTCTTCCGTGGGAGAAAGGCGATCGTTCTCCGCGGAGACGCAGAGCACGCTGAGAACCCTTCAGAAGACCTGCTCTTCCCAATTGGCTCCATCACAATGCCGGCGTCCCATGCCGATTTCACCATGGGACGCGATGGGGAGGCCGCATCCACGTTTATCGTACCATTGTCTTGAAACCTTTCGCAAGACGGCGGCAGTAACCATCCACTTGTCTGTAAGTTTTCGTAGGATGAAGTTCGATGACTCACCCCATCCTACAACTTCTCACGCATCCGCAGGCGCGTAATAGCAGCGCTTGGGGGAGATAACGAGTCCCTGTTTCTTCAGCGAATCAATAACCTTCGACACTTCCTTGGAATCAAGATCCAGGGCTTTAGCCACATCCCCGGGCCTGACGGGTTTACCGGCGCTCTTCATGGCATCCAGGACCTTCTTCTCTGTGTCTTCCATCGACGCATTCCTCGCTATCCGTATTCGTTTCGAATTAACCCAACGGGTTGGGGTATCATCCAGCGGACCGACGGACTTCGCCACGTAATGCCTCGTTGCGAACGGGCTTGTCGTCTGATACACTGCCGCTCATTGACATTCGCGGCACTCTTCACATACGGGAAAGCCAGTGAGACTTCGTTGACTTTGAGTAAGATCCCCGCGAAGCGATCATCCACAACTTCTCGGAATCTCATGGTTATGGCCGACCGATAGTGGAGAGCGCTTCTCCAAAAGGAGGTTGAGCCTTCTTCGAGATTCAGCTTCAAGTTTTCCATCCTTTTCAATGCGCTCCACTATAATACTGTGCGCCGAGCCCATTGAAAGCAGGCGAGCCAGCCGACCCCGCCTGGCCTGGTTTGATCAGGCGGGACCCCGAGATTCCTCGTACGACAGTGTAGCAGAAGTCCACATCCGTCGGAAGGAAAAGCACCATGCTGGAGAATTACCCGAAACAAATCTTGATCAAGGACGGAACCCCCATACTCTTGCGCCCCCTCGTCCGAGAGGACGAAACGGGCCTCGCGGAATTCTTCGCACGGATCCCCGAGGAAGAGCGGTGGTTCCTGAGGGAAGACATAGCGGATTCCGAGGTCATGGGTGAATGGATACGGAACCTCGATTACGATCGATGCCTCCCCCTCGTGGCCATAAGGCCCGACGACGGGCGCATCATTGCCAACATACGGTTGCATCGGCGCCCTGCGGAATGCCTAAGCCACATCGCGCACCTGAGAATCCTGGTGGAACCGTCCTATCGCCAGCATCGGCTCGGGACCTGGATGCTCCTCGACACGATGAAATTGGCCGTTGCCATCGGCATTGAGAAGCTCGTGGCCGAATTCGTAGCGGAGGTCGAGGCGGCGGCAATCAACGCTGCCAACAAATTGGATTTTTTCGAACAGGCCGTGTTGAAGGACTACGTAAAGGACCGGCAGGGCAGATACCGCGACCTCGTCATCATGGTAAAAAACCTGCACCAGGACTGGAGCGATTTTTGAGAAGAGCGCGGCAAGGCGGGAGTTTTCTCATGGAGTCCGCCCCCGGCACGGCAATGTTCACGACTCAGTGCTCCGTGGCGCAAATACGGTGACGTATTCGACCCCGAGGTCTTGCGACTCGGCCGGAAGACCAGAACCAAGCCGAGCTCTCCGTCATTCCGACGAAAGTCGGAATCCAGTCCCGGATGGCCGGGAGCAGTGGAGAGCACTCCAATTCTCTCCAGCTTGACAGCACTGGACCCCGGCTTTCGCCCATAGGCGTTAAGATAAGGGCATCCTCCGATATTCGGTGGCGGCCGTCCGCGCTCCAACCCGCTGTAGGGGCGGGGTTTATCCCCGCCCGCTATTCGATGATGGCAGAACGGGCGGGGATAAACCCCGCTACGACAAATCGTGCCACGAGATCGGCATGTTTCGGCATCTTGAGACAATCTCGGGACGCCAACTCCTACCCACAACATGGCTTTATCGCAAGGAAACTGTCGGTTGATGCCAGAGGAGGGCAGCTTTGTGCTCTGCTTATCTTAACGCCTATGGGCTTTCGCCGGGGTGACGAACCCGGAATACGCAACCGTATTTGCGCCACAGACCACTTAGGCTGCGTTTCCCTGATACGGTCACGGATTTTGTCCCCTGAGATTGCTTCCCCTGATGGGTTTCGCCCTCCATGGGTGAAGCCCACGGTAAGACGCGGATTGCCGTGGGGATTTCTCCGGGTCCGCCTCAAAACCCCAAGCCGATGGAAGGTTCAGGACTTGACTTCGTTCCCGGAGCAATCTCCAGGGACAAAAAAATCTGCGACTGCATTTCAGAAACAGAACACTACGTCATGGCGCATAAACCGTGGGGTCGGGTACGCCGGCTTCCGCGAAGCCCTTCTGCCTCAGAAGACAACTGTCGCAGGCGCCGCAGGCCCTTCCCACAGGGTCGGGGTCGTAACACGAGAGGGTCAGACCGTAATCAACGCCCAACCGGACACCCTTCTGAATGATCTGCGCCTTGGTGAGCTTGATGAGCGGCGTGCGGATCTTGATCCTCATTTGGCCGAGGACGCTCTTTTTCGTGGCAAGGTTGGCCATGGCCTCGAAGGCCGCGATGTACTCGGGCCGGCAGTCGGGATAGCCTGAGTAATCCAGTACATTTACGCCGATATAGATGTCTGCGGCGTCCAGCACCTCTGCCCAAGCGAGCGCGAGGGACAGGAAGATGGTATTCCTGGCCGGAACGTAGGTGACAGGGATGTCTTGGGAAATCTCCTCCACAGACGCACTCTTGGGGACAGCGATAGCGGATGTGAGAGCGGACCCGCCGATCCGGCCCAACGGCAGATCCAGAACGAGGTGCTCCACTGCGCCCAGCGCGTTCACCACGCGGCGGGCCGCTTCAATTTCCAGGTGATGCCGTTGCTGGTAAAGAAAGCTCAGTGCGTACGCATCGAAGCCTTCAGCCGCGGCGATGGCCAGGCACGTGGCTGAATCGATCCCGCCCGAGAGCAGAACCACCGCTCTGGGTTTTCTTCCCAATTCCGTCACGGTCTTGTTTCCTTGTGATGACCGGCGAAAGTGACATCCTGAGCTCAGGATATGGCCCCGCCTCAGGTGAATCCCGACCCGGTGGTGCAGGCATAGCAGTGATCCGAGACGGCAATCTGGGTCCCCGGAGCCGGCGGACCGTCCATCTCGTTGACGTGGACTCGCACGCCCCCTATGGGAATTCCCGCTGCCTGATTGAAATCGCAATCATACAGGTACCCGTCCCACGAGACCGAGACCAGGCTCCGGCACATCACCGCTTCGACGGTTTCGGGATTAAACCCCGCCGCGAGCTTCTCCATGTACCGGTCATAGTTTCCCGATCCGAGGAGCCAGTCACGAAATCGCCCGAGGGGAACGTTGGTAAACGTGTAGAGACTATTGAACACAATTACCCATTTGCGCTCGAGATCCCTTCGGAATTTCCTTTCCGTCTGCTCCTGAGGAGGCGCAATAAACGCACCGGTCGGATTGCAGACGAGGTTCAGTTGCAATCCCGAATCGGGGCGACCGTATCCGACTGAATTCAACTTGGCCAGGGCGGCAATGCTCCTGGAAAGCGTTCCCTCTCCCCGCTGGGCTTCCGCCTGGGTCGTGTTCACGGACGGGAGAGATGCCGTGATAACGACACGATGCCGTGTACAGACCTCAATGAGCGACTCGTACGGCGCATCACCGATCAGCGTCAGGTTGGAACGCAGGATCACCGTCCCCGCGCAGGCCGCAAACCATTCGATCATCGTGGCGAGGTCCGGGTTCAATTCCGGCGCGCCACCGGTTACGTCGATCACCGGGAAACGGCCTCGCTCGGCGAAATCCGCTACCTGGCGAGCGACAGTGCGGGACATCGATTCAGAGCGGCCCGGACCGGCCTCGAGGTGACAATGCCTGCACGCCTGGTTGCATCGAAGCCCCACGTTCACCTGGAGACACGTCGTTTCTCCGCGGGTCAGGCGCAGTCCGTGCCGTGTAAGGGTCAGCGCAAAGGGATCCACCCCCGCTCCTGCGCGGCAACTGGGCTCCGCAGTGTCAACGTGTGGCGGTTGGGACATGGAACCCCTCACAAGGACAGTTTATCCGCAACCTTGAGCATTTGAACGCCGTGAACCAGGGAAGCTCCACCTCGAATGGCCGCCGCGACATGCACCGCTTCGCTCATTTCGCCTCCATTGGAGCCTTTTTCCAGGCAGACCTGGGTATAGGCATCGATGCAATAGGGGCACTGAATCGCGTGTGCCACGGCCAGCGCGATGAGCGCCTTTTCCCGTTCGCTGAGCTCACCTTCAGCGAAGACCGACTGATAGTAGTCAAAGAACTTTCGGGCCAATTCGGGCGCTTCTCGTCCTATTTCCCCGAATTTCGCAAGGTCCCGAGGATCGTAGTAAGTCTCCAACGTCAACGACCTCCTCTCAGAGTTTTCGCTTTAGCTGCACCAAAGAGCCCGGATCGTCGGGGGACAATCCCGCGTTTTCCCTTTGGACTCGGTTTCCTCACTGAGGTCACAAATCGCCGAAAATTTCGGGTGAGCATTGTCCGATGCGTCATCGAAACCGCATCTTGCGGTAACATCTTGCCCTCGGGGAGTCGTCGGTGTCCGCGGCCGATAAGCTATTTCTTCTTCGATGCCTTGCCCGGGCCTTTCTTCTTCTTCAGTTCGGCTATCATTTCCTCCACTTCCTGTTGCCCTTCGTCATACGCGGCTTGCTCACCCGGAGCGAGCTTTTTGAGCAGTCTCAGGAACTCGCCGGCATGAACGATTTCCTCTCGGGCAATGTCCAGGAGAACTTCCCGGGCCAAAAGATCGTCGGTGGACTCCGCGAGCTGCTCGTACACCTGGACCGCCTCGTATTCCGCGGCAATGTTGAAGCGTATCGCCCGGATCAATTCCGATTTTGACACCTTGCGGTCATTGGCCAACCCGGAGAACGGGCTCGTGAACTCAGGCATAGGTTACCCCTTTCCCTTCCGATTTGTTCTCGAAAAACGAGCCGTGAATAACTGAAACGCATATTATCATGGCGCAGGTTTGTCCGGCAACGACGCCCCGCGGATGATCGTGATTCGTCGGACGGTTTGCAGCGGCTGCGAAGTCATTGGAGCCGCTTGACAAGATCCGGCAAAGATTTCGTTCTCAGGTCGATCACGAGATCGAGATCCTGGAGACTGATGCCCGCACCCCCTCCTGATCCCACGATTTTGATCAGGTCGCCTTCGCGAGGGAACGGCTTCCTGGCCATTTCTTCCAGTTGGCGAACGCCTTGCGTTCCCTCCGGAGAGAGGTCCGAAACGACCAGTTCGGCATGATGTACCGTCCAATCTCGCAGTTTGTCGCGCCACGTGAGGCCGCGTATTTCACCCTCGGCCGTAAAAGAGGCTTTGAGGAAGGGCGTCTGAACCTGGCCGGATCCGGTGGCGTCTCCGGACTGCGTCTTGATAGAGAGCTGGGCCGTTCCATCTCCAAACGTTGATATGAGCCGGCGGGCCTGCGGCGGCAGGCGCCACACGCGGGTGAAGCTCGGACCGTCCAGAATGACCCTCCGGAAGGAAGTATCGAGCATGACTCGCTCATCGGCCTGCTTTCCGGAAATGGTGAGGTCATGAGCATGGAGGCCGAGGCCGCTCCCATGGAGCTCCACGGAGAGATCACCGATCACCGTTTTGCGAATGAGGCCCGACGTCAGCGTCTGCCGGTGCAGTCCGCCCCAGAAGACCGCCGTTATGACCGAAACCGGGGAAAAAAATACCTCGACTTCTTCGGCCAGAAGATGTCGCGACCGCTCGTGATTCCAGATCTCCATCCGATCGATGGAAGCCCTTGCCAGCAACGGCGTGACCCTGAGACCGGAATAGGTCAGGAGCGGCAACTCCTGCGTGGACATCTTGCGGTGGATCAGCTCTTCGAGTCGGGCTTTCACGATGTGCGAGACATAGTCGTTGAGGATGACCCCAACCAACGCGACCAGACCAATCACCATCGCGACGCGTACGAGTACCAGGCGGCTCTTGCGCGGCCGCACGACAGGAACAACCGGTTCGAACTGCCTCTGGGGAAGCATGGGAAAGAGCAACCGCGGATGCTCGGAAATCTCGGGTTCGGTTCCTTCCCCTGACGGTGATGAATCTTCGATGGTGTACCCACAGGTGGGACACGTCAGAAACTCGCTTTCCTGCCCGTGTCCGCACGAGCGACACCGCCATACGATTGCCACGGAATCGAGGGAGAGGGAAGGACCGGCCGTTTCCGGGGTATGGGGGCGCGAATCTTTTTCCGCGGCGGTCGTTTCCGGCTCTTCCAAATCGGTCGGAAGGCACATGGGACAGGTCTCGAATCGGGTGGCCTGAAAATGGCCGCAGGCCGGACATCGCCATGTGATCTGAATCTGGTCTTCGGCCTCTGCCGTCTTCTCTCTGGAAACCGGAGGTCCGGCGGGATTCCCTGCGGACAGAACCGTGTGGAGCTCTTCGACCTCCTTGGGGGAAAGGCCGTACTTCCGCATCAGGGAGGAGTCATCCATTCCCGATCTCATCTCCGCGAGGGCCTCCTGCAGGAGGAGGGTTTCTTTCTTACCCCTGTTCATAGGTTCGGCAACGTGCTCTCGTCCACTGGAGATTGCTGCGGGCAGCGCCGCTCTGCAAATGCGGCTCCTTCTTCAGGAAGCTCGACTTGAATACCGCCGTTCCAAGTGCGCTGCAACCTCGACGGGCCAGCTCATTCATGCACAAATCGGTGGTATACTCAAGAAGTACGGTGAACGGGAAATGAGTTACCTCGTTATCTACAACCCGGCAGCAGGCCTCGGCAAGTCTCGCCCGTGGGTGAACCGATTTGTCGGCATCCTCGAACGCCGCGGGCACCAGGTGGAGATGTTCTTCACGGCAAAACCGGGAGACGCGCTCCAACGGGCTCGTCGCGTCCGAAGCGGGACAAAGGCGATCATCGCCGCAGGAGGCGATGGAACGGTCAACGAGGTGATCAACGGCCTGGGTGGCACACCGGGTGTCCCGATCCTTCACGTGCCGACCGGAACCGCAAATGAACTGGCGTCCTCTCTCGGCCTGCCCGCTGATCCGGAGAGTCTGGCAACCATTCTGGAGCAGGGCGCGGTCCGGATGATCGACGTGGGAGCGGCAGGGGATCGGCTGTTCCTGCTCAATGCCTCCGCAGGCTTCGACGCCATGGTTGTCGAGGAGATTCACCGAAATCGCAGGACCACGTTGGGGTATCGAGGGTACGCGATCCCGATTCTGAAGACTATGGCACGGTACCGAGCCCGAGACATCTTCATCGAGGTAGACGGCCGAGACCGGCTCTCCGGGGCGCTCGTCATGGCTCATAAGGTCCGGACCTACGGCCGTCTCTTTGTCTTTGCCGACGGGGCGCGCCTCGATTCCGGTCATTTCGATGTCTGCGTCTTCGACCGGGGGGATGTGCTTGCCTTGCTGGGATACGCCCAGGCGGGGCTCACGCGACAGAGCGGGGCGCTTTCCACCATGACTCGGCTGAAAGCCACCTGCATTCGCCTGGAGGCCAAAGTCCCGATTCCCGTGCAGGTGGACGGCGACTTTCTCGGGACGACTCCGGTGGAGATCACCTTGCTCCCGGCGCGGATTCCGCTCGTAGCTCCTGCCTGAAGCCGCCTGAGAGCGGCCGGTTACTCGACACGTCGGAACCGTTCATGATATGGATGATGACTATTCGTCATTCCAACGGCCTTCCCGACCTGTCGCAGAAGCAGATCCACCGGGAGGTCTTGGCCGAGCGCGGACTGCACGCGGCTCGGGCGATCGTCACAGCCCGTAAGACCTGGGTGAACAGCCCAAACCCCTCATAACGACGTATCGGAAGTTCCTACCACAAGGAGGCGACTATGGTCGGAGAGCTGGAACCAGTGCGCAAAGCCTTCGAAAAGGCTATGGGACCATTCAGGAAACGCAAGACGATCCTCGAAGTGCTGAAAGAAGCGGAAGTCGGCAAGGGCAGGCGTTCCGTGTTGGCTGAGGAGGCTGCCGGACTGGACAAGCAGTGGGTCGAAGCCGTTGAAGAGCTCCGGCAAGCAATCGCCGCGTGCCCTCTCTTCTCGACTCAGAAAAAGGAGTGACTCCACTCGGCCGTCAGAGGGAAGACAATCGGAACATCCGATGAAAATACCCACCACCACCGACGCCGGGGCTGGCAAAGATCAAGCGGCGACCGACGGGAGCGGCCGATATATTTAACGTTTTTGGAACGGGGGTGCGAGGGGAGGACCTTTTTCCAAAAAAGTCTCCCCCCGCATTCACCTTTTCATAGCAACTCCTAATGCATCGACGGCTCCCGCTGGTCGCCGCTTCGTGTTTGCCAAATCACCGTGGGAGGTTTCCGACACGGGAAAGATGCCTGTCCCGTCACAACACACCACGCTCTTTGTCATCCTCAAGAGGTTCGAATCCGCGATTCGGCGCGTCGGCCGGTACGTCCGATTCAATCATCTCCTATTCGCGGCGATTATGGCTCTATCTGCGGTCAGTTTCTGGTTGTCGTACGAATTCCGATTCGACTTCACTGTTCCGAAGCAGTTCGAGTATCAGCGAATGCTCTGGATGCCGTACATATCGGCCCTGAAACTTCTGCTGTTCGTCCTACTCAGGGTGCACGCCTCGAACTGGCGATACGTAGGCATCGAAGACATCCCCCGCCTGATTTTCTATTGTCTGGCATGCAGCATCACCTTGGCGCTCATACCGCTGGTCACCGGCCGAGTCATGATCCCGCGCGGAGTGATCCTCATTGACTTCTTCTTGAGCCTCGTACTCATCGGAGGGGCTCGCGTCGGCATTCGCTCTTTCCGTGAAAAGCTCGTTGCGTTTCTCAGTGAAGACCAGAAGGCGGTCAGACAAGACGCTGTCGTCATCGGCGCAGGCGACGCGGGGGAAATGATCGTTAGGGAAATCACCCGAAATCCCCGCGCGGGTCTGCGCGTCCGTGCGCTCTTTGACGACGACCCGACCAAGAAGGGGCTCTCCATTCACGGCATCAGCGTCGTCGGAACCACGAACGCCGTCCCGGATTTCCTGAGAATTCACCCGGTGCAGGCAGCGATAATCGCCATCCCCTCCGCCCACCGGTCCGACATCCGGAGGATCTACAACATCCTCAAGGACCTCAACCTCGCGGTGAAAACCTTGCCATCGCTCCACGAAATAGTGACAGGAGCATCGACCCTCACCCAGTTGCGGGACCTGAGCATCGCCGATCTGCTCGGACGGGAAGAGATCCTGATCGACAGCGGGCAGGTTTACCATCTTGTTTGCGGCAAGGTCGTCGTCGTTACCGGCGCGGGTGGGAGTATCGGATCGGAGTTGTGTCGTCAAATCGTCAAACGGGCGCCCGCCACGCTCGTGCTGATGGAACGTTCCGAGAACAACCTCTTCCAGATTCACCGGCGCCTCGTCGAGCAGGCCGGATCCGGCATTTCCCTTGTACCGCTCCTGTGCGACGTCAATGACGCGGAGCGCATGAGCTACGAATTCGACCGATTCAGACCCGACCTCGTTTTTCACGCTGCTGCGTACAAACATGTGCCGATGCAGGAATTCAATCCGGTTGAATGCTTCAGGAATAATGTCGGGAGCACGCGCACGCTCGTCCAGGCATCCGATACTTTCGGAGTCTCCGCCTTCTTGTTGATTTCCACGGATAAGGCGGTACATCCCACGAGTGTGATGGGCGCGACCAAGAGAGTCTGCGAGCTCTATTGCCAAGCCTATGCTGGCCGCAGCCGGACACGGTTTCTCTCCGTGAGGTTCGGAAATGTCCTTGCGTCCGACGGAAGCGTGGTTCCGATATTCATGGAACAGATCGCCCGAGGTGGTCCCATCACCGTCACCCATCCGGACATGCGGCGCTACTTCATGACCATTCCCGAGGCGGTGACCCTCGTACTGCAGGCCGCGGCGCTGGGAGAATCGGGGCAGGTGATGGTTTTGGAGATGGGTGAGCCCGTCCGAATCATGGACATGGTGCAGCAGCTTATCCAATTGGTCGGAAAGGACCGGAACGACATCCCCATAGAAATTATCGGAATCCGGCCCGGCGAGAAGCTCACGGAAGAATTGTCATCAACCGACGAAACCTCGGCGCAAACGGTTCACAGCAAGATCAGGGCTTTCAATTTCAAGAGCGGGCATCCGGAAGAAATCGTCGAACGAATCCACGAGGCGATCCGCAGATCGTTCCACACGTACGACGGTGGGGATATCGTCGGCATCCTGCGAGACCTCGTGCCGGAATACGAGCCTGATCCTCTCTCGGGGACGCCTGCATCCCGGCCGGCCAATCCGCATGAGCAAAGTCGCTGACAGCGTGGAAAAGACGAGTGCGGTGAGCGCCGGGGTACCGCCGCGACCGGCAGCTCTCGCCCGTTCCAAAAGTCCCCGTAGCCTGCCCTGCTCCTACGCGGCCGGCGCCTCCGCCTTGCCCATGAGCTCCTTTTCCGCGATGAGGTCTTCCAGGTGCTCTTTTTCCCGTACGAGCTCCTCCAGGGACAGGTTTGAAGTGGCCGCGCCTTGGCTGCCGGGGATCTCTATCCCCTGGGACCGCAGGAATTCCTCCACCTTGGCCTGGTTCTTCTTGTACAAGTAAAAACCAACGACGCTGAATCCGAGCCCGGCCAAAAAACCGATGACATGGTTTCTTGTGATGTTCAACATGTTGTATCCTCCTGAGATTCCGCACATCACCGTATGGTTAATCCGTCAACATTGGCTTCCCGGTTTCACTCGTACGTGAAACGAATCGGTACGCCGCGATCCACCTGTCCAAGGCCTTCCAACACCTGACTGTGCACCCTTGCAACGTCCGTGATGTCCCGCAACAAGCTGCTGTCCCCGCTGCGCGAGGCGCCTATGAGCGCATACTGAACCAGAGCGGGAACCGCTCGCAACAGCTCGACGGTCGTTTGGTCCGTGGTGTCGGGCCGCACCACAATACCGTACCCTGCTTGAGCATCGCAGGTGTCGCCCGCGTGGGTGACCCGCAGCAACACACCCCTTGCCGGAGGCCGGAACAGATGCCGACCGAACGAGGTGAGCCAAGCCACCAAAGCCGACGACAGGATCCGCCCACGCAAAAACGACGACGCCAAGTAGACGACCGACAACACTTCCGGATGGAAGTATCCGATACGCTTCAGTTCCTGATACCCATGGGCCACGATCGCAGCTGCAGTGCCCAAGCCCGCGACCCAGTCCAAAATCAACGTGTTCCTCAACCCGGCCCCCATCGGTCGGGCCGTCAGTGCCGTGACGATCGCCAGTGCGGAATAAAACGACGACTCACTCAACTCACGCAACTCCGGTTCCGGGAGCACTCTCACGGGAACGCAGCCACGATCGAGCGACAACGACGTGGCAACGCGAATGATGATTTCCTCGGCAGTGACCTGGAGCGAGTTGAAGACCACCAGGAGCGATCCGGAAACCATTGTGGCATGCATGGACAGGATCCCGGGGTGCTCTCGAACCATGGAGATGGTTTTGTCCATATCCGCCGGCCAGACGGAGAGCCGCAGACGTATCCGGCCGGGTAGCCGGTGCATGATGGCGATGACGGGAATCTGCGCCATGTTCATTTGCCCTTATTCATATCGTGAAACAGGAGGCGTGACGAATTGAGCACCACTGCAACCGTGCATGCATTATGGAGCACCGCGCTCCAAAACACCGGAAGCACCCCGAGGGATGCCAGCACGAGGCCCATGGAATTCACTCCGATGGCGACTGCGAAGTTTTCCCGCACAACCGCCATGGTTTTGCCTGCCAAGTTGATCACCGCCGGAATCATGAGGGGATCGTCGCCGGCAATGGTGATGTCCGTCCGCGTGCCGCCCATGGCTACGCCAATGTCGGCATAGGCCAACGCAGGGGCGTCGTTGACTCCGTCGCCCACCATGACGACCCGCACCCCTTTCGACTGCAATTGGAGAACGGTCTCCGCCTTGTCTTCCGGCAAGACCTCGGCGCGGTAGCGATCCATGGCCATCCGCGTCGCAACGATCTCAGCGTGCTGTTCCACATCGCCGGTGAGCAGGATGATGTCGTCCATGCCGGAATTGCGCAGCCGATTCAATGCCTTCTTCATGTTTTCTCGAAGAGCGTCCTGGACCCCGACGATGCCCACGAGCGATGCATCCCGGGCGACGTACATGATGTTCTCGCCTCGGCGCACGAGTTTGGAAACCGCTTCCTCGCTCCCATGGAGATCCACGCCGCTCTCCTGCATGAACCGCCTGCTGCCGACTCGAATCCTATTGCCGTCAACGCGGGTCTCAACGCCTCTCGCCACGTGCACCATGGTGTCGCTGTGTCCGGGGACGCGGCGGCCGGTGCGCCGCACCTTTTCCTGGATGGCCACCGCCATTGGATGGGTTGACGTCTCCTCGGCTGCAGCCGCGTACTCGATGACTTGTTCCAGCGGAGTGCCCGGCAACAGCGGAACAATGCTCGTCACTTGAGGCCGGCCCTCGGTCAGAGTGCCGGTCTTGTCCAAGATCAGCGTATCCGCCTCGGCCAAGAGCTCGATGTAATTTCCGCCCTTGATCAATACCCTGTTGCGCGCGGCATTGCACATGGTGGCGGACAACGCGGTGGCGGTGGACAGCCGCACGCCGCATGAGTAATCAATGATGAGCATATTGAGCGCGCGGGTGAAACTCCTGGTAATGGCATAAACGAGGACAGCCAATGCAAAGTTGAGCGGGATGAACTGAGTGGAGAACTTGTCCGCGTACGCCTGAATCGGAGCCTTCCGGTGCTCGGCCTCTTCCACGAGGTGGACGATCCTGGCCACCGCGGTCTGGTCCCCGACTTTTTCCGCCCGAATGACGATGCGGCCGCTCTTGACCACGGTGCCCGCGAACACCTCGCTTTCCGCAGACTTGGCCATGGGCATGAATTCCCCGGTGATGGACGCCTGGTCGACAGCGGCCTGGCCGGACTCCACCAGGCCGTCGACGCTGATCTTCTCTCCGGCGTGCACCATGATGCGGTCGCCTCGACGCAATTCCTCGAGGCGGACCTTCTCTTCAGTGCCGTCCGACCTGATCCTCCATACGTGCTCCTCGCCGACACTGAGCATGTCACGAATCGCACGCCTTGTCCGATCCATGGTATATGCGGTGAGCAGCTCGGCAATGTCCGCCAGCCAAACGATGGTCAACGCGGAGACGTCCCGGCCTCCGATGAGGCTGGCCAGGATCGCAGTGGCACTCAAGGTATCGGCATTTGGCCGAAGATTGCTGCGGAGCGACTCGAAGCCGCTCTTGAAGATAGGTATTGCCAAGGAAACGGTGGTCAATGCCGGGAACGTCAGAAATCGGCCCAGAAGCGAAGTTGGTGGGGCCATCGCCCCGCGCCTGATCCATATCCACAAAAGCGTCACGCTCGTTGCGGCCACTCGCCCGAGCATTTCGGAAATCGGGGCCTCCTGAATGCGCCGCTCATTCACGGTGAGATTGGACTCCTGCTGCCTCTGTGTCTTGTACGCTATGAGCGAATAGGTGGCAATCACGGACTCGGCAAGTTCCACGACCTCCCCCTCGGTCAGTCTCGTGACATCGTAGTATATGAGTGCGTTCCCCGTGATGGGCGTGACCCTCGCCGACACGATGCCTTCCGAAGTCGCCAGGCGCTCCTCGATTTCAGCGGCTTGATCGGGAAGAAACTGCAGGGCCCCGCAACCGACGCGCACGCGACCGGGTACCCTGTGGAGGATTTGACATGCCAGCAAAGGTGTGGACTTACGACCAAACATCTTCTGATATTACAACCTCCTTTAAGTAAGCATGAGAGGCTGTGTCACAGTTGGTCAACAACTCCTGCAGCCTGACGAGCACGCGGGGGAGGCTTTGCGCATTCACCCGAGCCATTTTGTTCCGGTATTTGACGGCCAGGCTCACCAAGGCGTCAATATGCTCCAGTATATGAGCCTCGGTGGTCACATGTTGATCGTATTCCAGGAGCACATTCCCGGTGATAAAAGAAGGCTTCAAGTTTTTGAGACCACGAGGCCGCGGAATGGCTTTGATGAGCACGTACGCCAGGTCGCGGTTTTCTGACGGTATTCTCCGCAACGCGGGAATTTCCACTCGTACTCTGCCCGGGAGCCGATGCAGCACACGAGATTTCAACCCGACCCTCAACAACAATTCACGAAAATCCATGCCTCTCACTCTCTCCCGCAGGGCTCACCCAAGGCCGATATACGACCACCAGAGGAGCGTCAGGCCGGTGGGGAAGCTCGCGAAGCCCTGCTGCCTCAGCTTGTACGCCCCCACCGCGAGGAATCCCACCATCAGGAGCGTCTTCAGATCTGTCATCCCTCCGGTGAGATCGTACACCGCACGATTGACGCTCTGCGCGACGTCTTTCAGCTCCCGTGCCAGGAGCGGAGGTGGTGGATTCAAGAACGCCTCTTCCAGGTCCAAGAGCTTTAGGAGAGCCACGAAAAGGACGTCCGGAGCAATGGTTTGAGAATCGTACCAAATGAGCACACTGCCGCTCACGACATTGATCTCAACGGACCGCACCCCATGAATCCGGGGCAACGTCTCCGTCAGGGTGGCCTTGGCAGACTCATTTCCGACAACCGCTTGCGAGCGGAATCTCACCCGGCCGGGCAGATTGCTTGCCGTAACAATGGGACCACTGAAGCTCAAGAGGGAGCTTCCTGCCGCGCGGCCCAGAAGATCCGTCATGCGTCCCAAGATGCCTCCGGAAGCACCGTGGACTCCTCCGTTGCTCGTTCCCGGCTTCATGGTACGCTCCTCGCTTTCGCTGAACCCCATGGGGCAGTTATAGTTGCGCGCCTTCACGTTCGCGGAAGCCTTCGGTCAGCATGGTGGCAGCCGAAGACAAGTCCCGCGTTCTGCGCGGGATCACTGCAGAGGGCGCAAAGATTTCAAGCGACAGTTTCCACTGCGACCTCCGCGTTCTCTGCAGTGTGCGTTTTCGGCGAAAGATACCGCAATTTTCAACGCGGGCACTGTAACAGCGCTCGAGCCCACTTACCTGGGAACCTTGACGCTTCGTCCGACAGCGTCTCCGGCCGCCTCGGCATTTTGATTCCACCGTTGCGCGAGCATATTTGAGGCGTCTTTGTACAGCATTCGCAACGGATTGCGATGCGTTGCCAGGAGAAGCCCGAATACTGCCACTGACAAGATTGTCCTGGTATGCGCCGGCCAGACTTTCTCGGGCACGAAATGCACGGCAAGCATGCCGGACAATCCGCCCAAAGCCAGTAATCCGGTCAGGGTTTTCGGCCTCATAGTGACTCCGAGTAAAATTGCTTCGGCCCCGAGGCTAGTCTCAGTCTATCCACTCCACGCGCGCCTGGCAACCATTATCGCAAAGGTATAGTGGAGCCTCATAGGAAACCGCCGAATACTTCAAGCAGCATGTCAAGGATGCCTCACCATCATTGTGGCGAAACGCGCTCCACTATCAGTCGGCTATAACCATGAGATTCCGGGATGTTGTGAATGATGAGCACGCCGTCATTTCCCGCAGCACCAACGAAGGCTCACTGGCTTTCCCGTAGGTGAAGAGTGCCGCGAATTTCAATGAGCGGCACTATAGCGACGGAATCGCCCAAGGCGGGCCAGCGGACCACGCGGTCACAATCGAACAGCAACAAGGCCCAAGGGCGCTCCAACTCAGTTAGAAGTAACTAACACGGTGAGATATATCTGTCAAGTCGAATGTGTGGGACAGGCTTCCCGTTTGTCGTCATGGGATTCCCGGAACAGGCGCCCAGGTGCTTATTGGCGCTTCCGCACCGCCCTTCTCCGGTCGAGAATTTCCTGCACCTCCCGGTCGCTGAGGTCATGGAAGTCCCGGTAAAACGAAGCCACCGCGAATGGAGGTTTCTCCTGGACAAACAAGATGTGGATTTCATCGAAATGTGACTGGACCGTTCCCACCGAATCCCGCGGCGAAACCGGCACGCACAGGGTCACCGATTCCGGCCCGAGCTTGCGCACCATCGTCGCAGCGGCCAGCATGGTGTATCCAGTGGCCAGGCCGTCGTCCACCAGGTAGACGTGCATTCCCCTGACCTCCGGCGGGCGGTCGTTTCCCGCGTACGCCAGAGCCCGGCGTCGCACTTCCTGCCGCACTTCCTCGGTGATTCGTTCGATGGTGGCCTCGGAGAGTCCAAAGTGATACACCATTTCTTCGTTGAGGAAACAGCTTCCGTCGACGCTCACCGCGCCGAACCCGGCTTCGGGGTTGCGAGGCAGCGGAAGTTTTCTGACCACCACGACCTCCAGGCGGGCATCGACAGCGTCGGCAATGGGCTCTGCAACGGGAACGCCTCCCCGTGGGAGCGCGAGCACGACTGCACGTTCCCGGGGCCGCGCTTTCATGAGCGCCACCAGTGCCACGCCCGCGTCCCGCCGGTCCTGAAACGCGGGAAAAGGCCGGTAGACTCTCCGGGAGACATTCAACAATGACATGGCTCTGTTGCCCTTCCGCGGATTGGGAGCTTTTCATACAGCTCCGACCCACCAACGGTTCTGTCTCACAGTATAGGCTCGATGAGCCCCAAATGGGAGCGAGGTCTCGATGGAACAGCCGCGGGACGAGCTACAGTGCCGCTCATTGAAATTCGCGGCACTCTTCACATACGGGAAAGCCAGTGAGACTTCGTTGACTTTGAGTGAGATCCCCGCGTGGTCATCATCCACAACTTCGCGGAATCTCATGGTTATGGCCGACTGATAGTGGAGCGCACTTCTCTATGGTCACGCGCCTTGAAGTTCGCGGGGAAGTTGATCCCATTCGCAGTAGGGGCAGACCCGCGTGTCTGCCCCATTTAGCCTATAGCCTCGAATGCGGGCGGACACGCGGGTCCGCCCCTACCAAACAGGGGGCCATCGGTCGCCGAGCATTTCCGCAATTATCAACGCGTGACACTCGAAAAGAACGTTGAGCCTTATTCGAGATTCAGCTTCAAGTTTTCCATCCTTTTCAATGCGCTCCACTATAGTTGTCAAGCGACTCTGCGTCGTGATAGGGTGTTGCGCGTTTTGCATCTCATCGTGCGATGATTTCGGGGATGGATCGTCGTGCGGTCTTTCGCCAAGAATCCCGGCGATAATTCTTCGGCAATCTCCGGCGGTGTGGAGCCGGTCTACGGGAGTATGCCATGGCGCTATCGGAATTGAGCGGCCTTGTTGAAACACAACGCGGCTTCTTTGACAGCGGGAAGACGAAGGACCCGGACTTCAGAATAGCCCAATTGAAGCTCCTCCAGCAGGTCCTCGTCCAAAACGAACCGGCCCTTTACGAAGCGCTCAAACTGGATTTGAACAAGGCAAAGACTGAAGCCTATCTCTCCGAAATAGGTTTGGTGATCGGTGAGCTTTCTCATGCCATCCGCCATCTGCGAGGGTGGGCAAAGCCACGAACCGTCTGGACACCGACAGTCCACTTCCCCGCGGTGAGCAGGGTGCATTTCCAGCCCCTCGGGGTGGTTCTGATCCTCGGCCCGTGGAATTACCCCGTTCAGCTCGCGCTTGCCCCCCTGATCGCCGCAATGGCCGCTGGTGACTGCGCGGTGATCAAGCCTTCGGAATTTGCTCCACACACGTCCGAACTGCTCGCTCGAATCGTGCGGGAAACCTTCGAGCCCGCATACGTCGCGGTCGTGGAAGGCGCGGCGGAGACGGCTCAGGCGCTGCTGGAAGAGAAGTTCGACCACATCTTCTTCACCGGCGGCAGCACGGTGGGAAAGATCGTTGCCGCGGCCGCGGCGAAGCACCTGACCCCGGTGACGCTTGAACTGGGAGGCAAGAGCCCGTGCATCGTCGACGACGTGGTGGACCTGGAAACAGCGGCCAAGCGAATCGTGTGGGGGAAATTCCTCAACGCGGGCCAGACGTGTGCGGCTCCCGATTACCTGCTCGTTAACCGAAACGTAAAGGAGCCGCTCCTGGAAAAAATCGTCTTATCGATCAGGAAATTGTACGGAGCGGACCCCCGCGTGAGTCCCGACTATGGCCGGATTATTACTCAGAGGCATTTCGAGCGACTTGCGGGGTTTCTGGGGCTGGGAGATATTGTCACCGGAGGCCGGACCGACCCGTCAGACCGGTACATAGCTCCCACGGTGATCGACAACGTGAGGCCGGAACATCCGATCATGCAGGAAGAGATCTTCGGCCCCATCCTTCCGGTGTTGGAATACGGCGATCTCACCGAAGCGATCTCGTTCGTCAACTCCCGGCCCAGACCGCTCACGCTCTACGCGTTCTCCAGCAGGCGAGACACCTTCCGGCGAATTACAGCCGAAACGTGCTCGGGGGGCGCAACCTTTAATGACACGCTTCTCCACTTGGCCTCGCCGCATTTGCCGTTCGGCGGAGTGGGCGATAGCGGATATGGCAGGTATCACGGGAAAGCAGGCTTCGAAACGTTTTCCAATCAGCGGAGCATCCTCTACAAACCGTTCTGGCTCGACGTGCCGTTACGGTATCCCCCTTACGGCAACAAGCTGCCGTGGATACGGAGAGCCATGCGTTTCCTGATCTAGGGGCCCGAGTTGCGTCACGTTGTCGATTCCTCGTCAGCTCCCCGGCGTTCACGGGAGCGCGAAATGGCATACTCCAGGAGTCTCGCCCAACTGCCCCGCGAAACCGAAATAACGTAGAAACCGGCCACACACCGGCCGTTATTGTCGAGGCTCCTCTTCCATCGGCACCTGACTTCGAGGGTGATGGGAGGTCCGCCGACGATCGCGTCCGCTCTGACCATCAAGGTCTTCACTTCGTTCACCTTGGCTGCCAGACCTTCCACCCCGAGCCCGTGTTCAGAGATGTTCGTGACCATTCCCGTGTTTTCCGGTCTGCCCGCCTCGCAGACCTGGAGGGGAAACCGGAGGGAATGCCGCGGGTGAATACGAACATGGAGGGGGACCGACTCATTGGAGAAAATCGACCACGCCTCGAACTCCACCGGCGTTATCGCCCCGGAATCCAGCAACTTCTTGAAGACCGTGGAGAGCCCCTTCTCCGACAGGCCGTACTTCCTCATCAACTCGGTGTCGGCCACACCGGCTCGGATGTCGGTTACGAGGTCCCTGCCGTCTATTTCGTGCTTCGGCGCCATGTGATGCGATGATTCGTCCTCATAAGGGGGTGCGGTTTCGTTCTGTTCGAGCGCGCCGCAAGATTAAACGCTGAAGAACAGCAAAATCGGGCGACCGCCGGTCGCCCCTACGGCGCCGTTCTTTCCGAGAAATACCGTAAAGGGACCTATGAAACGATCTACTATGATTCAGAGTGACCGTTCACCGGGGTTGCTCGTGAATGAGACGGCGAGCGCCGTACCCCGTGTCCCCATCCCCTATCCCCTTCCCCAAGTGTGGGGAAGGGGGATCAGAAGCCCCCTCTCCAAACTTGGAGAGGGGGTTGGGGGTGAGGGCTCGAATTCACGGTGAACGATTACGATTCAGATTTGTCCGTGCTTGTCCTCCATGCTCTCAGTTGGCGGAGAGCGCGGCGCTTCCTCCACCATTGCCAGACGCCCCCCGATGTCGTCATCAGACCGGCGGTAGCCAAAAGGGGAGCCCATTGGGTGCAGATTTCACACCAGATCGAGAACGTGGGACACGTGTACCCGAAGACTCTCAATGTGCGAGACATCTCGAGCTCGTCGGCCCAGAGCGGCATGAGGTACGGCCATCCCGCATAGAGCACCCCGCCTATGAGTACCATGGCCGCACCGATTCCCACAAGCCACACATGGAGCGTGCTGTCGGCAAGCTGCAATCTCGAGCGCGCTTCTTGACGGGCCCGTTCCTCCGCCTGCCGGCGTTTGAGAAGGGCTTCCCGCATGGCCTGTCCCTGCTTTGCCCGCTCATACTTCTTTATCTCTTCCTCGTGGATTCTCCGCACCTCTTCCTGTGACGGCTTGCCGGGGGAAGGGCCGGAGTCGTGCCCGCTTCCGCTCCCGGACCGCTGCGAGCCCGGTGCGAGGTGAGCCGGAACGTAAAGACATTTCGGACACTGGTCGTATTCGGCGTCGTGATTCGTCCCGCAAGCAGGGCATTTCCACAGCATATCAATTTGTTGGGTGAAACGCGCATCACCGGTCGGCAGATCGGACTGTTTGAGATCCCCGGAATCCAGAAGGCGACGGACGAGGCTTTGGAGCTCGTCTCCGGTCAGTTGATAGAGCCTCATGAGCGTACCGAAATCCGCGCCGGCCTGCAACCGTTCTCGAAAATCCTTCGTATTGATGGTGCGCTTCGGGGTGAGCATCCGTGGTTCCTTTCCGGCGGACGCCAATCATTATATACCGATAAAGAGGATTCGTGCACTCAATTGCCGAGGACCACCCAGGCCGGGCCTCGTGACGGCCAAGGGCTCGTGATTGGGCTCGGAATGAGAAAACTACCCGCGGGCCCGGGGGAGAGTGAAGCTGAAGGTCGTCCCTTTTCCTACTTCGGACTCGACCCAGACACGGCCCCGATGACTTTCCACAATCTTCTTCACGATGGCCAGCCCGAGGCCGGTTCCTGTCTTGACTTCGGAACCGGTTGACACCCGGAAGAAGCGATCGAAGATCCTTCCATGGTATTCCGGTGGTATGCCGACTCCGTTGTCCGACACGCTGACTACCACAAGGTCCCCTTCGTCTCCGGCCACCCGGATCCTGACCTTCGCGTTGGGAACGTTGCCCATGTGCCGGATGGCGTTGATGACAAGATTGTCGAGCACCTGAAGGATGCGCCGCGCGTCGGCCAGGACAGGTGGGACCTCTTCGGGGAGATCGGCTTCCAGACTGATTCCACGCTCCATGGCCTTCCCGGTGTGTCGGCCGATGATTTCATTGACGAGGTTGTCCATCCTGACCGGTTCTGCGGGAGGAGGAGTGTAGGACTGGGAAAGTTCGTCGAGAAGGTCCTTGAGGAATCTCTCCATCGACTCCGCGCTCGACCCGAGCTGCTCAAGGATCTGCTGACTTCTGGTTTCGCAGAGCCCTGCACCGGCCTTCTCCCGCAGGTGGCGAACCAGCCCTGCAATGGTGATGACCGGTGACTTGAGGTCGTGGGCCACCATCTGAATAAGCGACTCGAGCTCTTCGTTTCGTTGAGCGACTTCTGCCGTACGCTGTTTTAGTTGCCCTTCAACCCTCTTACGGTAACTGATGTCGCGGATCACTCCGGAGAAAAAGACTCCGTGAGAGGTCCTCCACGTGGAAAGAGAGAGCTCGATGGGAAACTCGATGCCCCCTTTTCTCAACCCTTCCAGCTCGACGGTTCTTCCGATGATGTGCGGGACGCCGGTTTCCAGGTAGCGCGCGACTCCCGATCGATGCGCTTCTCTGAATCGTTCGGGAATCAAAATAGTTACGGATTTACCCAGGATTTCCTCTTCGGTGTATCGGAAAATGTTTCGTGCCCCCTGATTCCAGAAGACAACGGTATCGTCGCTGTCGACGCCGATGATCGCATCGATTGCCGAGTGAGCCACGGCGCGGAACTTCATTTCCGAGGCCCTCAGGGCGTCTTCGGCAAGTCTGCACGCTGTCTGCGCGGTCTGCAATTCCTGGTTGAGCCTGCGCATTTCCTCGATTTCTCTGACAAGTTGGTCCTTGTTTTTTTCCATGTCGTTCATGCGTTGTCTCCAGATCCGCTCCTCATCGGGCACGGTCCGCAACATCCTCTCCATCGGAATATCCATATATAACATGTTGTCGCAGAAACGGCCCAGCAAGAATTGCTCGTTACCAATCAGTCACGTCTGCGGCTCAGTGCTGCGTTTCACCAATACGGTCGTGGAATCTGTCCCGTGAGATTGCTTCGCTTCGCTCGCAATGACAAGTTCCGGGAGTGTCATTGCGAGGAGCGTAGCGACGAAGCAATCCTGACGCGACGAGAATTCACGACCGAACTTGCGAAATGGAGCACTTCGTGTCATAGCCGCCCGGAATTGAGGGCTTACGAATCCCTTGTTTTCATGATATAATTTCGTATGGTTTGCGCGCAGGTTCAAAGCGCCGTGCGACGGGGAGCTGTGGTCCACCGCTTGGGCTCCCTCGGTTTGATTTCCCAGGCCGGTCCGATTGGTGGACGCCGGACGGCCGACTGGTCCGAGGAGCGGTTCAATCGTGGCAAAATTCGAGATCAAGCACAGGAAGACCGGTGAAATCATCTTCAGCGGAAAGGCGAGGACCAAGAAGGAGCTCGTGCAGGCTGCGATTCAATCGGGGACCGACGAGTCCTTGTTTGGGCTGGTGACCGCGAAGCTCCACCTGAAGAAGACCGGCAAGGTGCGGTTTTACGGCGCGGATCTAAAGGGAGAGGACCTCTCGGAGATCGATCTCACGGGGGCAGACCTCTCGGGCGCGGATCTCTCCGAAAGCAACCTCGAAGGCTCGTGCCTGAAAAACGCCACGTTATCGCGATGCGACCTGACCGCGGCCAATCTCTCCCGCTCCTCACTCCACGAGGTCGACCTGACCGAGAGCGTCCTGACCAGAGCCGTATTCACCAAAGCGGTCCTGGACAATACCAATCTGACGGGCGCGGCTCTCTCGGGCGCGAACCTCTCCGGTATCAGGCTCACAAAGGTCAATTTCACGAAGGCAAATTTGTCCGGAGCCCACCTTGGATCGAGTGATCTGTCCCGTGCGGTGTTAGCAGGGAACGACCTGACGAAAGCCGATCTCTCGTGGGCGATCATGGTGAGGACGCGGTTTGAAAAGGCCGATCTCGCGGGGGCCAACCTCGAGCGCGCGGATCTGTCCAAATCCAAACTGTCCGGCGCTAATCTCGAGGGGGCGAATCTGTCTTCGGCCAACCTGGAAGGAGCCGACCTGACGGGGACGATCATGAACAACGCCAACTTGACGTCCGCAAATCTCACCGGAGCCACGTTGAAGAACGCCCACATGGTCGGCGCACATTTCAGCGGAGCCAAGCTCATCCGGGTCGAGGCTTCGGGATGCGATCTTTCCGGCGCGGACATGAGCGACGCTGACATGACCGGTGCGAATTTTTCCTCCGCTACCCTGAAAGAGGCGCGGCTGCCCCGGACGATACTCGTGGGAGCAAATCTTACCCAGGCGGATCTTCAGAAAGCGGTGCTGAAAAAAGGCAATCTCTCGGAAGCGACCCTGTTCGGCGCGAACCTGACTGACGCGGAATGCATCCAGACTGTCATGGAAAAGGCCGACCTGTCGAAGGCCAACCTGTCCGGCACAAACCTCGAAGAAGCCAATCTCCAGCGCAGCAAACTCCAGGGGGCCGATCTGACGGGGGCATCGCTCGTCCGTGCGCTCTTGACGGGAGCGGAAATGTCGAACGTCAACGCCCCCGGCGCGGATTTTGCCGAGGCAATCCTCGAGAACACCTCCCTGGAGGATGCCAATTTCTATGGAGCTAACTTCGCGGGCGCCAAACTCACGGGCGCCAAAGTCATAGGCACCTCTCTCGTGAAAGCCGATCTAAGCGGTGCGGACTTTTCCTGGGCGATTATCGACAAGGCGGACCTCTCCGGCGTCAAAATTCTCAAGACAAGCATGAGAGGGGCTAAAGTGACGGACGTCAAAGGAATCAAGTTCAAGAAGAAACCCGTATGACACGCAACCACTCACCCTCGCGGGACGTAACGTCGCTCCAAGCGTGTCATTGGGTCCTGCTCCGGCTCATCCCTTCAATGCGGCCTCATTGACGACCACGATGCTATAGGCACGGCCCGCAGTGTCCATCACCACGATTCTTGACAGATACGTCTTCCGGGAGATCCTCGCTTCGTTCCTGTTCTGCTTCGCGGTTTTCCTGCTGACGGGTCTCATCGCGGGTTTTCTTCCGCTCCTGCAAAAGGGGATGGAGGCGGGTCTGGAATTGACCCTCATCCTCTTTCAGGTCCTGATCAACGCTCTGCCCAGCACGTTGGTGACGGTGCTGCCCCTGTCGATCATGCTGGGGATCTTGCTCGGCCTCGGCCGGCTGTCGTCGGACAACGAAATTGCCGCAATCAAGGCATCGGGCGTGTCTGTGGTGCGACTCCTGCCGCCGGTGATCGTTCTGGGGCTCCTCGGATCGGCTCTCAGCCTGTTGTGCACGCTGGTCCTCATTCCCAAGGGAGTCGGCGAAGGACGGCGCCTCATGCAAGAAGCGCTGACCCGCCGCGCGGACGCGGGGATCGAAGAACGAGCTTTCTTCGACAAATTGAAAAACCTCATCGTGTATGTGGAAAGGATCGACGCACACACGAGGACGCTCCACCGCGTCTTCATTCGAGAATCGTCGAACCCCGACGAAGTTCTGACCATTCTCGCGAAGATGGGCAAAGCCGCACCCGATCCTCAGGGCAAGGCATTCATCCTTGACTTGCGGGACGGCGCCATACTCAAGGAAAACCGATACGGGGATTCCACAGGAACGCTCGCGTTCGAGAGCTATGTATTCCGGTACCCGCTCGATCAGTTGGGAAGCGGGGAGCCGAGCTTCGAGGAATTGTCGATCGCGGGGATTCGGGACAGGGTCGAGAAGGTGACACAGCCCAAAACGGGGGACACCCCGGAAGTGCTGGCCTACTACGACAGGGTAAGGAAGATGGGGCGCATGATGATTACTCAGCGGCTTGCCTATCCGCTCGCGTGCCTTGCTCTCGCGGTGCTCGCATTTCCTCTCGGCGTCCTGAACATGGGCAAGAGCCGGTTGAACAATGCCGCGCTCGGTCTGGTGGCCCTGTTCGCGTACTATGCTCTCACGTTGGCGGCCGAGCGAGCAGCGCGGTCGGGGCTCGCACCGCCGGAGGCGATGCTTCCTTTACCGCCTCTGGCCTTTCTCATCCTTGCCACGTATTTCACGGTGTGTGTGCAGCACGAGAGAATCCCGGCCTTCATTCGCCTGCCCCTGCAACTGATCCTCAGGCTGCGAAGCCAGGCTCCGTGAAGCCAAAAAGGGCGCGTTCGACCCGTTCCGATTCCGTATCCGGAAACCAACATGTTAGACGGCAACCGGCGTCAAGGTGTACACTCGGGCTAGGCGCTGAGCTGCCTTCACGTCTCCGTGCTCCAAAGCTTCCCTGACGGCATCGAGCTTGCGGGCATCCTTTACGGACAAGTAAGGCGACCAATCATCGTCTGAGAGTGTCAACTCCACTTCGACTTCCGCCAAATGGTTTCCCACGCGTACGAGTTTGGTGGCAGGTTTCACGTTCATATGCTTCCCGTGCAGCCTTCTTCGGAAGCACCTCAGCGCCAAAGAGCTTTGTTGGACAGAAAACGGTTCCCCGCAGAGCACTTGGAGATCGGCGAGAAAAACCTCGCGTCAAAATTCTGCGTCCTCTGCGCCTCCGCGGTGAAGAATGTGCGTTTCCCTCTCCGAATCCTAATTCACCTTCTTTTCGCGGCCGGCCCATTCCTTGCTCCGCAGGGCATGCTTCATGATCTTTCCCGTCGCGGTTTTGGGGAGCTCACCGAACTCGATGCTCTTGGGTACCTTGAAGCGTGCCATGTTCTCACGGCAGAAGGCGATGATCTCTTCAGCCTTCGGATCGGTCCCGGGCTTCGGAACGATGAACGCCTTCGGGACCTCGCCCCATTTCGGGTCCGGAACGCCGACCACAGCCACTTCCAGCACGTCGGGATGGCGGTAGAGGACGTTTTCCACCTCAACGCTCGAGATGTTCTCACCACCGCTGATGATGATATCCTTGGACCGGTCCCGTATTTCCACGTACCCGTCGGGATGGACCACCGCAAGGTCGCCGGTGTGGAACCATCCGCCCCGAAACGCCTTGTCCGAGGTCTCCGCGTCCTTGTAGTACCCGAGCATCACGTTATTGCCCCGCATGACGATCTCGCCCATGGTCTTCCCGTCACGTGGCGCCGGTTCCATGGTGAGCTCATTGACCACGTCCATGAAGCAGGCCGTGATGTAGGCAACACCCTGCCGGGCCTTGACAATGGCCCTCTCGTCCGCGGACAGATCGCTCCAGGACGGCTGCGGAGCACAAATGCTGTGCGGGCCGTACACTTCGGTCAGCCCGTAAACCTGTGTCACTTCCGCGCCGAGGGTCTCCATGTTCTTGATTACCGTCGGCGCGGGCGGAGCGCCTGCGGTGATGACCTTGAGCCGCCGCTTCATCTTGACGTCCTTGGCCCCCGGAAAGCCGGACATGGATATGAGCACCGTCGGAGCCGCACAGAGGTGCGAGACCCCTTCTCGCTCGACGAGGCGGTAAATCTCTTCGGGAACCACCTTGCGGAGACACACGTGCGTCGCAGCCACGGACGTCACCGCCCAGGGAAAGCACCAGCCGTTGCAGTGGAACATCGGCAGTGTCCAGAGGTACACCGACGTCGAATCCATACCGTGCTCGAGCGCTTCGCCGAGCGCGTTGAGGTACGCTCCGCGGTGGTGGTACATCACTCCCTTGGGCAGTCCTGTGGTGCCGCTCGTGTAATTCAGCGAGATCACGCCACGTTCGTCGTCGATCGCGGATTCCACGACAGCGTCCGAGGCCTCGGCCAGGAACTCCTCGTAGCTCGGCCCGTCGAGGGGCCGGTCGTCGCTGACGTCGCAGATGTTCACGAACGTCTTGATGTTGGGGATTTCGCCGAGTATGGGCGTCACAAGGCCGGCGAGCTCGTTGTCCACGAACAGAGCCTTCGCGTCCGAATGATTGATGATGTACTCGACCTCGCGGGGGGACAACCTGATGTTGATCGTGACGAGCGCGGCTCCGATGAGCGGTACTGCGAAATGGGCTTCCAGCATGGGGGGAATGTTGGGGCAGATCATCGCCACCTTGTCCCCCTTGCCGATACCGGCCGCGATCAGGCCGTTGGCAAACCGGTGGACCCTGTTCTGAAACTCCCGGTACGAGTAACGCTTGTCACCATGGACAACCGCGACCTTCTCCGGGTAAACCGCAGCGCTCCGGCCCAGGAACGCCACAGGGGTCAAGATCTCATAGCTGACGCTGTTCTCCGGCATGCTCGTTCCTCCTCAGTTCGCTGTAACGATGTCTGATTGGGAAGGAAATATGCGGTTCTCCCCTCCCCGCCGCTCGATCACGGCACACGTTCCCCAACATCCAGCCACGATCGGAGTCTCAGCCCTCCGGTCAAGTCCGCGGCAATCCCCTCGTGATTCTAGCATTGATTATAGGGGTTGCCAAAAATAATGACGGTTGCGGGATGAACGGTCCCGGTAGGGGCAGACCCGAGTGTCTGCCCCCATTTGGCCGATGGCATTGAATGCGGGCGGACACCTGAATGTGTACTGCCGCGGCCTTGCGAAAGATTTCCGCACAATGGTACCATGGACGTGGATCCAGCCTCCCGATCGCGTGCCGTGGTGGAGGTGATAGGGGCGAACACAAGGTTCGCCCGATTGCCACTCTCAGGGGGCAAATGTGGGGAATCGTTTACCGCGAGCTCAAGAATCCTCACCCACACACCCCTCTCCAAGAAGGGGCGGGCGAACACAAGGTTCGCCCCTACATTGGTGGCCCCCTTGCCCAAATTTGAGGAAGGGGACAGGGGATGGGTACTGCCGCGGCCTTGCGAAAGGTTTCCGCACAATGGTACCATGGCCGTGGAACCAGCCTCCCGATCGCGTGCCGTGTGGGAGGTGCAGGGGCGAACCTTGTCCGAGAGAGTTCCGGCAAGTCGAGCGTGCACCACCGCCGTTGTAGGGCGCGAACCTTGTGTTCGCCCTGCCGGCCTTCAGCATGACCGGCACGGAGGCCGGTCCCACCAACAACGGGAGTTCCGGAACTCCGTTGTGTTCGCCCGATTGCCACTCTGCGACTCCGCGGAAAGCGACTTCCATTCTCCGAAGAGAGAGGAGCCACAAATGGCAGCGCCGGCAAAGAAAGAAGCGACGTACGACGACCTCTACAGGATCCCGGAAAACATGACCGGAGAGATAATCGACGGAGAGCTCATTGTCACCCCGCGGCCGGCCTGGAGGCACATATACGTGTCGTCTTCGTTAGGCGGCGAATTAGTTCCTCCCTTCGGGTTCGGGCGGGGCGGACCCGGGGGCTGGTTCATCTGCGATGAACCGGAGATTCATTTCGGAACAAATGTCATCGTTCCGGATCTCGCAGGCTGGAAGAGGGAGAGGCTTGCCGTTATACCTGACGAGCATCGATTCACCGTTTCCCCGAACTGGGTCTGTGAGATACTCTCCCCTTCAACGGCACGGAATGACAGAGTCAAGAAAATGCGTGTCTTTGCAGAGCACGAAGTGCCATATGCCTGGCTCATTGACCCGGTTCTCAAGACTCTCGAAGTCTTCAAGCTCGAATCGGGCAACTGGTCGGTTCGAGGTCTGTACGCGGAAGACGAGAAGGTAAGTGCCGAGCCGTTCCAGGAGATCGAGATTGATTTGGAGAATCTCTGGCTCGAGGGGCCGCAGGACGGATCGACAGGGGAGCCTGCCGGCCCAAGAGAATTGCCATGAAGACTCCCATCCTTACGATGTACAAAGGAACACTTCCTCACTGGAGGATGGATGGCTCCACCTATTTTGTGACTTGGCGCCTGGCCGCGTCGCAGGTCCCACTCGAATGCGAAGAAAAAACTCTGGTGGCAGACGCCATTAAGCACTTCTCTGGAGAGCGGTATCAACTGGTGGCGTACGTTATCATGGACGATCACGTGCATGTTCTTGTGACTCCTACGGACGGGATCTCTTTGCAGGAAATTGTCCATAACTGGAAGTCATTTACGGCGAATCGTCTCCAAAGGAATTTCGCAAGATTCGGGACGATTTGGCAGGGAGAATATTTTGATCGAATTGTCCGAGACGAGCGTGAACTGATGGAGAAGATCAACTATATCCTCAAAAACCCACCAGGAGGTGGCCGGAAATCGAGGATTACAAATGGACTGATTGCAGTTCAGGCTCTGAAAGCCTCCCATAATTGAC
>Ga0172371_10001275_pt1 | contig 39816 bp, 32 predicted proteins | sample Lak12m_FD_114543 | JGI IMG/M metagenome (GOLD analysis project Ga0172371, IMG submission 114543) | Freshwater microbial communities from Kabuno Bay, South-Kivu, Congo - kab_022012_12m | ecosystem: Environmental > Aquatic > Freshwater > Lake | place: Democratic Republic of the Congo: South-Kivu... | reverse complement strand
TGAGTGGTTATTTTGGCTGTAAATTCAAGTAATTTTGATTCAAAAAGCCTGTTTTTACACCAATAGTGGGGGGAATAATCCAAAATATGCAATTTGACTGATTTGGCGACGTGGAATGCGGGTTCTAAACATCAATCGACGCTAAAAATAATTTCTTGTGTAAGCATTGTTTTCATAATTATCTCAATTTTTATTTTTGCAGGTAGTTTAATTATGTATCCGTCAATTTCAACATCTCCAATGGGATACTGGGTATTAATTGTTGCGATTCTCAATAGCGTAGCAGGACTATATAGTAGTTGGCTCCAATTTTATCTCGGAAAGAAAGTGGACTATAACCTAACTGAGGACCAGAAAAAGGTACTAATATGGTTTGTGAAAAAAATAAGGTCGAGTGAGTTACCGGCAAGTTTTTATTTTGTTTATCTGTCAAGTGGGCAAATATCAATAGATGGGCAATCTTTGGCAAATTTACAATGTCCCACAATAACAGAATCCACAATGGGTATTTTAAATGAGTCCAAATTAATTTATGTTGGGCAAAAAGGATCCAGGGGATTTCCCTTTGAAATTACAGACAAGGCTTATAAGGCTGTGGATTGTAATTTTCAAAGATAAACAGATAAACTTCGAGAGACTGTTGAAGAAATCATTGGGCAAAACCAGAAGTGTACAAAAAGGAGTATTCCGGCTATCTATTCATTCAAATGACAAGATGATGAAATCTGGTTGTTGATGGTCTATAGTAAAAACGAAACAGAAATATATACCAACTCATATCTTGCGGAAGATTGCAGAGGAAATTAAAATGTAAAAACGGGATATTGCTCAGGATATACTGGATGGAATTCAAGAGATCAAAGCGGGTCGCAGCGACTTACGTACACACTCATTAAAAGAACCTTCATCCCCGCAGGTGATTCGTGCCAAACTTGATTTATCTCAGTCCATATTTGCAGGTTTAATGGGCGTTAGCTTGCGAACCATTCAAGATTGGGAACAAGGTCGGCGTAAACCCAGCGGCCCGGCAGAAGCATTGCTGCGGATTGCAGAGCAAAAGCCTGAAGTGTTTTTAGACCTGGTATAAACCTGCCCTTCTCTTATCTTCACATCATATGGGCAGAAAATAATCTCCCAAAATGGGAGAAAGGTGTTATAATAACTTATGCGGATTATCTCACGTCGCTGTCTTGTTGAATTCTGGGAAGTCCATCCGGATGCTGAACAACCCTTGCGAGCCTGGTATACAGAAACAAAAAAAGCCAGTTGGAATTCGCCGGCAGAAATCAAAGAGATCTATCGCAGCGTCAGTATCCTCTCCAATAACCGGGTTGTATTCAACATCAAAGGCAATACCTACCGGTTGATAGTGGTAGTTGAATACTCCCAAGGGAAGATGTTCATCCGGTTTGTGGGCACCCATGCGGAATATGACCGGATTGATGCGACCAGCATCTAGATTTGAGGATTATGTCTATGGAAATAAAACCAATTCGAACCGAAACAGATTATGAAGCAGCCCTGGCTGAAGTCGAACGGTTGTGGGGATCCGAACCTGGCACACCAGACGGAGACCGTTTCGAGGTGATCTTTACATTGGTTGAAGCTCATGAGGAAAAGCAATACCCCATCCTGTCGCCTGATCCAGTTGAGGCGATCAAGTACTATATGGAAAGCCGCGGATTAGACCGTCACGATCTGGAGCAATTCATCGGACCGAGTGGACGGGTGTCCGAGGTTTTAAGTCGAAAGCGACCTTTAACCCTGGCGATGATCCGCAAATTAAATGCGGGGTTAGGTATTCCAGCAGAAGTGCTGATTCAGAGTTCAATGCATAGTTAACGACAGAAGACAAAGCTACTTGAGAAAGTAACTTTGGCCACCTTTACCGCATCAGGCAAGGTGGCCAATTTACACCTTGTTCCAGCACCATCTTCTCTTTACATCTGGTCAAACCTCGCTTGCGACTCTACGATATGCCAGGCCCACTACCGATTCTGTCACCAACTTGCCTGTATTCATCTATAAACTGAACATATTATTCGATCTTGCGGTTGTTTTCGATTTAAAGGTACAGAGTAATCCCATAAGTGATTAAGATTTTTGTGAAGGTGTGGTTACTGGATCATTTCCCCTTCGCTTTCCAGCCCTTATAAACCAGTTCCAGTATCGGATCTGCCAAACGCGGGTCAGAGGATTGCGCCCAGTTTTCGTTATAGGGAAGCGCAACAGATACGCCCGACTCTGTGCGATCAGCCAAAGATTTGGTCATGTTCAGTACCAAGTGGGAAGGCTCTGATACTTCACTCATTAAACGTCGGGCTTGCAAAATAGAATCGTCCCGCGGGGAAGTTACGACCAAATTGACTAACCCGGGCATGGGTTTCGATAGCTCTGGAAAGAGTGGGTGACCAGGAAAACAATCCACCACAAACAATGTATGCTTACGGCGAATCTCTGCCAAAACCTTACGAACACCTTCCGAATCTTCACCCCACAGCACATCGATGGTACGCCCGTCCATTGGGTAAAGACTAACGCCATACCAGAGCGCGGGTTCTTCTTTATGAGTTGCAATACTGAAAAATTCAGGTAAATCATGCGTAATGCGGGCATGTAAAGCACTGCCCCCCATACTGAGTTCGAGCAGCGCTGCTGGCAGTCCAGTACGCTGCACAAACCGTTTGCAAATTGCCATCGCCAGGGTGGTTTTACCGACCCCTCCCGACCAGTTAACCAAGTTGATCTGGCGCGCGGGCAAAAAAGAAATTCTTTTCGCATTGGTCAAACGAGCACGGCCCAACCATTCATTTGGATCAGCCAAAAACCCTTCTTGCGATACCATCGGGATGCTGCTCATTTCGAGCGCACGGTGAAGTACTTCATTGGATGTATCCGGTAGGGAAATGAGCTCATCGAGGATCACCAGGTGAACTCCTGGCAAATCTTGAAGTACACCACGAGTAGTAAAGGCTTCTCGCACGGTTAGATCACTGTTTCTTGAGAGTGCATCCAGTACATCTTGATTGGGCTTCTGAGCACCGAGTAAGACCACCAGTGATGGTTCAGTATTCATTTTGAGTAAATTTGAAAGGCTAAACTTCATGTTTATATTCTTCTCCTTGTTTTGAAATGGATATATCCGCATAAATTGCAAAAAGAACTGCGGACGATAGTAAAACAGCAGTAATGACTGTCAAGATCGTTCCCGGTAAAGAGCTTCCACCCAACTTCATATACACGAGGGATAAACCACTGATCCCGGCAATTCCTATGGACCGAATCCACATGAAATTGGTCAGAATGGCAGATAACAGGACACTGAAAACAGCCAATCCAACCAGTTCATCCTGGACTGCGAAGGATTTCATCATCAATGCACTGCCAAAAGCCAACCCGAAAAGTGTGTTAGAAAATTGGCGCATTTGCCTCACCAGAGTCCGGGTACTAACCGCCAGGGAACGACGCGTGTATAACAGGTGTATCCATCGATCATCTTTTCTTCTCGAAGAATGCGCCAGCACTGGATAACTACCAGGGTTAAGGCCATTAATCCGGCGAATAGCAGGTTGGGAGAGCAAAATACCATCGCCACACGAAAGACCAGTTCTCCCAGATACATCGGGTGGCGCAGAATGCGATAAGGACCCTGACAGGTTAATCCACGGTCTGCAGGGGCAATTCCAAAACGAGCTCCCAATGTGACTAAAGACCAAAGGATCAATCCATAACCAGCCAAAGCTGGAACCAACAAATACCAGGGTGCACTTCCTGATGTTGAAAAGGTTGGTAAAAACGCGGCGATCATCCCCAGCCATAAACCAGTGCGATCATACCTTTTTGCCGGCTGCCGCCGGGCATAAAAGAACGCCAGCATAAAGTTATGGGAGGCATATAACCAGGCCAAAACGGATGGGTGATCCCACGCCGCAGCAATAGAAACCAATGCCGCGAAAGCAAAAAAGGCAAAACCTGCCAAATCGCGCAAACGACCGGAACGCTCCCGGAGGAATTTAAGGGAGTTGGCGAGCATCACATTCCGCCCATATTCTGAACAATCGGCCAGCCAATGACAGCCAAAAGGGTCACCAGGAAGGGTAGAAAATAAAAAACTACCATGGGAATTACCAGCTCCGAACCTACTTTTTCTGCGCGTTGCTCAGCGCTGCCAATATAATCCGCAGCAATACTGGTGGCCAGTTGTCCCATCAGTTCCTGTTGAGCTGTGCCACGGCGAATAAATTCCAGTTGTACCGACATACCAATCAGTTCAGGCAAATGCGCTTCCTGCGCCTCGCGCTGCATCTGCTCGATCAGATCACGTCCTTGAGCCATCTGGAGCACCCGCCGCATCCACTTTCCTGCCAGGCTCTGCGCCTGGGAAGTTCGCCGAAGGGCTTCTTCCATCGATACATTGGCAGACATCTGGGCAGAAACCAGTTGGACATATTCCGGTAGTTGAGAAATGAATAGTCGGCGGCAGCGTCGAGCGATGCCGCCCATTGCCATAGCCGGGTATTGAAAACCAACCAGGCCACCAATCAACGCAAACACCGGTTCACCGGTTGAGACCATTCCCAGTCCAAACCCCGCAACAGCCAAAGCCACCCGCAAAGAGGTGAACTGCACTTCATTCCAATCATTCCACCGATCCCCAATCTGCGCCCAATACAGATCTGCGCGAGTCTGACGCAGCAGCCCAGCCGGCGTCCATTTGGAAACTGGCTTATCTAAGGGTGAGAGAGATCTGCGCCAACCATTCAGAACAACCCCATCGGCAGGTGTCAGTGTTTCAGCCAGACGCCCGGTGGGTGTCGCTGGAGCTAGCTCGAGAGTCAGGTAGATCACCAGGGCAAACACAGCGATTCCAGTCAGGTAAATCAGAGCTGTCATTTACACGGCCTCCATAATCATTGAGCGAATGATGACATACCCGGCCACCATTGCAGCCATCGTCACCCCAATGACAATTTGCACAGGAATGGCATTGAGCGATGCTCGAACCATCGGATCCTGACTGAGATAAACCAGGATGAGAACCAGGACGGCTGGAAGGACTTTTGCGGAAACCAGCGAATCGCCTGCTTTCGCCTGAGCACGATTTCGAGCAATCAGGATTTGTTGAACCCGCATTGAGATGTCCATCAAAACACCTGTATAGGCGCGTCCACCGGATTCTGTATAGCCTTCCAGCAGTTGTGCAAGATTGGATAGTGAGACGGATGGGCTGCGAGAGGCCAGACCACGCAAAGCTTCCACACGATCCTTGATGCGCATTTCTGAAGCCGTCAGAACGAACTCAGGAGTAAGGGGATTGGTCCTTTCGATTTCCAACGACTCCCCAACTTGTTGAAGTACATCGGGAACTGAGCCACCTGCCAGGAGGCCGGCAGCGATTCGGCCAATGCCGATCGGTAGTAATTGGTCAATTTTGCGTCCGCGGCTCTTTACCCGATCATCCAACCACGCTCCTGGAACATAAAAAACAATTCCACCTACCACAATGGCCGGTAATCCCGGCAAAAATAGCCAGATGATCACAGCACCACCTATTCCGGCTGCAACACAAAGCAGGCGAAACGTGACAGGTTTCATTGGTAACCCAGCTGCCAGTAACTTGTAATCTAATGATTTCTGGTCAAGAGACGACAGCGTTCGAGCAGAATCGACGGTGTAAAGATCTGCCAGTTTACCGGTTCGGGTTGGTTTTGGATACCAAAGTATAAGTGCCAGGGTGGTGCATAACAATCCCACCACAGGGATTAATATGGTCATTGATCCTCCTGTCTCACCTCGTTTGGGTGAATTAAATTAAAAAAGCCGGACACTCTCCAATTCCAGAAGGATTTGTCCGGCTAACGATTATGGATAGGGATATTCAGTTGTTATCTAAAATGAGTATAACAGGCGGGAAAGGACTATCCCAGGGGGATTAAATATGCCGAATTACGGAATCCAAGATAATCATGATTATCATAATCAGGGTATCCTAAACAATTAATTTACGTAAGCTCTCCAATCCGTCTTTATCAGTTATGAAAATACCATTCTCAACCGCATATTGAACAGCATCGGCAGAAAAACCTGTTCGGGAAACAAACCATCCTCTGGCAGCACGTTCCTGAGCATGCCGAACAAGCTTTTCAAGTTCTTTAATCCCTGCTCGCTTATTACGCCATTTTACTTCTACAACCCATCGTTCCTGGCCCTCTCCAATCGCATCCAATTCGATTTGTCCATCCAGTGAAACCTCATCCTCCACATCTTCAAATAAAGGTAGGGTAACCTCGCCAAGTGTATGAAACACCTCCCCAGAAATGGATTGGCCGCTGAAATGGCGCATCAGTTCGCGCACCAGACTTTCCTTTGCATCCCCAAGCTCTTCTGAGACGCGCTGAAATTGGTGATCCAGACGATGGATCAACCCTTTGAGATCCATCGGTTCAGCGGTAAGACTCACCTCGATCCCTTTGATCACATTACCTATCCAAAAACGCAGGACAGGATCACGAAAATAATACGCCTTGTCTTTCTCAACGACCAGGTCAACCTCACACAACCAGCGCAGGTAATCACTCGCGCTGGCGGACGTAACACGAAGTTGGCGGGCGATCTGAGTAGCCGTAAGCCCTTCCTCTTGCGCAAGGATCTGCAATACCGATTTTAATGCTCCATACCCTTTGGCCTTCTGAAGGGAAAGGTCGTAGACATACTGGCAGAAATCATAGATTCGCCCTCCGGGTGAGAGAGTCTCAACCAGAAAAGCCTGTTTGATCACATCCGGAGATGCAGGCCGCTGAACCACATCGACCAGATAACTGACACGCCGGGTAACCGTAGTAATGTAGAAAGGATGTCCTCCGGTGAGGGAATGAAGCAGGGGATATAAATCGGGTTCCAATGGCTCTGATAGAAGTTTGTTGGCCAATTCCTGAGTACTCTCTCGATCAAATGGCTCAACCGCTATACGGGTAAACTGGGCAAACAAGGGACTATTAGGGTTGGACAATAATCCCGCAAGTACACTGATGGCAGAGCCTGCCAGTATATACTGAACCTCACTTTCGGACTGTAACTCAGCCCGCAGCAGAGCCACCACATTTTGGCTGTTCGGGTAATTTTCAAGTGTACGAATTTCCTGAAACTCATCACATATCAACACAATCTTTTTACCCTGGGTGGCAGCCGCCTGGCGCGGGAATCGAAACGTCTGGCGTAACAACGCCTGTCGATCCGGACGAGCACGCTGAAGTTCCTGGAGAATGGGTTGAATTTCTTCATAGAGTTTATCCCCGCCAGCTCTCAGGACAGCCGATCCAAGACTGGCTGGATTAAGGAAAGACTCAGGATCGCTTTTGCCTTCTTCAAGCAACCAGTAGCAGATTGAGCCAATAAAACCCAGTGCAAAATTCTCGGGTGAGCTGCAAATCACAGAGAAATCCAGAAAAGCTGGACGTTCTATCTGGCTTGATGCGGTTAATTGGCGCATGAATTCCTTCAACAACAGGGTTTTCCCAATTCTGCGCAGCCCAAACAGAGCAACATGCTCCACAGGACCATTTGCCAGACTGTGATGATAATGGTCAAGGGTAGCCAGTTCTTGAAGACGGTTTGTAAAAAGAGATTGTTGGTCGGAAGGATAAAAATAGTTCATTTTAGGTTAACTGCCCTATAGGTTAATTAACCTAATTATTGATCAAATCAGCTAAAAAGTCAACGGGAAATTTTGTTTAACTTACCTTCAATGCTAAATTCCAATATTCTTTCTACAAATGATTCCAAAGTAACCACTATCATTGTAATTTGAGTTATGATAACGAAAATTATAATAGGAAGCAATCACCAGTGCATCTATTCCAGTTGTCTAATGATCTCCTTTAATCTCCAGGGACGGTATTCCCTGACTTCGACACTCATATTGATATGATGACGTCCCAGGTTGGAACCTTCAGGAGGTGGAGGCGCATTATGGATATGGCCATGGAGATTGATGAGGTCATCAGGTAAGGGAACAATCGGATGGTGAGAAAAAACAAGTCTGACACGATCGTTATAATCAACATGCAATGGATCGTTCAGCAAAGTTACAGCATGTGCCTCACAATAGGTCTTACTCAACCGATCATGATTTCCACGAATCAAAAATAATTTCCCGTTTAAACTTCCAGTTAGAAGTTCAAAATTAATCTTCTTTCCAAGTGCAAAATCCCCAAGATGAAGCACCTGTTCATCCGGAGCAATCAGTTCATTCCAATTATTGATGATCAAATCTTGCCAGTTCTCGGGGCGGTTACAATATCTTCCGATGTTTTCGTGGAAGAAATGGGTATCTGAAATGATCCAGATATCAGGTGTAATTACAAGTTCGTTGTTTGCGGTAAACATCCTCTCCAAATTAATTAAATCGATTTTCAACCATAGAGGTAAAAATTGCCTCCCCTCATTTTACTCTTTCGTCTTCATAGTGCATATTGTTTCTAAAATTTTCGCAAATCGTCACTTTTTATGTTTTAGTGACAATTTGCGAAAAATCGTATCAGACTCTATCTTTTCCAAAAAACAACATTTTACGATAACTCACCCAATTTCTCCCAACATGGCTCTATTGCTAACGATTCCTCCACATAGCGGAAAATGGGTTCGAAGAATACATCACCGTTTTTCAAATCCTTGGAGACATTCGAGATGGCTACTACCCGGCGGACTTCATGCCGGATGCCAATTTGCACTAACAAATCCACCGCGTCTGAAATCATTTGATTGGCTTCATGCGGCTTCACCCCTGCATCAGCCCCCATCACGGTCGCCAACCTGCGTACAGCTTCGCGAGGGCTGTCGGCGTGGAACGTACAAGCTCCACTGTGACCGGTCATCAATGCCCGGAAAAGGCTCATAGCAGCAATCCCATCGCGCACTTCACCGATCACCAGGTAATCGGGGGACATACGCATGGCGTCATCCACGCCATCTGCCAGGGTATAGGGTTTCACATCGGTGCCAACCGCCTGTGGGCGAGCTTCTACCGTCTGAACTGTCGGTCGGTCTACCCAGATTTCTTCCGGATCTTCAATTTTCACGATACGCCAGCCTTGCGGCAGGAAGTTGCACAAAGCGCTGAGCAGGGTAGTCTTTCCGGTGCGAGTTCCTCCGGAAATTAGAATGCGGTATCCCTTCTCCATCGCCTGCTGAAGGATATCCATCATCTCAGAGTTCATTACCTCCCGCTCCAATAACCACTCAGGCCTGACCGGTTTCTGTTCGTACAGACGGATATTGATGGATGGATTTCTGCCTGGAGGGGCGATCACCGGATGTAACGCCTTGATCCGTCCCCCACCCGGGTTATGTGGTGTTGCCGGCAGCTTGGCGTTAATACTTGGATTGGTTTCATTCAGGGTTTTATTCTGGGGGCCGATCAAGCGGTCCAACACACGCCAGATTTCCCCAGCTTCAGGGCGCAGATCAATCGTTTCCCATCGTACCGAACCTTTGCGCATGATTTGCACCAGTCCGCTCGAGTAAATTGTAATTTCCGAGATATCCGTACGAGCCGGCGGTAATAGCATATCCAGGAACCCTAATCCCAGGATGCGCCGGGTGAGTTCTTCGGAAAGAATGCCCTCTTGTTGAACGCCTGGCCGGCAGCTGCGTTTCCGTAAAGCAGCGGCAATTAGCCCATCGACGCGTTCCCGGATTCGTCGCCGATCTATTTCGCTAGGACTCTGCAAGACTGCAGGTTGGAATTCCTGGTTTACCTGGTCGATGACTTCATTGAAAACAGCGCTGCGGGAAACTTCGTCTAAAACGATGTCGTTTGCCGGTGTGTCGTATAACCCTAAAATGCCTGGCATATTGGAACTCCTGACGAAAAGAAAATATCTTATGGATTAAGTAAAACGAATTTTTGGCAATCGTAAGACGCTTTTATGTTCGTTCGAACTGTTAATCGAACTCCCTACCGATGGGAATAAGGTATTGACGATGGCCCGGATACCTTTGGCGAACTCATCCCCACGTGTCACAGGGGGTGTGCCATCATCCTGCGCTTGCGGAACTCCGGGATCATAGGGGACTATGGCAGCCAATGGCGGTGCCCAGCCCAGGGTTTTGGACAACTCTTCCTGGAAACTGCGCGGCGTAAACCCGCTTCGATCCGTGAATTGATTTAACACCAGGTAGATGGATTCACGCGCCAGACGTTTTTCACTTTTTAGACCAGAAAGTAATAACGTCAGCGTATGCCGGATAGCAGCCAGATCAGCCAAAGTCGGTCGGGCGACAATCAAGGCATAATTGGCAAAGATGATCGAATGCGCCATCCACAAATCCTCTGACGAAGGTACATCCATCACAATCGATGCATAACGCCCAACTTCAGAGTCGATCAACATCCCATTGATACTGCCCTCTCCTGTCCCTTTATTGGAATTTTCCAGAATCCGCATGTAATCCAGTGAAGATTCAGGAGCCAGCAATACTTCCAGGTTCTCTCTGCGCTGTATAGCTGCCTGGAATGTGGCTTTTCCGGGACGGTCAAAATACTCAGTCAGGTTGGGCAGATAGCGTAAACGCAGGTGAGGTGCGGCGGCCGGTGGTAACCCCATGGAGACCAGCAAGGTTTTTACGCTGAGCCGGACAGATAGTTCGTAAGCCAGATTCTCGGCAATGGTTGAACAGCCTGCCCCACCCGCGTGTGACAACACGGCAATCCGTTTTGTACCGGTGATGTAAGCAGATGCGCCACCTGGTGAAAAACCGGAAACACTTTGCTGCATGGGCGCCGCCTGATTGAGTTTAGCCCGGGCAGTGATCGCTGCACCGTAAGCAGCCTGGACAATCTCGGTCCAGTTCACCGGTGCCACAAAGACACCTCGCACGGTGTCTACTTTGCCAAATGCTCCTTGAAAATCCCTATGTGCCAGAGGCAAAACCACAATCGCAATGCCGCTCCAGGCAGAAATCTTTTGCAAAGTACGGATCAGAGCATCTGGATCTGGAGCTATATCTGATTGAACAATCACCAGGTCGGGACGCAAATTATTTAGATTGGTTTCAAACATGGACCACTGAGCCGCATGACCCGAAATCATGAAACGTTGATCAGCCAATAACGGCGGCTGCATCTGATAGTAGACCACCTCGTGGCCTGCACCTGCCAGCATGACCGTTACCTTGTTGGTTTGGTAAGCGTTATCGCTCATGATGACCTACTTTTTCCGGTACTCATTCATCTCTTGGTACAATTCACCCAGGTTGAGGGTAAGCACATCAGATACATCCAGACCCAATCCCTTTGTCGGCTCCAATGCCAGGTGGATCAGCCCATATTGGTCAAGAGCCGAGAGCAGGGTGGCCGGATCAACCTTAAATCCAGGGGTGACCTCGATCAATCCTGTGGGTACATCCAATACAATTACGCTGCCTTCCTGGGCAGACATGGTCGTGCGCGCTGAAGAATATAATTGATCTTCGCTAGCACCGGCAGGGACTTCTTCGTAACGGAAAGATTGTGGGACCATAAGAACCCGCAGTCCGGTGATCGCCAGGCGAGCCAGTGGCGATGATGGCGGGGCGGGTGTGGGAGTCGGGGTAGGAGATGCAGTAACCCGTGGTGCGCCTGGTGTTGTTGTCATATTTGGAGGCATAAATTCAGTAATCGGTGCGGCAATGATATTGGTGGTGTTTTCCTTGAGAATATCTGGAGCAATCATCCCAATCACCGTGACTGTTTGGCCAGGACGCAACAGGCCGGCGACTCCACTTGCCATATCCACATGGATCGCCAGGGCAACATGCCCTTCTGGTAATTCTGCTGGGATGCCCGCACCGGCGATTTCACCTAATACGGAAGTGACAATAAAGTCACCCGGAGCACGCCCAACGGCAAGCATTTTACCGCTGACATCCTCGATACGTGTGGCAGCATCAGCCGGCTTGGCTCCCATCGGGATAGTACGCAATTCGACCAGAGAATCGGTCAAAATCGTGCCAGGCGCGATGGATACTTTGGCGGTAACCACCTGGGTCGGTCGGATTACCCCATTCAAGAGGGCAATCACCAGTAAACCGATGACGACGGCCAGCACTATTGCTGCTAGGGGTGAACGTTTTTTAGGTTGCATAGTTTTACTTTTCTCCTTGTCAATACAAAAATGAATTACGTATGAGATGCCAGAATATCGGAAGCAGTGCGCTCTAGGGAGACTGCACCTAATTCCTGGACAATTTCAAGATCAGAGGGTTCAGTACAGCGGATGATCATCGGGCGTACCAACACAGGCTCCAACCAGAGCACATCGTCGCTATATCCCAACTTGGCAATGGCATACGTCCTGGGTATACGCGCCAGGTATCGTTTGTATTCTGTGTTAACCAGTCCTTTTTCGGATCGTCCCAGGTGGGGTAAGATGAGATCTCGGTCTTTCGGATCTTTGGTCTGGAATACAAACACGTTGGCACAGGAGGAGAGAATGCCAGAGGGCAACTCGCTTACGGTCTGAGCCATCAGGTGCAAAAAAATGCTGTATTTACGACCATCGCGCCACATGGTCTGAAAGAGATGGCTGACCGGGTTTCCCGATTCGCCCGAACCCTGATCAGAGGCTGCTCCCCCGGAAACGCCAGTGAGCACTTTGTTGGCTTCTTCAAAAAAGATTTGCATGAGTGGAAAATGTTTACCATCCAGGGTTTCGCGCCGGCGAGCGACAGCATCGGAATACAAGATGCTGGCTAACAAAGAAAGTAAGGCAGCTTTAGGATATTCGTCCATCTCAGCCCCCCCTTCAATGACGGTAATGCCCCAGGGATTTGCCGGGTCACCCATCAGGCCTAGATCTTCAACCCCAATTCCACTGGCAGATGGACCATATTGGCGTGCCATATGTCCTTCAGAAAATTGTTCCAATCGCAGCAGAACACCTTCCAGGCTGGTGCGACTGACCTGGTCACGTTCCAATTTTTCCTTATACGTTCTTAGGCGGTCTACCCATTTGGAAACATCCAGTTGTTTACTACGATAAACGGCCAAAGCTTGCAGTTCGAATGCCGAGAGCGACTCCAAAAGCGTGCCGGGATGCAGATTATCTTGTTGGTTTACAGAGTTTTGGTGAGTGTTACGAATGACCTGCACTTCATGATCATCCTGCAGATGACCCAGGGGACCATTTTGCAGCTTGGGGTCGCCGGTCAAGACTCCCGCCTCGAAATACAATTCCGTTAACGCCCGACGCATAAAGCCCAACTGTCTGGCTCCCATGCGTCCAGCATTGGCAAAAAGTTCGGCTACCATGCTGCGGTAGCGTCCGGGTTCAATCCGCCGCGGAACCTGGAGAATATTCCAGCGTAGCGGGCGTGGAGAACCAGGGTGGAGCTGGCGGATATCCACGTGATTCTGCCCATCCTCGGAACCGTTCGCACCAATGCCAGGCCAGTTCAATGCTTTGCGCCAACCCTGCCCAAAGTCCAATACAATGGTGCGGTAATGCCAGAAACGGGTGGTTTCATACGCCAGTCGCTCAGCAGCAATGGACTTTCCAAACCCTGTATCACCTACAAAGGCTGTGTGAAAATGACGGTCTGGAGATAACTTAAGGAATGTATCCGTCAGAATGCCGGTTTCGGTTGACCACTGCCTGGCAAGGGTAATATTCCCCGGCATGTCCGGATAAAAAGCAAATGAGGGCGTTTCTTCCTGAGTCGTTAGCGCAGCTCCCTGTTCAAAGGTCCCTGGCGCAGTATACGCCGCGACCTGGAGCATGGTCAGGAGCGTTGAATCGGCATAACCGCTCATAGCCTCAGGGATGGTTTCAATTCGTGTGGATGGCGTAAAGGCTCTGGCATGCAGACCGATGTAAGCCTGTTCCTGGCTGTTGAGCGTACGGGTCTGAACACCGGCAACTACATCTTCTGTGCCATGGAAAGCTTCCGGTATGAGCCCCATCAACGCCTGCACACCCTGTTCAGTACGGGCCAGAGCATATAAATCTGTATAGAAAGCACCTTCACGGCTGGCAATATCCAACAGTTTTCGTTGGGTACGCATGATGTCGGTCAATAAAATATAGGGGTCATCCTGCCATTGATAAGCGTTGGATAGCGAAAAAGAAGGCGCTACTCCTACGCTCATTCCTGCACTGATTCCACGCCCGATGGTTTGCCCCAATCCTACCGCATCAGCTTCAGAACGCGCCGTGCTTTTGGTATCCGCATGACTTTGCGTGGTAGACGTGCTGTTTGTATCGGCCACTGAATCAGTTTCAGCGCCAGAAGTCGTCCAAGCCTCTGAGTTGGTTGTTGAGTGGCTCTGGGAATTCGTATTAGATTGGCTTTGCGTAGTACTCTGGGAAACCGTATCGGATTGGCTGGATGTCACCGAATGCATGGTAGAGTCCGCGACACCGCTGCTGTTGGAAACCCCGTCTGCCGACCCCCAACTGGCATTGCCACCCACATTGGCCGATAGCCCAACCCCTGCAGGAGCAATACTGCCTCCCAGTCCGCCGTTCACACCATAGGATGAACTATCCGTATGAGAAACTGCCACACCTGATGAATCGGTGTGGGAAGATCCATCTGTCACCGCTGTTCCTTCGGTGTGGGCGGTTCCGTGGCTAATCGCTGTACCAACTGTCGAAGATGTGCCAGTTGTATCGGTTTCAGAGACCCCGACCGTATGCGCCCACCCGCGGGTGCTGGCATGACCTTCGGTGTGTGCCTGCCCCTGGGAATTGGCTGTTCCATCCGTAGCGGCCTCCCCTTGAGTAACTCCAGTGGAATGATTGGTGCCAAAGGAGCGTGATGCATTTTCCGCCAGGCCGCCAGTCAGGATCGCCGGCAGGCTGATCCCGAAGGAGGCTGCACGCGTCCCCAGTTGTCGCGAGGCATAAACAGACGTATCTTCGAGCAAACCGGATAACATGCGGGTAATGTCGTCCAGCCGCACATGGCTTGCCAGCAGCATCAGAAGAAATTCTTCTTCCAGGCTGCTCATCCCCCGGAAAAGCAATTCGTTTTGTTGAATCGAATATTGTTGAGCACCCTGGTTGCCGGATGTCAGTGGATCCCGCATCGAGGAATCTCCTCCACGGGCGTTTTCGCGAGGATCCGGGTGTCCAACTGCAACAATGGCATAAGGCATTTGCTCCAATGATTTCGCCAGCCATTGAGCAACCTCCGTGGAAAGCGGTTCAAACCGAATCTGACGGTAAGCGCCCAGCAATCCGGCCCGCATGGCAGACAGATCTTTCAACGAGCGTAAAACAGCCTCTTCTTTATTCTTGGAAAAAGAAGAGACGCCGTAACACTGTACAATCCCAATCTTGGGATTGTTGAAAACGCCGGCAGCCAAATACACCAGGTCGACCTGGGCTCCGTAAAGACCTCGCAAGACAGTACGCATTTTTTGCAGTAAACCTGCATCCCGGCGAGCTTCCAGGGATATATAGCGTAGCTGCAGAAGCCGGACGGCTCGATACCCAACGTACTCCTTTCCCCCTTCACGTTCTGTAACCTGAAATAGCAGATAGTCGAGTTCATTCCTGTCGTTAAACAGCAACTCAGTGCCATTAACTTCCAGATCATTTGGAATGGTCAGGCCATTTTTCACCTGCAACCAGGGAATTTTGTCGGTTAATTTGTCGATAATTTTTGCCATATGGTCCTCTTTTTGCCTCGTCGGCCCGCCAACGCTTTTGTTGGTGAACTCACGAGGCAAGGGAGACTGGCGTTTTCGCCGATCTCCACAAGCCTTGGATTTATGATCTCACTGCACTTCTTGCCACCAGACCGCATCAACCACTTCATTTACATTAGGCTCAAAAACCACCACCTGTGGTGAGCGTTGACGTTCGGGAGCGGTTGCACGCTGAGGTGTGCTTTTTACAGTTGATCGCTCATCTGACGGTTGCCCGGTACTACTCTTTTCGGAAGTGTTCCAGGGTTTCAACCTGAGCAAGAGACTCATTTGGGCAATCAGTGCTGCAAATGCCGTGACGATGATGACGCCTGCCAGAAGGAAGATCATGAAGATCACTCCTAAAGCAGGTCCACGCAGTAAATCCATAAGTTGTGACATTTTGACCTCCAATCGTTGAAATAAAATCTGACGTTTCAAGAAATGACCTACGTTCATAAGACTCTCACCAAAAAAGGTAGAGTAACAAATCAAACAAGCTCACCAGGTAGTGCGCTGGTTTCAATTGTTTCCCTATCTCCTTGTTCGGTATCGTTCGATCAATTCACTGGCACCGGCCAAAGGACTGACCAATGACATCGGGTTGATCAGAACCTGCTGCAGCAACATTGCGAAATATCCGAGGGGGATCACCAGCCACAATGCCCAAAGGATGATGGTCGTCACGTTGCCGCGGGTATTGGCAATGACGGAAGCAGCGCTTTCGGAAGTGCCGATCAGGGCTGCCCATTGATCCGCGGATAACTGCGCTGTGTAAGCCAGATACAACCTGCTGCCGATGACGGCTAATGCGTAAATCGTTATCCCTGATTTTACGTTCCACAACAAGGTATGCTCTTGCATACGCACCAGCAGGACGATGATCGAACCGGCCAGCCACATGGCTGCCCCAATCCAGGGTACCGGAGCGCCCATTCCCCATTGACTGATCACCCACAGACACGCCACGATCCCGGTGGTAATCTGAGCAGTATAGAGATCTGAAGATAACGATTCCCTTCCACCCCGCCCAGGCCGAAAAGCTGCCCTGGATTGCACGCGTTGGTCAACAAACCGAATAATCAACGCTGCACAGAGAATACTCACCAGGGCAGCGCCCGACTCTCCAAGCCAATAGACCGTAGCCAGGACACCATTGAGCAAGTAAGTCGGTATTGCCACCAGAAAATCGCCAAAGACGACAAAGTAATCGGTCATAAAGCAATGCTTCCTTCTTACTCGTAATAATCATCTTTTGGACACCACAGGCTGATCACCAATAACAGGTAAACAACCGTCAGAACGGCCAAATAGAGTGTCAGAATAACCCCGGCTACAATCCATACGATCTGCACAAAGACCTTCCTATGGCACCAGGGCCGGTAGTGTTACATAAACCTGAAGTTTTCCATCTGCGCTCAATTGCCTTGGTTGAGTTATAGGGATGCCCATAAATCGGGTTCCGGTCGTGACCACATTCAATCGCAAGTCAAAAGTCCCTGGATCAGCAAAGGGGACTTTTAATGCCTGACCGGTTGCTGTGCAGGTGCCACCGCCATCACAACCCCCAGTCCAGGAACCCAATCCAGGAATCAAGGTGAAATTGGCCTGATGTATGTAAGCGCCATAATGGGTTTGCCCCAACTTGCCGGTAATCCAGGCTTGACTGGCAGCGTCCAATGCCGCGGTTGCCTGCATGGATGCAACTGCATCTGGCAGGTGTTCAACATGCTCACGGCATTCTTTAAAGACTGATTCGGTCCTGCAAACCGGTGCTCCACCAACGGTAGTAGACGGTTCGCATACTTCCTCGTCTTCATAGATCGGTTCATACCAGGTAAAGATTACTGGCGGAATGGTTACCCTTGCCTGAACATCTGCACCGCGCCGGTTCTCGGTATCCTGGCCGACCACCAGCGGGTTGCTGGGGGCGGTTTTTTGGATGGATATGGTCGGTTGTTGAATTGTGACCTTTGGCTCGGGGCAGATTTTGGGCTGGGGTGGCGGTGGGTTGACAACGCCCGAGCAGCCACCGGGAATGGATGCACAGTTTTGAGCACCATTTAGATACATCAAGTAAGCCGTACGTAGGGCTGTATCATTCCAGGACATCTGAAGCAGAGTTGTGATAAAGCCCCATCCGGAAAAATACGTCCACACGTCCTGCTGCCCATTCAAGACTGCTCCCCAGAATTGATCCGGATTCTTATATTCCGGATGGTCTGTGGACAGCCGGCCCCAATCCACACTGTTACCCGCTACTAAACCCAGGAAAGAGATTAACCCACCATATCCATTTCCCATCATTCCGACTGAGTTGGCCAGTCCGCTCTCCTGAGGGTTCATTGCCATGAAGAATAACGTTGATGCAGAGGGCAATACAACGATATTGCCATTGGCGGTCTGGTAGCGATGGTAATCGGCGTCCAGGTTCAGTGATTGGCCGAATGGGAGTTCTACAGACATCCAATCGGGGTGTTCAGTCGTTACACCCAGATCGACCAGGTCAGAACGCAAATTGCCGTTATCATCGAATACTTCACCCCATGGATTTTGTTCCTGAGCATACACAGTTGAAGGGATCAGTAATGCCAGGAGGGTCAGGATCAGGATAAATTTCTTCACGGTTATTTACCTTCCTTTATAGGAGTAACCGTCATTGCCTGACGAGCGAGAATTGCTTTAATTTCAGGCTCCAGCAAAAAACGGTCAAATTTCCAGCCATTATCCGTTTTGATCACAGCGACATAAGCAGTGTCCTGGATTTTGTTACTGCCAGGCAAAGGAGCCGAGAGCGCAATCAGCATCTTCCAAACTTGTTCTGTGGCAGTTTCCGCTACCTTTTCCTGGGGTGTGACGGTTGCGGTTACATCGGCCCTGGCCTCCTGAAATTTACTCCACAACAGATCGGCTCCGGCGGAAATAAACTGACATCCGGTTGGAGTACTCACAGCACAAACATCATTGAGCCAGATATCTTTTTCATTCCGGTAATCCACATGGAAGAAGGCTTCCAGTGCAGCTGCAGCCGCTTTTGAAGCCAGGGTATCTTCTTGGTTGGAAACCGAAGGTTGGGATCCGTTATGGAGTGGTAGCGCCTGAATCGCGAGGATTCCTAGAGCGATGACAACTGCCAGGATGATGGCAACGATAATGTTGCGTTTTGAAACAGGGATTTCTTTCAATCTTTTCTCCTTTCCCAGTGAACAGGGTTCTTAAGTCGGTTAAATTAAGAGCAACCACATGCGTCTTTTTTTCGTACCAATATGACGGCACAAAAAGAAGGGAAGCAGGTGGTCGCTCCAAGGATCATTTGGGTTGACTGAGAATTAATCAGCGACCGGTTTTATACAATTTATTGCTAATCTCATCATAACAAGATCAAATCGGGTATCCCAGGGGGAAAGTGACTGTCAAAAACAGTAAAATGTCGGTTTCCATCTTGACAAAAGAATACTAGAGTATTACATTATAAATATCCTGTCGACAAGGAAAACGAGCATGCCTAAAACCAATTCAGCGAATAAACCGGTCCGGTCTTTCAGATTAAGCTATGAAGGTGTTCACCAATTAAAATCCATGGCGACAATCATGGGTCGCAGCGAAAGTGATGTGATTGAGGTGGCTTTAGATCGAATGTATCGGGAAGAAATTCGTTATAACCGGATGTTACGAGAAGGGGATCGAATGGAAGATCAATACCATGTGGATCCTGAAAATGAGGATAATAATGAAAGTAATCGGAATGCTGCTTAATTTTATTGGGGTTGTAATCAAAGGAACAGTTATCCTGGCGATTTGTTCCAGTATCCTTTTTGTGGCCTATAAAGGTAATCAGCCCATGGATGTTCCGCAGGCTCCAAAAGGAATGACCTATTTTGAGTTTATGAGCGATCGGATCGATGCTGCCAAAACGGTCAAACCATCCCAGTGTGGATGGGGAATGATTCTATCCCTAGCTGCTCTTGGCCCCATCTATTCCGCGGTTTACACAGAGGTTGGAATTCGTCCCGATGGGTTTATTGCTCGCGGAACCGCCCCAGACCCGGATATTCCCAAAGGGGTTGCCGGCGCGGAGTGGTATGAGGTTCCAGGTATCTGGTGGAACACGGTTGAAAGACTTTCCTGGACAATGTTGGGGAAGCCGGCAACTTATGGATGTAAGTTTAGGCCGGTTCAGGTTAGTAAAAATTGAAACATCGAGTATTTACTAACCTGAACCACGTATTATTCTTCTTCGGCATTATCGCTGTCATAAAGGCATTTCATATCATCGAAAAATTTTTCTGCCAGGTGAATTGGTCGAGGCAACAAGATATTACCCGCAGCCCAATTTATAGTTGAGCGTAATCGATGAGCTATCCATACTAAATCTTCTGGATCATCATCCTGTTGCATAAAATAGGGAATGATTTCCACCATTTGGGAATGTTTAAAGGCTTCATCGGGAAGATCTAATTTACTAATCATTTCCTTTTCTTCAGGATTATCGGGGTGTCTTCGCTCTGCGATTTTACTACTCTCTTTTGTCAATTGACGCCTTACAGTTGCTAGCTCCCCAATACTATAAAACACATCAAATTCACCAACCTTCGTTCGGAAGAGTGAATTATTAGGTTCATTTGGAATATCTGCTAGATCAATATAATCTGGGGCTTCATTAGTTAAAATGCGAATAAGTCTTAATGATGGTATTTGTCTGGGCGATAACTCTATCGTTTTGCCTATTTTATATTTGTTCAGTTCCATTTCTGGATTTCTCAGACCAATATTCAACTTTGTCCTGAAATTGTTAGCATGGATAAGAACGATGCGATCCTTCCCGCCTGGCCCGCGTAGAATATTATCGACAAAAGAAAGAATTTTTTCGTCGTCTAAACAGACTTCATTAGGCTGCTTCCCTTTCCCAGGCTGCCACGAAATTATTTTCCCTTTATCTTGAATTATTAATTCTCCTAAGCGAACACATCCTTTAATATACGGAAGCCACTTTCCATTAATCCCCGGGAAAGTCATTTCTGCATGACGCATATCTCGTCTGAACCTTATTGCTACAGGTATATCCAAGTTGAGCTGGTGAGACCGTGCCCTGAATAAACCAATGATTTCTGCCTGAAAATATTTTTCGGGGATTTGTAGGCGAGACAAAAAGGTGTCCCAAGATCCCAGGGTGATACCAGTTTGTCTGAGAAGCAAATCGTAAAGACTACCTTTAACTCGATACATCTCAGCATCGTGATTTTTTTGGTTGCGTCTAATTTCTTTCTTTTTTAATTTTGCTTCTTCCGAATTATCACCATCCTCAAGAAAATCCAATTCTATCTGCGTGGGTTTCGCTGTTTCCACTGAAAAAATAAATTGCGAAAGAACATGGCTTTTAACACAAGCCTCTCGGATCACTGATTTGGGTGAACGTGGTCCCTCATAACGTTCATCCCATTTGTTGTCGGTAAACCTAGATTGCTCAATCACAGCCATTATTTCAGGAGAATCGTTTACTCCCCCCTGAATATCATACTCCTCTCGTAAAGAACGTATAAAAGAGACCCACTTAGCTATTCGAGTACGCTTGGCGGATTTCAATAAACTGTAGAAGTCCTCTTTTTTATTGGCATAACTCCCGTTCTTTGCTCGTCGGGCTTCTAATAGGTCTTGGAAATTAAATTGATCGTCAGAAACTAATTCCCGCCAAAGGTCGGGAGGGATTTTTACTGGGATAGGGGAAAAATAATCTCCCATCAGATCTTTCCACTCTTCCAGAAGTGCATCGCGTGTAATCTCACTAAACCAGAAAAAGAACACAAATGGCTCAGCTTGACCAAGGCGCCAGACTTCCTGGATGGCTTGGGTGATTTGTTTTCCAAGGTGTTCCATCTTTTCAACCACTGGTTTTCCATTTTCATCTACCCCAACATCAATATTTTCCTTTCCCCGCAAATCCCCGACGTGCATTGACGCAGTAGGTCGATTTTTATGGTAAAGACGATCACATTTTATGATAGGCTCAATAGGTTCTAAAACCCCGTCTAATATCCGGGTTATTTCTTGATATAAAATTTGTTTATCCCCAATTGGAAAACCGGTTTCAAACGGGTGGTTTGGCCTTGTACCCTCCTGATAAACTAAATAATAGCCATCTTTCTGGGGTGTTCCATCCAGATTCCAATACGCTTTAGGGTCTTTGAGAAGATCAGTCGGGGATATGATCTGATTCGCATTTAATTCAGCCAAGAATTGATCTATCCCATTTCGGTAATTTGCATTGAACTTATTAGTTTTCACATATACCAAGGGGACTTGAACTGGGGCTCGTTGAGGCCAATCCTTAATTAATGGGGATGAAGTCTCTATTTGTACTGTGCCTGACTTACGATTTAAATTGCTATCTGCCGCTTCAATGTAGCGTCGGGTACGAATGAACATATCTATGAATGGATCTGGGTTCCCCGGCATTGTGCGTAGAGCAAATTCAACTTGAATTACAAAATAACCACTTCCTTTTTCGCCCGCTTTATCAAACCTCGAAGCAAAAATTGGTTGGCTGACCAACATCAATTTGTGATCTTGTTGAGCTGCGCGCCAATTAATAAGATGGTCATTGAACTTAATTGATCGATTTACAATACTAGAAGAAACCAGGCTTGGTATTGCTGTATACGCAACACTATCAATGTTCCCTGGCTTAATTAGGGATAATGCATCCCGATTGCTCCAGGTCTCATTCCACTCCATTGCTCCCAATAATTGTTTAAATATCTCAGGGTGTCGCTGTCTTTCTTCGGGAAATGTACTGAGTGTATAGTGATTCAACCATTGTCTGGCAATATGTCCTATTTGATTAGCTTGAGGGAGAGTGACTGATGAAGGGGCAATTGCAGTGCGGGGAGATGCAACATTTCCTCCAGTTTCGAAAGCTTGCACCAGGTAGGCGGAAAGGTTCAGTGCATCATTAAATGTGCGCCAAGTGGCTCTTTCACTCATTCCAATTTTTCGCCCACGCTGTCTGGATAGTTCGTCATAAAAAATGTTAAGTCGATATGTCCACGGAAAACGAATTATTTCTACAGCATGTTCTTTGAGAGCAGCCGGAATAATTCTGAATCGGAAATATTGTAGGTTGTCCATTAATAATCTCCCCCTTCTGTATTATCTTCAAAAGGTTCTTTATCCGAATTGTTTTTTATTTCCAGTCCCTTGATATTTTGCAGAGCTGTATTTAAGGGATCAAACAATGTTTGGCCAATTGGATTCTGACAGTATTCGCCAATAATATTGATCATTTCAACGAGGAGACTGGTTTGATTCGTATCAGATTTTAAACTAGCACTTCCGGGAGCCCAAGCCGCATCTAAAAAATATGCAAGCAGTGGAACTCCACCTCTAAGCAAACGACCGCTTGCCTGGATAACGATAGCAGCCATTGTGGCAGCCATGCTTCTACGTAAGCTTGGAATACGCATGATCACTGAAGGTCTATAACCTTCTATTCGAGACCACCAGTAGTTCATTTGCCGGCGGATACATAACAATCTGTCTTTGGGGTTTGACGCACCGTACCACTCCCATGCATTTGGATTTTGAAGCATTTTTATGGTTTGATAATTGATCCAATATACCCAACGAGATATATCATCAGGAGTTTTCATTGGCCGTGTGGCGAAGAATATCGCTCCAAACGCCGCAGTACCTTCCTGGTTTAAGATATTATGGCGTCTGCCGACAGCTAGTAGTGGGGCCACTAAAACAGTGGGGACATCGGTCATCCCAATATTTGAGAGGTTAGGGCGAGAAAGCCTTTTGGCACCACCTTCGAGATATTCCCAATAGCTTTCTTGTTCACGGGCCTCATCTCCTGTAGCACGTACGAGGTATTGAACCCTCCAATCTGGTTTTTCTGATCTAATCTGAGTGCTGATCGTTTGCGCTACTAATTTTGCCTGGTTATACGAGTTGACCAGGATGAGAATTCGTTGGCGATTTTTCCATTCCTCATTCGTGCTCATATCAATAAGACGTTGCATTGTCAAAGAGAGTAATGATTGTGAAATTTGGGGAGATCCTGAAAGAGAGACCGCCATTTTCACTAACTCATTATCCAAATTTCCAGATCCAGACACTTTTATTGAATTTCCATTAGAATCCCGCAATGGGTGGAAATAAAATTCGCTTTTTTGAATAGCCCTGATCGCCTTTTCCGGGGCTTCAAGAATGCCGGTAGGACGAACAGCAAAATGATAAGTATCAGAATCTTCCATCCATGATGTTCCTGACATACACAGGGTATTTGGACCGGGCCTGCCAGAATCTGCAAAAAGGTAAGGAAAGTTCATCAAGAAATAGCGTCCCGGAGTGATAAACCGAAAATACTGTAAATGGCGGTCCCTTCCAGATGTATCCTTCAACTTGGCACTCGTAAAACGAAAACCCGAGACTGAACCTAGCGGTGATGCTGGCAAAGCCCCAATGAATTCTTCAGGAACATAAATCATTCGCCTAAAATCTGGTGCTTGTAATTCATTATCTCCGTCATCAGCGTCTTCAGGATAAGTAAAACCTAATTCATACAAGAAGTATTCGAGGCCAGAAAGCGCAATAGAAAACTCCAACTTTAACGCAAGCTCTTTTAGCTGAGAATCACTTACATCGGCGCAATCAGCTGATTCTTTTGCAAGCATGATTTTGATCCATTCAACAGCATCGGGCTGATAATCTGTCTGATTGTTTCCACCAAAGAGACTATTTCGTAATATCTCTCTCAAGATCATCAAATCATGGTTATCTGCCTTTGGCAGGTTAATCTTGTCCCTCTCTTGGAAAGCCCAAAGGGTCGATAAAAATGGATTTTTCTCCTGGTCACTTTCAATTGTGTCGTCCTTTTGAATATGGATCAATTTATTGAGATTTCGACTGATATCTCTGAACATCATTGAAGGAGAAAAATACCCAATCTTCTCAGCCCATTGCTGGAGAATTTTGTGGGTTTCAAGCATATTACCAATATGCTCAGATGCTATCTGTGCATATGAAAGGGCTCGACGACGGCGGATATGAATTGGGGTACGGGGTGATTGACCAAACCATCCCGAGCTGTCTCGGTCTAAATCACACAGATCTCCTCCCTTGCGGTCATCGATCAGCCTCCGCTCCGGAGCAAAGATATCATCCAACACCTGTTGATCTGAATCGATCTCGTCAAATATAACCAGATCAGAAAAGTGGTAAATCATTTCCGAAAGCCGTAAACGGCGTAAATCTTGTTGCGGCATCAGCCTTGATAAAACCATAGCCTGAGGAGTCGTAACCCAAACTTTAGCCATAGGAATTTTGCGATCAATCATGCGTGCTGGGCAGAGAGAATACAGTGGACAAGCCGAGAAATTAGAGGTTTGATTGGTATCTTTAGATTTCTGCTCTAGATATTCACAAGGTTCACTCCCTTGGGGAAGGGGATACTCTAAACTTTCTAATGAAACCATGCCCTGCAATAAACACGTTGAGTTAAGCCAGCTCATACCCCATTGATACGTATTCGTACCTGGACTTGCTTTGACTTTTTGAAAATGATCTCCACGTGTAGTCCTGCCAAGTAATGGAATAGCAACAGGTTCATTTTGAGGGGCATCCAATGTATTATTAATCCTTGCTGCCAGTTCAATCGCTGTCAGGGTATCACCGACAATAAGGGTGGTATGCCAATCCCCCCGTTCAGCTCCATACATAGCTAACAGTTCAGCCAGAGTCGATTTTCCGGCACCGACCATTCCAGCAACGTGCATCATCCCGTCAATAATCAGATTTCCCTGATTAACCTCTCCTACAATTGTTTCGCCTGAGGCAGTATTTTTAACAGGGCGAAATCGGATGATTTCTTGTACTGCAAAAAGCCAATCACGTTGACAATGAGGGTATCGTGACAATTGTCCTGCATATAGTTTTAGTTCATCAAAACTGACACTTATAGGTTTTCGTTTCTCTTTAGGTAGCTCTGGGAGTCTGAGAATAGAATTGTTTGCTTTTTCCGCCATCGAAACAAGGTCTCTATCGATCAACGCAGAAATTACATTACCCGTACCGAAATGATTGAAAAAAACCGGGATTCCTGTAGAGGGAAAACGAGATGGATATATTTTCAACACAGGAGGGATTTCTAAAGCCCTCTTATACTCCGCTTCACGATCTGGCAGCTTAGAAATCAGATGTTCTCGCTGAAAAGTTTCATCCTCCAGAATATTGTATAACCTCCAAACAGGTTTTATCGTTTGATAAAAAGTCAGTAACTCGTTTAAACTATGTTGACCAAAATCGAGATAAATTCGTCCATTCGACAAAGCCATTTTTTGATCTTGGGTATAAGAGTCATATTCGGGAAATGGATATCGGGATAATAGCACCCACAATTCTTCGGTTCTATGGATATTAAGTTTCTCTAAAAGGTATAAGCCAAGTTCAATATTACACAAAGATGAATATTTGCCTTTTAATTCCTTGGCTGTATCCAGTCTCTTGATTTTTTCTTTGATGGACTTGCTCCAAGTCTCGTACATGCTTACCCCCCTACCGAAATATCATGATTAATAGATCGACTAAAATTCGTTTTTATCATTTTGACAATTTGTGAAGAGGTGATTAGTTTTACATCCTTAGTAAATTGATCTGACCGGGCAATTTCTTGATAGCCAGGATTCCATTCAACTCTATAATCTGGAATTACATAAAACGCTCGCTCCCAACCAAGGTCATCTGAAGATCTTGTCAGGAGCAAACCTCCAATGGATTTATCAATTGTGTGCCGCAGAGTGCCCGGATCACTAACGTCTTTGACATCAACCGCCCAAGAACGTCCATCCGTGAAGTTAATTCGCAAATCATAGGCATCAAAACCTGGCCAGAGTTGAACGCTCCGAACTCCAGGAATCTCCCTGCAAATATCAAATAGTTTGATTTCTGGAATTCCCGGTACACACGTTCTTAAATGACTGCCGTATTTCAGTATGCGCAAGTACGGATCCTGATCTAACGGAAGGCGGGAATTGTAATCAGAAGTAACTCTGCTGCAAACACTATGTCGGACACAATAAGGCCTATCAAATTGCCATCGCAAAATTCCACCACAATAAGGGCATTGCCATAATTTTCCACCGTGATAATGCTCAGATCTGGGTTCTTCGAAGAAGGATTGAATTAATATCGGGACTTTGACATTAAATTGGACCATAAAATTACCCAATTCAGTTATGGTGGTCCATGGATTTCTAATTAAAAACTCCCTGTAAGCTGAGTACACAAGAGGTTGATTATTATCCCTACACCATTGTCGAAGTGTATTAATTTCAGATTGATCAATTTCGCTTCGAAACGATGTTAAGGAATGACCCAAGCGTGAAAGATCAATATTTCTGCTATCAAAATATTCAATTAACCAATCTTCTGGCTGGCCATCATAAATCATTTGTAAATTAGACTCCAAATCCAATTCAGAATTATCACCTGGCCACCAATTACCAATAGGTTTTTCAAATAAATCTAGCCAGTCATTTGAGGAATTCGGAATATCTTTTCCTTGTAATGCAAGTAAACAAGCTACTTGATTGATAGCCTGTTGGAAAAATGGCAAATTTGTATTTCGCCAATTATCGATGGAGGCATTTAAAATACCGGCTATGAGAAGTTGAAATACATCTTTATGGTTTGGAATAGTCATAATCGTAAAGGATCCTCAATCAAGTGTTTACTCATGGCTATATATGCCAGCCATGTTTTTTATTTCAACAATACATTCCTGGCGTAAACTTTCCGGAGAAAGCACTTCGGCACTGCTCCCGTATTGCAGTACCCAACGTTTTACTTCACCAAGGCCGCCAGTTTTCAGATGAAGAATCAGGCATCCATCCTCGAGTTCTTCAATCTTCTGCGATACATGCCAATTCCGTTCACGGATATATCGTGCGGTAACAGCGTTAAATTTGATCGATACATCGGTTAACTCACCACCTCGGTCAGCCTGGAAGGCACTGCCCATCCAATCTGAGACCGAGAATTTCGCATCCCTAATAAATTTTTCTGGCAAAATTTTCAGGTTTTCAATTCGACTCACCAGGAAGGTGCGAAACTCATTGCGCAGTTTATCGAAGGCGATAAGATACCAATCTCCTCTAACATTATTCAGATGGTATGGCATAACCGTGCGCTCAGTATATTCACCGCGGTATGCAGCGAAATATCGCATCCACAAACATTGACTACCGTAAATTGCATGGTGGATATCCAACAAGAATTGTTCATTTGCTGAGATCAACATAGTCGCAGAGAAGGTGTAATGCGATCGAAGCGTATCCATATCAACTGTTACTGGGCTTTTGACACCTTTGGAAATCTTTTCTACTGCCGATCGAAGAGAAGATTCAAGGCTGGTGCCCAAATACCTTTTTGAAATCTCTACACTTAAAAAGAACGCTAGCAGTTCGCCTTCAGTAACAATCATCCCTGGCAAAATCCAGGTTTTATCGGTGTAATACCACCCCCTGCGGACCCGGTCAAATTCAATTGGGGCTCCCAAACGATTGATCATGAAATCCCGATCATTAAAAATGACCCGCCGGCTCACTTCGAGAATTCCCGATAATCGATCTGCATTCGGGTATTCCTCATCTCGAATACGGCGATCAATTTCCATGATGCGTTCCAATTGTTGCCTTTGAGACATGGTTCAACTTCCTTTTCTATCTTCCATAATAAAAGTATAGAAGATTGGAGTGCACACAGTGTGCACTATAGATATATATCACCACTGCTGGGTAAAATATTTGTTGAATGATGAAATCTATTTTCCCCATCAAATCGTAACCAATCCGATGCGCCCGTTATCGTCTAGGAAACATATCCTCGTTTGCGCCTGTTGGCCAATCAATGTTTCCACCGCGCTGGCATATCTCCGCATCTGTCTGGAGTACTTACTTACCAATTCAGCACGTTCAGCTGCGCTCCGGATCGAATCCGTTTTGAAATCCACAATCTGCCACCCAGTTTGAGAACAATACAATAAATCGATATAACCTGTTTCGGCATAGTCATCGACCATTCTGGAATATGGAAGTTCGTGAAAATGCTGTGTGGCTGCTTCTATCTCTTCTCGGAGGAAATGATTTTGCAGCCGGGTCAAAATATCAATTGCATGACGGATCGCAACTGTCCGTTGAGACAATTGGGCGAGCCCAGCGCTTTGAGCTGCTGTTTCTAACAAGGGGATTAGCTGTGGATTATCCGGAAACAGCCAGAGTTCGATGGCTTTGTGCACCATCTGTCCAATAACGCCAGGTGGGACAACTTCTACTGGCCCAGTTGCACGCCAGGGATGAACATCTATGGATTCATCTTCGGTTACTATCGTCGTAATGGGTTCTAAAAGAGGTGCATAGATCGGCGCGATATCTGATTCCTGAACCATCGTTATTTCTTGGGGTTCGTCGAATTTTATCTGGCTGGTATCCATCGGTATCGCCCAGGCGCGGACAGCCTGTCCGGATATGGTACGAGCTTCGATTTCGGTGCCTGCTTGCTGGACCAGTGTATTTACATCAATCTGAGCAGCTGCACTCAATTCACCCAACCAGGCTTTAGCTGTCCAATCCCCCTTGGTAGTAGATGTTGTGTGTCCATTGATGATCAGTTTATCTTTCGCTCGTGTGAGTGCAACGTACAGCAGGCGCTGGGTTTCGGCATCGTTCTGACATTGATCCTCCCATTTTGCCAGGCGGTAAAGCATGGGTGGTGGATCCAACTTAAAAGCTAATCCCAGATTCGGCATGAGATAAGTTGCATCGCTGCCACCCCTGGGCTCTCGACTGGCATCAGCCAAAACAACGATCGGGAACTCCAGACCTTTCGACTTGTGGATTGTCATCAGGCGCACCGATCCCTGAGCTTCAGCCGGAGCCTCACCTTCACGTGCGCCAGCATCATTGATGGTTATGAGGTAATCGAGAAAATCACGAACATTTACCTGTCCGCTGGTTTGGGCATCTGCGAGGAGTTTATCCAAATTTCGCCATAATCGCCCGCCTGTTCCACTGTTATCATCGACAGCTAGGATTGCCCGATAATCGGTCGCATCCACCAGTTTCTTCAGCAACTCGGATACTGGAATCCGTTCAACTTGTGGCAAAAGATCCTTCAATATGATTAATGCTCGAGTAGCCCGGGGTTGATCAGAGTTATCCAATACCGAAAGATCTCCCTGGAGCGCAGTCCAATAAGGGACAGGGGCTGCATTTTTCCAGCGTAATTGGTATAGCGCCGTGTCTGTTAGCCCAAAAGCGGGGGAGCGTAAAAGCCCAGCCATCGCCAGATCATCCGCAGGGTCGGCTAATGCCCGTAGGATATTGATGACATCTCGAATTTCAGGCCGGTCGTAAAATCCACGCCCGGCGACGGTTACAAATGGAATGCATGCTTCTTCAAATGCATTTTCATAAGCGGCAAAACCGGTTGAGGCCCGTAGAAGCAGGGTCACATCATCCCATGTGTGAATTTGTTTTTGGTTCTTAAGTTCAAGCAAACGAGTAGCCAGGGCTCGCGCAGCCAGAGGTCTTGCAATGGCTGCATCCTCCCCGGCACCCATTACCAGTTCTATATGGGGATCGGATAGGTATTGAGGCGTGGTCTTACGATTGGCCCGGAGAGGCGAAAAAGGCACATAATATGGGCGGGATGGATCTTCAACTGTTCCCATGACTTCTTGTAACAAATCACCTGTTGCATTTAAGAGAGCTTCATGAGCACGGTAAGTTTGGTCCAGATCAAGGACCAGGCCACCTTGATTTTTGACACGTAGTTGAATTGAGCGGAAAACGGTAACATCTGCACGGCGAAAACGATAAATGCTCTGGCGCGCATCTCCGACTACAAACAATCTGCCTGGTAAGCCGGCCAGAGCTTCCACAATATTTCGTTGACGTTCGTTGGTATCCTGAAATTCATCCACTAATAATGCAGCAATTTCGCCTTGCCATCGAGTTTTTATTTCTGGCTGCTTTAATAATTGAGCTGCTCCATTCTCGAGGTCATCAAAATCAAGCGCTCGACGTTGGCGCAAAGCCTCGTTGTAAGAAGCAGAAAGATGCTCAAATGCAGGTCGGATTAATTGGCAGGCTTGGATAAAACACGCTTCCGTAACGGCATCCGGAGGTTGAACTTTGGAATCTTCTCCACCGACAAAGGGATCAAGCAACCGATCGTAGGCAGCTTGGAGTTCAGCAACGATTTCTTTCGCCCGACTAGTTTTGCTGCCAATATTACCCTTCATTTTATTTCGCCGCGCCTGGTACAGAGATCCGGCGCATGCAATAAAATCATCGGCGACTAGTGCTTTCTCCGCCTCTCCCCACAAGGCTAATAAATCCTCCACCTGGATCGCAAGTTTATCACCTGCGTCCTGGATCAGGCTTTTCCTACCCATACTACGTAACTCTGCAATACCATTTGTAATGGATGGGTCCTGAAGTGCTGTTTCAATAGCTTGCCGAATAATCTGGGAGCCGTCGATGTTCTTATCAAACGCTTCTTGTGCTTCCAAACGGTGACCAAGCAGAAAAGCCAATAATTCAGCCAGAGGGTTAATTCCTAAAATACTGAAAAGGGGCGCAAATTCCGGCTGCCCTACCAGAAACGCCATCGCATCTTCGACAAGCTGGGCCCGTAATGCGGCTGCCAATCCTTCATCGATGACATCAAACTTTGGATCAATTCCTGCTTCAGCGGGATGGGCCTGTAATATTTCTGAGCACAGGCTATGGATCGTCCCTATCCGAGCAGAGTCCATTTCAGCATTCAAAGCTACCCAACGATTACGTTCAGTATCAGAATCTGACTGTCGCACCAGGTCATTTAATGACTGTCTTACCCGAGATCGCATTTCACGGGCCGCTTTTTCAGTAAACGTAATAGCTACAACACTGCGTGGAGAATAACCATCTGCTAATAATGATGCATAACGGGCTACTAATGTGCGAGTTTTACCACTGCCTGCCCCAGCTGTTACGACAACATCGCGACCACGTTCAAGTGCGGCAGTCTGTTGATCAGAGGTCAATCCAAAGGAAGAAACAACACGATCTCTAAGATTTTCATTCATAAATCACCACTCCGGTTCAAAACGCCAGCACCATTGAGAAGTTGGACAATACGACGGGCATCCAGCTCGAGGTGGATGAGGAGGAAATTCTGCAGAGTGAATACCTTTTACAATCCGATGCAAGTGTTCACAAACCACTTCCACTGCGGCACCCACACCTTGTGCAGAGTCTGTTTTAAATTTAGCCAGTTTTAAAGAGCCGGCTTCTGCACCAAGGATTTTCCAGTAAATTCCATCTACAGGGGTTCCCAAATTGAGCGCATCTCTCACTGCTAATGCATAGATAGGAAGTTGCAAACGGTGCCCATCTTTCAGATCGCTAGATGCCAGATGAGAACTACCCGTTTTGTAGTCCACCACCCGTAATTGACCGTTTGTATCTCGATCCACCCGATCAATCACGCCTCGAATTCGCAGGGTTTCATCACCGAGATCAATCTCTAACGGCGGGACCCCGTCAATGCCAAATACCAATTCGTAGGCAAAAGGTGTCCAGACGCTATCTTCTCCCAACGCACGGACTGTTTTTTCTAGCTTGTCTTGTAATTGCACCTTTTCATAATCCCACAGAGAAGAAGGGCGAAAACCATAAACCCTTGGCGCAGTTGAAAACACCTGTTCGGAAGTAGTTCTCAAAGACACCAAAGCTGCCTGTATATCCTTTGGATCAGGCAGGTTTTTGTAGGTGTCTTCCAAGATTTTATGCAGCATCGAGCCTAATTGATTGGGATCCAATCCCAATTTTGGCAGAACACGCGGCTCTAACCCGAGTGCCGTCCTGACAAAAAATTGGTAGGGACAGCTGCCGTAATACTCCAATCGTGACGCACTCCAGATTTGGGCTGGTGAATATCGTTGACTTAAGGCAGGTGCAATAGGTTCAACAAATCCCTCATGGGGGCCACCAGCAAGTTTCGATCTTCTGGCTTTTAATACTTCGCGCGCATGGCGTAATCCATTCCAGCGTCCATTTAGAAATTCATATACCTGAGGTAGGCTACGTCGGCGAATAGCCGAAAAAAGCAATTCTTGTGAAGAAGCAGCTTCTGTAAGGGGTTGGGGGTCATCGGGGTGAACCGTTTCAACCACAGATGTATCGAAAAGTCGCTGAACCGATTTCCAGAATGTTGACTCCTCCCATTTTTCACCATCATCAGAAAGGTATGGCCGGGTGATTAAAAGATATTGGTCAGTTCGAGTGATTGCCTGATAAAACAATCCCGCCTGCTCACGCTGTAAACGCTGCTCTAGACCCAGGGTAGCGCGCAAGCTTTCATCTAGAAAAGGATCTGGGTGTTCATTCGCTGGAAACACCCCTTCAGAAAAGCCCAGGAGAGCCACGGCTTGAAAACGTAATCCACGAGCCTCGACCATGCGGCCTACCAAGAGGGTGGGTTTCCCATCAAGGGTAGGTTCTCGAAGTCCTATCCCTTCTAGTGTGCCCTGCAAATCCATTAGGAATTGACGATAATCCCCATGACGTTCTCCAGCAACTGCTTCACTCAAGACAAGGGCTCTTAATGTCTCTCGAAAAGCCTCACAAGCAGCCTGGTCCCGCCCGCTATTCGCTCTTTCATAAAATCTCAATCGATCCAGTAAATCCTCAAGCCAGGTAATCCATTCGGTCTGAGTACATGTGTGGTCGGGTGGGGTGATATTATCGAAAAAAGCATCCATGACCAAGCGTAATTCAGATGCCTGAGATCCGCGTGGCAATCCTGGTAGGATGCGTTCATCATCCAAATCTGATTGACCCTGAACCGAAGATGGGGTAAGGCGTTCCCATGTTTCAGACCACTGATCTCGACCTTCTATAATTTGCGCCACCCGACTGACCATTTCAAATTTATCCGCTGTTTCTGGATTTATGGATAACTCAAAATATGGTGAACGTAGAACATTAATAACATAACGAGTACCGAAATTCCTCGAAGGCAATGTAATCAAATTCAATAAAGCTGTGATAGCTGGTGAGTTGCTCAAGGGTTCGTCTTGAGTAAAACGGATCGGAATACCATATTCGGTTGCGTATGCCCTGAGTAGCGGATGATAAACCGTGGGATTAGGAGTAAATATCATGCAGCTAGATAATGGGACGTTTTTCCGCACGACCAATCTTTTGATCCAGCGCAAAGCTTCCCGAGCTTCATCGCCAGGTGACCGCGCTTCAAGTAAGATGGGTTGGTCTGTTGTTTGAATAGCACTAATTTCCGCCTCAAATAATTGGCTTTCAATATGGCGAAGATCAGGTGGCAGGTAAGGTAAAAGGTCCAATGTAGTTATTCGGGGAGATAACTCGCGAATAAGTCTTTCAATGCTTTCTGTAAAACGGCGATGTGCCGGCCGCTGGGATCCAATTTTTCCAGGAAAAGTGATCAATAAATCGCCAACTTGCTGAGATAACATTTTCAGGGCTTGATACTGAGCCCCATTAAATGAATCAAATCCATCTACAATAAGAAGATGAATTGAATCGGTTGCTGATGACTGGTGCTCAAGCGCTGCGACTGCAAGCCAACTGATACCCTCTGGATCAGCCCAATTTAATTCTCGTAAGCGAGCTTGATACCGGGAGTACAAAACAGCAAGGTCTTTTTGAGCAGCAGATCCAGAACGAGAAAAATCTGAAAATTGTTCTGGATAGACAAGAGACCGTTTAAGCTCCGCAAATGATTCGCGAAGAGCAAGAATAAAGCCCGGTAGCAACTGTAATGGTGCAAAATGCGATAAATCCCCCTGTGCCACAGCACGATCTACCGTTTCTTGGACAAGCCGATGCAATAAAGGAGATGAAGCCACTGGCACATAAGTTCCTGAACGTTCTAGAATACTCCGATATAGATCCCCAAATGTCCCGACATAGGTTCCCAGAGCACCACCAGAACCTGCCAATCTTCGGCGAAATGCGGCGGCCTGCAGACGATCGGGTACAACAACCCAGATTCTTGCCAAAGGGCTATCCGTTTGCATGGCCCGTATCCGTTGGATACAGGCTGTTGTCTTTCCTGTTACAGGGGGAGCAATGATAAGTTCAGTTGTCATTGATTTATTCCTAAAGAAACTGTTTCACTTGATTGGCTTGCATCTTTGAGTTGGCGAGATACCGCTAACAGCAATTCACTGGCAATTGCTAGTGCTTCTTGTTGTGATAAATTTACAGCAACTTTCACGGAAGGCTGCAAGAGATCCTCTTCCGTGGGAGTAGAGCGTCGAATTTGTAGCAGGATGACTTCATCATTGCTATAAGTGTGTATAGCCCCACCATTTTTCAGGGTAAATGTTTGTGCTCGCATGTTTTTGGGTGTGGTCATTAGTTCCCCCCTTTTAATAAAAGCGGTGGATGAATATTTATATTAATTGTAAGGTCAAATAGTGCATACAGTGTGCACTATTGGTGATCTCTTCTTTTTTCGCCATCAGTTTTATCGTGGGCCGTCCTTGATTAAAAAATTTAGGAGATATTCAAAAATTACTTTTATGACGAATCCCTTAACTGAAAAATACTAAGCAGCTATGATTTCTCCGAATATAGCTATCCGAAGGTTCTTAGAATTATTTGTTCTTTTTCAACCCCTCCAAAATTGCTTGATAATCTTCAAAGTAATTCATCGTTGGTTGCAAAGGTATTAGTTTTTTAAACAAGTTCCCATGACAATCCCGCATTCGTTTTCTGCTTCCGCATGGACATCTTGAATGAGCTTTATATTTATCTTGAGCCAATGTCTTTAATAGTCGAAGGATTGTTCGTTCATCATTGATATCAAATAAATCTTTGTAATACTCCAAGACGCCTAACCAACCATGCGATAATTCACCAAATGGCAGAAATCCATACGTACATTTGTAACTGTATGAATATAGGTAAGGAATCACACAGTTTTCAATAAACCCAAGTAGTGTTGGTTGTTTTGCAAACTTAAGTTTTATGGCAAGAGAAGCTCCAAGGCATAATGAATCATCTCGATATTTATGGAAATCTCTGGAAATTTTGTTGCCTTTTTCCCGAACAGTTGGCAAAGAATCGGGATAAGTGTCTGGAATAATTACTTCGATTATGTATTCATCATCTATCCGTTGGTATTGAAAATTAGCGGAAAAAATCAGCTTTCCGCTAATCCTGTTTTCTCCACCTAAATAATCAAGTCGAAGTTCTGGATAACTTTCTATCAATTCCCAATATTGATTATCGATGATGGATAAATCTACCATCCTAAAATCCCCAAGGTTTATTGGGTCTTGTAATATTAACAACAGGTGGTGCTTTTTGAAGGGTAGGAATACTATTGAAAGATCGGGACTGTGCAGCTTCCTCAAACTTTGTAATCGTGGACCTGGAAATTCTCTCACCAAATATTGGAACTAAGATCTTCCCCGCAGAGTCAGAATCGTAGCACGTAAGGATTCTATTGAAATCCGACTTTACTTTACGAAGCCAGTTCTTGAAATTTGGTTCACGACCCGGATGATCTGCCCACCTATCTGCAAAATTCTCAGAAGGGTCCACAGGGTTCGGGACCCAAGAAACGCCATTTCGCTCTGTAATGAAAGATGGCATTCTATCAATGATATTGATCATTGCGTCAACCAAATCTGCTTCGTTCTCGTACGCATACGCAGCCAGGGTAGTTATTAGTATTGATGCTGGCCTGTTTTCCTGATCATTTTCAAAAACAATATCTCGATGCCTTTTAAGAAGTTGGACACAACGTTGCAAAGGTGTTTTTATCCGATAATTGGGAACCTTTTCAATCTCAGCCTTATATGCTTCCCCAAAAATATGTTTGCGTAATTCATTGTATTGAATTAACATTCGGCTCTGGAACCAGGCAGCAAACCCTTTTGGATTGCACCGAGGCCAATCCATAGAGATCATACTGTAGTTCGCTTTGGTATTATCGGTGACATCAATGCTGGTACCTGCAAAATTGGATGGAACCCCTTGTTTTTGAAGAATGCCGGAAAAATATTCATCTGGTATTGCAGGAAGAATATCCATGTGAAATTGGGCATTATCCGCGTATTTTAAAGTCCAACACCTTCTGCCTTCCTCATCCAATATACGCAGATACACATCATTTGCTTTTAACCGATCACCAACAAGGTGCTTGAGTTTCTTGGGGGTAATTTGATCTTTTGAAACCACTAGCCGAAAAACTAAATCAATGTCATATTCATCTTTATCGCTTATAGGCTTTATGACGGTGCCTAAAAGGAAAGATCCCTGTGGATAAATTTCGGGCGAAAATGTAGCAAGTGGAGAATTTCCTTCTCCCAACCACGACCCTACAGCTCGATACTTCTTCTCAGCATCCTCGAACAGACTATTCGAAATGTCCAGAGATTGTGCTATCTCGTCTAATAAGTAGCCGATATCAGTCCTTTGAATTCTAACCATTTTTAATTTCTCCTATCACTATGGTTTGAACAAATCCACCTATTTTATTGTTTTGATCATAAACAACGAATGGAAGATCCGCTTTAGGTTGCCGAATTCTGCCGATTTCTACAGCAATCGACATTGGCACAGCCGGAAATATATGAATTACGGCTTCTTCGCCGTGTTTAGCCTTGATTTGGTTTAATAACTGCCGGAATTCCTGCCGAAATAGTTGTAACTGCGCCTTATTTTTCAAAAAATCGTTGTTTGGGTTGGCAATTGTCATTCGCCATTCGGAATAATCTTGACTGCCTAAAGTTGCTTTTATCCGACTAGTATCAATCGTTGCACTTAACGACAAGTTGAGAGCGACCAGTGGATATGCGGTGTTTGGTTCATAAACACAGTAATCGAATCTCTCTGGGCCAGGCTGCCACTCCCAATTATTAGGCTCACGGTGTAATTGGTAGACTTCTGCTGGATACAGATCTGAGAGTAGAGAACCTAATTTAATTAATAAGGGTTGGGGAGCAAAAGCAAATACAGAGTAGTGATTTCTCTCACCATCATGACAAAGTAGAGGTGTTATTTTTTGTGCAAACTGACGCTCAAGATTTTTATTTTCCACCCACCAAAAGTCTTCCTCATTATCTTCAAATGCGCCATTACTCAATCCCAACTCGATCGGTAGCCGGCTAGCAGGATACCATTCAGGAAACATAGCTAACCAGGTATCGCGAAAATTTATTTTTGGCTGAAAGTCACCAATGCGACCTTTATATATCAATACATTACTGGTTTTATCTGGTTTTAATTCTGTTAGTATCTCTATTCGTTCTTCATGGGCTTGTTTCATTTGGCGCAACACATCCTCAGAGTAAGTTTCGGATATTTCATCGATCATCCGATGGTGTTTGCGACACATAAGCATCAAATTGGAGATATCATTGCAATACACTTGGGAAAAAACCGGATGTCCACGAGGGCCATTAGGGCGGTCTCCGATTATATGGGCTACTTCAGCAAAATTCATTTCCAATTGCGTTAAACTATCTCGCCACAACGGTTCATTACAACTGTCGAACTCACAGCGACCGGCTGACTTTGCCCAAAGTAAAACTCTTACTTTTTCAGGAACATCAGATATTGACATATAAATTCTTCTCCAATTTACCCATTTTCTTTCCATCGTCTAGGAAGAAAATATAAAATAATTACGTTCACAGCGTAAATTATACACACCACAATTATTCCTGTCAAGACGTATATTCATCACAATTACGCCTTGACAGGAATAATAAAAATGGGTATATATAGATATATGGGGAGGATTCTGTCTGGAGGAAATTATGGAACTGGGTGAAAAACTCAAAGGAATTCGCAAAAACTTAAGGGATTATACATTGCAGAAAGTGTTTGAAGAAACAGGCATATCAGTATCTTTTCTATCAGATATGGAGCGCGGGAAAACAAAACCTTCGCTCGAGACTCTTCAAAAACTAGCAAATTTTTATCAGGTTAATTTAAGTGATCTTCTTGAGGATAGTCAAGATAATAAAATGGAAAACAGGGACCTGTATCCACCAGGTCTAAGGGAACTGATGACCGAAGACCCGAATTTGGATCCTGAGGTCGTAGAAGTGATGCTTACAATGGAAAGAAGGGCAAAAAGAAAACCCGAAACTAAAGATCAATGGCGGGAGTATTATTATTCTCTTAAATTCATGATGGGGCGATAAGGAATGGGGGTTAATTCATTTCGGGATGCCAAATATCGCCTTGTGGAACAAATCAGAACGATCAAGGCTCAATGCAACGGTCTGAATCCACCTTCGTACCAAGGGGTTAACGATTCCTATGCGGAATATCTAGGGATTAAAGTTGAAGAAAAAAAGTTGGATTTTGATTATGGTGGGTATATTCCTGCCAATCCCCCCTCACGACCCCAACCAATTATTTGGATTGATCCGGATGGGGCTGATTCTGAACATCAAAATTTTACATATTTCCATGAGATCACTCATCATATAATTCGAGAGGATAATGACCTTTACTCTTTTCTTAACCAAATTGCAGATCGAAATGAAGATTTGAGTGCTTTAGAAGATCGTTTTGCCAACATCGGAGCCGCGGAGTTTATAATCCCATCAGATTTTATTTCAACGGTAATATCTGAGAAAGGATTTAGTATTTCTTTGCTACCTGAGTTGGATCATCAATTTCCAGCATCAAAACCCGCAATTGCCATCCAATTAGCTCAATGTTCATCACACAAGTGTTTTGTGGTTGTATGCAATTATGGAATTCGCCCAAATTCACAAGCGCCTCAAGCAGCTCTCTTACCTCATCAGCCAAACCAATTACCACATTTATTTGTCCAATATTCAACCAAATCACCGAGCCAAGAAAAATATACCATTGCTAAATTCACAACGATACCAGTTAATCATCTTCTTTACAAAGTTTTTGAAACACGCCAAAGTTCAAAAGGGAAGGACAGAATTCCATTTCGGAGTGGAACAGAATGGTTGGTTGATTGTGACGCAATCTATTTTAAAGGCCGAGTTTACGCCGCATTCAATGTGACGCAACCTCCTCCATCATCTACCCTCCAACCCTCTCTTTTTTGATTTCATAGAT
>Ga0172371_10001274_pt1 | contig 39830 bp, 37 predicted proteins | sample Lak12m_FD_114543 | JGI IMG/M metagenome (GOLD analysis project Ga0172371, IMG submission 114543) | Freshwater microbial communities from Kabuno Bay, South-Kivu, Congo - kab_022012_12m | ecosystem: Environmental > Aquatic > Freshwater > Lake | place: Democratic Republic of the Congo: South-Kivu... | reverse complement strand
TGAGTTGCTTTAACAATGTCCAGAGCATTGAAAGGATTGTTTATGCAGTGCTGAATCATTTAAATGAACAATGGGGAAAGAAGCCCTTGAAGGAATTTACACAAAATGATTGACACTACCAAAAGACTTCCATTTCTTGTCTTTTCCTATGACTATATATTAAAATTTCCCATGTCTCAAATAATCAATCAGCTAAGAAAGGGCGATAAGGCAATCGCTGTTGTCGGCCTTGGGTATGTCGGGCTTCCTCTGGCTATTGAATTTGGCAAGGCTATTGGGAAAGTCATAGGCTTTGACACCAATACACAGCGGATAAAAGAACTTTCTAAATATAGGGATATTACAGGCGAGGCAACTGCCGAAGATTTAAAAAAAACTCAAATAGATTTTACTGCAGATCCTGCAAGGCTTAAAGAGGCAGCAATAATTATTGTAGCCGTTCCTACCCCTATCGATGAAAACAAAAAACCTGACCTGACTCCCCTCGAATCCGCGTCAAAAATTATCGGGGAAAATCTCGCAAAAGGCGTTGTAATAGTATATGAATCCACCGTATACCCCGGAGTCACGGAAGAGATATGTGTACCGATTATTGAACATTACTCAGGAATGAAATGCGGGAGGGATTTTAAGATAGGTTATTCCCCCGAAAGAATAAACCCGGGAGATAAATCGCATAATCTGTCGAAAATTGTGAAGGTAGTTGCCGGTATGGACAAAGAAATAACGGAACTGCTTGCCGGATTATACGGCCTTGTTGTAAAGGCAGGGATTCATAAAGCCCCGAACATCAAGACTGCCGAGGCTGCAAAGGTTATAGAAAATATTCAGCGGGACCTTAATATCGCTCTGGTAAACGAACTTGCCATTATATTCCATAAACTCGGGCTTGATACAAGGGAAGTCCTTGAGGCTGCATCAACAAAGTGGAACTTCATCAAATTTGAACCGGGGCTTGTAGGCGGGCATTGTATAGGGGTTGACCCATATTATCTGACCTTTAAGGCTCAAGCCATCGGTTATCACCCGGAGGTAATTCTCTCGGGAAGGCGCATTAACGATTCTATTGGAAAATATATCGCAGAGCAGACTGTAAAGCATCTTATAAAATCCGGCAGGGCAGTAAAGGGAAGCAAAATCCTCATACTCGGATTCACATTCAAGGAAAATATTAGCGATATAAGAAACACAAAAGTCATAGGTATTTATAATGAACTAAAAGAATACGGCGTCTCTCCATATGTTTATGACCCCTGCGCCGACAGCGATGATGTATTGAAAGAATACGGCATTAGGCTTATTTCAAAACCTGAGGACAAAAAACCCTTTGACGGGATAATAGCTGCGGTGAAACACAGCGTATACGCGGATTATTCAATGCGCTATCTTAAGGGTTTGTGCAACGGCAGCGCATTGCTCATGGACATTAAAGGACTGTACCAAAAGGATGCTGCATTGAAGGCGGGATTTGACTACTGGCGGCTTTGATAATTACTCAACAATTTCTTGCGCATAATCAATTTTCGCTAAAGTGCCTTACGTATCTTTTAAGTAAAGCACGGATTTTATTATTCCCCTGTTCGGGTGACTCTTTTATATTTATTGCCATTTCGAATTCTTTCAGCATATTTTCAACTGCCTCTCTGGAATATTCTTCGCCATTTTTTGCTATAAATATTTTTTGATGCCTGCTCGCGACAGTGCCTTCTTCTGCCGTAAGTATCTCCTCAAAAAGTTTTTCGCCCGGTCTTAATCCTATGAATTCTATATCTATATCTCTATAGGGTTCCATGCCGTGAATCCTTATCAATTCCTCTGCCATCTCAACGATCTTCACGGGTTCGCCCATGTCAAGGACAAGAACCTCTCCCGCCCGGCCGATTACTGATGCCTGCAGCACTAATGAAACCGCCTCCGGCACGGTCATAAAATACCGCTGCATATCCTTATGGGTCACGGTAAGCGGACCGCCATGTTTTAACTGTTCAAGAAATAAAGGCAAGACACTGCCTCGGCTGCCAAGGACATTGCCGAACCTTACGGATATGAATTCCGTATCCCCGCTGCTGCCATTGAACGCTTTGCAAATATATTCTGCGACTCTTTTTGTCGCGCCCATAACGCTTGTCGGCATAACAGCTTTATCGGTAGAGATCATAATAAATTTTTTCACATTATGCGCAACCGAGGCATTTACAAGCAGATTTGTGCCTAATATATTAACTTTTACCGCCTCCTTGGGATTATATTCCATCATAGGCACGTGTTTATAGGCCGCGGCATGAAATACAATCCCGGGACGGAATGCCTTAAAAATCTCTTCAACCCTCCCCGCGTCCCTGACATCTCCGGTTATGAAAAAAATCCTCCCTCTAAGCGATGGAAATAATCTCAACAGCCTCAACTGCATGTTATGAAGTTCGGTCTCGTCTATGTCAAAAAGCACTATCCGCTGGGGCTGGAATGCACATGCCTGCATTGTAATCTCGGCGCCGATAGAACCGCCCGCGCCGGTAATAAGAACGCGTGAATTACTTAAAAATTTTTCAATCTCGTCAAAATTTATTTCTACAGCCTGCCTGCCGATAAGGTCTTCGATGTGTATATCCTCGAGGCTTTTCAGGTTTATCTCCGGCCTGTGAAAATCATAAATTCGCGGAACAATCTTCACGGCATTCACCCCGGTCTTTTTTGCCGAATTATAAATAGACTTAAGGGATTTGTGGTTCAAAGACGGAATAGCAATAACCACAGCCTCGGCCTTGTATTTTTTAACAGCGTCTTTCAACCTTTCCGTTGTGCTGAATACTTTGACATTGTGCATATAGGTGCCAATCTTGGTGGGGTCGTCATCGAGGAATGCCACAGGATAGAACTCGGAGAACTCTTGCCTAATCATATCCCTCAATATCATATCTCCTGTATTCCCCGCGCCGACAATAACAGTCCTTTTGCCCTGCCCCCTGCGCCGGCCCTTAAAAATAATCTCCAGCAAAAGCCTCTTAGAGACCCTAAATCCCGCCATCAGCGCGATAGTAGTAATACCGTCTATAAAAAAAACGCTCCTTGGAAAACCCGGAAACGGCGCAAGCTGTATAACACGAAGCACCTCCGGAAAAGGCAGTAAAATAACGGCTATCAAGATAGAATTGGCAACGATAGTAGCATTGACAATGTTATAGAGGTCGCCGATGCTGACATATCTCCATGTAATCCTGTAAATCCTGAAGCTAAAAAAAGTGAGCAGCTTTATAATGAGGAAAAAAGGTAGAGTCCTTAGGAACAAATTGTAATATTCGGGGCTTATCTTAAAATCAAAACGGAGAAGAAAGGAAAGATATAGGGAAACGGCAACTATTAAGATATCGCCGAGGATAAAAAACAGGACTCTCTTGAAATGTGTGGGAGATAAGATTCTGTTTAAATAATTTTCCATCTATTTTTAGTTTAACACCTTCTCAGTGTTGCACGCCTTCGCTGCGAACAACCTTCAAAAGTGTCAGGCATAATATTTTAATATCGAAAAAAAAAGATTGATGGTTCATATAATAACAGTCGTATTCCACCTTAACGGGTATCGGAAGCTCGTCTCGCCCGTTTACCTGCGCCCAGCCTGTAAGGCCGGGGACAAGTTTATGTACCCCCTTACCAGTCCGGGATTCTATTAAATCATCTTGATTAAATAAGGCGGGCCTTGGCCCGACAAAACTCATATCGCCTTTAAGAATACTAAAAAGCTGTGGCAATTCATCAAGGCTTGATTTCCTTAGAAACTTACCGATTGGGGTCAGAAACCGTTCAGGGCCTTCAAGGAGGTGAGTTGCGACGGGAGGGGTGTCTGTTCTCATCGTCCTGAATTTAGGCATCCTGAAAATCTTATTATCAAGGCCTATCCTATCAGACCAGTATAAAATCTTGCCTGTAGATGTAATCTTCACAAGAACAGAAATAATAATTATCGGTAGAGTGAATAAAAAAATAGAAAGCAAGGACACAATTACATCAAATATTCTTTTCATTTGCCTTATACCATTCTGCTGTTTTCATAAGCCCTTGGCCTACCGAATACGGCGGCGACCAGTTCAACTCATTTCTGATCTTAGCGCTGTTAATAACTAACGAACCTGTCAAACGCTCCATATCATCCGATTTCCCTGCAAGCTTGAAGACAAGACTCAGAAGACTCTGTGGAAAGGGAATAAGGCGCGCGGGCTTGTCAAGAGCCTCTGACAGGCGCCTGATTAACTCAGGTGTAGACAAGTCCTCTCCATCGCTCACCAGAAAAGTTTTATTTGCCTCAAATGGATGTTTAATACACTTAACGATTGCGTCAACCAAATTCCCGATATATATTAAACTTCTTAAATTCCTTACACTGCCAAGCGGTAAGGGAATTCCATTTTTGATGTATTTCATTAATCTCAGAAAATTAGCCTTTACGCCCGGGCCATAAACAAGAGGGATACGTAATATAACTACTTCAAGACCCGTCTCACCTGAAATCTTTCGAAGAGATAGTTCCGCTTCCCATTTGGATACTGCATAGTATCCTTGAGGGTGCGGCGTATCCTCCTCTGAAAAAGGAACCTCATTTGTTTCCTCTCCATTTACCTTTGCAGTGCTCATATATATAATTCTGCGGATACCGGCTTTTGCCGCAGATCGCGCTAATTGTTCAGTGCCTGCAGTATTAACCCTGAAGTATTCATCACGCAATGCTTCCACATCTTTTTTATTATAAGCAGATTCATACACTGCATGGGCCTTCCCTGCTAAATGCACAACGGTATCAATCCCTTCCAACGCTGCCATCCAGTTAGTCCGGCCTCCAATATCACCAACACTTACCACATCGATAGTTTCCCTAATTTCCGCATTGAAAATATCCTGACTTTGGAACCTTATGGTTCCCCTTACCCAAAACCCATTTTGGGATAGGGCAGAACAAAGCGCCTGCCCAACAAAGCCATTTGCTCCTGTAACTAAAATCCGTTTCATAACGTAAACCTATGCTGTCTGAAAAAACTGAGGGATCCTGGATAGAATCTTCCTCACCATGAAAAATGGGCTAACATTTATGCCGTTCTTCAAACAGGCCCTATAAGCCTCAATATTGCCTTTAATAATATTTAGCATACTCTTGTTGGTTGCCCCGCCCATACGCATCTTCACAAATATCTCCGGGATATAAATTGATTTTATCTTATGGACATCCAGAAACCTCATCGTGAGATCAAAGTCTGATTGAAACTTGAAGCTTAAGTCAAAGTTCCCATATTTGTCATATACTGCCTTGCGCACAAAAAATGTAGGGTGCGCCGGCATCCAGCCCTTCCTAAAAAGATTTTCCCTATATTCCATAGACTTCCAATAACGGACCACTTTGTTCAAATCATCCTTGCTTACATAAACTAAATCGGCATAGCACGCGTCTACGGCAGGGTCATCAAAAACCGACGCCACTTTCCCCATCACTATGTTATCAGCATAGATATCGTCAGCATTCAGGAACCCTATAATATCTCCCTGTGACAACTTAATCCCTTTGTTCATGGCATCGTAGATTCCCTCATCAGATTCTGAAATAAACTTGCTGATTTTATTTTTATGGCAGCCAATAACTTTCAGCGTCCCGTCCGTGGAGCCGCCGTCAACTATGATATGTTCTATATCCTGATAGGACTGGGATGCAACAGACATAATAGTATCTTCAATTGTTGCGGCATTATTATATGAAACAGTTATTACAGATATTTTCATCGCTACCCTCAACCCTTCCCCTCAACTCTGGTTATCATGAAATTTCCGATAATCAGGGCGTCCATTTTCGTCCTGAGGAAGCAATCCAGCGCCTCCTCCGGACGGCATACGACAGGTTCATTCTCGTTGAACGAGGTATTGAGCACAATAGGAATGCCTGTTATGGCTTCAAATGCCTTAATAAGTTTGTAGTATCTCGGGTTTGTGTCCTGATGAACAGTCTGCAGGCGACCCGAACCGTCAACATGTGTTACCGCAGGTATGAGAGAACGCTTTTCCTTACGTATCTGGAATACTTTCATCATAAAAGGCACGTCATCCTCTGTTTCAAACCATTCATTAACTGAGTCGCGGAGAATGGACGGCGCAAAAGGACGGAAAGATTCCCGCCTCTTGATCTTCTGATTAAGGATAGCCTTCATGTCCGCGCGTCTTGGGTCGCAAAGGATAGAGCGGTTCCCTAATGCCCTCGGCCCCCACTCCATCCTTCCCTGAAACCACCCGATAACATTGCCTTGCGCAATATATTCCGCAGTGAGCCTGCATAACTCATCTTCATCAGTTACATCTCTTACTGCATATCCGGCATCTTTCAGTTTTGCCTCTAACAATGAAGTTATCTCTGTTGAAGAAAATTTTGGGCCATAGTAAGCATGGTTCATAATAAACGAACGCGAATTCCCAGCCTTCTGATTCCAGACGGTAAAAGCGGCACCGATGGCGCCGCCCGCGTCTCCTGCGGCGGACTGAATATAAACCTGCTTAAACGGAGTATTTTTGTATATCCTGCCGTTTGCCACAGAATTCATTGCGCAGCCTCCAGCCAACGCCAGAGATTCTATCCTGTATCTTTCATGGAGGGTATTTAAAAGCTGAAAAAATGCCTCTTCATACATTGCCTGCACAGAGCGTGCGATATCCTTATGCCTTTGAAGGAGCGGCTCTTCTTTCCTGCGCGCGGGGCCGAGTAATTCTTCCAGAGCAGCGCTATATAAATTTCCAACCACAGGTGAACCTTCATCCCATTTGTATTTTACATTTTCAATATGGTGTCTGAAGTATTTAAGATTCAGGCGGTATGTGCCGTCTCGCTGAAGGGCTACGACCTTTCGCATATGGCCAAGGAATCCGGGCTCACCATACGGCGCAAGCCCCATCACCTTGTACTCGTCGCCGTAATTGGGAAAACCGAGATATTGCGTCAATGCCTGATAAAATATTCCGAGAGAATGCGGGAAATATACCTTTCCCGCAATATCTATTTTAGCGCCGTTTCCAACGCCCCATGCCGAACTTGCGAAATCACCGAATCCGTCAATGGAAACTACAACGGCATCCCCAAATGAAGAAACTAGAAAAGCAGAGGCAAGGTGCGCCTGATGATGCTCCACATGATGAATGTGGCCCTTAAATCGGCTATCAGGGAAAGCCTTCAGCAATGCTTCGTTAATACCTATCTTGCGCCTTCTATTAATAAAACGGTTAATCACCAATCGGGCATCAGGCCTGTGTGTTAATACAAACATAGCCTTTTTCCCAATATTTGCATATGGGTCGCTGTTAACGGCAACATGGCCTATCGAATCTAGTGCCATTCCCGCCTCTCTAAGACAATAACGAATGGATTCCGAAGGAAAGCCTGCCCAGTGTTTGACTCTCCTGAAACGCTCTTCCTCCGCTGCAGCGATCAATTTGCCGTCCTTCACGAGGCATGCTGACGAGTCGCCGTGATATGCGTTTATCCCTAAAATAATCACCACTTTCCCCTATTATCTTTATCTTCCAATCTCAATCCTGGAAGCTATTTCCTCAAGTTTATTTCTTACCAACGACAGCATTGCGGAGTTCCTATCTCTTAATTTTTCATCACCTTTGACGGATAAAGCTTTTGCAACCGCGCCTTTCAATTCTCCTGTTTCAGCCATAATTACCCTGCCGGCCTTTGCCAGCGCCTCTGCAAACTCAACTTGATGGTCATTTATGTGTTCACCTAAAGACACGCGCCGGGGCATGACAACCGGCACCTTCCCTGATTCGATTGCGTTTATTATCGAGCCGGCTCCGGCATGCATGATAAGAAGGCTCGCATCCCTGACGTGTTCGGCAAATTCTTCCATTTTCATAAAAGCCTTTGCCTTGCACACGGAGCATTCAAACGGCGTATGCCCATGTTGAACAATAACCGGCTGCGGCAGTCTTGATGCGATCATAGCAACCTCATTTAGTAGCCGCGGAAATACCTGTTTGGCATTGCCTATTGATACAAAAGTCATATCAATAAGCCTCCATATTCTCCATTAGGGAAAAAAGGCCTTAATGATTCCCATTGATAAAAACTACTGTGCGCCAGGCGCCTCATAAGCCTTCCTGTAACCGATGGCTCTTTAACACTCGTTATCGTCTCGATATATATAACCTTTGTGCCAAAGAAAATCCTACCGATTAGGGCAAAGGGCACTACAGGGCCTGCCCCGGCGCTGAGGATTACATGCGGCCTCTCTCTTTTCAATACACTAAACGCCTCCCATAAATTTAAAAGGAACTTCCAATCCCTTTCCGAATGAGCGATAAAATATGTCTTATCTTTCATGTCTTCAGGAAGGAGCGCCTTGTCATTCAGGACATAAAAATGCTTGTAGCCTTCGTAGGCAGGTTTTAAACAGCGGATTTCCGTGAGATGCCCGCCGCATGATGAAACAATGCAGACCTTCATAAACCTATTTCCTTAAGCATGAACGAGCCGTTGATAAATAGAATGCATATCCTTTGCAACAGAGTCCCACGAAAAATTCTCTTGCATCCAGTTCCTCCCGTTGAGTCCCATCTGATGCAGGTCGCCCTTGCTGATTTCGCTGATTGCCCTAAGCAGTGATGCGGGGTCGTTATCCACCCGAAGGCCGCACCGGCGTTCTGCGATCTCTGCCCACGGCATTCCCTTACTCGCAATAACAGGCACTCCATGCGCAAGCGCCTCAGCCACCACCATGCCGAAATTTTCAGTATAGGACGGGACAACGCAGATATCCGAATCTCTGAATATATTAGTTTTTGCATCGCCTTCCACATGCCCCGCAAACTGTACGCGCCCGGCAATACCGAGATTATCCGCCATTTGTTCAAGATATGCTTTATAGCCATCATCTCCTGCTCCGCATATTGTCAGCGCATACTCTTGCTTTAATTCCTTCACAGCTTGCAAAAGGTTTTCTATTCCCTTTTTAGGATGAAGGCGGCCGATAAATAACAGTCTCAATTTGTTAGCCGGCATCCACGCCTTCGCGGAATTTTCCAGAGGGATATTAATCCCATTTTTTATTATTTCAATGTTAGCACGTGTAATCTTCTTTCTGCTTTCTTCCGCCTCCATATTACTTGTCACATGCAAAATGGAGCGATTTTGGTCCAGAAGCGCGTTACATATAAATTCCCATGCCCGCTTTATCAAGGGCTTTGTTGAGCCTTCCCATCTCTGCAGTGCGCCCCTGGGAGACCAGACAACAGGTTTTTGGAATAGCTTGCAAAGCAGAAGCGCCGGGATGGTCGGAAATGAATAAACACTTGTTAAATGCACCATGTCAGCCCACCGAATCATTGAAGGCAATGCACGAAGCATAGAAAGAGAAACACTAACGCCAAACAAATATTTAAAATAAGAAACGCCGTACCCCGCCGGCAAACGCACCGGAAATGATTCAGTCTTAATGCGCGGCAATTCAGGCCCTGCATTATCCGTTGTCACCACCCTGAGTTCAATCTCAGGCCTCCGGGATAAGGCATTACATAACTCATATACTGAAAGAACAGGCCCGCCAAAATACGTTGCCGGGTAGAATGTAGGGATTATATGAAGGATTTTCATTCAAATACTAATTCAGAGATATCATATCTTTCGAGACAACTTCACTAACATTCGCAAAGCATTCTGATAATTCGCGCATTATTGAATTCCTTGCCTCAATCGTTACATTGATATTATCTCTTTTGATTACGGCCGCATATTCTTTTATAATCACATACTGAATGCTGTCGGGATAAACTATGAAATGGTCATCGCTGCGGGCATTATTCTCCGAGAGATGAATCTCTATAATTTTATCGTTGTATTTCTCAAATAAAAGCCTTGCTGCCCTTGCACAATCAAACCCCAGCAGTTCCGCCGAAATCTTTAGATGCCCGAGATCAAGCAATAAATATACATTTTCATTTTCTTCGAGCAGCTCGATAATTTCATCTATATGCATTACAAGCGAAGTCTCAACATCCCGGTTAACCGGATAGAGGTTTTCAATCGCAATTTTTTTGCCGGGAAATTCTTTTCTAAACCATTCTATATTTTTATTGATTCCCGATAGCGTATAATGCTGTCCTCTTGGATTTATCAATATTTCATCCTTCACATCAAAATCCCTCTTAAACCCCGCGTGGACTGAATAATAATCTACATCCAATTCATCTATAAATCTCATTGTTTCCCTTATAAAACTCCTCGTCTTTTCCCCTGTGTCTGCAAAATTTAATACAAAGTGCTCCTCAGGAGGCGGAAAATAACCGTGTATCAGCAGGTTCAGTTTTTTTCTTGATTTTATCTCCCTGAGCCTTTCAAGCAGAATTTTATCGTGCTTATAACCGCCGGAAAGCTCGATATTGGGGGTTATCTCTGAAATTAGGTCAATTGATTCGACAATATCGCTTTTTTTAATGCACTGGGTGGATATAAACAGGTTGCTTTTTGTCACTTTTAAGTTAAAAACTACGTTTCCAATAATCTTCTTTTCAGCCTTGTCTTTGTCATCATCTCGATATGTTCTCTAACGGGTTTTCCGAACTTGGATTCAAGCATTGCTAAATAAGAGGGATTTTCATAATATTTATGGAAGGCGTTGTCTCTGAATTTGAGAACCTCTTTTGCGCTTATATGCCTTGTCGGCAAGGGCAGCATTTCATAGGAATGCTGCGAAAAACCATGCCATTCTTTTGGAAGTTCCCATCCCTCCTTAATTGCTGTGTCATAAAGTTTTGAGCCGGGATATGCCATAGCGCAATAAAAATTTGCAAACTCACAATTCAAATCCATGGCCATATCCAGGGTTTCCTGAATTGTATCTATAGTGTCATCGGGCAACCCGAAGATATAATTGCCTATAACCCTGAGGTCTTCGTTCTGTATTGCCTGAACAACATTCTTTATATCCTTCACCCTCATTCTCTTTTGCGCGCCGTCTCGGACATCCGGATTAGCCGATTCTATGCCGAGGGCAAGCCAATTAATGCCCGCCTGTTTCATCTTCTTCAGGTTCTCAGGCTTTACAGTATCAACCCTTGCATACGCCCAGATGTTCAACCCATATTTCTTCTCTATCAGCATGTCAACAATTGTCATATAATGTTTTTCGCTTAGGACAAATAATTCATCCACAATCTTTACGTTTTTTACTCCATAACCATTAACCAGCGCGCCTATCTCTTTGACGACAAGTTCGGGGCTTCTATAACGGATACCCGATTTCCCGAACGGCGCATTTATACAGCAGAAGACACATGAATAAGGGCATCCAAGGCTTGTATATACCGCGCCGTAGGGCATCCTGTTTTTTATATCGTCAAAACAGTGCCAGTTATGCGCCCTGTATTTTTTCATAGGAAGCAAGTCCCATGCGGCAAGCGGCAGCACCTCATCGAGGTCTTTGATGAGAGGCGCCCTTGAGTTATTCTTAATATCTCCATCATCATGGTACCAAAGCCCCGGCACCTTTGAATAATCACTGCCGCCTCTTTTTAATTCCTCAAGCAACCCGATTAACGTAAAAGGCCCTTCTCCCTCTATTACAAAGTCAACACTCTCTTCTTCCAATGTCTGTTTCGGGAGCGCTGAGGGGTGGAGGCCCCCGATAGCGACCTTGGTTGGTGAGTTTTCTTTGATTGCCCCGCAGATCTTGCCTGCGATTGTCATATTCTGGGTTGATGCGGAAGGCTGTGAACCATAAACTATTACAGCGGCAAGCAACGGGTTCAGGCTCTTTACCTTCTCCGCAGTCTCTGCAGGTGAAATATTTTCGGCATTAGAGTCAATAACCGCAACGCCAAAACCATTGTTCCTGAGATATGCGGCCATGACGGCTATCCAAAATGGAGGCTCGATAGCAGAATAATCTTCCCCGAGGCCTTGAAAAACCTGCTTCCTGTCGCCGGGATTAATGAGAACTATATCCATATTCAATTTTTGATTTCCCTTAATGAATCCCTTACAGTCTTAACAATACTCTCATCATCCAGCCCGTTTAATCTGTGAAGGTAGTCCCTGCCGCCGATATCAAAGACATATGCATCCTTAAATCCCATTCTCTTTAATTTAATATCATGCCCCTTATTGCCCAAAAAAACCGCAATCATGCTGTCAAGCCCGCCTTTATTTATGAATGCCTCTTCAATGGTTATGACGCATTTATACTTACCCAATGCCTCGTTTAAGAGCACTTCATTCAAGGGTTTTATCATAAATACATCAATAAGCCCAACGGGAACTCCGTCTTTTCTGAGCTTGTCAACAGCTCTTAAAGCCGTATGCGTCATATATCCCGTTGATATAAGGCAGATACCTTCCCCTTTTGAAAGCTCAAAAAAGCCCTTTTCGATATCCATACCGTCCTTGTCTCCATAAATATCCGGCAAGGGTTTACCGTCAAACCTGATATATTTTGGCTTTTTATTTTTTATGGAATAGTCCACAAATTTTTCGGCAAGCACCCAGTCGCTCGGAGAAAAGACACTTATATTGGGCAGGGTCCTGATTATGCTTAGGTCTTCGATGCTGTGATGCGTAGGCCCTGATACATCATAGCTTAAACCTGCGCCGACTCCGACCAGATTTACATTGACCTCATGCGTATGGGAAAGCAGGGAAAGGTTATTCCTTATCTGCTCATATGCCCTCATTATCATAAACGGGGCGATGGCGTACGCATAAACGGTAAATCCCTCAAGGGCAAGCCCTGCCGCTACATTTATAAGGTTCTGTTCCGCAATTCCTACATTAATAAACCTGTCGCTGTAATCAGCCCGCAACTTGTCCAGCTTAGGAGAACCAAAGTCAGCGGCGAGGAAAAATAACTTTTTATCCGCAGACATCCTGTTATAGACCTGCTCAATAAATACATCCCTCATTACTTTCTTTTCAGAACTCACTTAAGCCCCTCTATCGTCTTATCTATATCTTCAGGTTTTATGTTTTTTATATGGCTTAAGGGGTCTGATTCAAGGCTTGGAATCCCTTTACCCTTAATGGTATCTGCTATTAACAATTTCGGCCTGCCGTCTCTTAGGCCTTTGAGTTTTTTCAGAGCATCATGCAGCAGGGAAATATTATGCCCGTCAACAGATTCAACCTGCCAGTTGAACATCTTGAACTTATCTGCTATTGGTTCAATATCCAAAATATTCTTGCAATAATCAAGCATACAGGCCTTGTTGTTATCGATAATTAATAAAAGGTTATCCAATCCCTGGCCTCCGGCAAACATTGCGGCCTCCCAAATGGAACCTTCGTATAATTCTCCGTCGCCCATTAAAATAAAAACATTGCCGGAGTTATTTTTTCTCTTTAGCCCGACCGAAATTCCGCAGCCAACACCGAGCCCGTGGCCTAAAGAACCGTTCACTGTTTCGTAGCCCGGTATTATAGGGTCGGGTATGCCACCCAAGAAAGAACCCTCCTTGCATACTCTTTTTAATTCATCCATTGCAAAATATCCAAGGTCGGCAAGGATGGGATAGAATGATATTGAACCGTGACCTTTGCTGATGATAAACCTGTCCCTGTTTTCCCACCTAATATTCTTGGGGTCAAAGTCAATTATCTTTCCATAGAACAAAGCCACAAATATCTCTACTGCCGAAAGGGAAGACGCAAGCCTTGTCTCCTGGGCTATCCTGTGAATATTCAGGGTCTCCCTGCGCACCCACAACGCCTTGTCTTTTAGCGCTCGTATATCAGGAGAATCTTTAGACATTGCTGTACTTGCTGTTGGTAATTACCCTGTATCCCTTTATAAGCTCTTTTATCCCCATCTCCAGGGAATATTTAGGCTTAAACCCTGTGCCTTCTATCTTTTCATTGGAAACAATGTAATCCCTTTTATCAGGGTCCTCCCCGATCGGAGCTTCCAGATAGACAAAATCCGGAATTTGTTCTTTTATCTTAGCGCAGAGCTCGAGCTTTGAAAGGTTCGCATCCGAGAGCCCCACGTTATAAGGTTCATTCTTCATGGATTCAAAGTTATTCATTGAATGCATGAAGGCCCTTGCCACATCCCGTATATGAATATAGTTTCTCTTGAAATGCCCTTCAAAAACCACCACAAACCTATCCTTTGCCGCTCTGTGCGTAAAATCATTTACCAATAGATCTATCCTCATTCGCGGCGACATCCCGAAGACAGTAGCCAGCCTCAGGCTTATGGAATTCCCCCTGTCAAGAAGGGCCTTCTCAGCCTCTACCTTTGCGATTCCATAAAGTGATATCGGTTTTAGAGGAGTTTCTTCTGTGCAGTAAATCCCTTTCTGGCCAACGCCGTAGCCGCTATTCGTACAGGGATAAATAATCCTTTGTTCTTTTGACGCAAGCTTTGCGATTAAAGCTACCGCGTCTCTGTTGGTTGTCACTGTGCCTAACCTGTCCCTGCTGCATAACGGCGCTCCGACTAAAGCAGCCAATGGAATAATATAATCGTTCTTCTGCAGCAGGGGTTTTAAAATATCTTCCTCCCTGGCATCTCCCCTTACTACGTTAAAATTATCGTCGGCACAGCATTCAAGCAAAGAGTTCTGCCCGAAGATAAAGGTATCGAGCACCGTCACCTTATGCCCGGATTTCAGCAGTTCCGGCACGAGTATGGACCCTAAGTATCCGGCGCCGCCTGTGACTAAAATGTTATAACCCATGCAACTCTCCTATCTACAGATTTTTTAGTGTTTCATAGAGATAATCTATTTTATCCCTTATGTCATAGGGATGATTGCCGACAAAAAAGCCGTTATAGTGGGCAATATCCGCATTCACCGATTTTGTGACAACATAATCATAATATTTTATAACATCATGCCTTAAGATATTCCCTCCCGTTATTATCCTGTGTTCCACGTTGGCATCCTTTAGTTTCTGCAGAACCTTACCGCGGTCAACCTTCAATTCGGGATTGATTACCATTGTGAAACTGAACCACGAAGATTCGCCTGTTTCTCTCTGGATTATAAATCTCTTGTCGTCTTTAAAGAGGCTCACAAAATGTTTCGCATTTTCTCTTCTGATGCTTATAAACTTCTCCAGCTTTTTTATCTGCACCTTGCCGATAGCCCCCTGAATCTCGGTCGGCCTCACATTATATCCCGGAAGTATAAACCTGTATGCCTCAAAAAAATCGTCATCCCTTTTTTCAAAGATCGGGCTGTCCTCATCCTGTCCCCTTGTCCATCCGTGATTTCTGAAAGACTTAAGAAGATTATAAATTTCCCTGTCATCGGTTAAAACAAGCCCGCCTTCCATCGTGGAAATATGATGTGAAAAGAATGTGCTGAATGTATTTACGAGGCCGAAGGTGCCCGTGTATTTCCCGTTGAATCTTGCGCCCATGGATTCGCAGTTATCTTCAAAAAAAATGATATTGTTTTCCCTGCATAGTTTTGTTATCTCGTCAAAACGGCACGGGTTGCCGAGAATGCTGACCGCCACTATCATTTTCGTTTTCGGGGTCACAGCCTTTTTTAATTCATCAACGTCATAATTCAAGGTATGTAGGTCAATATCGACAAACTTTAACCTCAGGCCGTACTGCTGGAGAGGATGAAAGGTCGTTGCCCATGAAATGCAAGGCACAATCACCTCGTCACCCCTTTTCAGGGGATTTTCCTTTTTATAAAAGAGCGCAGCAACGGCAATAAGATTTGCCGACGAGCCTGAGTTGGCCATAACCGCATATCTCATTCCGAAATAACGGGCAAATTCCTCCTCGAATTCCTTAACATTTCTCCCCATGGTGTACATGTCGCTGTCAAGCACGCTGATTATTGCCTGTCTTTCTTCGTCACCCCATGTTGAACTCGCAAGCTCAAATCTCATTCTGCTCCCCTCTCACTTTTTCCTGTAATAGTCCGGTTTATATACCATTATCTCGGAGCCGCTGAAATCAAATTTAAACGGCACATGAAGGAAATCGCCTAAAGCCTTTTTAACTTTTTCCTGATTTTCAGGCTCGACATAAAAAATAACAAAACCGCCGCCTCCGGCTCCGCACAATTTTCCGCCGACCGCTCCGCTTTTAATGGCAGCCTCATATATATCGTCAATATCGCTTGTTGTAATCTTGCTCGATAATTTTCTCTTCAATTTCCACGTCTCGTTCAAAAGTTTTCCAAAATTAACAAAATCGTCTTTTTCTGAAGTCAATACCTTATATGCCTCATCCACTAACTCTCTCATTTGAAACAATTCATTCTTATTTTTTTGCGTGTTTTGAATCTGCTCATGGGCGATAACAGAGGCGTTCCTTGAGAGCCCGGTGAAAAAAAGCATAATCTTATTTTCAAAGCTCCTTATTTGTTCCTCTCTCATTATAATCGGCTCCACCACTATCTCTCCATTCTGCAGAAACTCAATGGTATTTAATCCGCCGCAAGCGGCCCATACCTGATCCTGGGAACCGACATTCTCTTTTATCAAATCCTGTTCAATATGTATCGCCTCTTTATAAAGTTTCTCTTTTGTAATAACCTTTCCGTTGAAGGCGTATAACGTCTTCAAAAGGCCCACAGTAAAAGCTGAGCTTGACCCCATGCCTGAACGAGCGGGAATATCTCCGTCGTGATGGATTTCAAGGCCGCGCTTAATCTTCAGATGCCTGAGAGTCTCCCTTGCCGACGGATGTTGAATTTCATCAATGTCGGTAATAGTCTCTATCTTTGAATACGCAATCCTGTGTTTATGCTTGAAAAATGGCGGAAGCTCCCTGCAAGTTATATAACAATACTTATCAATTGCGGCGCCGAGAACCTTGCCGCCGTGTTCCAGATACCACGAAGGATAGTCTGTCCCGCCGCCGAAAAAAGAGATTCTATGCGGAGTCCTTGAAATAATCATCTGTCTGCTCCTCCAAAGGGAACGATTAATTCCTTCTGCGCTTTTTTATAGTCCTCGGGGATTCCGATATCAATAAAATAGTCATCGCTGACAAAAGCAAACGACCGTATATCATTTATTTTTTTTTGCAAAAAGTCAATTTCAAACGAGAATGCATCCTTATCAGGCTCGAAAAATTCCAGTATCGCCTTTTTCATAATGCAAACTCCGCCGTTTATATAACCGAAATGCCTGAAGGTCTTCTCGTCAAAACCTATTATCCTCTTGTCTTTTATAATAACGGTTCCATATCGGTTAAAATCATTCATAGGCTTAACAGCGATTGTTAACATGGAGTCTTCCGCATGATGAAAACCTATCATCTTCTTCAGGTCAAGATTAAAAAAGGTATCTCCATTTAATATAACAACTTCATCCCCGCTTACAAATCCCAAGGCCTTCTTGGTAGCGCCCCCTGTACCGAGAGGCATATCCTCAGTAACATATTTGATTTCCAGATCTTTATAGCGCAAACCGAAATAATTTGTAATAACCTCATGCTTATATCCCACGGAAAGCAATACATGGCTTATGCCGTAGCTCGACAGGTAATCAAGCAAATAACATAAAAAAGGCTTGCCGCTTATATCTGCCATAGGCTTCGGCACATCCCTTACAACGCTTTGCAGCCTTGTGCCTGTCCCGCCGGCAAGGATCAGCGCTTCCATGACGAAACCCGCGGATTCAATTCAAAATCCCGCTTACTATACTCATAACCATATTTGCGATAGCAGGAGACGCCGTAAGCCCCGGAGACTCAATGCCGATTAAATTTATCAGTCCCGCAAAACCGGCTTCAGTCTCATCTTTAATAACAAAATCCCTTGCTTTTTCATTCGGCCCGGACAATTTCGGACGAATTCCCGCCATATCAGGGATAAAGGCATCTTTTTCAAGTCCGGGTATAATCTTGAGAGCTGCCTCAAAAAATCTTTCCCTCTTATCTGCATCAACTTTGTAATCAATGTTACTTACATATTCCGTATCAGGCCCGAAGCGAAGGCGTCCGCCCAAATCTAATGTTGCATGTACCCCTAATCCCGTCAATTCTTCATGCGGAACCGGATAAATAAGCATTTTAACAGGAGAAGGCTTTGCATAAGAAAAATATGAACCCTTACAGTATTTGAGCTTATAATTATTTGCGGGGATATCAATGCCCGCAAGTCCTGCAACGCGGTCGGAAGAAAGTCCGGAGCAGTTAATCACTAATTTGGATTTAAACCGGTAATTATCCCGCTTGACTCCGATAACGAATCCTTCGCTTTTTTTATCAAGCCTTTCCACCTCGCTGTTAAAAGCAAATATGGCGCCGTTCTCCTCCGCAATCTTAAAAAAATGTTTCATAAGGGAATGAGAGTCTACTATGCCGGTATCCGGAGAGTAAAGGGCGGCTATTGCCGAAGTATTAGGTTCCATCTTATCTATGTCGTTCTTCTCAATGATTGACAATTTCTTCACGCCGTTCTTCAGCCCCTTCTTATACAGTCCCTCAATAGCCTTCAGCTCTGACGGGTCTGTAGCTGCAATCAGCTTGCCCAATCTTTTAAAAGGGATAGAATATTTGTCGCAGATTTCGTATAACTGGGCAGCCCCCTCTACGCATAACCTCGCCTTTAGTGAGCCTTCGGGGTAATATATCCCAGAATGTATTACCTCGCTGTTGCGGCTGCTTGCCTCCCGGCCAAAGGTATCGTGCCTTTCAAGGACAACGATATTGTCATATCTTGCGGATAATTCCGCAGCAATCGCCAGACCGACAACGCCCGCGCCGATGACTGTGATTCTAACTTCGTCCATTATTGACTGTACAGCTCCTATACATGCGGTGACCGATAAAATCCATAAATTTTTATTTCCAGTAAAAAACTTCCCTTACAAACTGGAAATAATACGCGGCGCCCCATTTTAAAACCTTCAGCTTTCTTTCGCCGCCGATCCTGGGAGGTTCATCTCCGGGAATCTCCGTAACCTTAAGCTTTCTCTTTGCGGCTCGCACGGAAAGCAAGGGCTCCCAGCTTATCTTGGTCTTAAATAATTTCTCTGCCAATTCATATCCATTGTCTTTATTCAATTCCAAATCATATATCAATTGAGTCTTGTAGGCGCGGAATATGACCATTGCATCGGTATAATGAGCGCCATGAAGGACATTGACGGTCTTAGTAAAAAGCCAGTTTCCAAAAGCGGTTACAATGTCGTCATCCTCGCTTTTAGCATCATTCAAATATCTTGATACAATTACCATGTCATACTCTTCCTTCATCTTGGTGATTAGGTCAGGTATCAACTCCGGAATAGAATTGCCGTCAGGGCTGAATGTGAGAACCACATCTCCCTCAATATAAGGCAGCACCTCTGTATAGGCATGCCTGAACCCTTTTTGCTTTTGCACGTATACAAAATACCCTTGCTCCCGCGCCCATTCGATCGTCCCATCGGTAGAGCCGCCATCAACTATTATGGTTTGATCGCACCACTCCTTTTTTATCTTCGGCATAATTGCCTTCATCCCGTTTATCTCATTCAGTGTAAGGACTAACAATGTAGTTTTCATTTATTGATACCTTCCTTTAGAGGCCGCACTATTTTCACGCGCACCTTCTTTAATTTTTATTTCTTAACAAAAATATAGTAATCAGGCCAATTCAAGAGATTCTCATTTTTGATCACGCCGCTTGCCTTCTGCTCCTCAGTTAATCTCTTTGAAAGCAGATATTTTATGCCGGTCTTGAGGTTAATCCGAGGAAATGCAAACGGGCTGTGCGTGCGGAATTCAAGGGTATAATCATTTTTTAATTTTTCAATGTATTCATCGTCAAAATTCTTTGTGCTGTGCGGCGACACTATCAGGTAATCCCCTTTTTGAATCCGGTGCAGCGGGCCAGGCTGAAACACAGCAAACGGAAAGTCGGGATATTTGTATGCGTGTTCGGGGTCAACCGCATTTATATCCGCATCTTTGTCAAATGGAGACCTGCGCCCGACGAAAGGGCCGGGGTCCCGCGCTTCAATATCGGATTTAAAATCAAATTTGTAAATCGGAAGCCCTTTGAATTTCAGGAATTCGCCGACAACAAAGTAAACGCCCATTCCCGTGCCTCTGTCCACCCCGTCAAAAAAAATGTTAAGCCTGTGGCCGTCGTATCTTTTGTTAATATCCTTTATCAGAAAATCCGTTGCCTTATTAAAATTAACCGGCAGATATTTATTGTACGTAAGATAATGCATCCCGAGGGGGATTGTATTTACGGCTAAAATAAATGCGGTTGTTGCCAGCGCGCCTTTCCAGAAAAAACCACGCGTCATTCCTTTTTCAAAAAAATAAACCATCGGAGGCAGAGCAAAGAGATAGGCAGGAAGAAAATAATAGGGGCTATACATATTAAGCGCAATAAAGATGCCTACATATCCGACTCCCGCAGCCAGCATGGGGTCAAGGATTGGATGGGGCTCATGCTTCCGGATGAATATCTGAAATGCCCTTAACGCTGCCAGCGGGATTAATAGGAGAATCAGAACCGGGTCCGAGAAAAAACCATAATTAAAAATATTTTTTATAAACCCAAGGAGACTATTGCGTAGAGGCCCGGGCAGATATGAATGCTTAATATTCGGATATACAGATAGCATATAAATAATGAAATAAACTAAGGCGCTCAATATCACCATGAAATTCAGGAGCCTGCTCCATCTGTCCGACGTCCTCAAAGTGAATAGCAGATGGGCCGCTGAAAATATACTCAAGGCAATAAACACCGTCTCCTTATAATATATGGCAATGTTAGCTGTTATCAGGACCATGTAGAAATAGGCCGTCTTTTGTTTTTTTTGAAAGGCAATGAATGACAGCAGGAATATTGCGAGATAGAAAATGATGTTTTTTTCAACATAAAGAAATTTGAAAAAAGTGTTTGTAACTGCCGGCATTAAAAGTAAAAGAAGAACGACAAAATAATGAAGCGCATATTGACCCGAAAACTCGCTCAGAACCCTGAGAAATATTATTATAAAGGCAAATAATATAAGCGCATTGAACGCAAGGTATGCCGTCGGAGTGTTCGAAATCAACGCAACTAAATTATATTCCTGTCCGGCAAGGGGGCTGAACCTGCCTAACTCCACCGAATTGTAATAAGGAAAATTTTCACCGTACATAGGAAAGTGTTTCCCGTTTTGAAGCGTCGGCAAAAAATGATATTCATCACTGGGGCCCAGTTGGGCGCTAATCACCAAAAGGGCCATATATGACAGGATAAATACCAGAAAAACTGCTCGGTAAGTTTTAGCTGTAGACGTTTCTTTCATATATTCAAACAGCTGCGCCATCCATGATATTTTCCATGGCAATATTCTCATATATAGAATGTATTTTATGGCCGTGCCATGAAGCGTATATATGCAGTCCGCACTTCATGCATTCCCTGCAATACGGATGCGTCAAAAGTCCTCTTTCTATTTCATTGAAAGGCGTCTCAAGATAAGAACCAATCGAAAATCTCTCAGAGTTGTACACAGCGCAGCATAACTGCACATTGCCATGACAGTCTATTGTCAACTGCGTGGCAGGGAAAAGGCATTGCTCAGCTCGGAATGATCGCGCGACATCAACTGCGCGTTTGATGTTTAAGGCAAACATTTCCTCAACAAACCCGGCATCTTCCGCGGAAAGCATGCCTTTAACATACGCCTCAACGCGCTCAACCGGCATATAATAAGCCCAGTCTGCCCCGAATGAAAAACCGAGAGATTCAGAAAATTCCCTCATCAAATCTATTTCATGCAGATTGTGTTTGTATTTGTGGTAATACACTGTAACGTCTGCGGACGACTTTGCGCTGCGCAGGGCAGCGCTTAATCTCCTCATGTTTTCTTTCACAACCTCGACATTGCCTCCCCTATGGCCTCTGGCATATATATCCTGTGTAAAGCCGGAAAGCGATACGGTTATGCCGTCCGGATTCGCTGCGGCAATCTTATCAGCGTCACGGAGGATATTCAGGTTAGTGCTAATGCGGGATTTAAGCCCGTATTCCTTAATTGTCAGAAGGAACCTGTCAACTTCAGGATGCTGTAGCGGTTCTGTCCAATTAAATATTGAGACTGTAGTTCCGGGCTGTTCATTCGCAACTTTCTTGATTATCTCTCTAAACATCCCTATATCCATTCTGCCGCCCGGGTTTTTTGCTTCGCTGCTTCCGGCCGGGCAGGAGGGGCATTTCAGGTTACAGGAACCGACTATATCAATGAGCACCGTCCTTGGAAGGTATTTAGTCCTTAAAAAAGACTTCACGCTCTCAGGCATCCGGCTCTTTATCTGACGTGGCACGGCAGAAGATAATAATTTCAAAAAGGATTTAAGCATCTCCGGCTACACGGTCTCCTTAACTGTCTGTATTCCAAGCTTAAGCAGATATTCGGAGATTACATGTTTTAATTCCTGTCCTATTACAAACCATCCCTTCACAAGGAAAAGAATCGTCCCCACAACATATGCAGCTATCAGGCCGTAAAGATTAAGCCCTAATCCAAATAACCCTAATACAGCCCACGGCAGGCCGTAAGAGAGCATGCCGAGGATGACAAATGAGCCTGACACACGATACCAACTCCACGGAGTATCCTGCAGGCATTCGGCAGAGAAGCGGTGAATAAAAAAAATCATATGCGTAGCCCCGGCTACAGCAGTTGTAAGCGCCGCGCCGGGCAAGCCATAGTTAATCGTTAATAATATTGACAATGGAATTACTATTATCAGCGCGCGGAGATTGGCCCTCAGCGAAAGCTCCGGTTTTTTCATTGAGATTGCAAGGATATAAGGGACATATTGAAGCCCGAGGAATAGTTGGCCGATAGACAAGAATATTAACGGCAGCCATGCAGCCTTCATAACCTCATCATTGAAAACCAACCCCATTATCACAATTCCAAGCATGGCTGCTGCCGCCGAAACCGGAGTAATTACATAGCTGCAGAAGTCCTGAAGCTTGTTATACTGTCCCCTCCACTCTTCCGGTCTTCTATTCTCGACCCCCATGGAAAGCGCCGGGAAGGCCGCTGACGCGACAGCGCCCGGAACAACCCCGCATTTGGATGACAACGACTGGGCAACGCCATAATAACCAAGTATCCTTACCGGCAAAAACTTGCTCACCGTCCATCTGTCAATCTGGTAGAGAAAATATCCTGCCATTGAATTAATGAAGAGATGCGAACCGAAACGGATATTTTTTTTTATAACCTGCCATTGGTACGTCATGCGCAAGGCCCTGAAACCGCCAAGCCGTCCTATGATTGTAGCGTACAAAACAACACCGGCTATCCCTGATATGGCATACCACATTGCCACATGATTAAGCCTGCCGCCCATTCCCAAAACCGCAATCAATCCTGCTTGCTGAATACCCATTGCAAAAATATTAGCTATATTGAACAGGTCAAGCCGTTCATATCCCGATATCATAGAACCATATAACGTCCTTGGGATTGCAAGAAGCAATGACGACGATATTATCTGAAATGAAAGCACCGTAGCTGGTTCCACTGTTGCGGTTTGCAGCCAACGGGTGATAAGCATCGGCGCGGCAACAATCACAACCGCGCTTAAAAATAAATATGCGCCCCATGCCAATGAAGAAGCAGTGCCCATCAGAGCGCTAACGTAGTCAGAGTCTTTCTCCCGGTGCGCGGCAACCTCTCTTGTAATAGTATGCGAAACACCCATGTCCGAAAGCGTAATAACAAGCGATGTCACAGTCATTGCGAAATAAATAACACCAAGGACATCCGAGCCGAGTTCCCTGAATACAAGGCGCGTGGATATAAGGGTCAGGAGCATTATCATCCCCTGCCCCAGAAGGCCCGATAAAATATTGCGCCTAATCATATGATGTATCCATTATAGTTTTCACCCTGTGAATAAACAGATGCCTTTTCCCCGTGGCCTCATACATGGCTTCTGCCAGTTCCCTGCTTTCCTTTTGATGGCTGATGTGATAGTCCGCCTTTGACAGGAAATCAGGAATTGAATGAAAGGTCGGCACTTCAATATCAGGATATAATTCTTTAATCGTAGGAGTGTACTGGATAATCTGCGGGGTCTTGGCAAGGGCCGTATCAAATACTCTGGGCGCGCTGCCGTCCCTGACCTGCGGGTTATAAATTGTTGCCGTTAATTTTGAACGATTCCAGATATTATTAACCTTCTCGGCATTAATAATCATAGTGAAACATTTGAATTGCTTTAACTTAGGGTAGATATTTTGGTAATACTCAATTCCGGGGCCGTAAATTTCCACATCGTATTGCGAGGGGAGTTGGGAAATAATATAGGCCCTTAAAAAACCTGCAGGGTCTTTCATAAAAAAGCTTCCCACAAAAGAAAAATCCAAATCCCGCTCTATATCCAGCGGCTTAAAAAAAAGTTTGGAAGTCGCCAAAGGCAGGTAATGGACGTTTTCATTAAAGAATCTGATAAACGGAACCCATCCGGGGTCCGTGCTGAATATCGTATCGCAATAAGGCAAGGCCCCTGCCAGATCTTCGGCCGGAGTATTGCCCGGGTCATCAACTATCCAACATATTATCCGCGGGATATTAAGACTCTCCTTGGCAATCTTTACGGACTCAGCGGACAGCCAGCCTGTATTAATCACTAATGCGGCATCAGGCTTATAATCTTTTAAACTCTTGATCCACTGCCTTCCGATGAAATCTTTATGCTTTTGCTTAAAATCAAAATAGCCCGGCTGTTTCTTATGCAACAGGTAAAGCGGCGACCGCCTTATAATCCTGTCCGCAGTCAGATTAAAAGAAGAATAATCGGCGTCGTCAAAACGAAAGACATCATGGCCTGCTTCCATGAACGCATCGGCAAGCAAATTAACGTAATGGTAGGGCGCCTTTTTATTACAATTAGTTATGTGGATTTTCATATCAGGTTAAATCAAGGCTTCACGGCTATAATTCTCACGCCGCTTGCAAAAGGGGTTAATTCTATAAGTCTGTCAACAGGCCATATCAAATAGTGTATAAGCAACGATACAAAAGGGGTGTCAAAGAAAAGCCTATTCAGATTTAACGTATATGCAGCGCTTTTTGTTATGCTGCCGGATAGGACTTCAAACTTTTCGGATTCTATCTTAAAGCCGTTCTTTTGAACCATATGCCTTAATGCATCAGCGCAAAAATGGAAGAGATGCCTCGGCGCGTCAAGGTGAATCCAGTATCCTCCGAATAGACGCCTTGCGAGGGAACCAAAATTCGGCACAGCTATCACTAGCCTTCCTCCGGGTTTTAAAATCCTGAAGCACTCAGCAATAGCCTCCATTGGTTCGTGCATGTGCTCAAGGGAGTGGCTTAGCAGTATAACATCAAAAAAATTATCGCCGTAATCAGCGTTTTTTAAATCTCCATTGAATACTCGAAATCCGCTTATGTTTTTAGCAAGCCGATAGGAATCAATGCCGGGTTCAACACCGTAAAATTCCCAGCCCGGATATTTTTCTATCAGGTATGACTCATAAGTCCCGCTTCCGCAACCGACGTCCAAAAACCTTCCTCTATTTTTTCCAAAATTCCAGAATTTCGGATTCGGCGCGCCCAAAACAGCTCTTTTTATTTTTCTAAGCTGCCTGTAAAAAAAGTTGCGCCTTATTCCGCTCGCAGGGACATTGGTGTAATAATCGCACGCATAAAAATATTTTAGTTCCTGCCATTCTGGCCGGGGGTTTAAATAAACCAAGCCGCACTCTTTACATTTATTTAAATAAAATTCCCTGCCGTCGTCTTTTCTTATCATCCTATCCCTTAGCCTGTAAAGCAGGATAGGATTATCGTTACCGCAACAATTACAGTTTACTTTTTTCACCTGGTTGTATTAAATGACTTTGACCGAGGGAACAGGTATGATAAATTTCACGCCCTGGCTTCTGAGCTCTTTTTCCTTTTCAAGTATCGCGTCGGCATAGTTCCATGCCAATAGCAAGAAATAATCAGGCCTGTCATCTCTAACCCTATCCGGAGTATAAATCCGAATATGAGTGCCGGGCGTATACATCCCCTGCTTTAAGGGAGTTGTATCAATAACGCAATCCAGGGTATCTGAAGTTATTCCGAAATAATTAAGAAGCGTGTTGCCCTTTGCAGGCGCTCCGTATCCGAAGATCTTTTTATTCTTGTTTTTTAAATCTTTGAGCAAGGCCGTTAAATCTTTCTTCGTCTCTTCAACTTTTCTGGAAAAACTCAGGAAGGCCTCTGCCTTATCAATGCCTATTTCCTTTTCTTTTTTCATGAACTCCTTAACCGAATCGCCGGGCTGCCTGCCCTTGCCCACATACACCCGCATGGACTGGCCGTGAATCGGAATTAATTCAATATCAAAAATATTCAGGCCAAAGCCGCGGGATAAATTGTTCAATGCCGTTAATGAATGGTAAAAAATGTGCTCATGGTAAATCTGGTCAAAACCTCCAGCGCCGATTAAATTGCCGGCCCAATGAACTTCAAAAACAAATACTCCTTCATCGCCTATTAAGACCTTAACTCCTTCAAACACGCTCTTAATATCCGCAATATGCGCCATTACATTATTTGCGACAACAATCTTGGCGCAGCCGTATTTTTTAACGATACCCTCAGCCAAACTCTTGTTAAAAAACTCATTGACTGTCTCTACGCCTTTTGAGCGGGACAATTCAGCAATATTCCGCGCAGGCTCTATGTTTAGCACCCTGCACCTGTCTTTGATTGCGCTCAAGAGCACTGCGTCATTGCCTCCTATTTCAGCTACCAAGTCCTCTTTCGAAGATACAAATTTATCCGCGAGATAATTAGCGGTTTTAATAAAATGTTCAGCAAGTGGTTTGCTCGCAGACGTCATATAACTATACTGCCTGAAGATTATCTCCGGATTTACAACGTCAAGCAGCTGAAGCAGCGAGCAATTATTGCAGAAATAAACCACCAAAGGGAATTTTTGCTCTGCTTTATCCAGGTCCTCTTTCTTCAAAAAAGAATTGGCAAGAGGCATCTCCCCTAAATCAAGAATCTTAGTGAGATTCGTATTCCCGCAACTGTGGCAGTTTGTTTTATGAATATAATCTTGGCTCATGATTTTAAATTGCGCCTTTCAAAATTGGCTTCCACTCTGTTTCCAGATATTCTTTTAATGCCTCTTGCCACGGTCTCATAAGGTCAGCCTTTGAAATCAATCCCTCATTTTTTTGCCTTATCGCGTCTAATTTAAAATATGAAGAATCTACAGAAATAACTTTCACCTCAGGCCTTAAAATGTCAATAATAAATTTGGCTACATTGTAGCGGGAAGTTATGCCGGTATTGGACATATGAAATATTCCGGTTTTATTCTGGCTGATTAAAATTTTAATCGCCGAAACTAAATCCTTGCCGAAGGTTGGCGAGCCGGCCTGATCCGCCACAGCCCTGATTTCCTTTGTGCGCGGGTCTTTTATCTGATTTATGATTTTTGCGACAAACTTCTGGTCCTTTGCAGGACCTCCGCCCATCATCCAGCAAACCCTCATAATCAAATAATTGACTAAGATGCCCTTCACTGCCAGTTCTCCGAGGAATTTGGAATGACCGTAATAGTTCTGTGGATTAGGGATGTCTGCTTCTGTATAAGGGCCGTCTTTTGTTCCGTCAAAAACTCCGGCAGTAGAAACATAAATCAACTTTGCGCCGGATTCTTTGGCTGCTAATGCCATGTTGTAGGTTCCGATGCCGTTCACGGTATATGCATGTTCAGGATCGCGTTCGCACCTGTCGACATCTGTCTCAGCAGCGAGATGCAAAATAACTTTCGGCTTATATTTTTTGCATGTGTTTAGCACCTCTTTCAAATCGGTAATATCCATCATTCGCCTATTAGTCTTAATCCCAAAGTCAATATAGCTGCCGACCATGCCGTTGGCGCCTGTAATTAAGGTTTTTGAAAGAGCATCCTGGTTCATTTATTGCTTTTCCCCTTCGCCCAATTTGACGCCTTTAAAAGAGATTCAAACGTTCCAGCATCAGACCAAAATCCGGTAACTAAATTATGGGATAACCTGCCCTCTTCTATATACATATTATGGACATCAGTAATTTCCAGCTCTCCCCTGTTTGAAGGCTTCAACCGGCATATTTTATCAAAGACATCGTAACCATAGAGGTAGAAACCCGTGGTCGCATAATCTGATTTCGGGTTTCTGGGCTTCTCTTCTATGGCAATTATTCTATCGTTTTTTATTTCAGCAATGCCGAATCTATACGGGTCTTCAACTTTTTTAAGGAAAACCCTCGCCCCGCTGTCGAATGACTTAACGCCCTCTGAAAAATTGTCTTCAAAAATATTATCGCCAAGTATGACCGCAATTTTCCCTCCATCGGCAAAATCCTCGGCCAGGCCCAGGGCCTCGGCTATGCCGCCCGCACCGTTTTGGATGGCATAAGATAATTTAACGCCGTATTCCTTACCGGAGCCGAGAAAATTCATAAAATCGCCTGCATGCTCTTTTCCGCAGACAATCATAACCTCCGATATCCCCGAACCTTTCAGTGTCTCTAATGGATACAAAATCATTGGTTTGTCGTAAACAGGCAGAAGATGTTTATTGGTAATCTTAGTTAAAGGATTTAACCTTGTGCCAAGCCCCCCGGCCAAAATAATTCCCTTCATATTATTCTCCATTAATTTAGTTTTTGCCCATTCAATTTAGCCGTCAGGAATCCGACCAGCCTGTCACCGTAAGAATCCCAGCTTAATGCTGAACTTGCCTTTGCTGCAGCGGCGCAGCTCATTGACTGTATGAGTTCCGGCTGTTCATATAATCTGAGAATCCGTTCTTTCATGGCACTGATATCGCGGATTGGCACAACGAAACCATCCGCGCCATCGGTAACAATATCTGCCGCTCCGACATTTTCCGTTACGATAACGGGCAGGCCGCATGCCATCGCCTGTGGAACCACCAGGCCAAAACCATCAGCGATAGATGGTAACACAAAAACAGAACCTTTTACATAAACATTACGCAATTCATTCTGCGGAAATGTCCCCATATAATGAATACTTGCTGCCATATATTTACCGATGACTTTCTTGAAGTCACTATCCGCAGAACTGCCGATCAGCAAAAGCTCGGCATTTTTGAGCCGCAATTCAGAAAAGGCCTGAAGCAGATAATGAACCCCTTTTCTCGGAGTGATGTTTCCGCAGTATATAATCCTGAAAATGCCGTCCGTTTTTTTCTCCTTAGCAGAAAATTCGGAAAGATTAACCCCGCATTGATTAACGAATATTTTTTCAGGAGAGACTCCCTCTTGAACAAGGCTCCGTTTTGCGGCATGACTCAGGACTATTACAAAATCTGCCGCATTAAACTCCTCGTCTTCCTTCTCGATTATCCAGTCGGGCGCTGAACAATAATCCATATTTAATCCCAGCAGCCTTCCTTCCTCCAGCAATAATTCCTTCTCTGTTCTTTGATGCATGCTCCCGTGCTCAACCACCGTTATAAGCCCATATTCCTTAGCGCGATGAACCGCCTCTAAGCAAAAAGATGAAAGCCCCATAAAGATATCCGCATCGCGCGGGACATATCCGGCAAGTCTTTTTGAAAATAAGTGATGTACATGCTTAACTATTGTGCTTTTAACTTTGCGGCCTAAAAAATTGGGGATTACCCTTGTCGCGCGGCCCAGTATGCCATTAGCGAGCAACGAGGCCACCTTATCATCCGGAATTCCCCATTGCCTTGTAATCCATTTTGGATAATCATTTATAAATTTATATAGAACATTATGACGCTGCAGTTGATAAGCCTGATCAAATATATGAAAACGACCGCTGCATGAAGCCACTACTTTCATAGGGCCGCTATTCCGTTTAATTTTTCGGAAGCCTTCTCCGCCCGCGTAATTTCAAGGATTGATTCCCATTCTCCAACATGAAACGCGGCCTGCTCAATTAACCAGGCCCACGCAAAGGGAAATAAATCCCTGATGCCGTACTTTGAAAATTTCGCAGCCCTATATGCTACGGTTAATATCGGAAAAAAAGACAATGTCATGAGCAGGTTTTTTATAATACGCAAAAAAGCCCGCAATATGATTTTAGGCATAGGCCATCTGTCAAGAAAGCGCCTGACCTGTGGGCACCCCTTCCCCCTTCCCTTGCGAATATGCCAGTATTCACGCAAGGATGCAGGCGCAATATGCTCTACAGTAATACCGAAATCAATCTTCTTTTTCGCGCCCAAGTTCTTTAGGTTTGTTCCGAAAAAACCGTCTTCACCGGCGCATATCGGCACAGCAAATCCCGTAGGGAAAAGCCCTGCCTTGATTGCGACCTCGCGCCTGCACGAAAACCCTTCGGTCCATTCCATCCATGAAGGGTCGCCGCTTTGATTGAACTCCCCCATCGCGCCGACGTACCTTGCAAATAAATCTTCCTTATTTGCAACCTCGGAGTTAACAAGCACATAGTCATACCCCTGCTGATAATAAGGCAGAATCCTATTAAGAAAATTTCTTGAAGGCCTAACGTCCGCATTTAAAATAACCACTACATCGCCTGAAGAAGCCATCACTCCGATATTTCTTGCCCCGCATCTGCCTTCTCTTTTTTCAGGCCTGATTAGCCTTATTCCCCTGTCGCTATGTCCCCTTATGATATTAGGAGTATTGTCCGTAGAATCGTCCACGACAATTATTTCCTTATCAGGATAATCAAGAGCAATAAGGTTTTCCAGCGTATCCGCTATGTCTTTTTCTTCGTTATAGGTCGGGATAATTATGCTGAATTTCATCGGCCAACTTCTGAATGTCTTATGATATACAATGTCTGCCAGTGATTTTTTCCCACTTATTTCTAAGATGCAAGCACTTCATCAGTCCCATCTATATTTTTCTCATTTAGCGATTGCAAATTGTATCCCATCGATTTTAAATAGTCACAACACTGCCTATGGACATCCGCTCCGTGTGTTGACAGGAATATAACCGGACGAAAATCGACAAGCAGTTGTTCCGCCCCTTTTAGAACCAAGAATTCTGCCCCCTCAACATCAATCTTCATATAATCCGGCGCCTGTATTGTGCGATTAGTTACCAGTTCAAAAAGGCTGACCAACCGCACTTTGATAGAACCTTCTGAGGAAATGTTGCCGCCATAATTATTATCCGCACTGCCTTGAAAGTAGGCGCTTCCGCTTTTATCGGCTACTGCTGCCTCGACAACCCTCACATTATCGATTCGATTGAGGTGTAAATGTCTTTTTAGGTAATTAATATTTCGCGGGTTTGGTTCAAAGGCAACTACTCTACCGTGCAGGCCTACAAGTTCAGAAGATAAAAGAGAATAAAAGCCGACATGGGCGCCAACATCATACACAACACTCCCTTTTTTGATTGTTCTAATGAAAACTTTCTGTTTTTCAGATTCATAGCAACCGAGCCAGCAGCTATGAACACCAGAATCAACTATCCATTTTTTCCCCTTAAGCTTGCCTTGCAGTATAGGCATAACTGTATCCCTTGGGATAATCCTGAAGGGGAGACGAAGGAGTTTTCCGGCTATATTTTTAGAGGAAATTTTAGAGAAATTTATCATTGCACTGACACGTTTGGTTTTCTAAGTAGAAGTGATTTCATTAGGCAGGCCTAAAATAATGCCTTCAATGCCTTCCTTAATCCGGCAATATCTTCCTCAAATCCCCAACGATTAATAATCTCAAGGCTTTTTTGCCCCATTGCACCGCATCTTTCTTTATCTTCCAGCACAAACTGCAATGCCATGTTCAGGTCATCAACATCTCCTGCCTTGAATATATAACCGTTTTCCTTATGTTTTATGAGGTCAGGCGCACAACCAACCTGATCGCTCACTATTACGGGTTTACCCGCATTCATCACCTCGTTAACGACAAGTCCCCATGGTTCATTGAAAGATGGCAGCACAAAAACATCACATAGATCATAATAGGCAGGCAGCTCAGTCTGGTTTTTGAAGCCGAGGAATCTTACCGATCCCCATCCCAATCCTGCCACACGCCTCTCAAGGGTCGTTTTCATCTCTCCATCGCCGATAAAAAGAAGATAAGGTTCGGGCTCTTTACTGCCATCCGCCGAAAGACGAATGTAAGCATCTAATAAATCAACCGCACGCTTTCTTTCAGTCATCTTACTTGCATAGAGAACAATAGGCCTACTGGTTTCCAAGCCGATGGAAGAACGAAATTCCTCACGAACGCGGGCTGCACTTTGGGAAATAGCCTGGAAAAAACTGTTATCAACAGCATATGGCATATGGTGAAGTCTTGCGGCTTCAACTCCATGCTGAAGATAAAACTCCCTATTCCGTGAACCGATAGTCAGGAATCCATCCGTTCTGGATATTAGCCAGCGCATAAATCCTGCCTTTGCCAATGTCATAATTCCCGATACGGCTCCAAGATGAAGATTAGCCTCGCCTCGCAGTAATACCTTTATTCCCATGCGGTGCGCAGTCTCTATCGCATAGATATGACTCCAATAACCCCACCCATGCACCCAGAGCGCATCAAACTTGCCTGCTGACAATCGCTCCCTTATCCCATAAACAACAGGCCTGAAAAAATCAAGGTTATCGGAACTTCCAATAACAGGCAGGAATTGATGCTTATAGCCTTCAAGCAGCGGGGTGTCCCACGAAATTGTATGTTTAAATTCCGGATCGACAAATCTGCTGATTGAAATATTGCTGCAAAAAAAAACCGTTAGATCTATATCAGGATTTCCGGATATCAAACGTAAGAGCGGCGCCTGATACTGAATAGGATGACTTACAAGGTAGGCAAGCTTGATCATGGAACTTTAAACCCTTCCTTTTTTTTGATTCCCACCGCCAATAAGTCATTGCCTATCAAACCCAATTGGGGAACGTATTTATAAGCCTTTAATCTTCCCATCCCATAAGCAGAGCCCCATGAGTAAATTAAAGGGTCAAAGTTATACATTCTAAGAAGTCTATCAATAGACTCTTTGTCATAGGGATGCAAATGTGTGTGGTCGCGCCAGAATGTTTTGAACTGTTTGCGCCAATCAGGCGTAACAATAAACAACTTTCCTCCCGGACACAAGATACGATGAGCCTCGTTGATAAGATTATCAGGCGCAAGCATATGCTCTATTAGATGGAAACAAATCACTGCGGCCTGGCTGCTATCTTCTATCTTTAGTTTTTCTGACGAAATATCATTCTTGAGCACGTTAAAGCCATATTTGCTCACGAATACGGGGAAATTATAGTCGTCAATATCAACAGCTGTCAGATTTGCCCATCCATTTTCCGAGAGAGGAATCAGACAATGTCCCTGGCCCGCACCTATATCAACAATCCCCACATCTTTCGCCACATGATGATGCGATAGCAACCATGGGATCATAACCCTATGGAATGACCCGATATTTTCGTGGCTGTAGCCTCCTTGAGACATCTCGCGTAAGTACATTCTGTATACCTGGGACAAAAAATTAAAGCTTAAAAACTATTATTTACCTTTATAGGGAATGTTTTAAGCGGATTTACCGCTGTCTTCCAATTGCGCCCTAATCATAAGACGCACTATATCCGGCATTTTATTTCTTGCACTCCACGATAGCACGGTATTCGCCTTTGCCGGATTTCCCCTGCTTATCGCTATATCCGAGGGGCGCATTAATCCGGGGTCTATCTCAACATATTTACGCCAATCAAGCCCGACACATAAAAACGCCTGTTCAACAAATCTTTCAAGGCTATAGCTTTCGCCAGTTGCGATAACAAAATCATCGGCTGTTTCCTGCTGAAGCATAAGCCACATTGCCTCAACGTATTCCGGCGACCAGCCCCAGTCGCGCTCTATCGCCATATTGCCGAGAGAAAGTTTTTCACCGCTTCCCGCTGCTATCCTGCAGGCAGCAGCAATAATCTTCTTTGTGACAAAGCGCTCGGGCCGCAGAGGCGAATCATGGTTGAAAAGGATTCCGGAACAAGCATATAAACCGTAAGCCTCACGGTAATTTACCACTTCCCAAAATGCGGCTGCCTTTGCAACAGCATACGGGCTTCTGGGCCGAAACGGCGTGCTTTCATCAGCAGGACTTTCACCCGTATCGCCGAAACATTCGCCTGAACCTGCGTTATAAAACTTAATAGGCCTTGCGGAAAACCGTATTGCCTCAAGCAGGTTTAATGTCCCGACGCTTATGCTTTCAAGCGTTTCAACTGGCTGATGAAAAGAAAGGCCTACAGAACTTTGACCAGCGAGGTTGTAAACCTCGTCAGGCTGAGCCTTCACTATGGCCTGGAGCACACTCCTAAAATCATTCAGGGCAACTGATTCCAGCCCGACCTTATCCCTGATTCGAAGGCGCATAAGGTTATGAAAAGGCGACATCTGCGCGTCCCGCGAGGTCCCGTAAACAGCATACCCCTTATTCAATAGAAACTGCGCAAGATACGCCCCGTCTTGACCCGATATACCACAGATGAGCGCACATTTTTTTTTGTTCATGCGACAACCTCTCTTAAAGCAGGATTTTTACTTTTTATAACGCGCATAACCGCGCTCCAGACCTCATTAACTTGAATACTTGCCATGCAAAGATTATCATTCGGGCATATGTCCAAAAAGCAAGGCGAACACTTTACATCCTTTCTTAATATTACATGGCCCTCACCAGCCGGATACCACTTTACGGGCAAATCACGGGCGGAGAATGCGATTACGCAAGGGGTTCCAACAGAAGCGGCAAGGTGCATAGGGCCTGAATCATTTGCAACAAGCAATTTGCTGGCCCTCAATATCCGGGCAGTCTCCAGAAGGCTCGTTCTGCCGCACAGATTCGATACCTTTGCCCCGCACTCGTCTTTAATCCTTTCGCCGAGATGTTCATCCACTCTGCTTCCAATAATCACCACCTGACCACCATTTGAAATCCACCGCCTACCTACTTCTGCAAACCGTTCGACATGCCAGCGGTTGGACGGCCTTTTTCCGCCGGGCGCAATAGCCAAAACCACTTCTCCGGCAATACCAAAATCATTTTTAATCTTCTCCGAATTTATCAGTTCTTCGGCTGGGACATTGAGCTCAATCAATAGGGCGCAGTTATTTATTCCCATTCCTTTCAGATGCAGACATTGGAGTTCTGACTCGCGAATAAATTGCTGGTTCTTTGACTGATCCGGCACAAAAAACTTCAGCGTGTTGACATGATAACCGCCTGCCCACTTTGCTCCTACCATCTTTGCGAAAAACATATTGCGCAATTCGGCCCTAAATGTTGTAAGGTCCTGGGGCAACTGGAACCATATATCAAATGCTTCGCGCTTAAGCCTATTCGCAAATACCCAAAGTTTGTGTAAAGAATTTAATTCATGAGAATAATAAACATGCTGCCTGTCTATCCATTTCTCCTCTTTTAATAATTCCGCGGCGCCGGGATTGCCTTCTCTCCCCGGACTCGTCAGCAATGTAATCTCTGCTTCGGGATACGCCTCCCTTATTGCCTTCATTGCAGGGATTGCGCAAAGGATGTCGCCAATCTGTCCGACGCGATGTATGCAGATCTTTTTGGGGTTCTTCGGTATTGAACGGAGCCATAATAAAGCCCGAAGCCGATTCAAAATTGCATTAAGTCCATATTGGGAAGCAAGGACAATATCAGATTTCAAGCGCGAAACAGTCATGGATTAATTGTTGCTTTTGGCTTCTCTAAGAGAAGCCGCATCAGCCTCGTAATATTTTTTTACAACCTTTGCCCATCCCCTTAGCCCGCGTTCTGATGCGCCATTAGCTTTTCCATCCATCAGCCAATCCCTGATGGGCACAGAGAATCCCGTTTTCTTTCGGTTTAATACTTCCGCAGGCAGCGGTTTATATAGCCCGTGCGCCATATCCTGTTTTGAAGGGATACGATTTGCCATTAAAGGCGACAAGCCGCGTAACACGTTTATATCCACAAACGGGACTCGAATCTCTAAAGAATGCGCCATCCCTGCCCAATCCGCGTCCCGCAGGAGTTGGTTCCGCATATACCATGACATCTCAAGAGCAGATACTTTCTGATGATCTGAATCTATACCTTTTACAGTCTCTCCGAGCTGAAGCAAAGGCTGAAGTTCATTCCACCCCGAACGGACCATATCGCCATCAATCAACCCGGGCAGTTCCCAAGGCATAAACATACCCCGGCGAAGCAGGTATGCACCTTCCCATGAACCGCCATATTCAAGCAGCCCCGCATATTTTGGAGAAGTGAAGTTTCTTAAAATCGGCGCTGCAATCCATCTAAATCCTCTGCCGATGGCAGGGATTTTACGTGCCGGAGAAAATAATCTGACAGCCTTGGGCATATCACTGAAGCCGGGATATCCTCCAAAGAGTTCGTCTCCGCCCAGTCCTGATATGGCAACCTTCAATCCAGCCAGAGCAGCAGCCCTGCTCACAAAATAGGTATTTACTCCGTCAATAGAGGGCTGGTCCATTGCCTTTATCAAACGTGAGGATTCAGACTGAAAATCTTTTTTTGTGACCCGCACTGTCCGGTGAACTGTTCCATAGTATTCTGCGACTTTTTCTGATAAAGGCGCTTCGTCATTTTCCGCCCCTTGAAATTCTTCAAACCCGAGGGTAACGGTATGTAGGCGCTTTATCCCGGACTCTACCGCGAGTGCGGTCAATGTAGTTGAGTCAATTCCTGAGGAAAGAAAGACACCTACAGGGACATCCGCTATCATATGCCCGGACATGCTATCGGACAATACTTCATGTATCCTTTCCAGCATTTGATCGTTATTAAGCCGTATGCGATTTTGGGCAGAATCAGCAATCTCTTTGGAAATATTACAATGTTCTTTTATCCCGCTCTTGCCTTTTTCATCTATCCACAAGTATGTCCCGGCAGGCAATGCCTTAATGCCGTGAAACATTGTATATGGCTCGGGGACCGATCCCCAGAGGAAAAATCCTACGTGGCCTGCGGCATCCGGAGAACTATCTACCTCAATGCTTTTAAGAAGAGCCTTCACCTGGGAGGCAACCCTGAAAACAAATCCGTTGTCGGCGTAATAAAGAGGTTTTATGCCGAATGGATCTCTTGCAATAAAAAGTCCCCTTTTAAGCTCATCCCATATTGCAAAGGCATACATGCCTCGGAGTTCTTTGAGCATCTCCTTCCCCTTATCGGCATATAGATGAAGCAGAACCTCTGTATCGCTCTGAGAATGGAAGCTATACCCCTTTTTTTCCAGGTCAGTTCGAAGCGTGCGGTAGTTATAAATTTCGCCATTGAAAACTATTTTTAATCTGCCGTCATTTGTTGACATGGGCTGGGAACCTGCGCTGCCTAAATCAATGATTGACAGGCGGCGGTGAGCTAATCCTATTTTCCCATCCCTTGAAATCCATATTCCTTTTCCGTCAGGCCCGCGCGACGCCATCGCGTCCCTTATATCCGATAATTCCTTCTCATTGACGCGCGGCGCATCACGACTGTAAGAAAATATTGTCGCTATTCCACACATATTTTAATTTAATCAGGGGTGTAAAAAAGGTTATAAGGCGTGTTTCTTATTGCTTAACAACTCATCAAAATATTTGATAGTCTCAACCAATCCATCCTTCAACTTGATTCTCGGCTCCCATTTGAGATTTTGTTTCGCAAGACTTATATCCGGACAGCGCTGCATTGGGTCATCGCTCGGCAGCGGCTTGAATACTATCTTTGATTTTGAAGCGGTCATTTCAATCACAGTTTGTGCAAGTTCAAGGATAGAAAATTCATCAGGATTGCCGAGATTAACCGGGCCGATAAGATCATCCGGGCTGTTCATAAGTTTAGTCAGCCCGTTTATAAGGTCGCTGACATAACAAAAACTCCTTGTCTGTTTCCCATCTCCGTAGACCGTGATATCTTCGCCCTTTAAAGCCTGAACAATAAAATTACTTACTACTCTCCCATCATTTGGGTGCATTCTCGGCCCGTATGTATTAAAAATCCTTGCCACTTTTATTTTCAGTCTATGCTGCCGGTGATAATCAAAGAAAAGCGTTTCAGCGCAGCGTTTTCCTTCATCGTAACATGACCTAAGCCCGATCGGGTTAACGTTTCCCCAGTAAACCTCCGGCTGCGGGTGCATTGTCGGGTCCCCGTATACCTCGCTTGTTGACGCCTGAAGTATCTTGGCCTTTATGCGCTTTGCCAATCCAAGCATATTAATGGCCCCATGCACAGACGTCTTTGTCGTCTGCACCGGGTCAAATTGATAATGAATCGGAGATGCGGGACATGCAAGATTGTATATCTCGTCCACTTCCACATAAAGGGGAAAACAAATATCATGCCGTATAACCTCAAAATACGGATTAGCTATTAAATGCGCGATATTTGCCCGGCGCCCGGTATAAAAATTATCAATGCAGATAACCTCGTGTCCCTCGCTGAGAAGTTTTTCACAGAGATGAGAGCCCAAAAATCCCGCGCCGCCGGTCACGAGAATTCTTTTACTGGTATAATTTTTCATATTTTCACACGCCCCCGGAAGTTAAATACCATTTATATGTTTTTTCTATTCCTTCTTTCAGGCTCGTCTTCGGTTTCCATCCAATCGCCTTTATCTTTGATATATCAGAAAGCTTCCTCGGCATACCGTCAGGCTTGGAAAGGTCATGAACAATCTCTCCCTTGAATCCCACTATCTCCCTTACGAGGCTTGCAAGGTCTTTTATCTTTATCTCCTCCTCTGTGCCGATATTCACAAATTCGCCTATGTCTTTATAGTCACAATTCTCCATTAGAAATATACAGGCTTCCGCCATATCATCCACATACAGAAATTCTCTGTAAGGCTCTCCGCTGCCCCATAACTGGAGGGATTCGCCCGTTATACCGAATCTTGAGAGATAGTCTCCAACACCAGAATCATATTTAACATCCTGAGAAAATCTCGATATGTCCTTTTTAATATCATCATATTCCCTTTCGCTCAGTAATTTCGCAAGATGGAACTTTCTTATGAGCGCGGGCAAAACATGTGAGTTCTTAAAATCAAAATTATCATTTTCGCCGTAAAGATTTGTCGGCATCAGGGAGATAAAATTTGTCCCGTACTGTTCATTGTAATATCTGCAGAGTTTGATTGCACAAATCTTTGCTATCGCATAAGGCTCATTCGTAGGCTCAAGCTGGCCGGTAAGCAGGTATTCCTCTTTCATGGGTTGAGGCGCATGCCTCGGATATATACACGATGACCCAAGATTAAGCAGCTTCTTGACACCCGTTTTATAAGCCGTGTTAATCACATTTGCCGCTATCATTATATTGTCATATATGAATTGCGCCGTGTAGGTGCTGTTTGCGATAATCCCTCCAACCTTTGCAGCGGCAAGAAAAACATATTCGGGCCTTTCCCGCCCAAAAAAAGCTTCAACGTCTGCCTGCCTTCTTAAATCAAGCTCTTTGCTTGTCCGTGTAATTATATTTGCATAGCCTTCAGATTGGAGCATCCGGACCATTGCCGAGCCGACAAGGCCTTTGTGTCCGGCCACATAGATTCTTGAATTCTTATCCATCATCTTATTTCCACTGTTTATTAGATGTCCAGTTTATCCCTTTTTGAAGCAATATCTTATCGCCGTCTCCCCTTGGGGAAAGACCGGCAATCTCCATATCCGCGTCAAGCATTATCCTTACAAGTTCCTTGAATGTAACCTTCGGTTCCCAGCCAAGTTTCTTTTTTGCCTTAGAAACATCGGCAAGCAAAAAATTAACCTCTGTAGGACGAAAATAACGGGGGTCGATCTCTACTATAACATCTCCCGTATTCAGGTCAGATGCTATTGACAGCGAACGCACAACGCCTTTCGCATCAGTCCCC
>Ga0172371_10001273_pt1 | contig 39831 bp, 43 predicted proteins | sample Lak12m_FD_114543 | JGI IMG/M metagenome (GOLD analysis project Ga0172371, IMG submission 114543) | Freshwater microbial communities from Kabuno Bay, South-Kivu, Congo - kab_022012_12m | ecosystem: Environmental > Aquatic > Freshwater > Lake | place: Democratic Republic of the Congo: South-Kivu... | reverse complement strand
CCCAGCGTTGCCTTTTTCAATTTCGGAAATCATCGAGTTGAAAATTTCCCGCCCGGGTTCTTTGGCGGTCTTGCTTTCGTGAAATTCGTGAACAATGAAAAGATTGTTTTGTCTCGCAAATTCCCGCAGTTCGGTAAGCTGGGCTTCAATAGACAAAATCTGTCTTTCCTCGTCTTCCGATGATTTCCGGCAATAGATGAAATATTTGATCATATTTGTTTTGAGAAAGGCAACGCTAACACCGACAATTTGTTTTTCGTGTGCCGTTCCCGCCTTCGGCGGAAAACAAAACCGTCATGCAATTCCGCAAAATTTCCGCCCGAACGCTCGAAATTGATTTCCGAAAACCCTGGCAAATGCTTGCCGAAACGAACGCCGCAGCCGAAAATGCCGAAACAAAAACCGCGCTAAATACAATTTGGTGGTATTTGTTGGAAAAAGTTCGAACTTACTTTCAGCAGAATCCCAATTTATGATTTTTGCCCGTTGCTTCCGCGTCCCGACAGGTCGGGACTTTCAAAACGGAAAATTTTTCTTTCCTTTTTCAGAAAAACGGGGGCGCGCGAAATTTGAAAAAAATGGAGGAAAAATTTTCGGTTTTGAGCTCCGATGAAATCGGAGGCGGAAGCAAAAAGAGAAAAAGAGACAGAAAGTGGAAAGTTGCCCTTGCCCCACGCCCGCCCGTGCGCGGGCAACACAATACTCCCTATGCTAACTATAGTATGTAGAATTAAAGTTAGCAAATGTATATACTTGGAGTAATCCTATGAAACGAGAAATTTTAGTAAAATTTGGTAAAAAGGTTCGCGAAGAACGAACTCGATTAGGTTTGTCTCAAGAAAAACTTGCCGTGAGAGCCAAAGTTCATAGAACTTATATTGGCATGATTGAGAGAGCTGAGAAAAACATTACTCTGGAAAACATTGAAAAAATTGCGAAGGCATTGAAATTAAATGTAAAAGACTTTTTTTAAAAATTTCTGGTTATGAATGAAAAATGGGAAATAAAAGTTAAAGAATATTGCGAAAAGTATAATATTCCCTTGCTTTATCTCGCGGATACCTTACATGAACCAAAAGTTGTCCCAATGATTCGAGGCAAGGCTTTTGAGTTTTCTGTAATGCTGGCACTTCAAGAGGTGCTACCAAAATCGGAATGGATTGTTGACAAGCCAATGATGAACGCACAAATTGGATTCCATGATGTCGATGTTAGAGTCCAGCATAAAAAGACAAAAAAGGTTATTAGAGTTGAATGCAAGCTAGCAAAAAAAGGCGGTTACCGTTTTTTTGCAGATGGACACAGCGAAATTAGAGTGAAATGTATGCGAAGCAGAACGCTTGGTCCGGCCAAAGTTAAGGAATTAGCCCCAAAATTGGGAGTTGATAAAAAAATATTGGCTGTTCACAACGATCAATACCTGCCTGCGGATTTTGATATAGTAATAACTTCCATCGGAAACGCTTTTTACGATACAGATAGGAAAACAGGTTTTTTCGAGTGGAATCCTACGGAAGCCGGAGAATCTTTTTTGAAAAAACTTGGAGCGATCACTTCTAGCAATTTAAGAGATTTTGCCTTCAGCACAATGTTTATTGTAAACACCCATGATTTGACAATTGGTCATAACGGAATACGATGCACACGAGCAAAATGCAAAAACAAAAAAAATTGCGGATTTATTCCAAATTATCCGATCATTTATTTCGACAAAAAGAAAAACCAGCCAATTAACGGCTGGCATTCAATCCAAAACGCGGAATCAGTCTTTAAGCAATTTGTGTAGCAAATTGCTGAATCTCAAATAACGGTTCTTGTCTTATCGAATTATAATTCACTATAAAAATTTCTTTTCCTTTATAGCGCGAGCCTTTTTGCTTTGTTCCATTTTTTTGATCATCGGTTCTATTGATTGTATAGTTCCATTCTCTTTCGTGCATATCCTCTACCCAAGGATAAAGTTCCCGCACCTCCCGACTGTTGTCATAAGTCATTAGAAATTTTACTTTATTACTGAATTTTCTCAAAATCTTTTCCAAGCGGAAATGATCATCTTTTTTGAATGGGCAAGCATAAAATTTGTCCTGGTCTGCGTTGAAATAGGGAGGATCGATAAAAAGAAAAGATCCTCTCGGTGCTTGTTTTATAACATCTGCAAAATCTAAGGAGGTTAATTTCGTTCCCTGAAGCTTGGCCGATGTCCTTAAAATATTTCGGGGCCAATTTTCTGGTCGCATGCTATATTTGTCCCCGTATCCCCAATAACAATTCTGCATGTTCATGATTCCTGAATATGAAGTTCTGTTTAAGTAGAACCAGCGAACAGCCGAATCCAATTTTGTTTTCGGCTTATATTCGTTTTTATAATAGTGATGTCTTTCTTTTGACGCCTTTTCTTCTTTAAGTTTCTCAATTAACTCGTTGGGATAATCACGAATGATAGTGAGGCAGTTTATTAATTCTTTATCAATGTCATTAAGCCAATTTTCTTTTACTTTGGGTTTTGCAAAAAAAATGGAAGCACCTCCGGCAAAAGGCTCGATATAATAATTGTGATCGGGAATATGCTCGATTATTAACTTTCGAGCATAGAATTTCCCGCCGGCGTATCTAAAAGGCGAATTTATTTCTTGGTGCATAATATTAGCTTTGTTTTTGTCATTCCGATTCATACAATGCTATTATAGCACAAATTGCACAAAAGGGTTGACAGTGATATATAAAGAGTGATATAGTGATATTGTATCAAAAAAGTTATCCACAGTCAAATAACCGTGCAATATAAAATGAGAGGAGGTGACAAAAGTGTCTAGAAAATTAAAGCTAACTTGGAAAGGATACTACGAATATTCCGACCAAAATGTTGATAGGTATACTCCTGAAAGTCCAGGTGTATACAAAATTAGCTTTCTGCAAACAGATAATACTCTTAAGGTCAGATATGTTGGCCAAGCAGTTGATCTTTGTAAGCGTTTAAAAGAACACCTAAATCTTAACAGTGAAGAGAATGAATGTCTCGCAGAAAGGCTGAAAAAATATCATGCGGAGTTTTCTTTTGCGATAGTAATTGATCAGGAGAATAGAAACGGTTCGGAACGCGCATTATACAACCACTACAGGCCGACATGCAACGATCCTGATGCAATACCCAATGGACCGGACATCGAAATCAATCCGAAATAAACAAGCGTGTTGTTTCAGTTTTTTCGCCCAAATTGTCAGTCGCGGACGAGGATGAAAAACGGTAAAACAGCGCAAAGTTTTTCCAGCTCGCGAGGGCTGGTTTTTGTTTCAGAAGTTTGTATAATATTAATAAGAGTAATTTTGAAACTATGTCTATGATTGAAAAATTTGACTTTTCAAAAATCGAAGATCAAGAAAAATTTGATCATCTGCCCGATGAAGAAAAAAAGAAAAAAATTGAAAAAACTCAGGAAGAGGCAAATGAGGTTAAAGAAAGAGCCGACAGAATGAGTAGAAAAAGAGTCGAAGAAGATTTTCAGAAGGGGGTGTTAACACTTGGAATTATACAGCCAACAAAGGAAGAATATGAGGACGCAAGCCAATATGTTGATCACGATTATTTTGATCATGAACGGCCAGTGAATCCTGAATTGGAAAAAGAAGTTATGGAAAAAATTGTTGATATTTTTGGCGAAAAAAACTTGAAGTTGAGAAAAGATGACTTCGTCGAAATAGAGCTTGCTCTGAAGAGGGGCATTATTACACCATATAACAGACATTTTTTTGAAAAAGTAATTGAAGATGAAAATGTTTATTTTTTGCAACGGCAAAGAAAAATAAGAAGAAAAGAAAGGCAAATCGCAAAACTTCAAAAAATCGAAGAGCACAGCCCGGAATATGATGAATACAAGAAATATTCACATAGAGGAAATGTATTTTATCCAGAAGGTATTTTAAATATCGCGCATGAAGTCATAAAGAATAATTTTGAAGTAAATCCTCAGAACTTTGATAATGTTTTCTTAAGTGATATACCAGAAATATTAAAAATGTTTTCATATGTGCTTCAGGTTTTGCAAAAGAAAGGTGTAATAAATTTGAATAATATCGAAACTCTTAAGAAAAGATTTGTCGAAAATGAAAAAGTTGATCTTTCAAAATTAGACGATCTGAAAAAAGAATTGGTTTCTAATTTAGAAAATATAAGAGATGAATGGGTTCGATTTTTTTATTCGGGGGTCGGAGGAGGAAACATGAGGCGTGTAAGTAAGTTTACCCCCGTTGAAGGGATGTTTAATCAACCCGGCATTGTTTTTGATTCTGATCTGGATGTAATAATCTCTTTCAATCAAGATTATCCGACGCAAGCGACAATTAGAGATCTTAATAATAAAAAGCACATTATTGGCCTTATGATGCCTAATCATTACGGACCCGATCGGCTTCTCAGAAGTTATACAAATTTACTGAGTTCATTGTCAAAAAGCTTACCGGCTAATGAGTATGAAAAAATCATAAAATCAGATATATTTCTTTCTAAGCTTTATGAGCAAGGAAAAATAAAAGAAAAATGCCTAGTTGATGAATCATTGTTGACAGAGGAGGAAAATAAGCAATTAAAACAAAAGATAAGAGATATACTTGGTAAATACAGCGACTTGAAACCAAAGATGAGAACTATAGATGTTATGAAAAAATTATCAGAAAAGTACAAACTTCCTTTGTATGATCTAAGGGGCAATCTCCTCTGGCCGAGGGAGATGAAAAACGAAGAAGTTAAAGAATTTATAAAAGAAAAAAGATGAGGTAAAATAATTAAAGGGAGTAAAATGTTGTGCGCGAACGGGCGGGACAGTCAAGCGCAATTTACAGGTATTTTCCCATAAAAACTGCTTATTGACAGAAATTTACAAATAGCCTAGTATTAGAGTATAAAGTTTCCTGCGCCTGCTTCGGCAGTGTGCAGGATTTTTTTATGGGCAAATTCGTGCTAAAATAACGGCATATGGAAAACAAAAAAGAAAGAGTGCAAATTTTCATTGACGGCGGAAATTTCTTTCACCTCGCGCTGAAAAAAAAGGACATTGGAGAAAACGATTTTTCTTTCGATGGTTTTGCTGATTTTCTTGCCAACGGACGAGAAATTGTCAGTATGGGCAAAAGATTTTATGTCGGAACCGTGCGGGAACAGGTGGGAAATCCTCGGAGCAAAAAAGCCATGTCAAAACAAACAAAACTTTTTACCACCTTGAAAACGACAAATTGGGAAATCAAAACCAGCAAGTTGCGAACAAGAATAGAAAGAATAAGAATCGACGGGCGAGTTGTGAATCACGAAGAACTGCGAAGAAAGGGCGTGCATGAAATAGAAATCAGAACTATTAGAGAAAAAGGAATCGATGTGAAATTGGCCACAGATTTGATTGTTGGAGCGGTTGATGACCGGTATGATACCGCGATAGTTGTCAGTTCCGACAGCGATCTTATCCCGGCGATTGATTGGGTGAGAATAAAAAGAAACAAAAAGGTTGAGTATGTTGGCTTTTCGATTATTGATGAAAAAGACGAGAGAAATATCACTCGACCTCTGCAAACAATGATCAGTCGCACGGATATTCAGCGAATATTGGTTGAATCGGATTTGAAAGAGTTTATTCAAGTTCAAGAAAAGTTATTATAAAAAGGGAGCAATATGTTGTGCGCGAATGGGTGGGTTGGTTCAAGCACAACAGTCTTAAAAAAATATCTTTAAAAAATTCGATATACGAAATATAAAGGCAATTTTCGGAGTAATAATTAATAGAGTTTGCGTGATTCGGGGCAATGTTGTAATTTTAAGATAGGATAAATAAGCGGAAAAAATGACTATACATAATAAAAAATATAAGGAGGCCATTCTTTACCTCTGCTCCAAGTTAGGAAAAGAAATAAGAGGAAAGAAAAAACTGGCGAAATTGCTCTATTTCGTTGATTTTGATTTCTTCGAAAAATACCAGAAACATTTTACAGGAGATAAATACAAGGCTTTGCCAATGGGACCATTTCCGATTTCTCTTGAAAAAATAACAAAAGAGATGGCGAAAGACAAAATTCTTAGAATAAAGTTAGTTGAAGAAAGAAAAGGTTATACACCAACTGAAGTCTATACTTGCGTAAAAGAACCCGACGTTTCTATTTTTACGCCGGAAGAAATAAAAATGCTTGATAGAATTGCAGTTCGATACGGTCATCTAAACGGAAAACAGTTGGAAGACCTAACTCATGCTGAAGCGCCTTTTGTCGGCACAGAATCTAAGAAGGAAATACAATACGAATTGGCTTTCTACCGCGGAACAGATTTTAACAATCATGCTTGATTTTATTTATCATCCTTCGTTCGAAAATGAAGCCGCCAAATTAAAACGGCGGTTTATTTATTTGGACGATGGATTGAAATCTTTTCAAAGATTATGCGAAGTACAGTTTCATCCTCTCGATCCCAAGCAAATTATTGCTCCGGCGAAATTGCACAGGGTTACTCAAAATGATGTATGGAGTATTTGGAAAATCGAGTTGGCTGTAAAAAATATAAAATCAAACCAATCTCCAAGAATTTGGTTTGCGGTGAAAGGTTCAAATATTGCCTTTCTTTGCATAGCAACACATATAGACAATTACAGCGATAATCAAATGAATAGACTTGCAATTGAAAGAGTGACGGATATTTTTTAATGAATAGGGAGTATTATGTTGTGCGCCTGACTGCTGTTGAATAGGTCACCGGGCGAAAATCATAAATCAGGATTTCGCTGAAAGTAAGTTCGAACTTTTTCCAACAAACACCAAAAAACACGCTTGACTCAAGTTTTTGTCCCATATATAATACAGTCAACAATCGAATATGTGAATATCAAGAGCGCAGCGAGGGAACTAGCCCTGTGACCTGCCGGCAACCATTTCGACGTCAAGTCGGAGAAGGTGCCAATTCTAGACCCGCTCGTCCCTCACCATTTTATTGAAATTTTCGAAAAAATGGTGAGGGACAAGGGAAAGATATACTGTGATTATCTTCCCGGTTGCGGAAGATTTTTTGTTAATTATTTTTTTATTAAGAAAATGATCTACAAACCAAAGATCTATTCAGTCGAGAGTGTGACAGCAGGGCATCCGGACAAAGTTTGTGACCAGATTTCGGACGCTATTTTGGACGCGTGCCTGGAACAGGATCCGATGAGCCGCGTGGCTGTTGAAGCCTTGGGAGGACACGGGCAGTTGGTTGTCTTTGGGGAAGTGACAACCAAAGCGAAAGTCGATTTCGAGCAGATTGCGCGGGACGTATACAAAGAGATTGGTTATACGAAAGACCTTAAGATCTCGACAAACGTCGTCCAACAATCGCCGGATATCGCGCAAGGCGTAGACACGGGCGGAGCGGGAGACCAGGGGATTATGTATGGCTATGCGACGGACGAAACAACGGAGCTTTTGCCTCGCGGTGTTGTTTTGGTAAATAAGCTCACTAAAGGCCTTGAAAATTTGCGCACCAGCGGGGATGTCGCTTGGCTTGGCCCCGATGGAAAAGCCCAGGTGACAATTGACGAAAAGACGGGCGGTAAAATACGGTCAATCCTCATAAGCACCCAACATGATGAAAAGATAAGCCAGAGGGAAATCAAAGAAACTTTGATAGAGAAATTGATAAAACCTCTCGTCGGCGAAGTTTCGGGGGTTGAAATTTTGGTTAATCCAACCGGAAAGTTCGCGATCGGCGGTTTCGAGGGCGATACAGGACTCACGGGCAGAAAATTGATGGTGGATACCTATGGCGGCTTGATTCCGCACGGCGGAGGCTGTTTTTCCGGGAAAGATCCGTCCAAAGTCGACCGCAGCGCCGCCTATATGGCTCGCTGGGTCGCCAAAACACTGGTTTCAGAGGGGAAGGCCAAAGAGTGCCTGGTTTCGGTCGCCTACGCGATTGGAAGAGCGGAGCCTTTGATGGTCGAAGCCCTGAACGAAAATGGGGAAAGTATTCGCGACGCGGTTGAAAAAAGATTTGACTTCAAACCGAAAGCTATCATCGAGAAGCTTGACCTGCGCCGGCCGATCTACAAAAAAACAGCCGCTTATGGCCATTTTGGCCGGGATGAATTTCCCTGGGAAAAAATAGCTTAGCTTTTTACGCAGACGTATACAAAAGCCGGGGGAAAATTGAGGAAAACAAAACTGACAGCCACGCTGGAAAAAAGATATTTGATCTGGCGCAGGCTCGCCAAAGAATATTGGAATTGGATATAGTGTCCGCCAGTTGCAAGGCAGGCATAAATATTTTGCAATATGCCGCGGGTAATTTTTGGGGGAAGGCTGGCAAGGGGCAAGCCTGATACCACGAAATCCGCTTTTTGGAAACCCCATATTTTGAGGTGAATGCCGATATTTTCGGCGCTTTCACATATTATTTTGGCTCTGGGATCTTGAATTTCTTTTTTCAATTTTTCGGCAAAGGACGGTTCAACTTCGAAACAGAGCAAGAGGCAGTCCGCGGGCAAGGCTTTCAAAATTTTTTTTGTGATGCTCCCGGTGCCCGAGCCAAATTCGACGACGCACTTCGCCTTCGAAAAATCCGCCCTTCTGGTGATTTCCTTGGCCAGGAACGCCGAACTCGCCATGACAGACCCGACGCGTCCCGGGTTCTTCAGGAAGAGTTTTATAAATTTTTTATCTTTGATGTTATCCACAGCCTTGGTGTCAGACGAAAGAAATTGTGATATAATATAGTCAAAGGGGATTATAACACAAAAATATAATCGAAGGGAGGTGAATAAATGGAATCAGTGCAAACTTGGGGGGAAGCGATCACCTTGTCGCTAATGAATCTTTGGGAAAGATTCATGAATTTTTTGCCGTCCCTTGTCGGCGCAGTTTTGGTTTTTGTGGCCGGATGGATTGTCGCGGTGGCTCTTGGAAAAGTCGTGGAACATATTTTCAAGATGATAAAGGTTGATGATGCCTTGGAAAAAGCCGGCACAAAAGGGCGTTTCAAGAAAGTTGGCGTGGAAATCAATGTCGCCAAATTTCTGGGCGGGCTGGTCAAATGGTTTTTGATTTTGGTGTTTTTGATGGCAGCAACGGATATTTTGAAGCTTGTTCAGGTCACCAATTTCCTTAATAGCATCGTCCTCTATCTCCCGAATGTGGTTGTGGCGGCAGTCATTTTGGCAGTCGCTTTTTTGGTTGCCAATTTTGCCTTTGCGGTCGTGAAGGGCAGCACAAAAGTGGCTGGAATTGTTTCAGCGACTCTTTTGGCGACAATCGCGAAATGGGCCATTGTCATTTTCGGTTTTCTGGCGGCGCTTATCCAGCTCGGAATTGCGGCTTCACTCATCAACACCCTTTTCATCGGTTTTGTGGCTATGCTGGCTTTGGCTGGAGGCCTGGCTTTTGGATTGGGCGGGAAAGAAGAGGCGGCAGCCATTCTCAAAAAAATCAGGCAGGAAATTACGGAAGGACAAGACTAATTTCTGCGTATCATCTATATATGGTGTTATTCGGGCAGTTCACTGCGCTAGTGGTGGGCTGTCTTTATTTAAGCTAAAAACTAAAAATTAAAATCGAAAAACTGCAGTTAAAAATTAAAAACTTAATCATTGACTCTTGCTTTATATCCGTTTTGGCTTTAAGATTTTAGGTGTGGTTTTTCATTTTTATATTTTAGATATTAGATATTTTTATGATACTAAAACGCTTATTTGGCGGAGCCGAACGGCAAGTGAAGAAACTCCAGCCGATAGTGGAAAAAATCAACGATCTCGAACCAAAATTTGGCAAATTGTCTGACGAAGAGCTGAAAGCCAAAACCGAAGAGCTCAAAAAAAGGCTTGAAAAAGGCGAAAAAACGGATGAAATCCTTCCGGAAGCTTTTGCTGTGGTCCGGGAAGCGATCAAAAGGGTGGACGGCAAAAGGCTTTTTGACGTCCAGCTTTTGGGAGGGATCACGCTTCACGAGGGAAAAATCGCCGAAATGAAAACAGGAGAAGGGAAGACGCATACATCCACAACCGCGGTATATCTCAATGCTCTTTCCGGAAAAGGCGTCCATGTTGTCACCGTCAATGATTATCTAGCCAAGCGCGATGCTAATTGGATGGGGCCGATTTATCATTTTCTGGGACTTTCTTGCGCCAGTATCCAGCACGATGCTTCTTTTCTGTACGAGCCCAAAATAAAGGACACCGATGAAGTGAGCGTGGAAATGGAAAACCTGAAACCGGTTTCGCGGCGCGAGGCGTATGCGGCCGACATCACCTATGGCACGAACAATGAATTCGGCTTTGATTATCTCCGGGATAACATGGTGCAAAGTCTTGAGCAGATGGTTCAGCGGGAACTGAACTATGCCATTGTGGACGAAGTAGACAGCATTTTGATCGACGAGGCCCGGACGCCTCTTATCATCAGCGCGCCGGACTCGGAATCGACCAAGCTATACCGGCGTTTTTCCCAAATCGTTCCGCGGCTCAAAGAAGACGATGATTTCACGGTGGACCAAAAAATGCGGGCTGTATCACTCACGGAAAAAGGAATCGAAAAAGTGGAGCAAATGCTGGGCATTGAGAATATCTATGATATTTCCAAAATTTCCTATGTTCATCAGCTGGAACAGGCTTTGAAAGCCAACATTCTTTTCAAGCTTGATCGCGACTATGTCGTCCGGGACGGGCAGGTAATCATTGTTGACGATTTCACTGGGCGTCTGATGCCAGGCCGGAGATATTCCGAAGGGCTTCATCAGGCCATCGAGGCCAAAGAAAATGTCGAGGTGCAAAAAGAATCAAGGACGCTGGCGACCATCACTTTCCAAAATTATTTTCGCGTATACGAAAAACTGGCCGGCATGACGGGGACGGCCCTCACCAGCGCTGAAGAATTCGCCAAGGTATATAATCTCGATGTCGTTCCGATCCCGACCAATGTCCAGATGATTCGAAAAGACCATCCGGATATGGTCTATAAAACAGAGAACGGAAAATTCAAAGCGGTAATAGCGGAAATACAGCGCCGCAGCGAAAAAGGCCAGCCGGTTTTGGTCGGGACGGTCGCGATCGAAAAGTCGGAAGCCCTTTCGGAAATGCTTTCTCTCACGGGTCTTCAGCACGAAGTCCTGAACGCCAAAAACCATGAACGGGAGGCGCAAATAATCTCCAAGGCCGGGCAGCGCGGCGCGGTGACGATTGCCACCAACATGGCTGGGCGCGGAACGGACATCAAGCTTGGCGAAGGCGTGGTTGAATTGGGTGGTCTGCACATCATCGGTACCGAGCGGCACGAAGCGCGGCGGATTGACAACCAGTTGCGCGGACGCGCCGGCCGGCAGGGGGATCCTGGATCTTCGCAATTTTATGTTTCCCTGGAAGACGAACTGATGAGGCGTTTTGGAGGCGACCGGGTGAAAAACATTATGGACCGTTTCGGCCTTCCCGAAGACCAGCCGATTGAGAACAAAATTATTTCGCGTTCGATCGAATCAGCCCAGGCGAAAATCGAAGGTTTCAATTTCGATATCCGCAAGCACGTTCTGGAATACGACGATGTGATGAACAAACAAAGAGAAGTGATTTATAAAAAACGGAAAGAAATTCTTTCCAAGGAAACTTTGAAAGACGAGATAATCGGAATGATAGAAGAGGAAATTGAGCAGATTGTCGGGCTTCATACGGCTGGATACGCGGAAGACTGGAATATGGGAGAAGTGAAAGACACCTTGGCCCAAATTTTTCCGATCAGCGAGGGCGCTTTCAAGAAATTACTGGAAATGAAGCGTTCCAAGGGCCATATGAACGACGCCCAAAAAATTTCTGCCGTGGTTGAATTCTTGAAAGGGGTGGCCAAGGAGGCTTATGGAAAAAAAGAACAGGAAATCACGCCGGAAATCATGCATCAGATTGAAAAAGCGATGTATCTTCGGGCCATCGATACTTTTTGGATGAACCATCTCGATGACGTAGATTATCTCCGCGAAGGGATCGGCCTGCGCGGCTACGGCCAGCGCGACCCGTTGGTGGAGTATAAAAAAGAAGCCTATCTTTTGTTTCAGAACCTGATGGCAGCGGTTCGCTCGGCGGTGATCACGAATATTTTCAAAGTTGGGATAGTCAAAGAGCAGCCCGTTCCGCAAAAAAATATTCTCGAAGAGGCGAAATACCAGGGTGCCGAAGAGCAGCCAGCCCAATTCGGGGCGGCCAAGGAATCTCAAAAAGGAAAATCCGTCCCGACCAGCGGCCAGACCATCCGCAACAAAACAGAAATCGGCCGCAACGATCCCTGCCCCTGCGGGTCAGGCAAGAAATATAAAAAATGCTGTGGGAAATAAATCGTAGCGGTTAAACCGCTACGAGAGTGTTGCGGGAAATAAAATTATGAAATTAAAGGATACCTACAATAAAATTGCAAAAGACTGGCACAAGGATCATCAAAAAGACGAATGGTGGGTCACTGGAACAGATGAATTTGTTTCGCTCCTAAAAGAAAATAATCTAGTTTTGGATGTTGGTTGCGGGGCGGGAACAAAATCAAAGTATCTTGTCAACAAAAAACTGCGTGTTACGGGCATAGATTTTTCGGAAGAGATGATAAAAATTGCGAAAAAGGAAGTTCCATCGGCTAATTTTTTTGTCTTGGATTTGGACGATATTGATAATTTGCATGAGAATTTTGACGGAATATTTATGCAAGCGGTTCTGCTGCATATTCCCAAAAAAGAAATTGTTTCGAAATTGAAAAAAATCATATATAAGCTAAAAGATAGTGGATATTTATATATAGCGGTCAAGGAAAAAAGAAAAAATGGTCCAGAAGAAGAAGTGAAAATGGAAAATGATTATGGATACAATTACGAAAGATTTTTCAGTTATTTTTCGAAAGATGAAATTGCCGGATATCTGAAAGAAATTGGGTTGAAGCTTGTTTATGAAAACATCACTCTTTTGGGGAGCACAAATTGGATACAGGTTATAGGAAGGAAATAATCTAAAAAAACATATGTTTTGGAAAAAAAAAGGTGAAAACGATAACGATGACGAAAACGCGCCCAAAATGGGGCTTCTTCATCGGATGGCTATGAAAAAACTCGAAAAAATGGACCCGAAAGAGCGGGAGAAACTCATGCAAAAAGCCTTGGCTCCGGAAAATATCGCTAAAAACAAAGACAAGATTCTGGCGGCAATGGAGCAGATGAAAAGATCCGGCCAGCTTACGGAGGATCAATTGAAAATAGCAAAAGAAAAACTGGGGATATAGCAAAATGAAATCAGATTCAAAAAATATTGAAAAACTTCTCGATTTTTTCAAAATTGCCGGGCAACTCAAGCAGGCCATCCGTTTTTCGGCGGCCAAAAAAATCAAGGGGGATTCCTCGGCGGATCATTCCTGGAGACTGGCGTTGATGACTTTCACTGTTGCCGAGGAGCTGAAAATAAAAATCAACTTTGAGAAAGCCATGAAAATCGCGCTGGTCCATGATATTGCTGAAGGAGTGACCGGCGAAATTGATTATCGCCTGATTTTTTTTGGAAAAATATCAAAAAAAGAAAAGAATGCTCTGGAGAAAAAGGCGATAAAAAAAATTCAAAAAATTGCTCCGCCGAAAGTGGGAAAAGAAATTTTTGATCTGTGGGAAGATTATGAAGACGGCCGGACGAAGGAAGCAAAATACGTCAAAGCTTTGGACAAAATTGAAACTACCCTTCATCTTCTGGAGTCCGGCCATAAAACATATGATTTTCCGGAGCTGATTGCGACATATCCGGATAAGGCTGTCGCCGACTTTCCGGAACTGAAGGATTTGCTGGGATTGATGAAGAAAAAACTGAAGAAAGAATTTCAGAAGGGAAAGTTTGTTTGGAAAAAAGAATATGACATCTTTTGAACAGCCTTGTGTCCGACAGGTTTTACTTAAATTGGACTTAGCTGATATACTGAATGTGTAAATAATCGAGAAAAAAGTGAAATACAAAAAATTCGCGACAATTTTTGTCTTGCTGGCAGTTTTAGCTCCACTTTTCACGCACGCCGAGAAAATTGGCTGGATCGCTGATATTCACGCCGGGAGCGCCAAAAAGAAAAAGAAAAGCACGACGAATGTTTTTTATCCAAGATACTATAAGAAATATCTGGCGCAGACTCTCGAGGAAATGCAAAGGGAAGGGATCGGACTCGTGGTGATATCCGGCGATGTCACGGACAAAAGCCGGCAGACGAAATATGCCAAAAGGATCAGGTCAATGATCCAAAGAAAAGGTATGGAAATGATTTGGGCGAGAGGGAACCATGACAGGGAGAAAGCGGTGGAAAAATACATGAAGCAAAAACACAGCTATTTTTTTCTGGACCGGTACGGCTGGAGGATAATCGCACTCGACAATTCCCAAAGACTTTCCATCAAAGAAGGGGGCATGCGAAGCGTTCAGAAAGAATGGCTCGAAGAGCTTCTTTCCGAAACTAAAGAGCCGGTTCTCGCAGTGATGCACTATCCTTTTTTTGACAGGCGTGACGGATCTGTTTATAGGGTTTATCGGGAAACAGAGAATTGGTTCAGCAGTGAAGGAAAAGTGAAGTTGGCGCTTTCCGGGCATTGGCATTCAGAGTACATCACAGTATTGAACGGCGTGAAGTATGCGGTCGGAAATCCCCTGACTCTCGAGAGTAAAATGGGGAGCTATTACGTTGTTGATCTTGACAACTTGTGGGTTGACGCCCGGCAGGCGCAAATTCCCGTGGTGTTGAAAAAAAAGACAAGAAGTGATAAGATTTGACAAGGACAGGCAGAGAAATTATGAACAAAGAAAAAATCAAAAAGCTTCTGGCGGGAGGAGGTGTGGCGGAAATTATCGGACAGAAAGAATTGGAAAAAAAGCTGGAATCGGGCAAAAAATTGATTGTGAAATTCGGAGCCGATCCAACACGGCCTGATTTGCATTTGGGACACGCAGTGGCGCTCCGCAAGATGCGCGAGTTTCAGGACCTGGGGCACAAAGTTATTTTTCTTATCGGAGACGCCACCTCGAAAATCGGCGATCCGACCGGAAAGGACAAATCCCGGCCGGTGATGACGGACGCTGAAATCAAAAAAAATTCAGCGACATACGTCCGACAGGCGTCGAAAATTCTGAAAACCGGGAAAAATTTGCTGGAAATCAGGTATAATTCCCAATGGTTTTCCAATATGGGGTTCTATGAATTTTTGAAGCTGATGACCATGACCACGGCGGCCAGAATTTTGGAGCGGGATATGTTTGAAGAACGGATGAAATCGGGACGCGACATAGGCCTCCATGAATTGGTGTATCCGATTATGCAGGGCTATGACAGCGTTGAGCTCAAAGCTGATGTGGTGCTCCTTGGGAGCGACCAGAAATTCAACGAGCTTTTCGGCCGGCACTACCAGCAAAAATTTGGCCAAGTTCCGCAATGTATGGTGATCATGAAGCTTTTGGTCGGAACGGACGGCCAGGAAAAAATGAGCAAGTCGCTGGATAATTATGTCGGTATTACCGAAAGTGCGGATCAGATATACGGGAAAATAATGTCCATTCCGGATTCGGCAATGCGCGAATACTTCGAACTGGCGACAAATCTCGACTTCAAAAAAGTAAAAAAATCCAATCCTCGCGATACAAAAATGCTTCTTGCCTTTGAAATTTCAAAAATCTACCACGGCGGAAAAGAAGCTCAAAAAGCGCAGGAAAATTTCGTGAAAACTTTCCAAAAGAGAGAGATTCCGGATAAAGTTTCTCCCTCGATGGCTCCTCCTGAAATAACTTTGGTAGATTTGATGGTCAAAGAGGGCTTGGCTATGAGCAAAAGTGACGCGAGGCGAAAAATAGAGCAGGGCGGAGTTAATATAGATGGCGAAAAAATTAATAATTACAATCTTGAGCTAGGCGAAAGTCATCACGGAAAAATATTAAAAGTCGGAAAAATGAATTTTCGCAAAATAATCTTTGGTTAAATTTTGAATTAATTTATGGCCAACAGGCACTTGCTCCGAAGTATCGCCATGCAGTCCCTCTATGAGTGGGATTTCAAGGGGAAGAAAAAAGACGCGGTTTCTGAAATCATGGCGCGCAATGTTCAGGAATTTGGTCCCGGAACCGAAGATGTTTCTTTTGTGCACTATCTGGTGAACGGCGTTCTCAAAAACCAGCAAAAAATTGACAAACTCATTGAAAAATGCGCGCCGGAATGGCCGCTCGAGCAGGTGACGGTCGTGGACCGCAATGTTTTGCGGCTGGGTATTTTTGAGCTGGTGTTTGGAAACTACGAAGAAGTTCCGCCGAAAGTAGCCATCAACGAGGCGATTGAAATCGCGAAAACCTATGGCGGAGAGTCCTCGGGCCGGTTTGTGAACGGAGTCCTTGGGACAATATATCGCGAAATGGGAGAACCCTTAAAAGAAGATAAGACGAGAAAAGAAGATAAAAAAGAAAGTGAAGAAGATATGGATATAAAAAAGACAGATAAACAATAATTAAATTCTAATTTCTAAATCCAAAATCCTAAACAATATCAAAATCCAAATGTTTGAAATTCAAATTTTTTTGAATGTTTGGATTTAGAGAATTGGGATTTGTTTAGTATTTAGCGCTTAGAGTTTAGGATTTCAACGGTTTATGGTTGCCAAAAACATCGAAGAACTCGAGAAAAAAATAAATACAAAATTCGAAAAAATTGACTTCTTGCGGACAGCTGTCACTCACCGGTCATATATAAATGAGCATCGCAACTACAAACTCGACCACAACGAGCGGCTTGAATTTTTGGGCGATGCGGTTTTGGAACTGGTGGTGACGGATTATCTCTATCTCAATTTTCCCAATCCCGAAGGAGAACTCACCAACTGGCGGGCGGCGCTCGTGAACAAAGATATGCTCTCGAAAGTTTCGCGGGAACTCGGCGTCGAGGGATTTTTGCAGATGAGCCGTGGAGAGGCCAAAGATACAGGCCGGGCGCGGGAATATCTGCTCGCCAACGCTTTTGAGGCGATCATTGGGGCAATTTATCTCGACCGGGGATACGACGAAGCCAAAAAATTCATAACGGAAAATATCTTATCCCGCCTGGAGGAGGTGATCAAGAGCAAACTCTATATCGATCCCAAGTCCAATTTCCAGGAGGAAGCGCAAGCCCGGGCCGGCGTAACCCCCAGTTATCGCGTCATTTCTGAATCTGGTCCGGATCATGACAAAAAATTCATTGTCGGAGTTTATCTTGAAGATGAGGAAGTGGCCCGGGGGGAGGGAAATTCAAAACAGCAGGCCCAAAGGGAAGCCGCTCGAGCCGGACTCGAGGCGAAAGGATGGTGAAAAAACAAAAATGTATCTAAAACGCATTGAACTCACCGGTTTCAAGTCCTTTGCCGCCAAGACAATCTTGGATTTTTTGCCGTCCTGCAATGTTGCAAAAAACGGAAAAGTTTGCGGTGTCACGGCCATTGTCGGCCCGAACGGGAGCGGCAAGTCGAACGTGGCCGACGCCATCAAATGGGCGATGGGCGAGCAGTCTCTCAAAAATATCCGCGGAAAAAAATCAGACGACGTGATTTTTGCGGGCAGCGGAAAAAAAGCCCAGCTCGGCAGCGCCAAGGTTTCTCTTTATTTCGACAATTCCGACAAGAAGATCCCGATTGAGTTTGAAGAAGTCATCATCACCAGAAAAGTATACCGGAGCGGCGAAGGGGAATATTTCATCAACAACTCAAAAGTGCGCCTCATAGATATTGCCGATCTTCTGGCGAGAGCGGGTGTCGGGCAGAGAAGCTATTGCATCATCAACCAGGGTATGGCTGATTCGGTTTTGAACGCTTCACCGGTCGAACGGCGGATTATTCTCGAAGAGGCAGCCGGCGTGAAGCCCTATCAGCTCAAAAAAGAACGCTCCGCCCGGAAGCTGGAATCAACCCGCCAGAACCTGACGAGGGTAGCCGATCTCACCAAAGAAATTGCTCCCCATCTTCGGGTTTTGAAGCGGCAATCGGAAAAAGCCAAAAGGGGCGAGGATGTGGCACGCGAACTCAAAGAAAAACAAAAATATTTCTTTGGATTTTTGTGGCATGATCTGCAAAAAAACAAAGAGCGGATTTTGTCCGAAAAGGAAGAGGTGAGCCGCGAAGAAATGAAAATCCAGCGCCTGCTCGATGATTTGGAGATAAAAATAAAAAAGGAATCAAAGGACGGATCGGCGTTCGAGGAAAAACGGACGGTTCTCGAAAAAAAACGGGATGATTTTTTTGAAAAAATGAATATGGTCCGGCAGGAAGCGGCCATGCTTGATGCCAGGGTGGAAATCGAAAAGGAAAAAGCGAAAAATTTCGAGATCATCCGGGAGATTCCGGTTGATATTCCCTATATTCGCGGGAAGATCAAAGAAATTCAAGATAAGCACCAAAAAATAGAAAACAAATTGGGAGATATCCGGGAAATCGGGGAACTCGATATTTTGCGAGAAGAATTTGGCGAGTTGCGCGTCGAAATCAACAAACTTTGGCAGGAAGTCAGCGAAGGAAAAAAAACCACCGAAGAGCCGGAAAAGCAGAAAGAAAATACTGTCAATCTGAAAGCAATCGGCGAGCTTGAAGAAAAAAGAAAAGTTGCGAACCAAAAAATTTCCGAACTGAACCGGTCTGTTGAAGACAATCGCCGCGAAACAGGAGAGTTGATAAAATCCGAACGGGAAGCCCGAGAGGTGTATTTTCAGATGGAGTCGCAGCTTCGCGAAAAGCAATTCGATATTTCACGCGTCAGGGAAAAATTGAATGAAATCCGGGTGGAAATGGCAAAAATTGAAGTGCGTGAGGAGGATTTGGCCAAAAGAATGCGCGAGGATTTGAATTTGAGCGATCCGAGTCTCATTGAAAAGCCGAAAGAACCGGAAAGCTTGGCTGATCCGGACGCGCTGGAACGGGAAATCAACCGGCTCAAAATCCAGGCCGAGCAGATTGGCGCGATTGATCCGATGATCATTGAAGAATATGAGGAGACCCAAAAAAGATATGATTTTTTGACCAACCAATCCGAAGATCTGGAAAAATCGATGGTATCCCTTCAGGAAGTCATCAGGGAAATGGACGAAAGGATCAAGGAGTCTTTCGAAGAGACCTACAAGAAAGTCAATGCCGAATTTTCCAAATATTTCAAAATAATTTTCGGTGGCGGCAATGCGGAACTGGTGAAAACAAAGATTGAAACCAGAAGAAATATCAAAGATATTTCAGCCGACAAGGCGGAAGAAACGGATAGTGCGGATGAAATGGGCGAAGAGGGGGCAGAAATCGAAGAAGAACAGCCGAAAGAAGTTGGACTTGAAATCAAAGCTTGTCCTCCAGGAAAAAGAATTGCCAGCCTGGCGATGCTTTCCGGCGGAGAAAGGGCGCTGACGTCTCTGGCTTTGCTTTTCGCCATAATTTCCAACAGCCCGCCTCCTTTCACGGTTCTCGACGAAGTTGAGGCGGCGCTTGACGAAGCCAACTCCAAAAGATTCAGCCGGATACTGGCCGAACTTTCGAATGAAACGCAATTTATTCTCATTACGCACAATCGGGAAACGATGCGACAGGCTTCGATTCTGTATGGCGTAACAATGAGTGCGGACGGGGTCTCCAAGATTCTATCCGTCAAATTGGATCAAGTTGATGAAAAAGGGGAAATAAAATAAGAAAGGCAAGTCGTATTACGTATAATGCATTAATATTTAGATAGTAGCCTATGAATATTCGTTTCTTATTCAAGGAGGTTAAAATAGACGCAAGGACGGAAAATTACGTGAGAGAAAAAATCGAAAAACTCGGAAAATTTTTCGAGTCTTTCCATGAGGACGCGGAAATTTCGGCCGAAACGGAGATTGACATGGACAAAAAAGGAAAATTCCGGGTGGAAGTGATGCTCCAAACCCCTTATCAAAAATATCGCGGAGAAGATACCACGGAGTCAATTGAGGGATCGATAGACAGCGTTTATGAAAGCCTGGAGTCGCAGATTGAAAGGGACAAGGACAAAATCAAGACTCTCCGCCGCCGCGGAGGCCGCTCGCTCAAAAAAAGGATGGTAATCGACGATCAAGCTCGTTTCTGAGTAAAAAGGAAAAGTGAAGAAGGAAAAACGACAAGGAAAAACTAAAAGCAAGTTTTTGTTGAAAGGTTCTGGCTTTTTAATTGTCGTTTTTATATTTTCTATTTTATTTTTTACTTCACAATTCGTTTCTGCTCAGAATTCTTCCGGAGCTGAAAAGATAACGAGTTTCACTGGTGAAATTCATATAAATACCGATAGCAGTATGAATGTCAAAGAAATAATAAATTACGATTTTGGCGATCAGGAAAAGCATGGGATTTTTCGTTTCATTCCGGTGAAATATAAAGCCCGGGGCGGGAATTATAACTTGCGGGTTTCCGGCATCAAAATCACCGACGAAAACGGCGCGGCACAAAATTTCGCAGTTTCCTATCCGGGCAGCAATATCGAAATAAAAATCGGTGACGCGAACAAATATGTGAGCGGACAAAAGAATTACGTAATTAGTTACGTAATTCGCCGGGCGGTGAACTATTTTCCCGATCACGACGAGCTATACTGGAATTTTACGGGTGACCAATGGCCGGTTCCAATCGAAAGCGCAACTGTCAGTGTGATTTTGCCTGAAAATGCTCAAGAAAATTTGCAATCCAAATGTTTTGAAGGCGTTTTTGGAACCGCGGACGAATGCGCGGCCGGTGCCAGCGGAAATATTTTGGGATATAAATCAACCGCGACAATAAGTCCCGGCGAAGGAATGACGATTGTGGCCGGGTGGCCGAAGGGAATCACTCCCGAGCCTTCATTTCTTCAAAAAATCAGGGATATTGCCAAAGATAACTGGACTCTTTTTGTCCCGATCATTGTTTTTGTCTTGATGTATCGTCATTGGCGAAAACACGGCCGCGACCCAAAAGGCCGGGGAACTATAATCGCCCAATATGAACCGCCGGACAAACTGGCGCCGGCGGAAGTCGGGACAATGGTGGACGGCTCGGCGGACCAAAAGGACGTTTCTTCGACGATCGTCGACCTGGCTGTCAACAAATTTTTGAAAATAAAGCGCACTGAAGAAAAGGGATTTTTAGGGACGACCAGCACTGAATATACTTTTACGAAATTAAATGACAAAGAGCCGGAACGGAATTTTGAAAAAGAGGTGATGAAGGGAATCTTCGGGAACGGCAAAGAAAAGAAACTCTCGGATCTCAAAAACAAGTTTTATAAAACACTTTCGACGGTCACGGGACAGCTCTATGAAAATGTGACTCAAAAAGGATATTACGCCAAAAATCCGAACACGGTTTTTGGGCTCTGGGTTGTGGCCGCCATCATCGGAGGCGCTTTCATGGCGGTGGGATTCGGAATGATCCAAAACGGATGGGGGGTCTTTAGCGGAATTCTCTCGGGAATTATCATATTGATTTTCGGCTGGCTGATGCCGGCGGTGACCAAAAAAGGCGCCGAGATCAAGGAAAATATCCTGGGATTTAAGGATTTTTTGTCAATCACGGAGAAAGACCGCTTGAAATTCCACAATGCTCCGGAAAAAAATCCTCAAATGTTTGAAAAATTTCTGCCTTACGCGATGGTTCTTGGAGTGGAAAAAGAATGGGCCAAGCAATTCGAAGGGATCTATAACCAGCAGCCGGACTGGTATGAGGATTCGTCAGGGCGGGCTTTCAATGCTATAATTCTGTCGAGTCTGGTTTCTGATTTTTCAAATACGGCAGGGACGGCAATGGCCAGTCAGCCGTCTTCTGCATCCGGCGGCGGCTCCGGATTTTCCGGCGGCGGCGGCGGAGGGGGATTCGGCGGAGGAGGAGGGGGAAGCTGGTGAACAGCTTTACAAATTACGAATCTCTTACCAATATACAAATATAGAAAATTCGTAATTGGTATATTTGTACAGATTCGTAATTCGTAAAGAACATATCATGAAAATTATCAATCACCTTATCAAGCTCAAGACCGCCACGACACTGGATTTCATCGACATCACGGACAAAATCAAGGCGAAACTGAAAAAAGCCGGGATTAAAAGAGGGGTGATAAACATCCAGAGCCTCCATACTACGATGGCGGTTTTGGTTCAGGAAGCGGAGCCGCTTCTCATCACGGATATAAAAAAAATGTTGGACAAAGTGGCGCCAAGAACGACAAAGTATATGCACGACAATTTTGATATTCGGACGGTGAATATGTGCGATGGGGAATGCGCCAATGGGCACGCTCATTGTAAAGCGACTTTTTTGCCGACAAGCTGCCATCTGAATATTATTGATAGTGATTTGCAGCTGGGATTATGGCAGAGAGTTTTCGCGGTGGAACTTGACAACGCTCGTCCGAGGCAAATCGCGCTCCAGATCATCGGGGAGTGAAATGGATTAGACAGATGATGGCGTAGTAACTATTGAGTTTGCTATTGATATTTTCGTGAATAATATTCAAACCGTAAATAGAGCTTATCGGCCAAAATCTTTTTTTCTGAAAGGTTTTATTTTTTTGATTGTCGCAACCCTGGCTGTAGGATATCTTTTCCACCGGGAAGTAATTTTTTCCCATGGCGCGGGAGACATGGCGCAGACTTTTGAAATAAAATCCGGCGAAGGAGTGAAAGAAATCGCGAAGAATCTTGAAAGCGGCCAGTTGGTGAAAAGCGATCTCTATTTCAACTACTTCATCTGGAAAACGGGAAGCCGGGAAAAACTTCAGGCGGGAAAATACGAACTGCGCGGCTCGATGACCATTCCGGAAATAGTCCAGGTTTTGAGCCTTGGCGAAGTGGTGTCAAATGAAGTGAAAATCACTTTTCCCGAAGGAACGAGCCTGAAAGATATGGCGGAAATATTGAAACAGAAAGGATTTGACAGCGAAAATTTTTTGAATATTGCAAAATCCGGCGCGGGCGTGAAAGCGGATTATGAATTTCTTGCGAGCAAGCCGGAAAAAGCGAGTCTTGAGGGCTTTTTGTTTCCTGATACGTATATTTTCTGGAAAGACACGAATGAAGCAAACATCGCGAGTCGGATGCTTCTCAATTTTGAAGAGAAACTGACGCTGGAAATGCGAAGCGAGATAAAAAAACAAAACCGAACCGTTTTTGAAGCTGTAACTATGGCGAGTATTTTGGAAAAAGAAGTGAAAACGCCGGAGGACATGAAAATTGCGAGCGGTATTTTTTGGGACCGCATTGAATTTGGCATGCCTCTCCAAAGTTGCGCCACCATCGCCTATGTTCTCGGGAAGGAAAAAAAACAATATTCCTTTGATGACACGCGGACTCCTTCGTCCTACAATACATATATCAACAAGGGCCTTCCGCCCGGTCCGATCAATAATCCCGGAATGAACGCGCTCCGGGCGGCGATTTTTCCGGCAAAAACGGATTATGTTTATTTTCTCACTGACCCGGAAACAGGGAAAACAATTTTTTCATCGACGATTGAAGAGCATGATGCGAACAAAGTGAAGTATGGTTTGTAATTTTTCTACATTCAATGTTGGGTACTCCCAACATTGAATGTTTATAAAAAAACATGAAAATTGACCCCCATGTCCATTGCCGCGACGGCAAGCAGTCATATAAAGAAACCATCGCGCATGCGTTCGCGGTGGCGGACGCGCAGGGCGTCCAGAAAATTTTTGATATGCCCAACACCGACCCGCCAATCACGACCGAGAAAGATATTATCGAACGGCTGAAGCTGGTACCCAGCGAAAGAATGGATGATTATTACATCTGGATCGGCATTTCTTCTGACGAGAATCAAATCAGTGAAGCCGTGAAATGTTTTGACAATTACAAAAATGTCATTGGACTCAAGATGTTTGCCGGAAAATCAGTCGGCGACCTGACGGTCCTGGAAAAGGAGGATCAAAGAAAAGTGTATAAAACCCTGGCCGATCTGGGATATAAAGGTGTTATCGCTGTTCATTGCGAAAAAGAAAGCCTGCTCAAGAGCGAGATTTGGGATCCTGAAAATCCCATCACTCACTCCAAAAGCCGTCCGAAAAGATCCGAAATAAAGTCAGTGAAAGACCAGATTGAACTTGTGAAGAAAACAGGATTTGCCGGGGTCCTCCATATTTGCCATATCACTTGCCCGGAGGCGGTTGATCTTGTTGACGCGGCGCGAAAAGAAATTTCAATCTCCTGCGGCGTGACGCCTCACCACGTGCTTTGGGACCAGAAAATGCAAAAAAGGCCCGACGGACTGCTCTATAAAATGAATCCGCCGCTCCGGGATAAAAAAACCGCCGCAGGCCTTCGGAAGTGCCTGATTGAAGGAAAAATTGACTGGATCGAAACCGATTATGCCCCGCACCAGGTGGGTGAAAAAATGTTCCCGCCCTATATGTCCGGTTATCCTTCCCTTTGCCTGTATAAAGATTTCGTGGAAAATTTCCTGCCAGGCATCGGAGTTAGACAGGAGTTGATGGAAAAAATGACTTTCGGGAATATCTGGGATATGTTTAAAGATAAGCTGGGCTGACCTTGACAGAAAAATGGCGATTTGATAGTATTTCAAAGCCAACAAAATATCAATTTTCCGCAGAAATTGGGCATTTCTTGAGAATATAAGACCTAACGAGGAAATATAACAGTTTTTACTGTTGTTTCTGAATCTGCGGAGAGGCAGATTTTTGTTTTTCTCTACGAATTACGAATCTCATACGAATATACGAATAATAAAAAATATATGCTTACTCGACCTCAAAAAGAGGAATTGGTGAAAAAATTAGCTGATCAGGTGAAAGCCGGAAAAGTCATGGTTTTTTCCGATTACACCGGTACGACTGTCGGCCAGATGAAAGAATTGCGCGACGAACTGCGAAAAACCGGCTCAAGCTACAAAATATCCAAAAAGAAGCTGTTGGAGCTGGCCTTCAAAAATTCCGGCATCGCAGTGGACGTGAAGAATATGAAGGGCCAAATCGGGGTGGCGATCGGCGAAGCAGACGAGGTCTCGGCGGCAAAAATACTGGCAAAATTTTCAAAAACGAACAAGAATTTCAAAATTTTGGAAGGTGTTCTGGAAGGAAAAGTCATTTCTGAAAAAGAAGTTTCGGCTCTGGCCGCGCTTCCTTCGCGCGAGGAACTTTTGGCCCAAGTCGTCGGCGCCATCAACGCGCCGGTTTCCGGATTTGTGAATGTCCTGGCGGGAAATTTGAGGAATCTGGTTGGCGTTTTGAAAGCGATAGCGGAGAAGCCATAAAAATACTGGAAAATGAAAATCATAATTTTTCTAGTAGGCTAACCTGTTTCAATATGAGAATCATATTGAAACAGAACGCGATACTATTAAAATTATGATTTTCACTTTCACAATTTATAAATCGTAATTCTTAATTCTTAATTCAAAATTATGTCCGAAGAAAAAACTACAGAAGAAAAAAAGGAAGTCGAGGTTCCCGAAAAGTTCAAGGCTCTTGTCGAACAGATTGAAAAAATGTCTGTGCTGGAACTTTCTGAACTCGTGAAAATCCTCGAAGAGAAATTCGGAGTCAGTTCGGCGGCTCCCATGATGATGGCTGGTGTTCCAGCGGCCGGAGGAGAAGCTGGCGGGGCGGCGGAGGAAAAGAGCGAATTTGACATCGAACTCGTGGCGGCCGGGGATGCCAAGATCAACGTGATCAAGATTGTCCGCGAGATCACCGGAAAAGGCCTCAAAGACGCCAAGGACATGGTTGATGCGGCTCCGAAAGTGATCAAAGAAAAAGCCCCGAAAGCTGAAGCCGAAGAGCTCAAGAAGAAACTGGAAGAGGCTGGTGCAACTGTCAATTTGAAATAATTTGCGGAATATGATAAAAGAAAGAAGGGCTATTCAGCTCTTTTTTCTTTTGAAAATCCACAAAGTAGAATAAATTATCGAGGGAGGTCAATATGCCTGAAACGAAGAGTTTTGGATGTGCGAGGCAAGATTGCCCCAATCATGTCAAGGGAAAGGCTTCTTGTAGTCGGGATACAGTTCTTTTGAATGAATATGGACAATGCACCTGGGCGGAACATCTGGATATCCAAAAAAGCATGAGCCAACGCAAAGTGCCGATCGGAAAAGGAAATTAAACTTCCATTATCAAATTAAAGGAGCGCGGAATGGGAAAACTTCCAGGTAATTGCAATCCCTCTTGTCCTTTATTGGATCCGGAAAAGGGATGCGTAGCCAATCAAACTACTTATTGCTCGCTCGCGCATACCATCTGGCAGAGCGATCATCATCCCCGGAATTGCGCCGGAATCATGTGCTCCAATCGCAGTCTTTCGGTTGGGTGTCTGGCGAATCAGACCATCTATTGCTCACATGCGCAGTTGCTGGGCGCATAAAATGGCCGGGAGGCGAAACAGCCATGCAAAAAACCAAGGCGGGGAGCCTCACCTCCCGCCTTTTCTTTTTATCTGGACACCAAAAACAAAAACACACCCGTAAACCAGTTTACGGGTGCAGGCATCAATATTTGAATAATTCCGCTATAGCAATTTTATTAGAATATTTTATTCGAAGAAGAATTTTTTTATTGCGTTTCCTTTGAGAAGATATACGATTTTATTTTTCTCATCGACTGAAAAATCTTTTATACTGGAAATATCCGCGCTCCAATACTGGTTCAAAATTTTTCCATCCTTTGAATATTTCACAACCCTGTGATTTTTGTTGTCGAGGACATAAATTCCTTCCATATCCGGTTCGGAAAATATTTTGTCGATGGCCAGAGCAACATCTGGTTTTTCAAAGCCGAAGCCCTCATCCTTTTTTCCCTGGAGATAGGCCGTGATATCATTCGGACTCGCGGCAAAAAGATTATCATTAATAGCAAAACTTTTGGCGTTTTTGACGTCCGATCCGCCCCGGAGCCAGCTTTGCATTTCGCCAAATCCTCCTTCAGCGCGGGGATAGCGATAAATCTGGTTGGCGTCCGGGTCGAGTAGATATAAATATGTAAGGAAGGTCTTTATATCAGCCGTTTTGAGATTTTCGGGAAGCGCGATGCCGTTTTCCTGGAAATTTTTGTTGATGGGGGTGAAAGAAACTATTTTTTGGTCATCGGTCAGAAAAAACAAACTGCCGAGGTTGGGCATGGCCGCGGCGAGTTTGAAATTGCCAACGGCAAGATCACTTTTTGTCTCCTCAATATTTCTGGAATTAAGGTCAATTTGCACGACTGTTCGGCTTTTTTCCAACACGGCGAAAAGAAAATTTCCCAGAAGCGTTATCGAGCTGGCCGGCTGGCCGAGAACCGCTAATTCCTCAAAATTTTCCACGTTCTTGACATTCACGTCCTCTAGGTTTTGCAAAGCTGGGGCAGGTTCGTCCGTTTGAACGGCTGTTTCTTCGGCCTGTTTTTTTTGTTCGTTCCCGTTTTTCACAAAATTCACAATGCCATAGGATGCAACCGCCAATAATACTATTCCCGTGGCAATTTTGACTGATACTCCTTTTCTATTCCAGTCAATTTTTTTTGCGTTTGACCCAAGAAAGGCGAAAGCCGGGCCAATTTTTGAAAAAATATGTTTTGTACCGCGTGAAATATAGGCAACAAGTTTCTTATAGTTTATTCTTCGAGCAAAATTATTTGCCGACGAGAAAAAAGACAAAAGAAGACTCTTTATTTTTTTAAAAAAATTGAAAATAGTATTTTTCCAGGCGAATGTTTTGGAAATTGGTGCCTCTTCGCTGAGAATTCGTTCCAAATCGCGGCTGCGAATTTCCGGCTCAAGAATATCCTGCATTCCAACAAAAGAGTCAATTTTTTTCGCCGGTTGCTCTGCGTTCTCCGGCTCGACTTCGGGATAGATCGAATTTTTTCCTTTCCTGACGGCAGGAAAATCAACAACCAGTGGCCTTTTTTTCAATGAATCAGACAGGTCAACAACAATTGTACCGGCCAACTCACTGCCGGACCGAAGTGAAATTTCCAAAAATTCCGGAAATTCTTCGCGTGAAAAATGGGCCGCATTTTGGCGGAGCTCTTCCGGGGAAAATATGTCTGTCAGATCGTGAGTCGAGAAAATAAGCTTGTCGCCGATTTCCAGCTTGCCGCTTGAGGCGTTGGAAAAAGTTTTGAGCGGATGTGATTCAGCATCTTTCTCCTTCTCAAGCTCGGCGCTTATTTCAGCGATTTCACCGCCCCGAATGAGAAAGATGGACGCTTTTCCGAGACAGGCAAAAAAAAGGTTGTTTCTCTCGATAGCTCCGCAGGCGAAGTTGATTTTCCCGGCCCAGCTGGTGGCTCCGTGCCGGACAAGTTCCGCCAGTGCCAGATTGGCTTTGCGCAGGCCGGCTTCAAAGCTTTCCTCCGGAGATCGTTGCGTCTTTCCAAAATATTCTTTTTTTATCACTGAAGTGAGAAGATTGGCAACATATGAAGAATTCTCTGAATGATCATCAACTTTGATGATACCGAAAATAGTGCCGAATTTCTGCCGTTCAAAGTTTTCCGGAGGAAAAGAAAAAACAGTCGCGAAAGGCGCGAGTTCATTTTTTGAGCAAATCAAAATATCGCGAATTTGCGCGTTGTACCCCTTTTCCCTTCTTTTTTTGAGAGAAGTTGCCATTTGCTTGGTTTTTTCAGTTTTCAAAATTTGAGCCTATTATAGGAGAAAAGCGGAAAAATATCAACTTTTTTCAAACAAACCGGAACATTGTATTTGGCATAGCCTCGTCTTTGCATCGGGTTACAGGTTCAAAGTTTTGCGAAATAAATTGGACTTTTTTTCAATCCGCCGCTATAATAGGGTCAGTTTTTTCGAACTAAAAATTAAGAATATTCAAAATATGTCCGAGGTATTTTCCCAACTTTTTGATTCGCGCGTCCGGGCGAGACTGGTGAAATTTTTCATGTTGAATGACAAAGAAAGCTATTCACTCAAAGAAATCGTCAGAAAGAACCAGCTTTCATCCCAGCAGGCCAGCCGGGAATTGGGACGGATGGAGAGAATGAGGATGATTGTCACTCGGGCCAAAAAAGGCCAAAAATTCTTTGAAACCAACCGTGATTTTATCTTCTATCCAGAACTCAAAAATTTGGTTATTAAATCAAACACGCTTCCCGAGTGCCGAAGCCTCCACCGGATCAAAGCCCTGGGAAAGGTGAAATTGGCTCTCATGTCCGGAGTATTTCTCAATTATCCGAAAGGCCGGGCCGACCTCTTGGTTGTCGGGGATGAATTGAGCCGAGCTAAACTCAAGCATCTGCTTGAGAACCTTGAGGCGGAAGTGGGAAAAGAGATAAATTATTCGATCATGGGGTCTGATGAGTTCAAATACCGCACGGATATGCTCGATAAGTTCGTAATGGAATTTTTGGAAGGCCCTTATGAAGAGATTATCTGCCGGATTCCCAATCTGAAAGAAATCGCGAACCGGAGAAAATAGAAAAAGGAGAAATGCCAAAATATATTTATGAATTTTTCTGCAGGGATTTTAATCATTTTGACAGTTGTTATCCTGGCTTTGGCTGGGTTTATTTTATCTTTGAAAAAGATGTTTGGCAGGTGGATGAAACAGTTGGTTGAAGATAATGCAGAAAAAACCGTGACGATGAGCAGGGAAATTCTCGCGTTGGAAAGGGAGAGAATGAACGCGGAATACAAATTGGAAAAAGAAAATATTTCTGAAAAAATGGAGTCCGGCAAGCAGTATTTGGACAGCAAAAAAGATGCAATCAAGGACCTGCTTGAAAAAATATCTCTGGATCTTGAAAGGAATCAAGTGAAAACCGAAGAAGCCAAAACAAGCACTTTTAAGGAGCTCAACACGCTGAAAACCGTTATAGAGGAGCACAAAGTCGCGACAGGCGGTTTGAAGGAAGCAACGGACCATTTGAAAAATATATTATCCAATAACCAGCTGCGCGGAAAATACGGAGAGGAAGTGGCAGAAAATTTATTGAGATCAGTCGGGTTTGTGAAGGGTCAGCATTATTCAGTTAACGCGGGGCAGGAAAGCGTTTCGACAAGACCGGATTTCACGATGTTTCTTCCGGATAAAACAAGAATGAACATTGACGCAAAATTTCCTCTCCAGTCGCTGATAAAATATCAGGAAGCCGAATCAAAAACAGAGAAAGAACGATATTTGAGAGAATTTACGGCGGATGTAAAACAGAAAATAAAGCAAGTTGCCACTCGAGACTATATCAATCCGGAAGAAAATACCGTCGATTTCGTCATTCTTTTTGTTCCAAATGAAATGATATTCAGTTTCATTTATGACCGATTACATGATGTTTGGAACGATGCGATGAAGCAGAAGGTGATAATGGCAGGTCCATTCAGCTTTACGGCGATATTGAGAATGGTGTTTCAGTCATATAAAAATTTTTCATACCAAAAAAATTTGCATTCTATCATCAAATTGATCAATTCCTTCACAAAGGAATATGAAAGTTTCAGCTGTGAGTTGGACACGCTGGGCAAAAGAATCCAATCTGTGGAATCGCAGTATAATACCGTATCTGTCACCCGGGCGAAAAAATTGGCGGGTGTGGTGGAAAAAATAAAAAGTGAAGACATTTTGCTCGAAAGCCAGAATACGGAACTAATCAACTAAGCTGTCGGATATGATCAAAAATATTTTTTGGAAAAATATTTCGGACAAAGCGAAACGTTTTTTTTGGCACGGATATTGGACCGATCCGGCGATATTTTTTTCACTGGTCCTGGGAGCGCTCGCGAATTTGGGGATGTGGGCGGCTATTTGGTTCGTTATAGAGCCAGCCAGCCAGCCAATTATACTTCACTATAATGTATATTTCGGAGTGGATGCGATCGGGGACTGGAAAAATATTTTCATGCTTCCGGGGCTGGCGGCGGCAGTTTTGGCGGTAAACATCGTCCTTTCCCGCTTTTTTTATTATAAGGAAAGGCTCGTTTCATATCTTTTTGCGGCTATGGCGCTGGCAGTCCAGCTCCTGATGGCCGTGGGCCTGGGGAGCGTGATACTTATAAATTTTTGATTCACTTTACGAATTACGAATCTCTTACGAATATACGAATACAAAAATATTCGCAATTAGTATATTCGTAGAGCGAAGCGTATTAGTAATTCGTGAAGATTTTATGTTCTCATATCCCGATCCTCGGACAACCGACCCCCGCGAACGCCGCTTTCAGCGGTTCTTTGAAATGATCCCCGGTTCGATTGCCTGGTTCACTCTTCTCGGCATGTTTGTTTTTTCGTTCTGGGTTCCGGTCTGGGTGGCGGTTTTCATAATCGCTTTTGACATATACTGGCTCTACCGCACGCTTTATATCTCTGTTTATTCAATTGTGGCTTTTCGCAAAATGCAGCGCCACAAGGGCATTGATTGGATGAAAGCCTGCCGGAAAATATCCGATCCGGGTAGTTTTCTTGAGGAGGCAGAAGCTGAAAGCCGTCAGGCCAGAGCTGATTTTTCGAAAAAAAGATGGAAGTTTTTCTCCGCGGAAAAAAAAGCGGCCAAAATGAAATTGTGCTCTGCACGCGAGCTCAAAAGGGAAATCCAGGAAGTTCTCAAAAAGGACAGATCAGAATTTTTGCCATGGAAAAACATTTATCACGTAGTGATGCTGCCTACGGCCAATGAGGAGCCGGAAATTATCGAACCGGCTATCCAGGCTGTGGCTGATTCCGACTATCCCAATGAAAAATTCATCATACTTCTGGCGACCGAAGAACGTGAAGACGAGAAAAAACGTGAACACAAGGTCAAATATCTCAAGGAAAAATTCGGAAAAACGTTTTTTGATTTTTTGGTGACGGCTCACAAAGTTGCTCCTGGAGAAATGAAGGCCAAGGCTTCCAATACGACTTTTGCCGCCAAAGAGCTCAAAAAATATCTCGAAGCCCAAAATATTCCGCTCGAACATGTTATTCTGTCCAATTTTGACTGCGACACCTGTGCGCATCCCCAGTATTTTGCGGCTCTGACTCTGAAATACGCCACTGAACCGCGGAGGCTGAACTTTGCCTATCAGCCGATTCCGATGTACCACAACAATATCTGGGACACAAATGCTTTTGTCCGCATAATCGTCACCGGTTCGAGTTTCTGGCATATGGTGGAGGCGATGCGTCCGGAGCATATGGTAACTTTTTCCTCGCATTCCGAGGCCTTCAAGACGATCGTTGATGTGGACTATTGGCCGGTAAATATGATTTCAGAGGACAGTGTCATTTTTTGGAAATGTTATACGTTTTTCAATGGAGACTATGAAGTCAAGCCCATTTATCTCCCGGTCTCTCTTGATGCGGTGCTCGCAGACACTTATTGGAAAACAATCGTCAACCAGTACAAACAAAAGAGGCGCTGGGCCTACGGCATTGAAAATTTTCCGCTTTTGGCGAGAGCTTTCTGGAAAAACAAAAAAATCAAGCCCATGCAAAAATTGCGCCATCTTTTCATCATGCTCGAAGGCCATTGGTCCTGGGCCACCAATTCTTTCATTATCGCGCTTCTTGGATGGCTGCCGGTGATCATCGGCGGATCGGAATTCAATCAGTCGGTTCTGGCTCACAATCTCCCGTATCTCACGAGATATCTTATGAACGCGGCGCTTATTGGCCTCGTCATCTCGATGTTTTTGAGCCTCATGCTTCTTCCGCCGCGCCCTGCCCGTTATGGCCGCAAGCGCTACATTTATATGTTTTTGCAGTGGTTTCTGGTTCCCATCACTGCTCCCTTTCTGGGAGCTGCTCCAGCCGTCGATTCCCAGACCCGCATTCTCTTCGGCAAATATTTCGGCGAATTCTGGGTGACGGAAAAGGTCAGGAAGAAATAAATTGATCGAGGTTTCGTCTTGAATAAGTTGACTTTCAATGGAAAAAAAATTCAAAAATCTTTTGTGTATCTTTGCACTGGTATGTCTCTGGATGGGAAGATTTCAACCGCGAAACGGGCGGTTGACTCAAAAATAACTGTCGATGATGACAGAAATTTTCTTTATGATCATCGTGTTCCTTGCGATGCGATTATGATGGGAGGAAGGACTATTCTTCTGGATGATCCGAGTTTGACGGTGAAATCTCGAGAAAGACAGAAAAAAAGACTAGCACTTGGAAAGACAAGAGAGCCGATCAAAGTGGGAATTGTTTCCGATATATCAAAATTGAAAACAAAAGGAGATTTTTTCAAAAAGGGCGATGCCAGGAAAATAATTTTCACCACTCAACGGTCGCCGAAATCAAAAATAAAAAAATTGGAGAAAATTTGCAGTATATTTATTTTTGGAAAACAAAAAGTTGATCTCAAGAAAGTTTTTGCAAAATTGCGCGAACTTGGAATAAAATCAGTTATGGTGGAAGGCGGCGGAGAACTGATCTTTTCTCTTTTGAAAGACGATTTGGTCGATGAAATAAACCTTAAAATCGGCGATCTTATTTTAGGCGGCAAAAACGCGCCCACTCTTGCAGACGGCATCGGTTTTACGGGAAAAACTGCCAAGCAGGTGAAACTTGTTAGCCTAAAGCGGAAGAAAAATTATTTGATGCTGAAGTATAAAGTAATGAAATAGCAAAAATTATTCCATTCGAGGTCTCGCCTCGAATGGAACCTCGAATTGAAGTGCGCAGGAAGCTACCTCGCGGGTGATCCTCCGCCAGGGAGATATTCGGTAGCTGGTATTTGGTATAGAGTATTTTATATTTTTTGCGGATAAAAATTCACTACTATACATCTTAGTGCGTACTACCATATATGGTAGTAAAATATTCTTCGGAATAAAAAAACGAGGACAGATCAGTTAAGAAATGTCCCCGCGGGCGACTGAGCGTGTTGATGGTGATTATTCCTCGTCAGGGTGAATAGTCACCTCCATATTATGAGAACAACGGAATAGTTTCCCGTTACCGTTGATCTGCACAGCCAGCTCAGTTTGTGCCGGATCAACAGGAGGGGTAAGAAGATAGATGTTTACATCTTCGACCTTCACATATCTGGTCGATTCACCAATGTACGAAAAAACTTTGCCGCCCGGGACTAGACCCAATTTCATGACTCCTCCTGAAAGTAAAAAGATCCTTATTTAAGCCAAATTATATTGCGATGATTAAGACTCGCAATTGTTTATTTTATCATTTTTTAACCAAATAGTCAAGTGGCGCTGAAACTTCTTTTCCCATTCTTATATTCTTTCGCCATCTCGACTTTCGCGATATTTTTTTTGACGAAGGCTAAGCCTTCGTCAAGAGGTAGGTTCAATCTTCACAGAATGGGTGGGGTGGTTGTGGTTGCTGTTTTTGTTCTGTTGGTGCTGTTGAATAAAGATCTGATTATTACGTGGCCGATCGCGGGGATTTTGGTCGGGGGACTCTTGATTTTGTTTTTCGGGCTTTGGGATGATCTCAAAAATATAAACTGGAAATGGCAATTATTTTTTCAGGTTATAATTGCTATAGTAGCTATATTATTCGGAGTGCGGAGCGGATATGTAACAAATCCTTTCGGCGGGACGATAAACCTCGAAAATCCGACAATATACATTATACTTTACACATTATACTTTCTACTCTTTATGAATTCCCTAAACTGGCTTGACGGCATTGACGGTCTTTCCGGAAGCGTAACGCTGGTGGCGCTCGCTGTGATATTCTTTTTGAGCCTTTTGCCGCATGTCAATCAGCCGGCGGTGGCGATTCTTTGCGCCATCGCCGGCGGGGCGGTTTTGGGGTTTCTGGTTTTCAACTGGCATCCGGCCAAAATAATTGCCGGAACGTCGGGCGCTTGGTTTTTTGGATTTCTTCTCGCGAGCCTTTCGATTTTCGCGGGAGCGAAAATAGCTACGGTTCTTATGGCCGCATTGATACCGGTTTTGGACTTGGCAAACGTAGTCTGGGAAAGACACCGGGCTGGCCAATCTGTATTTTCCGGCGGAGATAATCGACATCTGCACCACAAACTGCTAAAATTGGGATGGAGCGAGCAAAAAGTGGTATTCTTGATCTGCGCCGTGAGTGTGGCTGTAGGAGTCGCGGCACTGAATTTGAATGCACTTGGGAAATTGATATCTATTATCGTCTTCTCGGCAGGTTATTTCGCGGCAATATGCAGATTGAATGCAAAATGCAAATCTTAAAATGCAAAATGACAACGTAAAATCAAGAATTGTTTTTTTATTTTGAATTGCCATTTTACATTTTTACTTTTAACTTTTTCATTTCTGTGTCCTCCAAATCCAAAATAATCACAATTAGCTTAGTCATCGGCATTGTATTGGTCGTAATTTTTCTCAACTATGTTTCCAGCGAATTTTTTTCGCTGAAATATTGGAATCCAGTCAAAAAAGTCCATTTCAAAAATGCTCTGGTGAGGGCAGAATCAGTGAGCAGCAGGGAAAAAATCGAAGTCGGGCTGGCCGGTCGGGCGGATCTTGGCGAAGGCAGAGGGATGCTTTTTGTGATGCCGGATGACGATTTTCAGCGCTTCTGGATGAAGGGAATGCAATTTCCGCTTGACATAATTTGGATTGAAAACGGTCTGGTGATTGGGTGCGAGGAAAGAATATCGGCAGAAGACCAAAGAATTTTCACTTCCCCGGAAAAAGCCAGTTATGTTCTGGAGGCAAAGGCTGGTTTTTGCGAGCAGTACGACGTTGAAGTGAATGACGAGGTCAGAATTCAATAATCTCTTTTCCGGAGAAAGAAAATTTTTAGTATAAATTGGCGTTATTGTCAATATTGCCTCAAATAAGGTCCTCTGCTAGACTGCCTAAGCCAATAATTTTTTAGTTTGAAATAAATGAAAGAAAAGCTTTCGGGATTAGCGAGTAAGATAAGAATAAACGAGAAGTCGATAAATTATCTCCTTATTTTCATTTTAGGCTTTCTGGTCGGGGTGGCAGTGAAAACCGAAGCCAAAAAAAGAGTCACCATCGGATACGGCGATTATCTGGTCTCGGAAATGAAGCAGGGTTTTGATTTGACGAAACCAGAAAAAGTGGACTCTCCGTCAGGCCAGCCGGCGCCCGAAGGGGGTGCAACCCAGGAAAATCCTGGCACGCCAAGCGAGATAGAGTCCCAGTAGTTTTTAATCAAATTAAAGTGTAATAAATATCCAAATGGAAGAAAAAAACGAGGAAAAATCGGTGGGAACTGCGCCGATGCAAAAAGAGGAGGGGAAAGAAGATGTTCAGTGCGGCGATGAATCATGCCGAAGAAAAATCAAAAACTATGTCTCGATTGTGATCCTTCTGGCCGGTCTTTTGATTGGCAGTGTTTTTGTGGATGTGGCCCAGTTTTTCGGCCAGCAGGGATTTTCGCCAAGGGTTCTCAAAAATGCCGATGTCCTTCCTTTTGAGGGGAAGACCTGGGTGGCCTACAGCGAGCCGGCAGTGAATGTCCAGGTGTTGACGGACGGAAAATGCGAAGCCTGCGATCCGACCGAGCCGCTGAAATGGATGAAGCGGGTCATTCCGACAATACTGGCCAAAAAAGTGGAAATGGATTCCGAAGAAGGAAAAGTGCTGGCGGAAAAATTCAGCATCAAAAGCATTCCCGCCTTCATTTTTGACGAAAATATCACGAAAACCGATGTTTATGCCCAAGCCCAGGGAATCTTTGAAGAGAAAGACGGAAAATACCTGATGAACACGGAGCAAGTAGGAATCAAAGCCGGAAAATATCTTGCCACACCGAGCGTTTCCGAAAGTGATCCGCAAATCGGGACAAAAGACTCAAAAGTAAAAGTGGTTCTATTCAGTGATTTCCAATGTCCGTATTGCAAAACATTTTACGAGACCTATGAAAAAGCGATTGCCGAGTATAAAGACAGAGTATTGTTTTCCTACAAGCATTTGCCGCTTGATTTTCACAAGCAGGCCATGAACGCGGCAGTGGCAGCGGATTGCGCCGGAGAACAAGGCAAATTTTGGGAAATGGCGGATAAACTTTATTCTTCCCAATCCGATTGGCAAAATACGGAAGGCACCGCGAGATTCAAAACATATGCTTCGGCTTTGGGAATCAATGCCGCCAAATTCAACCAGTGCGTTGATGAAAACAAGCCAAAGGACAAAATTGCAGCCGATCAAGAGGAAGCCCAAAATTTCGGGATTTCCGGCACGCCCGCTTTTTTCGTGAATGACCAGTTCTTCGGCGGGGTCGTCAGCTATGATGAAATAAAGAAAATATTGGACGAGGAACTGGCAAAATAGTATCCGTAGCTAGTATTTAGTATCTGGTATTTTGCAGAAATCGGGTTGAAAGGCCCGATTTCTTTTTATAAAGATTATAGTATGTTATAATTTTTATAAGATGAAACTCGATAAGAAAATTTTCGAAATCATTTTTCACGCGAGGGGAGGACAGGGGGCGAAAACAGCCGCCGAGCTTTTGGCGCAAGCGGCGCTGAAAGAAGGAAAATATATCCAGGCTTTTCCTGATTTCGGACCGGAGCGCACGGGGGCGCCGATGAAAACGTTCGTGAGGATTTCCAATGAACAGATTTTGACACATGAACCAGTAGTTGATCCGGATGTGGTCGTTATTCTGGACGAAACGCTCCTTGGAAAGGTTGATGCGTCTAAAAATCTTGATGAAAACGAGTCAATGATCGTGAACACGACATCGGACCGTGAAGCGGTCAAGCAGAAAACGGGATACAGCGGAAATATTTTTCCGATCGACGCGACGGGAATATCGGCGGAAATCATTGGAGAACCGCGGCCGAATACGGCTATTTTAGGCAAACTTGTGAAAATTTCGGAGATTGTAAGGATTGAAAATGTCATTGATGTTTTTCGGGAAAAATATACCGCGAAAATCGGCTCGGAAAAAACGGAAAAAAATATACAGGCAATTGAAAAAGCATACGATTCGTTGTAGCCATGTCAAAAGTCAAAATTTAAATGTCAAAAGTTTGGTATCGCTTCGCGACAAATTATCTATGATTTTTAAAATGGCTGAAACTTGGAAAGAAATTGAGGGGGGTGCGGTTATCATGCATGACATCAAAAAATCGCCTCGAACCGGCGATTGGCGGTATATGAAACCGCAAGTGGACAAAAAATCCTGCATCGGTTGCGGACAGTGCTTTTCGGTTTGTCCGGAAGCTTGTATTGATTATGATTCAGAGAGAAAAGCGGACATAGATTACGCTGTTTGCAAAGGCTGCGGTGTCTGTGCGACGGTCTGTCCGCAAAAAGCGATAAAGATGACCAAAAATACATGATGAATAATTCAAAAAAAATTGCGCTGACAGGTGGCGCTGCAGCGGCGGAAGCTCTCCGTCAAATCAATCCCGATGTGATGCCGGTATATCCGATCACGCCCCAGACGCCGATTATTGAAAATTTTGCCAAAATGGTGGCGGATGGGGAAGCGGATACTGAAATGATTGAGGTGGAATCGGAACACAGCGCCATGAGCGCTGCGGTGGGAGCCAGCGCCGCCGGAGTGCGGACGATGACGGCCTCGAGTTCCCAGGGTATTATGCTAATGGCGGAAATTTTGCCGATCGCATCCGGAATGAGATTGCCGATTTTGATGCTGGTGAGCGCGCGGGCCATTTCGGCGCCAATCAATATCCACGGTGATCACCAAGATGTGATGTTTGTGCGGGATGCTGGTTGGATCCAGATTTTTTCCGAAAACGCTCAGGAAGTCTATGATAACACTTTCATCGCTTTGTGCCTGGCAGAAAAAGTTCGGCTTCCGGCGATGGTGATTATGGACGGATTTCAAACTTCGCATAGCGTGGAAAATCTGGAAATTATCGATAATTCAGCGGCGAAAAAATTTGTCGGCGAATATAATCCAAAAAATTCACTCCTGGATTTTGAGAATCCCAAAACTTTCGGTCCGGTTTCGCTCCCCAATTCATATTTTGAGTTCAAGCGGCAGCAAATTGAGGCGATGGATGCGGCACTTGGGGAAATAGGGGAAATATTTAGGGAATTTAGGAAAATTTCGGGGAGAAATTATGACGCTTTTGAAAGTTATAGACTTGAAGATGCGGAAAAAGTGATTGTTGTTGCTGGCTCAACCGCCGGAACGGCTAAAGTGACAATTGATGAGATGCGAGAAAGGGGAGAAAAGGTTGGGCTCCTCAAAATAAAATTATTCCGCCCGTTTCCTTATAATCAAATCGCTCAAGCGCTAAAAAATGCCAAGAATATAGCGGTATTGGATCGGACGGTTTCGTTTGGCAGTGTTGGGCCAATTTTTAGCGAAATAAAAAATTCTTTATACCAAATACCAGATACCAAATACCGGATACAATCATACATTTATGGTCTTGGCGGCCGGGAAATTTTCAAGGAGGATATCAAGAAAACTTTTCAAGATAGTTGGGACGGAAAAGAAATAAGATATATTGGCTTGAAATAAATGAACAAAAATCTCACCCAAAAACTGGCTCCCGGACATTCCACCTGCGCCGGATGCGGGATTCCGGCGATTGTGCGGACAGTACTTTCGGCGACAGACGATCCGGTGATTGTGGTGAGCGTCACAGGATGCCTTGAGGTGACTTCGACACTCTATCCCTTTTCAGCGTGGAAAACTCCGTTCATCCACAGCGCGTTTGAAAATGGAGGGGCGACCGCGGCGGGGATTGACGGAGCAGTCAAAGCTTTGCGAAAAAAGAACAAATTACCGGCTGATAAGCGAGTACAGGTTGTCGTTTTTGCGGGAGATGGGGGGACGTATGACATCGGTCTTCAGAGCCTGTCCGGCGCGCTCGAACGCCAGCACGATTTTTTGTATGTCTGTTATGATAACGAAGCCTATATGAATACCGGCGGACAGCGGTCGGGCGCGACGCCCTTTGGCGCGGACACGGAGACGACGCCGGCCGGGAAGAAAAGTTTCGGAAAAAAAGAAAAGCGCAAAGATTTGATGTCGATTGTCAT
>Ga0172371_10001272_pt1 | contig 39897 bp, 22 predicted proteins | sample Lak12m_FD_114543 | JGI IMG/M metagenome (GOLD analysis project Ga0172371, IMG submission 114543) | Freshwater microbial communities from Kabuno Bay, South-Kivu, Congo - kab_022012_12m | ecosystem: Environmental > Aquatic > Freshwater > Lake | place: Democratic Republic of the Congo: South-Kivu... | reverse complement strand
TAGCCTTCCCCTTCGTGGTGGTGGCAACGATCCTGTTCTACCTCGGGGCTGCTTTTGCTTACTTTGTGGTATTCCCTGCCGCTTTCAAGTTCTTCCTGGGTTATCAGACGGAAGAACTCAAGCCCATGATCTCCATCCGGGATTACGTTTCCCTTTCCATGCTCTTGATGCTGGCTTTCGGCGCGGTGTTCGAAACGCCGATAATCGTGGTGTTTTTGGGCCTTCTTGGGGTATTCGACAGCAAGCTGCTCAAACGCGGCCGCAGGTATTTTGTCGTTATAGCCTTCATCATCGCAGCAATTCTGACACCTACCCCCGACGTGGTAAACCAAACCATAATGGCTGTTCCTATGATCATCTTTTACGAGGTGGGCATTCAGGTGCTCGTTCTGTTCGAAAAGAAGAGAAAGAGGGAAGAGGAAGCTGCTGAAGCTCAAGCTGCGGAGGCCGACGAACCGGAGAGTTAGGCCGGAGAACATTCGATTGCCTGCCGGGATACGATGAGCCGCGGTTAAGATTGATGATCCAAGTTGCCAAGCGTGACACGGCAGCGCATCCGTAAGCATTCAGTTGAGGCCGGGGAATCTTGGATGCAGCCGTGGGGCAGGCTTTCCAGCCTGCCCCACAAGACTGACTGGTTACGCTCATCCGTCATCCCGGTGAAAACCGGGATCCAGGAGATCTGGATCCCGACTTCCGTCGGGATGACGAGGCAGGCGCGTGGCCTGGCGGCCCGTGGGTAAGAGAATTCACATCCAGTATAAGATTTTCTTGGAATTCGGTCCTTTGATCCGAAGATCCCCTGGTCCTTCTGCCACACCCCTTGACCTGGTGATTATGTTTATAAGTAGCGGTACGGAAGCGCACTAATATAAGGAATGGCCCGTTATACCGATTCTCGAAAGTTCTGTCGAAATCAAGTCGCACTGCTGGACAAGCCGGCAGTGGCACCCAGAAACCCAACCCGCGATTACTTTCAAGAACTGGTATAAGGCAGTTGCCGGAGCGCAGCAATTATCGGGCATTGTCTTCGGCGGACGCCATAAACGTTGCCCACCCTTTGGGCGCTTTCCCACGCGAAGAAGGAGTGACCAATCTCTCCGTTGCTCCGCGACAGGGTTCGGGGTGAGGAAGAGAAACGAAGCAAAGTTTGAGCAAGTCAGTATCAGGGGGATACCGATGGACTACAAAGCACTCATCCAGGTCATGGACCCCGACGGCAATACCGACGAATCAGCCATACAGGGGATTTCCGAGGCGGAGATCATCACGATGTATCGCCTCATGGTCTTCACGCGACTCTGGAATGGAAAAGCCCTTAGCCTTCAGCGTCAGGGGCGGCTCGGGACCTTGGCTTCCGTGAGAGGCCAGGAGGCTTCCAACGTCGGCATGGGGCTGGCTCTTGGACCGGATGATTGGTTTTGCCCTTCCTTCAGGGAATACGGGGCCATGTTTATCCGGGGAGTCCGACCCAAAGACCTCTTCACGTATTGGGGAGGAGATGAGCGCGGGGCAAGACCTCCCGACGGCTCCAAAGTCTTGCCGGTGTGCATAACGGTCGGGTCGCATCTTTGCCACGCGGTGGGGATCGCGTGGGGGGCCAAGATCCGCAAAGAAAAACTAGCGGTGCTATCGAGTTCCGGAGACGGTTCCACTTCCCAGGGCGATTTCCACGAGAGCCTCAACTTCGCCGGCGTGTACAAGCTTCCGGTGGTCTTCGCCATCCAGAACAACCACTGGGCCATCTCAGTGCCGCTGGAAAAGCAAACCGCCTCCGAGACTCTTGCCCAGAAAGCTTTTGCGTACGGCATTGATGGAGTGCGGGTTGACGGCAATGACGTGCTGGCCGTCTATCTGACCGTGAAGCGGCTTCTGGACGCGGCCAGGAACGAATACAAGCCTGCCCTGGTGGAATTGTTCACCTACAGAATGGATGACCATACCACTGCTGACGATGCGAGCCGTTACCGCAGCGAGGAGATGATTGCCCCGTGGCGGGCACGCGACCCAATTGACAGAATGCGCAAATACCTCACAGCCACGAGGGGGTGGAACGAAGGCAAAGAAAGCGATCTCATCGCTGAATGCACCGCCCAGGTCGAGCAGGCAGTGAAAGATTACGAAGCTATTCAGCCACCTCATCCTGCGGACATGTTCGGACACATGTTCGCTCAGGAGCCCTGGCACCTGCGTGAACAAAAAGAGGAACTGTTGAAAAACCTGGTCAGGCCCGAGAGGTGAATCATGGCGAGACTATCAATGATCGAGGCTATAAATGCGGCGCTCCACGAACAGATGGCCAGGGATGACCGTATAGTGGTCATGGGCGAAGACGTGGGGGTAGACGGCGGCGTCTTCCGAGCAACCGTGGGCCTGCTCGAAAAGTTCGGGCCGGAACGGGTCATTGATACCCCTCTAGCCGAGAGCGCCATCGTAGGAACAGCTATTGGAATGGCCATATACGGCATGAGACCGGTTGCAGAGATCCAGTTCGAAGGATTCATGTTCAAGGCCTTCGACCAGATATACAGCCACGCTTCGCGCATTAGGCACCGCTCCCAGGGATTGTACGGGGTGCCTATGGTAGTCAGGGCCCCGTACGGAGCCGGCGTCCGGGCTTTGGAGCATCATTCCGACGCTCCCGAAGCCTTATTTTGCCATCTTCCCGGACTCAAGGTGGTCATCCCTGCCACACCATCCGATGCCAAAGGCCTTCTGACCTCATCCATAGAAGACCCGGATACTGTGATCTTTCTGGAACCAAAGCGCCTTTATCGTCTTTTCAAAGAGGAGGTGCCGGAGGGCGAATATCGCGTACCGCTCGGCAAAGCGCGGGTAGCAAGGGAAGGAAGAGACGTAACGCTGATAACGTACGGTGGCATGGTCTCCATCTGCGAGAAGGCCGCACAGCATGTGGCCTCGGAAGGCGTTGAAGCCGAAGTGCTGGACCTGCGAACCGTGTGGCCTTTCGACGTGGACGCCATAGTCCAATCGGTCAACAAGACGGGGAGGGCGGTAATAGTTCACGAGGCTCCCCGGTCTTTCGGCGTGGGCGCGGAAATCGCTGCGACAATAGCTGAAAGGTGCCTGCTGTCTTTGCTGGCCCCGGTGAAAAGGGTGACGGGCTACGACATAATTCCGCCCCTGGCCAGGCTCGAAGAATACAACTATCCCGATTCCGACCGCGTGGTCCGGGCCATCCACGAAGCCGTGCAATTCCAGTAAGCGACGAAGGAGGATCCCATGAGACACGTATTCCGATTACCCGACGTCGGTGAAGGAATTGCGCAGGCGGAGATCATCGAATACCTCGTCAAGCCGGGCGACAAAGTTAAGGCTGATCAGCCCGTAATACGGATAGAAACCGACAAGGCCGTGGTTGAGCTCCCGTCACCGGTGGCAGGAACCGTAGTTGAGATCCCTTTCAAGCCTGGGGACACGGCCAACGTCGGGGACCCGCTGCTGATAATCGAGACAGAAGCGGAAGCCCCCGCTATGGCCCAAGGGCCTCCGCCGCGCAAGATCGAGCCGCCGCGGCCTGTTCCCCCACAATCCGAGGCTGCTCAAGCGGCCCGGATCCTTGCAACCCCCCACACCCGAAGGCTGGCACGGGAGCTGGGAGTTGACATTGCCACGGTAAAAGGCAGCGGTGACCACGGCCGAATAACCGACGACGATGTCCGAGGAGTTGCGGCTCAGGCAACCGCACCGCCTCCGAAGGCACCCACGGCCGCGGCTGTTCAGGCTCCCGCAACCGCCGGGTTCGATTTCGAAAAATACGGCCCTACCCGCCGAGTTCCTCTCAAAGGAGTGCGTAAGCGTATAGCAGAGGTCATGGTGAGATCGGTCTCCACCATTCCACACGTTTCTCACTTTGACGAAGCCGACGTCACCGATCTAATGGCCGTGGTGGATAGAGAGAAGGCTCTTGCCGAAAGCCGCGGCATCAAGCTGACTGTTCTTTCGTTCCTGGCCAAGGCCGCGGCTGCTGCGCTCATCGCGTACCCGTCGCTCAACTCGTCACTGGATGAAGAGACGGGCGAACTGGTTTACAAGGACTATATCCACATAGGGATCGCGACCGACACCGAGGCCGGACTAATGGTTCCGGTAATAAGAGATGTTGACCGAAAGTCCATCCTGCAGATTGCATCGGAGCTCCAGGGGCTGAGCGCGAGGGCGCGCGATCGCAGCATTGACCTGGAAGAATTGCGTGGCGGAACCTTCACTCTAACCAACGTCGGTGCGGTGGGGGGCAAATTCGCGACACCCATCATTCTGCATCCTCAGGTCGCTATATTGTGTTCCTTGAGAGCCGAACCAAGGCCCGTGGTCCGAGGCGGGGAGGTGGTGATACGAACGATGATGCCGCTGACCCTTTCCTTTGATCATAGAGTTCTCGACGGAGCAGAGGCCGGCCGGTTTGTGAATTACATAAAGGACCTGCTGGAAGATCCCTTGCGGATGCTTGTGGACGTCGCATAAGCGCGGCCGGGAAAGGAAGAGTCAGATGGTAGTCGGTGATTTTGCCCAGGGCACTCAAGTGGCGGTGATAGGCGGCGGCCCCGGCGGGTACGTGGCTGCCATCAGGGCCGCGCAACTCGGTCTGGAGGTAATCCTTGTGGAAAAGGAGTTCCTGGGGGGGGTCTGCCTCAACTGGGGCTGCATTCCGTCGAAGGCTCTCATACACGTGGCGGGTCTGAAAGCTCAGATAGAGAGAGCCGGCAATCTGGGGCTCATCACAGGGGGAGTCAGCGTTGACCTCCAGGCCATGTTGGACTGGAAAAACCGAATCGTGGAGAAGCTCCGGAAAGGGGTAGCCTCTCTGTTGTCCGGACACGGCGTGCAGGTGGTCCAGGGCACCGCGCGGCTCACCGGGGAAAGCTCGTTCACAGTGGAAGGACCGGACGGCGTGCACCGGTTCGAGTTCGAACACGCCATCCTCGCTGTAGGATCATCGGCTGCCCAGCTTCCGGGAATCCCGTGCGACGGCCGGCTTGTAGTTGATTCCAAGGCTGCTCTGGACCTGGCGCCGCTCCCTGAGAGACTCCTTGTGGTAGGCGCAGGGGCTGTGGGACTGGAGCTGGGAATGGTTTACGCGCGGCTGGGCAGCCGGGTGACACTTGTGGACAGTGCTGACAGGCTGCTCCCCATGCTGGACCGAGACGTGGCGAGAGTGATGGAAAGAGCTCTCAAGGACGAGGGAATAGAAGTAATCCTGGCCTCGCGAATCCGGGGATTGGAGCGGGGCGAGTCATCGGCTCGGGTTCTCCTGGCCTCCCCCGACGGAGAAACGTCCGTCGAGGTGGACCGGATACTCGTGTCCATAGGCCGATGGCCCAACACTAACGGAATCGGTCTGGAGAAGGCGGGAGTCAAGGTGGACAAGCGCGGCTTCGTGACGGTCGGCGATCGCATGGAGACGTCCGTTCGACGTATCTACGCCGTCGGCGACATGGTGGCCGGCCCCATGCTGGCTCACAAGGCCTCTTATCAGGGCAAGGTCGCGGCTGAAGTCATCGCGGGCCAACCTGCCGCGTTCGAAGGGGTTGAAGTGCCCTCCGTCATATTCAGCGATCCTGAGATAGCCACTGTGGGTCTCAACGAGCAGGAAGCCGCTGAAAGAGGCATTCATGTAAAGGTCGGCGTATTTCCCTTCAAGGCTCTGGGCAGGGCACTGGTATTGGGAGAAGAAGGGCAAGGCTTCACGAAGGTGGTTTCCGACGCAGGCTCGGGTATCGTACTGGGTGTCCACATAATAGGCCCACACGCCTCCGACATAATCGCTGAAGGTTGTCTGGCGGTTTCCTCCGGCTCTCACGTGGATGACCTCGCTCTCACTATGCACGCTCACCCCACGCTTCCCGAGAGCATCGAAGAAGCTGCGGAACAGGTCGAAAAGCGCGCTATTCACATTTTCAACGTTTAGCCGGGACGAGAATTGTCAGACCGGTGTCAATCTTGTTGACAGTACATTTACCAGACAAATCCGTTTGTTATCCTCCAACAACAGTAAATGTGACCTTTTTCGGCAGGTTCATGCCGCGAGTGAAGCCCTGGTGAACAACTTAATTGAGTGATTACGTTGCATTAGGTTTCCGTGCATTGGCACGCTTCCTGCTTCCTGTATTAAAGGGGTGCTCATTGGATTCAACATCGGCGCTCTGCCGAGAAAAACACAATTTCGAGAGGAAGGAGTAAATGATGCTGAGCAAGGTGAAAAACGCGAAGGGTTTTACTTTGATCGAGTTGATGGTCGTGGTGGCCATCATCGGTATCATTCTGGCAATTGCGGTCCCTTATTATACTGCATATAAGAGGGGCACGTGCGACCGTTCCGCGGACGCCGACGTCAAGAAGTTGGCAGCTTCCCTGGAGCGTGCAAGGGGCGAGCTCATTGACTTGAACATGAGTGAAACAGGCGTGTTGTCTATGACCGGCTTTGACTTCAAATACCTCAAGGGTACCTATTATGGCTGGGGCGGCACCAGCGCCAAGTGTGAAGTCATCGTGAGGTACACCGCCGGCACCAACACAACCCAGGCGACAGCATCCTCGTGTGCGACAAGAGGCAGCACTCCCGCTAGCGACCAGACCCACCGGTACATCTACAGCATCTTCCTGTTCGGTGGAACCGATACCAAGGCCACTGTGGGAGCCTGCACGGTGGGGACAACTTTCGGAACCGACTTCATTGCTTACAGCGGCAACAACGATTGTTACGCCGAGTCCATGTTTGATCCCACAGCCGCTACCCCGACTCTGAAGTCCGGTCTGGCTGCTGTGAACTGCACAAGCAACTAATTGCTGTTTGCCGGAGTGGTACCTGAATCGGGCTCGTCCCCAAGGGCGGGCCCGATTTTTTTGGCCTCTACATACCTGTCTCATACCAACCCCCATGGCGACTAACGCCATCAGGATTCCTTTTTCCGAATCACACCAGGGTAACCCTTTCACACATGGGAACAATGCACGCTTTCATTGAAGCGCTTGGAATTCATCTCCTGGACAGTTTGCCGGGCGTGCCCGCCCAGGTGTTCCAGACAGCCCCGTTTCCCGTCAGGATCTTGACCCTGCCGGCAGCGAATATGGGCCGACTTAAGCATATTGACACCCGCCGTATCCAATTGCCCGCAGTCATTGTCTCCCCCGAAAACTTGGATGCAGCCACTGAATGGAGTCGGCTCGTTGGGATCTTTCTTCCTGGCGCGATCTGGGGAAGAAAATGTGGGAGATCCTGGAAACATACAAGCTCCACTTGCCGATACCTTTAGGTTGCCGCGCTTGATCCCGTTTCAGCAGCTTTCAACGCGGGTTTGCAGGAGGGATTGGTGCAATACTGGTGTAGTGACAATCCTGAGACGAAAAATCCCGCTGCGGCTTGTTTCTAACCGAGCGGGATGATTTATCTTGTTTGGCTCCCCGAGTAGGACTCGAACCTACAACCTAGTGGTTAATCCCGCCAGGGGCGGGACTCTGCCGATTGAGCTTCTTCCAGAAAACGCTCAATGCCCCGTTTCTTGATCTTTTTCTCGAGTGTCATCGCGTGGCTGCGACTGGGACAGGCTTGAGACCAAACAAGGTTCCAAGGGCCGGCAAACCTCTTGGTGGTTTTAGACCCGTGGTAGTTCGGATCGTTGTGTTGCCTGAGACGACGGTCAATATCCGTTGTTTGGCCGCAATAACAACGACCGGTGGTTTGGCTGCGAAGGATGTAGACCCAAGCGCACGTGACAAGAAAAGCCAAGTCTCTCATACCTGGCTCCATCTGTTTGATTTGGCTCCCCGAGTAGGACTCGAACCTACAACCTAGTGGTTAACAGCCACCCGCTCTGCCGATTGAGCTATCGGGGAACACTCATCAAATCTCGGAGGCCGGATTGCTCACAAATGAGCGAAGGTCTCCTACAATCTTTTTATAATGAATCACCTGGGAGCTTTTGTCAATCGAGAAATTCGACAAGAATTTACGGCCTGTCTTCCGTAGAGGGGTGCTTCGGGGGCCGGGATGCTTCCCAAGACGCGTTGCATCTGCGGCGGCTTGCCCCCACAAAGTGGTGCCGGCCCCTACCGCGGTCGGATCGCAATGACATGGCCGTACCAATTCTGTTTCAAACAGGCAGCAAACGTCCTCCGTTCCCTGCGGTCGCTCCGGCAAATTCGTTCCTCGCGGCGAAAGGCTGCGTTTTTGCTTGTTCCAAGGCCCAAGAATACCTTAGACTACGTGCAGAATAGTCTTCATCGGGCAGCTCATCTGCAGACGCAAAGTCTTCCCCCGCTGTGCTTCTGCTTTTTCCGTACGACGAACGGCAACCTGAGGTGGGTCATGAAAAAGAGGCTGCCTCTGGCGGCAATCATTCTGGTGTCCGTGACCGCGCTGGAAATCGGCTGGAGTTGGGGCGGCGGTGATTTGCCGGTGGTCGTCTCCTCGAACCAGGATTTGTACGAGTTGGGGCGGCGCCTGGAAATCGTGAGCGATCCCGCAAGGACGTTGACGATAGATGATGTGTCGAAGCCATCGGCATCGCAAGGCTTTGTGCGGTCCACATCGGACCTCCTGAATTTCGGGTTCTTTTCCTCCGCGCATTGGCTTAGGTTCACATTGTCGAATCATAACAATCAGAACAGCGACTGGGTACTCTGGGGGCCGCCGGCGCCGATCAATCATGTGGATTTGTATTACAGGAGTCCGGGGGGTGATTTCATTGTCAAGCGCGCAGGAGACGCTGTCCCCTTCGATCAATGGGACATCCCATACCGCTGTCCGAGCTTCCGCCTCAAGCTCGCCCCCGGCGAAACGCTGGACTGCTATGTGAGGATGGACAGCTCCAGCATGGTCAGAGCGGCGCTTATCTTAACTTCATGGAATGCTTTTGAGCAGAAGGCCCGTACGGACAAGGTGTTTCTTGGCATAGTAGTAGGAGCCCTCGCTATTGTTGTTCTGTATAATCTCTTCTTCTGGGTCGCTCTTCGGGATCGTGTCTATGGTTCATACTTAGCGTCAGTGATATGCACAGGGCTTTTTCTCGCGGCCTTTCAAGGATGGATCTACCAGTACATTTGGCCTGGCCGGCCGAACTGGAACGATATCGCCATTATGATTTTCTTGGGCCTTCAGCTTTTTTTCACGGTCGTGTTCACCAGGGATTTCCTGCAAACCAGAAACCATTTCCCCTACATTGATCAAGCCCTTCGCGGTGCCAAGTGGTGCGGGCTTGTTACGTGCGTGCTGTCTCCATTTGCACCGCAGCTTTCCCTGGGAGTAGCTGTCCTTGGCCTTGCGGCCTGGCTCGCTTCTGCAGTGTCAGCAGCACTGAAAGGCGCGTTCCTGGGGCAGAGGCCGGCCTGTTACTATCTTGCCGGGTACGTGGTTTTCTTCTTCGGGTTTGGTCACGGTCTCCTGGTCATTTTCAATATCCTTCCCACTACTGAGCTGGGGATAACATCCATGAGCATCGGTCTGCCTATAACTGTCTTGGTCTTGTCCTTCGCATTGGTTGATCGCTTCAGCGGTCTTCAGAAGGAATACAGCCGGTCGCTGGAGGAGGAGGTTAATCGTCGCACAACGGAACTGGCGGAGGCAAACAGGGCTCTGCAGGCGGAAAACCTCGAGCGGAAGAAGGCAGAAGAAGAACTGAGTCACAGCCGAAAAATCCTTGCAACGGTTCTCGCCGCTTTACCGGCCGGAATAGCCAGAGCTTCCAATCGGCAGATTGATTGGGCGAACCGGACTTTTCGCGACATGTTCGGCTTCGAATGCAAAGAGGATTACGTCGGGAAAAGCACCCGAATAATGTATAGCACACAAGAGGAATACCTTCGCGCGGGGGAGAGTCTTTACGGCGAGCTGGCCCTGAAGAAACAGGCGAGAACCGACGCGACCTTCGCTCGAAAGGACGGGACAACCTTTACGGGTCACATCATCATCGCTCCCACGGATCCCTCTAACCCCGGGAACGACGCCATCGCGGTGATCACGGACATCTCGGAGAGAAAACGTACCGAAGAAGCGCTGCGAAGCAGTGAGGAAACATCCAGAGCGCTCCTCAACGCCACCAGCGACGCGGCGTTCCTGGCGGATACCCAGGGAGCAGTATTGGCGGCCAACGAGCAATATGTCCGTCGGATCGGCCGATCCCCCAGTGAAATCATAGGCCGAAAATTCTACGAGACCTGTTCGCCGGACCTGGCAGCATCGAGAAGAACTTACTGTGACCAGGCCGTCAGCTCCGGCCAAGCAGTGCGCTTCGTGGACACGCGTGACGGAAGGTGGTTTGACAACATAGTCCACCCTGTAAAGGGAGACCGAGGCAAGGTGGAACGTCTGGCGCTTTTCTCCAGAGATATCACGGACCAGAAGCGAGCGGAAGAGGCCCTGCGCGAGAGCGAAGAACGTTTCAGGCAACTCTACCAGGAATCGAAGGAACGCGAACAACTCTACAGCTCGGTGCTCGGTTCTTCCGCGGATTCCATAATCATCTATGATTTGGCCGGTCGCGTGCGATACGCCAATGCCTCGTTCACGGCAACATTCGGTTGGTCCTTGGATGAGTTGGTGGGGAAGCATATAGACTTCGTTCCCGAGGCCGAGCGCGATGCCACGACTCAGGCCATCAAACGAATGCAGGAGGAAGGGCCGCAGAGCGGATTCGAGACCAAGCGCTACACCAAGGCCGGCCGAATCCTTGATGTAAGCTTGAGCGGTTCGGTGTACCGTGATCACGAAGGGAAGCCCGCCGGAGCCGTCGTCATACAGCGTGACATAACCGACCGCAAACGCGCCGACCGGGCACTGGAAGCGGCCGTGGCCGAGGCTGAGGCCGCCAATCGCGCCAAGAGCGAGTTCCTGGCAAACATGAGCCACGAGATTCGAACTCCCATGAATGCCATCATCGGCATGACCGATCTAGTCATCGGCACGGAACTGTTACCCAAACAGCGGGAGTATGTTAGCATCATTCGCTCATCGGCTCGGTCACTTCTCGGGATCATCAACGACATCCTCGACTACTCGAAGATCGAGGCCGGCAAGCTGAAGGTCGAGGCGCTCGCCTTTGATCTGCGCGATGTGATTGAAGAGGTCAGTGACAGTTTCCGGGATCAGGTCGCGGATAAAGGGGTGGAGCTTGTTGTGGACCTCCCCAACACAGTTCCCGCGGTCGTGATCGGTGACCCGCTCAGGTTGCGTCAGGTCCTGGTTAACCTGGTGGGAAATGCGTTCAAGTTCACGGAAAAGGGGGACGTTTGTCTCAGCGTCAGGACCGTGGACCGCGATGACTCCAAGGCCACCCTTCGTTTCAGCGTGGTTGACACCGGTATCGGGATTCCTGCCGACAAACTTGACAAGATCTTCGAGTCTTTCTCCCAGGCCGATGGCTCCACATCGAGACGATTCGGCGGTACGGGACTGGGCCTCACCATCAGCAACAACCTGGCGCGGATGATGGGCGGGCCCGGTATCGAGGTTGAGAGCCGGTTCCGCGAAGGCAGCGAGTTTTCTTTCATCCTCCCGATGCCTGTGACGCACTGGGAAGAGCGGCTGCCTCAAGAGCTTCCGGCCTCTGTGCTCGGGTCAACGGTTCTGGTGGTAGACGACCATGTTCCAAGTCTCAAGACGCTCGCTGCGCAGCTTGAGGATCTTGGGCTGAAGACCGTCATTGCTAAATCCGCGGAAGATGCGATTGAGACTCTCCGCAGCGGATCGGACCCGCAGTCAATCTCTCTGATTCTTTTGGACTGGAGGCTCCCGGGCATGGATGGACTCACCGCCGCGAGGCTGATCAGGGACGATGACCGTTTTCGAACCTTGCCGATCGTCATCATGTCCGCTTACGGCGGCGAAAAGGAGATGAAGGCAAAAGAATCAAACGGTATGACCTCCTTTCTTCCCAAGCCCGTAAAGCGGTCGGCCTTAATTCAGGAGTTGTTGCAGGCGTTTGGGTACACAAGTGAGATCCCGGCGAGCGACGATACCGCCGGTCTTGATGTGGAGCTTGCAGGAGTCCGGCTTCTACTGGCCGAGGACAACAAAACCAACCAGATAGTGGCGTGCGAAATGCTAAAGCAGGCCGGATGCGCTGTGGAGATTGCCGAGAATGGCAGACAGGCAATGGAAGCAGTGTTCAGCGGGATCTTCCATGCGGTTCTCATGGATGTGCAAATGCCGGAAATGGACGGACTGGAAGCCACAAGGTTGATACGAGAAAGACCCGAGTTCCGGGCCCTCCCCATCATTGCCATGACCGCAAGCGCCATGGAGGGGGACCGGGAAAAGTGCCTGGCCGCAGGCATGAACGACTATTTCAGCAAGCCCTTTGACCGTGCAGAGCTTTTCAACGTGCTCATACGATGGCTGCCTGCCGAGCTGATCACCAGCAGACCGGCACAGAGAAGCGAGGGCGAGGAGGGGCCGGACGCCGCATTGACTCGCCTTGATGAGTTGCCGGGTTCTCTGGAAGGGATAGATGTTCAGGAAGCACTGGAGCGCCTTGGCATCGGTCTGAAGGCATATCGCAACCTTTTGCTGGGCTTCTACCAAGATGAATGCTCAGCGGGAGTCTACCTGCGACGGAGTCTGGAACAACAAGACCTCAAGACTCTGCGACGTCAAGCCCACTCGCTGGCCGGCGCGAGCGGAAGCCTCTCGGCAAAGGCCCTGAGCACCGTGGCAAGAGCCCTGGAACTAGCCGCGGCAGAGGCTAGAATCAAGGATTTGCCGGATCTCCTGACCAAGGTTGAGCAGGAGCTGTCGGTGGTGATGAGTTCCATCCGCTCTTTGGGCAAGGGAGATCAAGGCCAGGCGCCACAAGAACGTGCAGCCGGTGATCCCGATGTGCTTCAGTTGGAAGCGCTTCTCAGCCTCCTGGCACGACTGGAGCAAGCCGTTGAGGACTACGATCCGGCCGAGAGCCGCGCTATAGCGAAAGAACTGACCGGAATCCCTGTATCGGAAGATCTGCGGGAAGATCTGCGGCAAATAGCCGGGTTGTTGGACCAATACCAGTTCGGTGAAGCGGCTGAAATCCTTTCACGCGCGAGAGACAGGCTTCAAGCCAAGGAGACACCATGACCGAGGCCGGCCGAAACACTATCCTCGTTGTGGACGATACGAAAGCAAACATAGACGTCCTCGTGGCAATACTCAGCGACGAATACAAACTTGGGGTAGCTATGGACGGCGCGGCAGCGCTCCGGTATGTTTGGGCAAAACAGCCGGATCTCATACTTCTGGACATTATGATGCCGGGTATGGACGGTTACGAAGTGGCGGCCCAGATACGTTCCAACCCCAAGACCTGTGACATCCCCATCATGATGGTCACTGCCCTGGATGGCAAAGAGGACAGGCTGAGGGCCGTTCGTGCGGGAGCCAACGACTTCATAGCCAAGCCCATAGACCAGGTGGAATTGCGGGTGCGTATGCAGTCCCTGCTCAAGATGAAAGAGGCACAAGATGCCATCAAGCGCCACAGGGCCGAACTGGAAACAGAGGTAGAGAGACGCACGGCGGCTCTGCGAGCGTCGGAGGAGAGGATGCGGCTGCTCATCGAGTCGTCCCCCATAGGAATCGTATACGCTCAGCACGGGCAATATTCCTATGTAAACCCTGCCGTGGTTAAGATGCTGGGGTACGATTGCGCGGAACAGATTGTGGGCCTCCCCTTGGAGGTGCTATGTGTTCCCGGGGACCGTGAATGGTTCAGGAAGAGAATGAACACCGTCGAAATCGGAACAGAGACGGCCGAAACGTACGAGATAAAAGCCGTAAGGACAGACGGGGAGCCTGTTGATCTCTCCGTGTGGCTTATAGGAGTCGAGTATTCCGGGGAGCCCGCGGTGCTGGGATTTCTGGTAGATATCACGGAGGAGAAAGCGCTGAAGGCACGCATTCTTCAAGCCCAGAAACTCGAGGCCCTCGGAACATTGGCCGCCGGTATTGCTCATGATTTCAACAACATCCTCTTCGCCATAACGGGATTCACCGAGATTGCGCAGGACAAGCTCCCCGAGGATTCCAACATAAACAAGGACTTGGACAGCGTGCTCATGGCAGCGGACCGTGCAACGGGCCTAGTCAAGCAGATCCTCACATTCTGCAGGGAGGATCAACAGGAGAAAGAGCCCATAGACCTGAGGCCTATTGTCAAGGAGACCCTGAAGCTCGTCGAGGCGTCTGCACCGCCGACGATCGAGCTGCGGTGCTCAGTCTCCGGGTATCCGGGCACCGTCATGGCCGATCCCACGCAGATCCATCAGGTGGTGCTTAACCTCTGTACCAATGCAGTCCATTCCATGGCAGGCAGTGGCGGGACACTAAGCGTTTGGCTGGGGCCTGTGGAAGCTGTGTCTCCGCCCCTCCAGATGGATCCGGGGCTCAATCCCGGCCCTTACCTGAAGCTCTCCGTGAACGACACCGGCCACGGCATGTCGCCTGACGTGGTCCAGCGGATCTTTGAGCCGTACTTCACTACCAAGAAACGAGGGGAAGGAACCGGCTTGGGACTTGCCCTGGTTCACGGGATCGTCGAAAGTCACGGAGGGGCCATTACCGTAACCAGCGAACGAGACCGAGGAACCACCTTCGATGTATATCTTCCCATCATAGCTGGAGCGCAGACATTGGATGACTCGACCGAGGAGGAGGCCCCGAAAGGCAACGAGCGTATCCTCCTGGTGGACGACGAGGAACATCTGGCGGAGATGGTGAGCGGGATGCTGGCTTCGCTCGGATACCAAGTGGTTGCAAAGAATACACCGATCGAGGCGCTACACTTGTTCCGGGACGACCCGCAGAAATTCGACCTGGTGATTACCAACGTGAACATGCCGGACATGAGCGGAACCGACCTCGCCGGGGAGATGCTGGCGCTTCGCAACGACATCCCTGTGGTTCTCTGCACCGGCTTCGCTCAAGGGCTGACCGACGAGCTGGCGCTCGCCCTTGGCGTCGAGGCCCTGATCATGAAGCCCATCTTGAAGAACAAGCTGGCTCGGACCCTGCGGCAAGCTCTGGGCGCTCGGGCCGGAAAGGAGTCTTGACCATGCGCAGGATACTTGTGATGGATGATGACGAGACGATCCGACAAGCGCTCAAATCAATGCTCGAGCGTGCCGGCTATGAAGTGGCACTGGCCGAGAACGGGGAAGAGGGACTAAAGCTCTTTCGGGAGCAACCGGCTGACCTTATCATCACGGATATCAGGATGCCGGGCAAGGACGGCTGGGACGCGATAGCGGAACTGAAGCTGGAATTCCCCATGGCTAAAATCATCGCCATGTCGGGGGGCGGCAGGGTTGGGGGGCCGTTCAGCTATTTGAAGGTGGCGGAACGCCTCGGTGCGGAGCGGGTATTTCCCAAGCCCCTCCGAAGATCGGTGCTGCTCACCGCGGTGGAGGAGTTAATTGGAGGGTGATGATTTGTGCCCGCCAACATAAGAAAGGAAAGATGCTATGAAAGAACGTCCCGGTATTGTGACCATGAGGGGGAATCCGGTAGTACTGCTTGGTGACGAGTTGAAAGTCGGCGACCAGGCACCGGATTTCACAGTCCTCGCCAACGACATGAGCCCCGTCAATTCATCGTCCTATCGAGGCAAGGTCTGTGTCATCTACTCTGTCCCATCCCTCGATACGCCGATCTGCGACATGTCAACACGGAGATTCAACGAAGAAGTAGAAAAATTAGGATCTGACGTGGCCATACTGACCATCAGCATGGACCTGCCCTTCGCTCAAGCGCGCTGGTGCGGGGCAGCGGGCGTCAAGTCAGTACGCACGCTTTCGGACCATCGAGAAGGATCTTTCGGACTCGGGTTCGGAGTCCTCATGAAAGACATCCGACTTCTGGCCCGCGCGGTTTTCGTACTTGATCGGGACGGCCGGATCCAATACATACAGATCGTCCCGGAAATTGCGCAGGCTCCCGACTTTGACGCTGCTCTTGAAGCCGCCAGGCGACTCTTGTAGGAGCCCATACGATTTCGCTTTCAAATAAGTGGCGCCGTCACGCCGGCTCGAACGCGAAATGATATCATAAGAATTGTGGAGCACCTTGGTGCCGGGTACGATCGAATTGCGGGGTGTACCGAAATGCAGGGAAAGACGGTCAGCGAGAGCGCCACTTACATGGCGGTGGGCATGAACCCGGAGGATACCAACCCCTACGGTAACGTACACGGCGGCGTCATTATGAAGTACGTGGACACCGCCGCCGGGGCTGCGGCCATCAGGCACGCCAGAACAAACTGCGTTACGGCTTCCATAGACAGGCTGGATTTTCACTGTCCGGTTTTTGTTGGTGATCTCCTGGTATTGAAGGCCAGTGTCAATTTCGTGGGGAAAACCTCGATGGAAGTCGGCGTACGAGTGGAGGCGGAGAATCTCCGAACCGGCGAGGTCAGACACACCGCGTCCGCTTACCTTACGTTCGTAGCATTGGACGATAGAGGACGCCCCATGCAGGCGCCTCCCCTCATAGCGGAAACTGAGACCGAAATGAGACGCAATTGTGAAGCAAAGGTGCGGAGGGAATACCGCCTTGCTGAGAAGGCCCGGGAGACCGCCTGCAACTCCGGATGACACCGGGAGTAGAAACTGTCTCAGAATTCCGGGGCTTACCAGAATCGTGGCACGATGCTTTCGACGCCCTCACCGTAACCCTCTCCCAAAGGGCGAGGGGACTGGCAACTGCTCGAAATGACGCTGTCCTCTCCCTCCGGGAGAGGGTCGGGAGAGGGCGGTTTAGCAAGGCTCGTCTCGTCAGTGGCACCCAAAACACGAGCCCGCTGCAGGTTCACCCTCAGAGAAATGCTATGCGGTGCACCAGCAACGGGTTTACACTGTTTGCTGCACCGGAGCCGCTACTTTATAACTTCCGCCCTGGACAGCACCTCTGGCGGCAATGTCATGCCGAGAGATTTGACACTGGCATCATTTATGATCAGTCTAGGTTCCGGATCCATCTTCACCGGAACTTGAGAAACAGGTCTGCCCCTCACCACAACGTCGAACACGGATCCCGCGAGCATGGCCCCGAGCTTTTCATCGTCCGCAGCCAATTCCGCTGTGGCCCCCAGCTTGGCGCGACCTTCTGCGTATGAAAATATAGGGGTCTTTTCACGGTTCGAAATCCCGACCAGACCGATGGCGTTGTCTATCACAAGCCCCGTACTACTCATGATCAAGAGTTGAACTTTCCCGACCAACTTCTGTGTTTCTGCCAGTAGCTCCTTAGAGTCCCCGGCCACGACCTCGTGGTACTCGAGCCCCAGACGGTTGCACTGCGCGCGGGTTCCCTCCTGGTCAATAGGGGTGCCGGGATGCCCCTTCTGCAAGAGCAGGCCCACGCTCTTGACGTTCGGGAACAAGGATCTGATGGCTTCGAATCTTCTTTCATACGGTATGAAATAGGTTACTCCGGTTACCTTGCCCTCCGGCGCATCGAGATTCTTAATGGTACCGAGATACAACGGATTGTTGGCCCCGCCCACGAAACAGGGAACCTTGGGATCAACTTTTGCCAGAAACTCAGCACCCGAGGAACGCAGGAACACTATACCGTCCATGGTTTTCTCAAACTCGTGGAAAACGTTCCCCGCTTCCACCATGTCCTTGATTTCAATTCGCGTGGTGGTCTCGACTGTAGGGGCCAGTTCCTTCATCTTGTGGAGAAACCCCATACAGACTCGCTTGGCCATCCCGGTCTTGCCTTCCCACATCACGGCGACTTTCTTCTCTGCCGCACAAGTGAGGCTCGCTGTCCCGACGACAATCAACAAGACCAGCGCTGAAACCGCCAACACGGCAGCCTTTTTCATGTCTACTCCCTCTCATTTTCAGGTTACTGGTGAACAAGACGCACCACCATCGCCGGAGCTGTCCTGACGGACAGACCTCAAAGATCGTGATGCCGGACCCGGAAATGCCTCAGGATTGCCTGGGGTGAATCTCCACAGGGCATGGACGCCGAATAGTCCTTGAAAAAGCGGGGATGCTCGTAACCTTGATCATACCGTTGTCCAGCCGTGTCAGTCAACCGCGATTTTCATTGTAGCTCTTCTTCCTGATGTAACCGCGCATCGCGACGTCGAGGGGTATGCGGGAGCCGCTTGCATGATGGCTCTGCCGGCACACGAGCGACTGGAAGTCGGATGAAAGCCGAACGGCACAACAGCCGACTCGGAGAAAAGACTCGGATCTAAAAAGAGGGATCGGTTTTTGGGTGTGGCTCGTGGTGCGTGAGGGCGGGGGCGGAATTGTGCTTGACAGCGAACGACCATCGCGGATAGATATAACCGATACACTGGATCGGATAAAGTGATGTGACGTAACCCGCGCCAAAGGAGGTGTGACTCATGACCGCAGCCTATGAACAGATGTGGAAAGACCTGGGCCTCGATTTACAGGCCCATGACGCACTCTTGCAGATCCTGGGAAAGGGATATCAGGACATCTTCCTGACACAGCTGAACAGGCCCAAGGGCATGGATTACTTCAACTTCGTCATGAGCGAAGTCCACGGCCTGAGAATCAAGGAACTTCTCGACGGCAAGAAGGAAGGCCGCAAGGTAATAGGCAGTTTCTGCGTTTTTGTCCCCGAAGAGATCGTCAGAGCAGCAGACGCGAATCTCGTGGGCCTTTGTGCGGGTGCTGACTTTGCCGGCGAGGAGGTGGAAAAGATACTGCCGAGAAACACCTGTGCCCTGATCAAGTCTGCTTTCGGGTTCAAGCTCGGAAAGGTTTGCCCGTACTTGGAGTCCTCGGACATGATCGTGGGTGAAAATACTTGCGATGGCAAAAAGAAATCCTACGAGATCTTGAAGGATCTGGTCCCAAACCTTTACGTGGTTGACCTTCCCCAAGTGAAATCGGCCGAAGGCAAATCGTTGCTTAAGACCGAATACTACCGATTCAAAGATGCAGTGGAACAACTCACAAGGGTGACTATTGATGCAGAGCGCCTCAAAAAAGGTATCGAAATAGTAAACAACAAGCGCGGGGCGATTCACAGGCTGGCAAAGCTCAGAAAAGCTAACCCGGCACCGATATCAGGGCTGGACGCTCTTCTCGCCAACCAAGTCTACTTCTATGACGATCCCCTTCGTTTCACCGGTTCGGTGAATGCCATCTGCGACGAGTTGGACGAGCGCGTGAAGTCCGGGACCGGGGTTGTGCCGGAAAACGCTCCGCGGATACTTCTTTCGGGATGCCCTATGGCCGTTCCGAACTGGAAGCTGCCGTGGGTCCTTGAGAGTTCGGGCGCTGTCATCGTCGGGGAGGAATCATGTGTGGGCGAGCGGGGAACACGAAACCTGACGGACGATTCGGGAGATTCGGTTGACGAACTCATGAACGCGATTGTGGAGCGGCATTTTCAGATTGACTGCGCTGTGTTCACGCCAAACACGGACCGTCTGGAGCACATCAAGACCATGTATAAAGATTACGGAGCAAGAGGAGTGATTCACTACGGCCTGCAGTTCTGCCAGCCGTACCAGATCGAGTCTCTGCCGGTTGAAGACGCGTTGGAAAAGGACGGCATTCCTACTCTCAGGATAGATACTGATTACAGCATGGAAGACGTGGAACAGCTCAAGACCAGAGTTGAGGCGTTCCTGGAGCGAATCCGGTAGTCCGGATTTTCAGACCTGTTGCCGCGATTTCCGTCTTCTCCAATTCTGCATCCGACGGGTGAGGATAAGCGCCTGGGAGCCGCCGCCGGCCTGCCCGGCAGTGGCTCCCGCTTGAGAAGCTGCTCTGTGAAACGGCACCGCCATCAGCGGTGAGAGAAGTCTTGTAGGCGAACGGACAAAGATTCCGGCAATCCCATATATCGGAAAAAACGAAAGGGCATCAATCCGTCCGGATGCTTACCCTCGCCTCCGCATAACCGCAGTTTTCCTCGACGCGAGCTTCCAGCCTTCCTCCACCGTTCCTTGTTACCAGTTCCGCTGCCTGATTCCGGAAATCCAGATTAGCCCGTCCCACCGCATCTATTTCGGTTACCACCACGTCTGTCAGGCCCAGGCTCAGGCCCGTGCCCAAAGCCTTCAGGGCAGCCTCCTTGAGACACCACATGCCTGTCAGTCTTGCCCATCGGGCTTCGCCGGAGCCCGCGAGCCGGATTTCCTCGCCAGTGAAGTAGTCGTTGATCCATGCGTCGCTTCTGGGTTCTATCTTCTCCATATCCAGGCCCAGTCCGGAGAAGCTGCCCGGAGCCGCGGCGGCAGCAATGGCAAGACCATTTGAGTGCGACAGGGAGACTTCCCCGACCACGGTCCCCGACCTGCCGGAAATCTCCGCGAAGGGCTTTCGCCGATCGTCGGCCACAATGCGAATGCTCCGTAGGGAGGGGGCGGCATCTCCGGAAGTTGCCAACAGCCTATGGACGCTGCGTTTGAGGGCTATCCTTCCCGCCAGCCATTCACCGGCCCTCTTGGGGACCTTCTTGCTCCTGTGCTCCAGGATTTCTTCGTCGTCCAGCACACGTCCGAGCAAGTCTGAAGCGCCGCCCTGGCCTCGCTCAAGTATCTCCTCAACGGGCACCGCCTCTTCGAACACCTTCCTGGGAAAGCTTTTTCCGGATTCGAGTTCCACCATCTCCACGCCAACGAGCTTTACGAGGACTTTTCCTTCTCGATCGTGCACCGTCCCATCGGCCCTGAGGACAGCCCGGCCTTCAGGACCCTCCTGGACTGACGCTCCCTTGAAGATTAGCTCCCCGCCGAAAGGCTCGATATCGTGGGAATACACCTCGGCCCGGCCAATTCCCACAGGAAGCGCCATGAATCCCCTTGACTCAATCCCGAAGGCGGCCGCAGCCTGGAACGCTGCCTCTATGGCCGAGGGAATGAAATCGGTGAACATCCCGGCCCGCTGTTCAGTATCGGTGTAACGGAATCTGATTCCTTTCCCGTTGCCTTCCAGGACCACGTGATCCAGTAATCTGAAGGCAGGGCCGTGAAAAAAGACCGAATACAGATCCTCCTCCACTATTCTTACTGATTGCGGCCAGCGCGGCGTTTCCACTTGAGAGGCCTCTTCCGGGTTTCGCAACAGGAGAGAACACTCGTGGTGCAACCTGGGAGAGCCCACTCGGCAGCCCTCTTTGTTTATGAACCATGAGCTTATGCGGCCGCGGTACGCCTTGGTCTCAGGAGCGACTGAAACCCGGACGATTTCAACTTCGGCCTCGAAGGGCTCCTGCCTGAAGACCTTTAGCGGACTAACGAATCGCACGTTCTCGATGCCCGCGGCCGCAGCGTCGGGATCCAGCAGACAAGCGGCCGCCCGCATGATTTCAAGACCGCCCACGCCGGGCAATACCGCGGCCCGGTCTATCCGATGGTGGTCCAGCAATGGATGCGTCGGATCAACGAAGACTCGGGCTCGGACGTATTCCCCTGCCAGCATCGAGACAATTTCGGTTCGCTGGCCGGCAAATGCAGCCTCGATGGGCGCCGTTTCCGGGCCGATCCGGAAGGCGTCGTCGGCGAAGGGACCCAGTCTGCCGGATGCGAGCACCTCAACCCCGCCAGTTGTCCTTCCTAGCTCCTGCAAGAGTAAATCCGCGCCCTTTTCAGGAGGGATAAAGTCTATGCCTGCAGCCTCAAGAGCTTGTTGCACGCTGCCCCGAACAGCCATACCGACCTCGGACCACGGCGCCCAGTCAATTATCGAGACCCTTGTGTCAGATTCCCGAGCAATTCGACGTAGCATGTGAGCCAGACCGTCGTTGGCTGCGGAGTAATCCACCTGTGCCATGTTGCCGAACCGGCCGGCAACACTTCCAAAACCCACTATTCGCCGAGGCGGCAATCCCAGCCGTTCCAGGGACTGCATCAGGTTGCGCATTCCGTCCAACTTGACCGATACAACGGTTTCAATTTGCTCCAGGGCCTTGCCGCGAAGAGCGCGGCTTACGTCAATCCCTGCCGCGTGGATAACTACGTCAACCCGTCCGCAGAGTTTGGCCGCTTCCTCGATGGCGGAGTCAACGGCCGCCTGATCCCGAACGTCCGTCGGCCTGTAGATAACCTCCGATCCTGCTTCGCGCAACGCCTTCAGGTTGCTGAAAACCTCGGCTTCAGCCTTGAGAAGCGCCAGCTCTCTCTCCACCTTGACCGGAGTTGCCGCAACACCATCGCGTTTCAGGCGCTCCGCGATCTTCATCTTTTCATCGTTCCACTGGGCGGCAGAGTACCGTCCCATCTGTTCGGCCCTTCCTGAAAGCTCGGTTCTACCCAGAATCACAAGCGTCAAGGGCTGCTGCTCGGCCATTCTGTGCAAACACTCGGCCGTGATACCCCTCGCGCCGCCGGTGACCAGCACTACATCGCCCGACCGGAGGCCCGAGTTGTCACGATCTTCCAGAACCGGTACCAATCTGATTGTCCTCAGCCCGCCGTCCTTGCCCACTGCGGCCTCGACCGGCAATGATTCATTTATGGAGCGTACCACCACACCCGCGAATTGCTCCGTATTCAGATCAGGGTGCACGTCCAGCATCCGGACCCTGGTTTCCGGAAACTCTCTTGCAAAGGACTTGGTGGCTCCCGCAGCTGCTCCTGACAGATGGGCATCGGCAGCGGGTGACTCAAAGCCGTACGCTCCGTCCTCAGAAACCACGGTGACGAGGAATGCCGGCCCGCTGTCAAACGATGCAGCCAGCGCCAGATACAGGCCGAAAGTCTTGCTGAGGCGCTTAGGATCGTCCTCCAGCGGGAACAGGTTTATTATCCCGAGCCTCTGGGAAGCCACATTCTCAGGCAAAGACGGTCCGTCCACGCGGGTGATATGGTTGTGCCCCGCGGCGAGGATGGTTTGCTCAATTGCGGCGACCAGGGGCTCCGGTCCCCCGGCGATGATCACCCGGTCCACCTTGACCGGTACGATGGCCCCCGGTGAAGCCACGTTCACAACGCGGGCCTCATAGAGGCGGATTTCTTCCTCCGCGGCTGGGGCCTGCTGCATCGGCGTCTCGGTCTGATCGCCCTTCTCCTTTGCAGCGGCCTGCCTGCTTTTTTCCAGCACAAACCCGATCATGTGATTGATGGTGGGGAAATCGGCTATCTTGAGTCCCTCGATGCGAGGAATGCCAAACATCTCCCTGACGTCGGCGATAAACTCGGCCTGTTTCACAGTGTCAATGCCCAGATCGGCCTCCAAATCCAGGCCGGTGTCCAACATTTCAGGAGGATAGCCAGTTTTGTCCGCAAGTAGAGCGAGGATCTTTTCCCTCACCATGCCTTCGTCGGCTGCCGGTTCTTGAGATCCTTCCGCGGCAATCTCGGCTTCCTGACTGCTCCCGGAGGTTGCCCCGCGGTCAGTATGCTGAGTCACGAAGCCGATTATGTGCTCGATGGTGGGAAAGTCGGCAATTTTGAGTCCCTCGATTCTGGGAATACCAAAGGTCTCTCTTACCTCGGAGATGAACTCGGCCTGTTTCACAGTGTCAATTCCCAGATCAGCCTCCAGATCCAGGCCCGTGTCCAGCATTTCAGGAGGATAGCCCGTCTTTTGGGACAAGAGAGACAGGACCTTGCCTCTTACATCTTCCCCGGTCCGCGTTCCCTGGGAACCGGCCAACGCTGTTCCAGCCTCGTCGTTGGAACCGGCAGCAGGTGCCTTATCGGCCCCGGCAGCAATCTGTTCCACGACTCGCTTACCCACTCTGAGGACACGATTCTCCACGGTCACCATCGGATCAGAGTACCCGGTCACCTCCTTCAGCCATTCGCGGTGGCCGCCGAGGTCTGTGATCCGGTTTTCTTCGCGGCTTATCACCTTGTACAGGGCCATCACTATCTGGGAACCGAACCCCGCGGCCAGCCGCAATGCATAGTTTGCCTCGCACGGCCCCCCCTTGCTGAGGTTAAGATCCGCGAAGTCCGGATCAGGCTTCCTGAGGTTGGGAATCGGCGGTAGAAGCCTCTTCTGGAGACATCTCAGCGCCACCACGTCCTCGACGCCGACGCCCATGGTGTGGCCGGTGAATCCTTTCGTGTTGGCTATGGGGATGAGGCGCGCGGCCTCGCCGAAGGTCCTCCGAAGGGCCTGCATCTCGGCTGCGGAGCTGCCTCCGCGCTTCGGGGAATAGGTCTCATGGGACATGAAGAACATGCTCCTGGCGAGATCCTGCCGGGAACCTCCCGACTGTTCTTCCCATTTCGCGACCATGCGGTCCATGAGGGAAGATATGTGCTCCACATCCAGCCGTGTGCCGTGGAAGCCGCTGTTGGCGACCATTCCCGCTTCCACTGAAGCTATGGCTTCCATGCCGCGGTCGCGACAAAGATCGCTGCTCTCCAGTATCATTCCCACCGCGGCTGAGCCCAGAATCAACCCGTGACGCCTATCGTCAAAGGGGAGGGCGGCTTCACTCAAGTTGCCGTTGGTGGTGGCTGCACCCATGGCCAGAAAACCGGACCCTATCCACGGCAGAAGAGTTTTTCCGGCCACGTCGTCCGCTGCAACCACGATGACGCGGTTTGCCTGACCCGTTCGGATCCAGTCCCTGGCTATAAGAACTGCCTGGGTGGTGGTGGCGCAGGCTGCGTCCAAATGAGTGTTGGGCCCCCGTGCTTTGATGAGTTGCGCAAATTGGCCGTGTGCCATGCTCGTGACCTTGAGCAGGAAACTCCGGTTGAATGTGTAAAGCTCTTCGGAATCTCCTTCTCCCAGGCCATTGAATTCACTGGTGAACCACTTGGTGATTCTCTCTCGCTCGATGTCATCCCTGATTCGGCCGATCAACCCTGAGTAAAACTCGATAAGCCTCTTTTTTGCACCGGCGCCGTAACGAGCCGCGGCCTCACGAGTCACTTCGTCAACCATAGAGGCCATTCCCGGAAAGGCAGAGGCAAATATGACACCGGTCTCCTCCTGGAGAGCTTTGGGCAGGGACCAGGAATCCGGGAGCTCATGCCCCGTGCTTGTCGTCTTGTTGTGGCGGACCAGAGGTATGCCGGCGTCCCGCAGAGCCTCGAATCCTGCGGCGATCGCGAGGCTGCTCGTGACGTCCATTGCCTTTACAAGCCTTTCGTCAACGTCGTATTCCCGGATTATCTCACCCTCGTGGAAATAACCGGCCAGCTTGATTACCCCGGAAATGTCGTCCACCATCTGGAGGTCGGCTTCTCCGGAAGGTCCTTTAACTAGCCTTTCCACGTTCTTTTCCAGCATCTCCCTGCGGCCCGTCTCCGGGATTTTCTTGATGAAATTGCGCCCAAGAATCAGGTCGTCCAGGGTTTCTCGATCAAAGGGAAAGCGGACGTCGCTCGGCAATCCGGCAGCAATCCCGCTCACCACCACGGGCTTGAAGTTCATGCCCTCGGATTGGACCTGCTTGACCGTCATATCGAGGGGGAGCACGTTCTTCACAAAGGTGCGGAAGCCTGACTTAATCAAACTGCGTATGGGCTCACCCTGAAGTTCCAGAAAACGGCGGAACTCATTCTTGGCGGCTATTTCGCGGATCTCCTCGTCCAGGAGGCCCTCGAGGGGATCGGGAGCAACCTGAACCGCGGGCGGAGCTGCCGTGACCTCGGGTTGGCTGGCCGGAGCCGCCACCACTCTGAGTTCCGGCCTTCGTTGTTGACCGGCAGAGGCAGCTTCCGGCTGAGTAGCCTCGGCTGCTGCAAGATCAGCTGGAACCCCCTCGCAAGCCAGAACCGCGAGGGTTTCCATCAACTGGAGAATTCCGCCTTTTTTGGGGTGATTCGTGGGAAGGGCGAGCACGTCGTTGGGAAGAGTGTCCGCTGTTAGATTGGTCATCACTCGCTTGGGGCCGCATTCTACGAAAATCCGGACTCCTTCGCTGTAAAGGCGGCGCAGAGTTTTCACCCATTCCACCGGTGCAGCGAACTGCTTGCCGAGCAGATCACGGATTCTCCCCGCCGCGGCAGGCCCCACCGGGTAAAAATCGCCAGTGACGTTGGAGAGCACCGGGACCTCTGGAGGCTTTACAGTCAACCTTTCCAGGGTCTTCATGAAAGGCTCGCGAGCAGGGGCCACAACTCCGGAGTGAAACGCCGCCGACACGGGCAGGAGTATTCCTTCAAGGCCGCGCTCCTTGAAAAGCTCGCCGGCTTTCTTCACAGCATGGGTTTCACCGGAGATCACAGTCTGTTTCGGCGAGTTCTTGTTTGCAGCCACAACGTACCCGTCCACCCGGGACAGGATCTCGTCCACCACCCGCGAGTCCGCGGGTATGCTCATCATGAGGCCCGGATCAGCGATGCTGACGCGGGCCATTTCGCGGCCGCGGACAGCCACCGCCTCCAAGGCGTCCCTGAATGAAAAGACCCCCGCTGCCACACACGCGGCATACTCGCCCAAAGAATGGCCCGCCACGGCCACCGGACGGATACCCATCCGCCGCAAGAGCCTGAAAATAGCCGTGTCCGCGGTAAGGATCATCGGCTGCAAGAGCTGAGTGTCCTTCATCAGGTCCATCTGTTCCCGGGAGGCTTCCTTGCCGGTTTCCACCCCCGGAAAAGCACACGACGACACCGTGGTCAACCCCAGTGAGGCGAGGATCTCGTCGGCCTCCTCGAAGGTCTGGGCCACCACCGGGAAACGTTCGGCCAAGTCTCTCATCATGAAAGGATACTGGGAGCCCTGCCCAGGGAAGAGAAATGCCAGGCCGCCGCGAGCTCTCTCTCCCGAGGCCCCGGAGATGTGTATCCCTCTTGCCGAGAACAGAGGCCTCTTTGAAGGGTCTTTCGCGGCCTCCATCGCCATCGTCAGTTTCTTTGAGCATGACTCAGCGTCATTTGCCGCAAAACCGCATTTCAACTGCTGTCCTTCGGAATCTCGTCTCAACCTGGCGGAGACGTCGCTCCAATTGGATGGCGTGAGTTCCTTGACGGCTGCTTCGAGTTTTAGTCCCAAGTCCTCCTCATCCCGGCCTCCAACTACCCAGGCCTCCCCGTGGATCTCCATCTTTGGCGGCCTGGGCCATTCCGGAGGTTTGAATTCCACCGTCACAGGCGCCTGCCTTCGGCCCGCAATAACTCTCAGGCCAGGCACGTGCTCCTGCACCATCACATGGAAGTTGGTCCCTCCAAACCCAAACGCGCTGACTCCCCCCCTTCGGGGGAAGCTGGAGGCAGGCTTCCAGGGCCTGCTCTCGGTGAGCAGGCTCAAAGGCGACGAATCCCACTCAATGCACGGGTTAGGCCGGGTCACGTTGATGGTGGGCGGAAGAGTCTTGTGATGCAGGCTCAGGATGGTCTTGATCATTCCCGCTGCCCCTGCGGCGGCCTTGAGATGCCCGATCTGGGACTTCACAGATCCTATGCCCACTGAACCCGCCGGCACGTTCGCGGCTCTGAGAATGCCGTCCAAAACAGTCAACTCGGTTTTATCGCCGACCGCGGTGGACGTCCCGTGAGCCTCGATCAGCCCGACGGATTCGATGGGAACACCGGCCGCTTCAAGACACGCCAGCACCGCGCGTTCCTGGCCCAACGCGTTGGGCGCGGTAATCCCCTTACCCCGTCCGTCCGAGGAGGAGCCTACATCGAGGATGACTGCATAAATCCTGTCATTGTCTCGGATCGCGTCCGACAGCCGCTTCAGAACCAGCACTCCCGCACCTTCCCCCATGACGAAACCGTTGGCGGACTCGTCGAACGGACGACTTCCGTCAGGTGAAAGAGCGCCGATCTTGCAAAACTTAACGAAGGAAGAGGGGTGCATGGCGGAATCCACACCGCCGGTGAGAGCGCAGTCCATGGTTCCGTCACGCAACCCCTTAACCGCATTCATCGCCGCAGCCATTGAAGAAGCGCAAGCGGCATCCACCGTAAAGTTGGGACCTTCAAGGTTGAAGACGTTGGCCACTCTGCCGGATATGACGTTGGCCAGCTCCCCTGGCAGAGAATCCTCTGTGATGCCGGGCAAGTTTTCAAGAAAACGGGACTGAAATCGGTCCAGAAGCGAGGCCCCTATTTCGGGGGGCAGATCCACAGCCGAGAGAGCCTCACCTAGGCAGGCCAGGGTTCGCGGCAAGGCCAGACGTGTCGCGTAGAGGTCGGTGGTCTCACCGCCCATGCTGTTGCCCAGAATGATCCCAACCCTCTTGCCTCGGAGTTGCTCCGGGTGGAGCCCCGCGTCCACCAGTGCATCAGCGACGCAGGCCACGGCAAGCTGCTGGCTTCTATCCATCTTCCGGGCCACGGCCGGCGGAATCCGATACTTGAGCGGATCAAAGTGAAAGTCCGTGATGAATCCGCCGATCTTCGCGTATGTCTTGTCTGGTGTCCTCGGGTCTGGATCGTAGTAATAATCGTCGTCTTCCCATCGGCCCTCCGGCAATGGGCAGATACCACTGCGGCCCGTGATTATCTGCTCCCAGAATGTCTCCGGCGAATCAGAGCCTGGGAAGCGGAGCCCAATTCCCACTACCGCTATGGGTTCCTTTTCCATTTCAACCTCGGCAGCGCCCGCAAACGAATACGATTCCACCGAGCTTTTTTCCGTGTTCCGCTCGAGGAGCCTGCTCTGAAAAATCTCCCGTCCTTCTCCCATGATTCTCAGGTGCAGTTCTTCCATCGTGCAGGGTTTTTCCATGAGAGAGGCCACCTGACCCATGAGGTAAAGCCCCCGGTCCAGTTGCTCCTGAGGTGGCAAATCGCAAAACACCGGGCATTCCGTGGCCGCTGTCTCGGGATCAATAGCACACCCCTTCGAAGCAAGCCTCAAAGCCCCAAGATTATCCTTCTCGTACAGCGCTTTGCGCTCCCCCATTGTTATACCGTCTCGAATCCGGGCCTGCTCCCGCTCCACGAGGCGTGCCGCCATGGGTGATCCCGCGGCGCGGGCCTTGGTATTGACCGTCCTGCCGATGACGACAGTTCGGTCGCTCTCAAGAACCAACTGCTGATAAGTGGAAGTGATCGCGCACGTGGAAACGGCCTCCTCGCAGCAAAGATAAGCTGTCCCGAGTTGAAGGCCCACCTTGAGGCCCTTTGCCGCAAGATCCGCGGCCATTCCGGCAACAAAGGCGGCTGCTCGGCCGGTGGCTATTCCTCCGGCAAACAGCACCGAAACCTCATCGAGAGAGAGCCCGCCACGCGCTGCTCGGTCCAAAACCCGAAGGTTCTCCGTCCAGAGATTGAGGCTCCCCAGCGTTCCTATGTGACCGCCGGATTCGCAACCTTCAAAAACGAAGCGCCGGTGTCCGGACTTCAAAGCCTCCCCGAGGATGGCGGGGGACGGACAATGGAGATAGCAGGCCGTTCCGAAAGCCTCTACCCGGCGTGCCAGGTCCGGCGACCCGGCCGCGAGGACGGCCATCGGCGGGGGACTCTCCTTCATGATCTCCAGGTGAGCCTCGTAGCAGTCCCTGTTCACTTCCAGGCCGATAAGGCCTACTCCGAAACAGCCTTGGGTCTTCTCCGCGGCCATCCGAAGTGATTCCTTGGCAATAGGGGCAGGCATGTTGCCCATGGCAAGAACCGGTAGCGCACCTCCTTTCAGGACGGCTGCAAGAAAATCAGGATTGTCGCTGACGTGAGCCATCGGCCCTTGAACCACGGGAAAGCGAGTGCCGTGATCGCTGCACAGCGCGGCTCCCTGTTCAAAAGGCCACGCTGCATTCCCCGAGGCCATCTGCCTGGACAGCGCCTTCAACGCGGACTCCGCCGAGCCGTACTCCTCGGCAATGGCCTGAGCTTCCGCGATATCCTCGGACAAGGGCAGCAACATATCGTCCGAATCCGGCGCGCCCCGGTAATTGGAAACAAGCGCTCTCAATCGGTCGCGATAGCCGTCAAATTCTTCGGGCAGCAGAGACTCTTCCTGTTTTCTCATCTCTCGAACGATCCTCGTGCCGACCCGGGAGTAAACCCTCAAGGACCCGCCTGCCTGCTCCGCAAGTAACATGGAGGCCGGGAGGCCGAGACCGCGCAGGAATTGCCTGAAATCCTCCGAGATTGCAGACTGTTCCGTAAGCAACAAGTGCACGTCCAGAACCACGCCGGCAACTCCCGCGGCCATTACTCCCGCAGCGCTCCTGAAGCTGACGCCACCCTGAAGAAAGACAGGCAGACCGGTCACCGACAGGATTTCCTGAATCAGCACCAGACCGTTGGTTTCACTTACCCAGCCCGGACCTTCGCAGCCTCTGGCAATCAGGGCGGCTGCCCCGGCCTTTTCGGCTGCCCCGGCCTCGGTTTTGCCGCCGACCTCCACCAGGACGGGAACACCCAATCCTCCTAGGGCTCCGGCTTCGAGCCCGGCAACAACGGCCGCGTCTTCCAGTGGCAGCAGAAATGCTTTCACGTCAGGGCTGATCGTCAGGTCTTTAATGTCCTCGAGGCGGACCCGAAGGCCGTAGGGCGCGGGGGAAGGAACTTCGAATCCTGCACGGCCCGCGGTCACGTGATCCACTATTCCCAGGCCGCCGGCCCCGGACACCTTTTGGATCAATGCCGGGTCCTCATTACAGGGCGGATTGACGTAAAGCACCGGGACGGCAAGATCAAACGGGGTTCTGGCTATCATGAAACCACCTTCAGGGAATCGGATTCTTCGACCTGATCAGGCCGAGCCACAAAACCGTAAAACAGGACTTCCTTGACTGTTTCGATCTCTCCGATCAGGGATCCTTCGCCGCCTTCGTGAAGCCACTTCTGGATAACGCCGTTGAGGAAGCCGATTATCCCGAAGAAGACCGTGAAATAATTCATTTGCTTGAGATATCCGATGCGGGAGGCTTTCCAGCATCGTCTCTTGAGGCCTGGAAGAGCCAGAATGAGCTCGTTGATGAACTTTTCCGAGAATTCTCTGCCGAATTCTTTGTGCTCCTGGATTATCACCTTGAAAAATGCCGAATTCTTTTCGAAAAAGCTCAGATACAGCCTTATGACGCCTTCTATTATCTTCAGAACGTCCTCTTCTTTGTTCAAATCCTGGCGCGCTATCTCCACGAACTCGGACATGGTGTCCTCCTTCAGCGCATTGAAGAGGCCTTCCTTGGTGTTGAAATAACGATAGACCGTTCCCTTTGCGATCCCAGCCCGCTCGGCAATGGAATCAATGGTGGAGGCGTGAAAGCCGCGTTCCGAAAACTCCTCCAGAGCAGCATGGAGTATGCGGGACCTGCCTTCCTTTTGCTTCTTTCGCTTGACCCGATCCCGGTCCGTGGGCCTTCGGAGGCTCTGGAAAAGTAAGTCCTCCAGGAGATTGGAACGCTGTATGCCCCTTGAATCCGCTACATCCAGCACGCTGCGATACAAGTCCCTGAACAAGGTGTCCGAGTACAGCGGTGAATCCCCAAGCGCTTCCGTTGCGGTATCCACGAAGGCGAGCACTGATTCCTCAAGAGACCGATTGTAATGGGTGGCTTCGTCCAGTTCGGCCTGTAGGATTTTCATCAGTTCAGGGACGACGAAGATGTCTCTGTGGGCCTTGGTTTGGGAAATAGCGGCGAGGACGTCTTTGTAGAAGGGGGGTTTCATGTTCTCCTCTGTAGGGACTCAATAGTCAGTCATGACATAATGACTGACCCGTTCGTCATATTAGTTCTATTACCGGACCAGTATGGTGTCTGTCAAGCCCTTATTCTCTCCACGTTACTCACATTTCGCTCTCGAGCCGATGAAACCGGCGGGGCACCTCCTCCCCTTCGAACGGAGGACCTGACCTCGCTCCGGAGGTCCCCCGCCGGCAAGACAAAGTCACTCCTTTGACCGCGAAAGGGTATTACATGGCCGTCCGGCATCGGCCTGGAATGGCGCGACGCTATTGACTCAAGCCGACTACCCCTGCCTGCAATTCTCTTAAATTACTTGATCATATATGTATAACATGCTATAATATATTAGTATCGTGGAGGTATAATATGCTCAGGAAGTCTCCAGTTGTCGTCGGGGTTCTCTTATGTTCCCTGGCTTTCAGTGTCGGTGCTTACGGGTTTGGTGAAGATATGCTTGCTCGAACCGGCCAATATACCTTTTTCATCAAACCCGAACCGGGATCCTGCACAACCTACTACCAGAAGATGGTCCCCTGCGTGGTCAAAGAAACCATTATGGTACCAAGGAAAGTGGTCAACACGTATCCGGTGCCGGTGGCTTCCGTCCGCAGGGAGCCTGTCATGATCACCCACACCCCCGTGGGATGCCCCGAGGGCTCAGGCCCCTGCGTGCAATGTTCCCCCAGGCCCTCCTGCTACAACACCACAAAAGAAGTGATAGTACCCAGGATGGTGCGGACCCCGGTCACGGAAACCGTCTTTGTTCCCAAGTGTGTGACTCGAAGGGTGATGCTGCCTCAATGGTTCGAGGTTACGGAGCAGCCTGTGCGGCCCAAGGTGATCCGCAAGGTGGGGAGCCGCGGCTGACTTTTTAGCGAATTGGTTGATGATTTGCAGGCAGGGGAGGCGTAATCGCCGGAGCCGTTAGCGGCCAAGGGAAATGGGTACCGAAAGCCTTCGGCGAGCAATGACAGGCCCGGAAGGTTTGTTGGAGAAGTTCCTTGCGATCTCGACCCGGCTGAGTTCCTGATGGGTGAAGTAGTCCATCGGATTGTAAAGGCGGTTTTCAACCTGCACCTCAAGGTGCAGATGGGGGCAGGTGGCACGCCCCGTGCTTCCGACCAGCGCGATAGTCTGTCCTTTCCTGACCTTCTGGCCAGGCCGGACAAGGATCCTGCTCGCGTGCGCGTAATGCGTGAACACGCCCTTGCCGTGGTCCACGATCACCGACTTGCCGTAACGCCGATAACCCTTGCGGCTTCCCGCATGTAGGACTTCCCCCGCTTCGCAGGCGACTATTGGGGCGCCTTTGGCTGCTGTGATGTCCAGTCCGCCGTGGAATACGCCGTGGCGATACCCGAAAGGCGAGGAAAGGCATCCGGAGGCCACCGGGAATTTGAGATGGGGAACCTCGGACCGCTTCTCCGGCCCCTGCGTAACACCACTGAACGAGCGGCCCTTGCTTGCAGTGTTCCGGATACCCTCAAGCCTGCCATTTCCTTTAGAAACCGGCGACGAGTCGTCAGGCGAGCCACAGGACAGGGAGCAGAATTTGGCGAGTGAATTCTTAACTTGTCTAGCTGGCTGAGCTGCGTCGTCCAGGTCGCGCGCAAAGACCGCAGGCTCGCGGGGGGCCGTCCCGGGATCCTTTTTCACAAGGCCCGGAGTGCCCGAACAAGCTGCCAGCAATGGAAGGACAAGAAGAACCACAGACCTGAATGAGAGGTTCATTTGGTTCGCAGCCCTTGATTTGTTCGATCCGGTAAGGCCTTTGTTACATATTGCGCGAGCGCTGTCAATCGGAACTTCTGCTTTGGGACAGGGCAAAAGCCGGGAATTCGGAAATTGGTTGACACGAGCTCCGCTTCCTGTCATTATTGATACAGATTTCAAAAATAGGCTTAATGGAGCGGGCCGGATAGAGTCCTCATCAGGATAGGAGGACATCCGGCCCGCTCCTTTTGTTCGGGGCGTACGTTGGCGAGACGGCGCATCCGGATGTTCGAATCGGCATCTCCGGTATTTGTGACGTGCCTAAAACGGCGCTGACCGCCGAGATATCAGACAAGTTTATTGCGATATTCGGGTGGTCAAGAAATAGTTCTTGACTTGTTCACTAGAGGAAAATATCTTCAGCATGTGAAGGATTCAACCGACCGATTGGAGACTGGTTCAGTGTCAGACGATGCTGAGAGCGATGGGGATTTGACCGAAATCGCTCCTAAAATCTGTCAAGACCCCGCCCGGGGCCGAGAATAAATGATTATCGAAGGGAGAGAGAGGAAGAGATGGAAAACACTGTGAGTCACGCTCTGTACATACTGGAGGAGCCGGTCCAGTACATCTGTTTGAGCATTATGGCCCTGCTGTACATCATCAAGATCAGAACGCTCCTCAAGAAGCCTTTCCCGCCGGAAAAGGCCGAACTCAAAGGCGACCGTACCGCCGGAGCGATTCAGTCGCTGTTCAACGTTCTCCGTCCCTGGAGTATGGAGAGCACCAGAAATAGCATGTATTTTTACGCGGAATTCCTGATTTTCCACATTGCCGTGGCTCTTACCATAGGGTCAACCTTTTTCATCCCGCTAATCCCCCATCTTATGACTCCCGCGGTAACCTCCGTGATCATGGTTTTCATGGGGCTGGCGTTCCTTATAGGCCTTCGCAGGATTTACCGCAGATTCACCGTCCCTGAGATTAAGATCATCAGCACCCCTGATGACTATTTTGCCATCATCCTGATGACCACGTTCTTCGGTGTCGGTTTCATAACCATGTACCTGTGGATGTCGGGAAGCCCCGATACCGGGTGGATGTGGGTATTCTTCCTCATGACCACGTTCTTCCTTCTCTACGTCCCGTTCAGCAAGATTTCCCATTACGTCCTGTATCCGTTCGGCCGGGTGAATTTCGGCATGGTTTTCGGCGGCCGAGGGGTCTTGAACAAGAACGCCAAGTAACCAAAGTTGCTTAAACAATAATATTCGGAGGAACCACAATGGCCGATTCGGCACAAGAGAAAGAAACGCAAGAGCAGGAAAAGCGCCAATTCGAAAAACTCGGGACCCAGGAGGACCGCAAGTGGCCGGTCAAGACGGAATTTACTCCGGACATGCTTGCGAAGATGGAGGAGCTTCTTCCCTCAAGACTTAACAGGATTGTCGCCACGTCGCTGGCCGGTTGTATTCATTGCGGAATGTGCAGCGACGCGTGCCACTACAGCGTGTCCATTCCCGAGGACAAGACTCTGGTGCCCGCGTACAAGGCGGATCGTTTCAGAAAATGGTACAAGTATCGCTTTGACTGGATCGCTCAGGTATTCCCGTCCTTCGTCGGGGCAAAGCCGCTGACCCGCGAACTTGCCGAAGAAATGTACGACAAGTTGTGGGGCGGCTGTACCATGTGTCGCCGCTGCACCTTCAACTGCCCCATGGGTGTTGACTACGGCATGATGGTACGCGCTGCCCGCAGCATCATGCAGGCTGTCGGCAGACTCCCCCAGCACCTTCAGGACACTGTTGACACTCACTACAACTACGGGAACAACATGGCCGTCGAGCAAGAAGAGTTCGTCGAGACCATCGAATGGATCGAAGAGGAACTCCAGAGCGAGGACGGCTGCGAGAACTTCAAGATCCCCGTGGATAAGAAGGGCGCCAAGTACTTTCTGACTCTTAATCCTCGTGAGCCAAAGTATTATCCTCTTACCATTCAGGCCTCGGCCAAGGTCTTGAACGCGGCGGGAGTGGATTTCACGATATCCTCCAGGTATTGGGATCTCACCAACTATGCCCTGTTCAACGGCAACGACCCTGATGCGAAGAAGTTTTCAATGTGGCAGGCCGAGGATGTGAAGCGCCTGGGATGCGAGTATCTGCTTGCGGGCGAGTGCGGCCACGGCTACCGAGCGTTGCGCTGGGAATTGCCAAATTGGCTTGGCGGGGTGGACTTCAAGATCACCAGCATGATGGAGCTCATGGCCAGGTTGGTCCAGGAGGGCAGAATCAAGTGTGACAAATCGGTGTGGGCCGGCAAACGCTTCACCTACCATGACTCCTGCAACATAGCCCGTTCAGGCGGGATCACGGAAGAGCCTCGAATAATCATACGCGCCGCCGCTGACGATTTCGCCGAGATGGAGCACAATCGTGATGAAAGCTTCTGCTGTGGCGGAGGAGGCGGCGCGTTGGCCATGCCGGAGTTTACACCGCGCAGAATAGCCGCGGGCAAGATCAAGGCGGACGAGATCCGTGCTACCGGAGCCAATGTGGTGCTCCAGTCGTGCCACAACTGCACGGACCAACTCAAAGAGATCATCGAGCATTACCACATTAAGGCAAAAGTGATGAATCTCGCTGAACTCCTGGCGCCAGCGCTGATACTGGAGTGATTGCGCCGGGTCGAGCGACCTGGGCAGACCGGGCCGCAAGATAAGTGGTTCCTCAGGCAAAATGGACCTGCCATACCATTTTGCTTTCGTACAAGTGACTCTGGACGGCACGCGGTCCTCCGCTTCAAACGGAGGCCCCGCCCGACCTATTAAATGCCAATGGTATTGAGAGGAGCAAGCACCACTAAAGTGTAGCTTCTCCTGATGCTGTCATCCGGTTCCTCGTCTTGAGGACGCCCTTTGAGGCGGGGTTTCTTGGCCTGATTTTCCGGGGTTGCTTCGAAAAATCCTGGATAAAGAGGGGTGGAAATTGTACACTCCAAGAGCAGGTATACCAAACCAAGGAGGGATCAAATGGCCAAGAGGATTCTGATCATAGATGACGAGCCGGACATGGTGACCTATCTTGCCACTCTACTGGAGGATAACGGATACGAGATCTTAACCGCGAGCGACGGCGAAGAGGGACTGAGCAAAGTCAAGAGCGATAAACCCGACCTTGTGAGCCTGGACCTGTTGATGCCCAACAAGACGGGAATCAAGATGTTCAGGGAGATGAGAAAGGACAGCGAGATAGCCAATATTCCCGTTGTCATGGTCACGGGTTTTGGCAAGGACGACGTGCCCAGCATGGATTTCAAGAAGTGGATACAGGAAAGGGCCATTAGACCACCCGAGGCGTACATAGAAAAACCGGTGGACCCGGATGTTCTTCTTGCGGCCATCAAGAAGGCGATCGGGTGATGCAACCGAGCACGCACATCGGCTTGGGATGTGATGTCGCGTCCTCTCAAGCCGTTGTGCAAATAATCCGGTGATGTTTAAGAGAGCTGTCCACCTGCTCAGGAAGTTTTTCAGTAGCCTGAGTTTTAAGCTCAGCTTCTACGCCAGCCTTATTATGTTCCTGGCAATACTGGCCTTTTCCTATCACAGTATCTCCGTTCAGGAAGAAAACCTCATAGCAAAGATGATCCAGGGCGCGCTGAAGGATTCGGACGTCATCAAGGCTGCCATCTGGAACGGTATGATGACCAAGGACCGCGAGGTCATCAGGCAAATCGTAAAGACGGTCGGTCGCCAGGAGGGATTCAAAGAGATCAACGTCTACGACGCTAAGGGAGTCCTGCACTATACCAGCAAGGAGGAGAGCGCGAAGAAGTACGCCGGGTTGAACCCGAACCCCCTTCTGGAGGACCTGTCTGTCAATCCCTCGGTGCGGCACAGGATGACTTCGGACGGCACTACTTTAGATGTTGTGAACCCGTTGCTCAATACTCATGGGTGCTCGGTCGCCGGATGTCACGCTCCTCCTTCCGCGGAGAAGATCCTTGGCGCGCTGGAAGTAAAACTTTCACTGGGCGACGTGAAGGCAGAGGTCGCAGGCAATACCAGGCGAACTGTGGTTTTCGCTGTAGTGCTCTTTTTGGTCATATCTTCCATCAGCGGATTGGCCGTGGTTTTCCTGGTGCAACCCGGAATACGAAAACTCAGGGACAGCGCCGCAAAAATGGCCAGGGGTGAATACAGCCCCAACGGCGCGAGCAACGGATCGGACGAAATGGCCGGACTCTTTCGCGCGTTCGACCTCATGAGCCGGCAGGTAAATGAACGCACCCGGCAGCTGGAATCCAGCCGTAGGATGTACAAAGCGCTGTTTGATGACGTCCCGTGCTATCTGACGGTCATCAACAGCGGCTATCGCATCGTGAGGGCCAACAGGGCTTTTACGGTACAGTTCGGGGATCTGGTCGGCCGAAACTGCTTTACCGGGTACAAGGGACTGCCGTCGCGTTGCAGCAACTGCCCGGTGGAAAAGACTTTCGCCGACGGTGTGTCCCATCAGTCCGAAGAGGTATGGAATTTAGGCGGCGACAAGGCCTACGTGATAGTTAAGACCTCCCCGATTTTCGACGAGAACGGTGAGGTCTCGGAAGTGCTGGAAATGTCGGTGGACGTAACCCGACTAAAGAGACTGCAAATAGAACTGGAAAGGAAGCAGCAGCAGTTTAAGCACCTTTTCGAAAACGTGCCCTGCTACCTGACGGTTGTTGATCATGATTTCAACATCATTCAGGCGAACAAACTTTTCGAGCAGGACTTCGGAGAGAACATCGGGAAGAAGTGTTACCGGGTTTACAAGAACCGGGACTCGAAGTGCGACAACTGCCCTGTAGAAAAGACTTTTATGGACCCGACGACCCACCGGTCAGAGGAGACTTGGGAGCGAGACGGTCAACCGACCTACATCCTGGTGAGCACGGCTCCAATCACCAATGACAGGGGAGAAATAGTCGCGGTCATGGAAATGAGTACCAACATAACCGAAAGCAAACGCCTGCAGGGTGAACTAGTGGTCCTGGGCGAGACCATAGCGGGTATGTCCCACAACATAAAGAATATTCTCAGCGGTCTGCAGGGCGGGCTCTATGTGGTGGATTCCGGCCTGAAAAGGGACAGGGAGGACCGGGTCCGAATAGGCTGGACCATGGTCAAGGGCAATGTGGAAAAGATCTCAAATCTGGTCAAGGGCATACTTTATGCCTCCAAGGAACGGCAGCCTGAATACCTGGAGTGTGATCCCGGCCGGTTACTCGAGGATGTCTGCAGCCTATTCGAAACCAAAGCCGGAGATGACGGCATAAGATTTGTAAGGGACTTCGAACCGCGGATGCCTGCCTGCTTGCTCGACCCTGCGGGAATACACAGCGCGCTATCCAACCTGATATCGAATGCTGTCGAAGCCTGCCGTGAATCAAAGAAGGGCGAAGGCCGGACAATCACAGCCAGGGCCCGGATTCAAGGAAAAAGGCTGGTAATTACCATCGCTGACGATGCCGACGGGATACCGGCCGAGGTAAAGGAAAAGCTGTTCAATAAGTTTTATTCTACAAAAGGTTCCAAAGGGACCGGACTAGGCCTCGTGATCACAAGGAAAGTGGTAGAAGAACACGGCGGCACGATAAAAGTAGAATCCGAGCCTGGTCACGGGACCCGTTTCGTCATCGAGCTTCCTTTAAGGGCGGCCCAAGGGCCGGATGCCCAGAAAGCCGCGGTTTGATATGTCGGCTTGAAGAAGTCAAGGTTATCAACTCAGGAGGGAACTATGCAAGGAATAGGATTATGTGCCATCTTCTCCCGTCAAGGAGACTGGGCCTTTGATTACGCGCTGTCTCTGGCCAGGAAACACAAGACCAAACTTAACATCTTCCATTTCCTGGAGTCACCGTATACGCTGCGCCGTGACGTGGTCTTCGTTGACGCTGAGCACACAAAGACTGCCGTCGTCACGCCGGAACTGATTGCTGAGAAAGACAAGGAACTCCGCAACACATACGACGAGAAGCTGGGCGATTACGTAGAAGTGGGATTCCGCCTGTGCGAAGGCGCCCATGAGTGGGAACTCCGGAAGTGTTTTAAGAAAGGTGATTACGAGGTTCTGGTAATCGGTTACCAGGGCAAAGGCGCCGACTTCGGCGGCACCACCACTATCGAGGAATTCGCGAAGAAGTTCCACGGCCCGCTAGTCCTGATAGGGCCGGAAGCTCCCGACGAGTTTTTCCTGAACGATCCCGCACGGCAGCGTCTAAAAGATCTGGACATTCCCGACGGGAAATGGCATGTCGTGGAATGACGGACACTGATTCACCGTCACAGCGGGAAAGCCTCTTATGAAATGCGGCCGGTCCCGGAGGTCATAGTTCCCCGGGGCTGGCTTTTGTCTCTTGAGAGAACTCATCCCTGCCCTTGCGCCGGACGAATGCAGACTCCCGTGGTTCGAGGGGCCCTGACGAAACGTAGAAGTCCGAGTGGCTTTTATGTGAATGCGCCGGGGAGGGACTTTTTGCAAAAAGTCCCTCCCCGGGACCCCTTCCCAAAACCTCCTAACATATCAGCGGGTTCCGCTGGTCGCCGCTCTCTTGAAGGATGCGGCGAGTGCACAAAGAGAGCTCTGGTAAGTGGGTGACGGCATTCTCGTTGTTCGTTGTGACCGACAGGACATGGGAGTTTCCATGTGAATTGCCAT